>Ga0187888_1003812_pt1 | contig 11536 bp, 10 predicted proteins | sample June2016WEW_7_40_FD_132987 | JGI IMG/M metagenome (GOLD analysis project Ga0187888, IMG submission 132987) | Peatland microbial communities from SPRUCE experiment site at the Marcell Experimental Forest, Minnesota, USA - June2016WEW_7_40 | ecosystem: Environmental > Terrestrial > Soil > Wetlands... | reverse complement strand
CATCAAGCCGGGGAAGGCCGAGGCCAGTTGCGCACGGTCCAGGGTTACCATCGTCAGCGGGGCGCCCAGCGCCCGGGCTGACTCGGTCGCGCTGGAACGCTCGTCGGGCCCGGCCCGGTCCAGTCCAATGGTGAATGCCGGCACCGGCTGGCCCCGTCGCTGGCTGCTGAGCCCCAGCACCACCGTGGAATCCAGCCCGCCGCTGATGTAGCCAACCACCGGCACATCGCCCCGCAGCCGCCGCTCGACTGCCCGCTGGAGCAGGTGCTCCAGTTCGTCGACCAGCGGTGTCGCGTCGACCAGCCGCCGCTCCTGCCCGGCGTCGGGAAAGTCGAGGTCCCAGTATCGCCGCGGCTCGATCCGACCATCCCTGACCCGCACGTAATGCCCCGGGCGAATCACGCGGATGCCCTGAAACGAGGTCCGCGCCTGGCTGGCCGAGAAGAAGCAAAAAAGATGATCGACTCCCCGTGGCTCGGGCCGCGGTTCAACCATTCCGGAGGCCAGCAGTGCCTTGATCTCCGAGGCCCAAAGCAGCCAGCCGTCGCTCTCGGTGTAGTACAAGGGAATAATCCCCACCCGGTCCCGGCCCAGCAGCAGGGTCCGGTTGCGCCGGTCCCAGAGTGCTACGCCGAACTGGCCCCGCGCCCGCTCGAAGACCCCCTCGCCGTGGTCCTCGTACAGGTGGACCCAGAGTTCCGTGTCGCAACGGGTGGCCAGGTGGTGCCCCCGGACTAGCAATTGCTGGCGCAACTCAGGATAATCGAACAACTCGCCGTTGAACGAAACCCAAACCGTTTCGTCCTCGTTCGCCAGCGGCTGCCGCCCGCCCGCCAGGTCGACAATCGCCAGCCGCCGTGTGCCCAGGGCCAGCCCCGGTTCTCGGTGGAAATATTCGTCGTCCGGGCCACGGTGAGCGATCGCCCTCGCCATCGCCCGTAGCCGTTCGGCTGGGAAATCCCGGTTCCCGGTCAAGTCGAGCGCTCCGACGATCCCACACATAACGGGCCCTCTTCCTTCCTTTGCCGGGGTCAGCCAATGGAACACATTTCCCTAATGCTCCAACCTTCGATCGTCTCCCAAGCCCGCGCAATTTATCCATTATATCATATCCAGGTTATCCAGGGGAGGGCATGGGCTTCCAAAATCATCGGAACAGAAACGACCGCTAGGTACCGTAAGCGACAAATCGGGATTGGAATTCCCTGAATCCCGCTCTTAGGTCATGATCCGGGCCTCGTTCAACATCCGGCTCCAAGAGCAAGGAGGCTCTGATGCGAGGCCGAATTTCCGGTTCATTGCCGGATTGGTGCCGGGGACACTTGTGCCGGTGGCTGGACATCCATTTCGGCCTCGCCGCCGGTACCGAGTTTCCACCTGATGTAGTTCGTCAGCAGGTTGACCGTGAACAGGTCGTTGATGTTGATCAGACGGCCGTCGCGATCAAGACTTGTCAAGTCGGCGTAGGGCATTTGGGATCGCAGCGCGGCCAGGCCTTCGTCGGTCAGGATACCATTCTGCACGAAGCCTGCGTTACGCAATAACACCGGCTCAACAAGCAACTCGCCTCGAGGGATCTTTATCCTGAGCTCCCGCTCCAGACGAAAAGTAATGTCCAAGAAGTCGATGGACTCCGCGCCCAGGTCCCCTTGTAGGGTCGCCGAGGGTTTGATCTCGTCTCCCTCCACGCCCAGGCATTGCACCAGCAGTTTCGCTAACCTCGCATAGATTTCGTTCGAATCTGGCATGGCGTGGTTCCTCTTCCACGAGGGAAGTTATCATCTGGTCCATGGAAACGCATAAGTGACGTTGGAGACGTGTCCAGGCCATCACCCGATGGTGATCTCCTCTGAAAAGCGCTCGCCTGAGATCATTTCAAGAACCCCTTGAAATGCTAATTTCTTGATGTGCCGCGAAGAGACTTGACCACTGACGAGAATGCGGCCGTCCCGTTCCTCGACCACGAGGCGGCGGACCCGGCCGTGAGTCAGGTCCCGGACCCTCGTTTCGACCCGCTCAACCAGGCTCGAGCCGCCGTCAGGTCCATCAGGAGCCATGTTCTCTCTCCCCATGGGCGAGCCTCAAATCTCATGAGCTGAGGCCGTTCTCACCAATCTCGAATCGACGAGAATGTCTTCTCAGACTTCAACTGCTATCGAGAAGCGGTCTCGGTCCGGCTCTTCGTGCCAAGCATAAACCCACATGTCTTGAGTTCAGCGGTGCCTGGAGATGTGCCTCGTCGGACACATGGAGTGTTGTAAAGCAACCCCTGTACCAAATGGGTTGGGAGGACTGTTGGGCCGGCATGACTGCCTGGGTGAGCGGCGTGAGAGGGTCTCCAACATGTTCAGTCCTCAGGACCCTAAGTGCGATGGAGTGGCATCCGAGCAAACCGGCACGATTTCCCGCGGCCATTGCCCGAGGGGACGGAGATTCGCTCGTGTGGCACCTGTTTTGCCTGGCTCGTGGGAAAGTTTACCCATCGCGAGACGCAGCATTTTTTCCAGCGCGAGGTCACCAGTCCAGCTCCAGGCGTGGATGAGATGGTCGAATAACCGGCTCTGCAGATCGTAATGCCACATTGAAGAGGCGTTCACGCGCCCTTTGCCGAACAGGGGCGAGTCGAGCGACTGGCAAGTGAGGCCGTGGTTCAGGCCGGCTTTGGGGAGCCTCTTGTCGGATTCTGTGACCTGTTTGGCCAGGCAGGTGCGCACCTCGGCCTTGAGGCGGTCATGCCATCCGCTCATATTCTCGTTAAGATATTTTCCGGCAGCGTGGCCGGCAGACGCAGCCCTCAATCCTCGATGAGAACAAGGGCCTCGGCGTTTCTCAAATGGGTAGCGGTCCTGCGGTTGGACGGGGGCGGCGATGCGGCGACGGAGAGCAATGGTGTCCACGGTTGGGCCCTCGCCAAACCGCTTCAGCACGGCCAATTGCGTCATCAGCATATCCCCTTCATGCACCGCCGCAATGGCTCGCTTGGCTTCGTGGTGCACGCGTTCGGCGGCGGCGGCGATCAACACGCGCGCAGCATCGATCATGACGGCTGCCGCGGCTTCGCCCTGGCCAACTGCGGCCTTCTGCGCGCGTAGGAGGCCCGACTCCATGGCGTAAATGTCCATCACGATGTTCGCCAACGCGCCAATCAATTCCTGCTCGCCGGCCAGCTTTTCGCGGAATTTCTGGACTGCGCCGCCCGCAGCCTGGAGAAACATCTTTTTCGCGTTTGCAATTACACGCGCCTCCTCGGCGAGTACGCCTGCTGGCGTTTCTTCCTTCGAAGCACCCGCATGAATTTCAGCGGCCAGCTTCTTGGCCGCGGGAATCAGCGGCAAATGACCACTCGTCGCACGCTTCAGCAGCGTCTGGATGATGACCGTTCGATTGATTTCATTGGTGCCTTCAAAAATCCGATTGACGCGGGCATCACGATACGCGCGACAGACCGGGTAGTCCTCATGAACACCGTAACCCCCAAAAATTTGCACCGCTTCATCCACCACGAAATCCAGCATTTCGCTCCCATACACCTTCGCAATCGAGCTTTCAATCGCGTACTCCTCGAGCACCTTCATGGCGTCCTGGGCCTCATTGCCGGAATGCTCCGCTGCGTTCGTGGCAGCTTCCATGTCCCCGGCGGTCCGATAAAGCATTGACTCCGCCGCGAAAATCTGAATGGCCATCTCCGCCAGTTTTTCCTTGATCAGCCCGAATTCCCCGATCTGCTTCCCGAAGGCCTTGCGCTCCTTGGAATATTTGGACGCGTTCATCAGAATATGTTTGGATTCCCCAACACATTTCGCGCCAATCCTGAAACGCCCCACATTCAGGGTGTTGAAGGCGACGACATGGCCGCGGCCGATTTCGTGCAACACGTTTTCTTTCGGCACCGTGCAGTTCTCAAGGAACACTGGCGTCGTCGAGCTGCCGTGGATGCCCAACTTGTGTTCTTCACTCCCGGGCTTGCAGCCGGCAAATTTCCTCTCCACGATGAACGCGGTCAGCTTTTCGCCGTCCACTGCGGCAAACACGATAAACAGGTCCGCGAATCCCCCGTTCGTGATCCACGACTTTTGCCCGTTGAGGATGTAATGCGTGCCTTCCTTGTTGAGTTCGGCGCGAGTGAGTGTATTCCGTGCGTCGCTTCCGGCTTGCGGCTCGGAGAGGGCGAAAGCACCGATGTATTCGCCGCTGGCCAGCTTCGGCAGGTACTTTTTTTTCTGCTCTTCGCTGCCGAAATCGACGATGGGAACCGTGCCCAATCCGGCATGGCATGACTGCGTGATGGAGAAGCTTCCATACATGGAGATCTTTTCGGTCAGAACCGTGGTCGCAATGTTGTCCAGTCCCGCCCCGCCGTATTCTTCTGGTATGCCGGGGCCCATCAGGCCGAGGTCGGCCGCTTTTCTGCACAGCCCTGCCATCAGTCCCGGTTTTTTCGCCTCCAGGTCCTTCACCACAGGGAGAACTTCCTTGAGCACAAACTCTTCCGTGGTCTGGCCGATAAGCTTCTGGTCATCGCTCAGGTCCGCGGGAGTAAAGACGTCCCGAGGGGCAGGGGACTCCAGTAGAAAGCTGCCGCCCTTTGCCGCGGGCTTGTTGAGAGCCGTGTTCGCCATGGGTCTTGCTCCTTGTCGGCATGATGCCGCGTGGAAAACTCAGAAAAGCTTCACATTCCGTCGTAACTCGGACCGCCTCCGCCTTCCGGCACGGTCCAATCAATAATCTGGTAAGGGTCGGCAATGTCGCAGGTCTTGCAGTGCACGCAATTGGCCGCGTTGATCTTCAATTTCGATCCATCGCCCTCTTTCACCATCTCGTACACCGCCGCGGGACAAAAATACTGGCACGGGTTTCCGTACTCCTCGACGCAGCGCGACGAGCAAATGTCCAGGTCACGCACTTTCAGATGGCTCGGCTGGTCCTCCTCGTGACGGGTTCCGGAATGAAACACGTCGGTCAGACGGTCGAACGTCAACTTCCCATCGCCCTTGAACCGCGTGCTTTGATCCACCAGTGTCCCATTGCCATTCCGCTTCGCGTAGTCTTTGTATCCCGCCTCCGAACGCATCGGGTCCACCAACCCTCGCCCGCCGCTGATGTACTGCAATGCCGCGTGTACCATCCCTTTCCACAGCCCGCCGTGAAACGCCTGGTGGAAATTGCGAACCTTCCACAACTCTTCCTTGATGTAACTCTGATCGATCTTTTCTTGATACAGTTTCAGCGTCTTGGTCGAAGTGTCCCCCGCCTTGAGCGCCTCAAGAATCGTCTCCGCCGCCAGCATTCCGCTCTTGATCGCCGTGTGAATCCCCTTCAGCCGCTGGGCATTCAGCATGCTTGCCGAATCGCCGATGATCAGCGCGCCGTCCACGTAGGTCCGCGGCATCGAGTACCAGCCGCCATAGGGCAGCGTCTTCGCGCCATACCGCACCAGCGTTCCGCCCTCGAGAATCCGCCGGACAAACGGATGCGTCTTGAATTTCTGAAAGGCCTCGTGCGGATCGAACTCCGGATTCGCGTATTCAAGCGCCACAACACTGCCGAGCGACACCCGGTTGTCGCGCATGCCGTACACCCACCCGCCGCCGTACATATCGGAACCGAGTGGCCAGCCCATCGTGTGCGCCACAAATCCTGGCTCGATCCGTCCCGGCTGCATTTCCCACAACTCCTTGACCCCGATCCCGAACACCTGGGGGTTCAGGCCGTCGAGCTTCAGCCGGTTGACCAATTCTTTCGTCAGGGACCCGTGGGTGCCTTCCGACAGTACCGTCACCTTTGCTCGCAATTCATATCCGGGCGTGAAATTCTCTTTGGGCTTGCCGTTCTTGTCCACGCCCTTGTCTTCGGTCAGGACTCCGGCGACTCCGTGGCCCTGATAAATCAGCTCCTTTCCTGCAAACTTTGTGAAAAGGTTTACGCCCTCTTTCTCTACCAGGCCGCCGAGCCATTTCACGATCTTGTTCAGCGACACAATGTAGTTGCCGTGGTTCGCGAGCGGCGGCGGCGTGATCGGAAGTTTCCACGCGCGCGATTTGCTGAGGAAATAGACCCCGTCGTTCGTCACGGGCGTATCGAGCGGCGCCGTCTTCTCGAAATCCGGCACCAGTTCGCGCAAGCCGCGCGGGTCCAGGATCGCGCCGGAAAGCTGGTGCGCGCCCATCTCCCGCCCCTTTTCCAGCACGTAAATATTTTCCGGGGAAAGCTCCGGCTTGGCCCCGCTCGCGTTGTGCTTTGTGATGAGGTTCGCCAGGTGCAGGGCGCAGCCCAAACCTGCCGGCCCCGCTCCCACGATAAGCACGTCCGCTTCCAGTTGTTCCCGTTGAATGGTCATGCGGCGTCTAGCCCTTCGTTTTCTGTAGTTCTGCCGTGAGAGCGGGTATGACCTCAAAGATGTCCGCCACAATGCCGTAGTCCGCAATCTCGAAAATGGGCGCGTGCTGATCCTTGTTCACCGCCACGATCGTGCGCGATCCCTTCATCCCCACAACGTGCTGAATCGCGCCGCTGATGCCCAGAGCAAGGTACAGCTTCGGCGCGACCGTCTGCCCCGAGCTGCCAATCTGGCGCTCCAACGGCAACCAGCCTTCATCGCAAATCGGCCTCGTTGCCGCGATCTCGCCGCCCAGTGCTTTCGCCAGCGCCTCGGCTTGCACAATATTCTCCCGCGCCTTGATGCCGCGCCCAATCGCTACAATCACCGGCGCCTGCGTGAGGTCCACCGCCGACTTCGCTTCCTTGAACATTTCCAGCGGCTTCGTGCGAATGTCTGCTGCCTTCAATTCCACCTTCGCCGCATTCACCGGCGCTTTTCCGCTCCGATGGGCCGTCAGCAAGTCCGCCCGAAACGCTCCCGATTGGAAGGACGCAAACCACGGCGCCGCCCCCATAAACGTCACATCTGCCACCGTTTTCCCTTGAAACATCTGGCGGACAAACACCAGCTTCCCGCCTTCATTCCGGAAGCCGACGCAGTCACCCACCATCCCCTTGCCCAGCATGGCCGCAAGTGCCGGCGCAAAATCCCGGACCTGATACGTGTGCGGGAACAAAACCAGATCCGGCGTCGCCGCCTCAATCACCTGTTTCAGCCCCGTGCAATATCCATCCGGCGTGTAGCTCTCCAACAACTCGTGCTCAACGAGCAGCACTTCCGCCACATCTTTTGTCGCCAACTCCTCCGCCAGCGCTGCCACGCTCTTCCCGACTACTGCCGCGCTGACTGTTCCTGACGTCGCCGCGGCAATCTGCTGTGCCGCCACCAGCGTTTCAAAACTCGTGTTGTTCCACTTTCCCTGCCGCTGTTCCGCAATTACTAGTAGTTTCATGATCAGATCACCCGCCTTTCTACCCTCAGCTTTTGCACCAGCTTCGCCGCCATTTCCTTCGGGGTCCCTGTCAAGAATTCTGTTTTCTTGGTTTTCGTCGGCACGTAAATCTTTTCAATTTTCTGCGTCGGTTCGACTGTCACGCCCAGCGAGTCTTTCGGAACCGTAAGAATCTGCTTTTTCTTTGCCGCGATAATCCCTTTCATGGTCGCGTACCGCACCTTGTTGATGCCGGACTGGATTGAAAGCACCGCCGGCAGCGGGCACACGATCCACTGGAACCATCCCGCTTCCAGCTCCCGCTTCAATTTCATTTCTCCGTCCTGCACGTCGATTTGCATGATGATCGTCGCGTGAGGCAAATTGAGCAGCCCCGCAAGTAAAACGCCCGTCTGCCCAAAGCCGCAGTCATCGCTCTGCAAGCCCGTGAGCACCAGGTCGTATTTCTCCTTCGCAATCACGGCCGCCAGCACCTTCGCCGCTCCCAGCGGGTCGAGCTGCGCGAAATGATCGTCCGCAATGTAAATCCCGCGGTCCGCGCCCTTCGCCAGAGCCTCGTGGATTGTCTGCTTCACGCGCTCCGGCCCCAAAGAAAGTGCCACCACCTTCCCGCCGTGCTTCTCCTTCAACTGCAACGCCTCTTCGAGGGCGTAACTATCCGGCTCGTTCATCTCGAATCCGATGTCTGATTCGTTGATCCAGTTTCCGGCAATCGCCAGGGGCGCGTCTTTTGCCGGCACCTGTTTAATGCACACAATTGTATTCATGGTAGTCTCCTTCCAGTCAGGCTGATCTCGTGAAGTCCGGCGGGCGCTTCTCAATGTTTCCAGTCGAGCTGGCTCTGCCTTTTCAGTTTCTCGACCGCGGTCCTGGCGGCCGACCGGTACCGCGTCACTGCATGTGCCAGCCATGGCTCACGACCAGCGATTGCCCGGTCAATGCCAGTGAGGGGAATGCCGCGAAGAAGAGGGCCACCTCCGCGATGTCCTCCACCGTCGTGAACTCGCCGTCGACCGTCTCCCGGAGCATGACCTTCTTGACGACGTCGTCTTCGGTCAGGCCCAATTCCCTGGCCTGCTCGGGGATCTGCCGATCGACGAGGGGCGTGCGAACGAAGCCGGGGCAGATCACGTTGGCCCGAACGCCGTGAACAGCCCCCTCCTTGGCGACCAGCCGGGCGAGCCCGATCAGGCCGTGTTTGGCCGTCACGTAGGGTGCCTTCAGGGGCGACGCCTCGACTGAGTGGACCGAACCGATGTAAAGGACGGTGCCGCCGCGGCGCTGCCGGATCATGTGCCGCAAGCAGGCACGGGTCGTCAGGAAGGCCCCGTCGAGGTGCACGGCCAGGATCTTCCGCCAGTCGGCGAGCGAGAGGTCGACTAGCGGGGCGATGTGCTGAATCCCGGCGTTGCTGACCAGGACGTCGACGCCGCCGAGTCGAGCGGCGACCTCGTCGACACCGGCATCGACCTGTGCCTCGTCGGCGACGTCCATCGCGACCGCCGTCGCGATGCCGCCGCCGAGCGTGATCTCGCTCACGACCTCCTGGGCCCCGCCGAGGTCGAGGTCCGCGACGGCGACTTTCGCGCCCTCGCGCGCCAAGCGGAGTGCGATCTGCCTGCCGATCCCGCTTGCTGAACCGGTAACGATTGCGAGCTTTCCGTCTAGTCGCGACATGGCCTTACTCCTCAATGACGCGGCAAGTCATCGGGCGGCCGGGTTCAGGCGGCCGTCGGCAACGAAACTTTTTTTCGTAGGACGACCGCCGGTCGGCCCCGTTGTGACTCGCCTTCACGACCTCGTTCATGACAGGGCATACTCCGGGACGGTCGGCGGGATGATCAGTTTGGCGGCTGTTGCGCTGACGACGTCGGCGACCGAGACCCCCGGCGCGCGCTCCCGCAGCACGAGCCCTTCGGCGGTCGGCTCAATCACCGCCATCTCGGTGACCACCAGGCTCACCGGGCGGACCGAGGTGAGCGGCATCGTGCACTCCTCGACGATCTTCGCCGCACCCTTCGCGGTGTGGGTCATGGCGATGATCACGCGCCGGGCGCCGTCGACGAGATCCATCGCCCCGCCCATCCCCGGCACGAGCTTTCCCGGGACCATCCAGTTGGCAAGGCGCCCCCGCGCGTCGACCTGAAGGCCGCCGAGGACGGTCAGGTCGAGGTGCCCGCCCCGGATCAGGCCGAAGGTCACGGTGCTGTCGAGACTGGAGGCCCCGGGGACGGCCGTGACGTATTCATTCCCGGCGTCGATGAGGTCCGGGTTCTCCATCCCCGGGGGGGGCGGCGCACCGATGCCGATCAGGCCGTTCTCCGTGAGGAAGAAGGCGGTCACCCCCGGCGGCATGTAAACTTCCACTAATGTCGGCAGGCCTATGCCGAGGTTCACGAGCGAGCCGGGCCGCACCTCCTTCGCGACCCTGCGGGCGATGGTCTCCTTGGCTGACATGGTCATGCGGGGCGCTCCAGTAGGTGATCCACGAGGGTCCCGGGCGTCCGGACCGAGTCCGGCGGGATGGTGCCGACGGGGACGATCTCCTCGGCCTCGGCGATGACGGTTGCCGCGGCCATCGCCATCACCGGGTTGAAGTTCTGCGCCGTGAGCTGGTACGTGAGGTTGCCGAGGTAGTCGGCTTGCCAGGCGTTGACGAGCGCGAAGTCGGCGCGGAGCGGCTTTTCCAGCAGCCAGGTTTCGCCATCGACCTTGACGGTGAGTTTGTCTCGCTCGATGACCGTCCCCAGGCCGGTCCTGGTCAACACGCCTCCCAGGCCGCAGGCGCCCGCCCGGATCCTCTCGGCAAGCGTCCCCTGGGGTACCAGCTCGACCTCGAGTTCCCCGGCGAGCATCTGCCGCTGTGTTTCTGGGTTGGCCCCGATGTGCGAGGCAACCAGGCGCTTTACCATCCGGGCCTCAATCAGCTTGCCGATGCCACGACCGGGATAATCGGTATCATTGGCAATGATCATCAGCCCCTTGCGCCCGGCGGCGACGAGCCCCTGGATCAGGCGATGAGGTGAGCCGACTCCGAAGAATCCGCCGATCATGAGAGTTGCCCCGTCGGGAATCATGGCAACCAAATCATCCAGATGCCGTGCTGTTTTCATGGCAATCCTTGGTGTGCCCACTCAAGTGAGGGCAGGAAGATGGGGGCCTGGAGCTCCTGCGCGAGGGGCTCGACGTGGGGCCTGGCCTGGTCGTTGAGATAGGTGACCGCCAGCTCGGCCCCCAGTGACCGGAAGGCCGGGCACAGCCGTAGGCGATCGAGTGGGCGTTGGCGATCCCCACAAACCAGTCCCTTGCGGCCCTCGAGCGTGCGGTCGAATCGTGCGATCATCGTGCTTCCTCTCCTTTCTTCCGGGGGCTAGACTCGCCACCGAGGAGCCGGAGAGTGTGCCGGGCGATCATCAGTTCTTCGTCGGTCGGGATGACCCAGGCCGAGGGGGAACGCCCTTCCGGGGAAACTCGGGGGCCGCCCCGGCGGTTGGCCTCGTCGTCGAGTGCGACGCCCAGCCAGGCCGCGTCGTGGCAGACGCGCGCGCGGATCTCGGCGGCGTGCTCGCCGATGCCCGCGGTGAACACCAGGGCGTCCAGCCCTTTCAGGACCGCGGCGAGCGAGCCGAGTTCGCGGCCGACGCGGTCGACGAAGTAATCGACCGCGAGCCGGGCGTCCGGTCGGTCGCTGGCAAGCAGGTCACGCATGTCGTTGGAGACGCCGGACAGTCCCTTCAGGCCGGAGTGGTTGTAGAGCAGGTCCTCCACCCGGTCGAGCGACATGCCCCGTTGCTGCATCAAATAGATCAGAACGCCGGGGTCGATCTGGCCGCACCGCGTGCCCATACAAAGGCCGTCCAGCGCCGTGAGGCCCATCGTGTCGCCCAGGCTCTTGCCCGCCAGGACGGCCGCCATGCTGCATCCGTTGCCCAGGTGGGCGATCACCACCCGCCCCGCCGCGGCGACAGGGTCGAGCGCCCGCAGGGCGAGGGTGACGTACTCGAACGACAGCCCGTGAAAACCGTAACGGCGCACGCCCGCGTCCAAGTATTCGCGGGGCAGCGCGTACACATCGGCAACCAGGGGGGCCGTCCGGTGGAACGCGGTGTCGAAGCAGGCCACTTGAATCAGCCCGGGACGGTACCTGAACAGCGCGCGGATGGGGGCGAGGTTGTGGGGCTGGTGGGATGGGGCGAGCGGCTCAT
>Ga0187888_1003804_pt1 | contig 11547 bp, 9 predicted proteins | sample June2016WEW_7_40_FD_132987 | JGI IMG/M metagenome (GOLD analysis project Ga0187888, IMG submission 132987) | Peatland microbial communities from SPRUCE experiment site at the Marcell Experimental Forest, Minnesota, USA - June2016WEW_7_40 | ecosystem: Environmental > Terrestrial > Soil > Wetlands... | reverse complement strand
TTCAGGGAAGGATCATCACGATGCCCCCGCCACAGCCAAGACACGGTCAGGTTTGTGTGAAGGTGATCCGAATCCTGGATCGGTATGTCGAGGAACACGACTTGGGCCACGTTCTCAGCAACGATTCCGGCGTCATCACCGAGCGCGACCCCGATACGGTTCGCGGTGCCGACATCTCGTTCTACAGCTACGAGCGCCTGTCGAGAGGGCCCATTGCGACAGGATACCTTGCCTTCCCACCCAATCTCGTTATCGAGGTTTGCTCGCCCGATGACCGCTGGCGTGACCTTCTTGTGAAGGTCAATGAGTACCTCGAGGTCGGTGTGACTGCCGTTGTCGTTCTCGACCCCGAACCTCGCACGGCCCACATCTTTCGAGCTGACCACGCACCGCAGCAGTTCGGACCGGACCACGATCTGACGGTCCCCGATATCCTGGGCGATTTTCGTGTCAAGCTCGCGCGGTTCTTCGAGTGACGTCTGGAACTCGAGGAGGCCAAAGAGCGATGCCGAGGTCCGCTGAACGCGCAATGAGAGGTGGGAATCGTCAGCGGTCTCATCGAGGAGCCTGCGGCACGTACGTCAGCCCTGCTTGCGGAAAGACGCGAATTCCAGGCGAATGCGGGCGGGACTTTTCCAGCGCCTCGAGCGCGGTCTGCCAGAGGGCCGGCTGTTCGGCAAAGAGTCGGACGGGGCCAAGGCGGGGGCCAATCCGGGCATGGAGCGGGGGCGAGTAAACCAGAACGGTGCGATCAACGACCAGCTCGCGGGCCCAGCGAAGCATGAAGGCGCTGGAAGAGCCCACTGCCGACATTGCGCGTTCGGTCATGGGGACCAGGCGGCGAATCGCCCAGCCGCCGGGTGCGCCTGTGGCCGCGATCAACCGCAGGGCAGATCGCGGAAAGGAACGGTCGATCTCGTCCGGGTCCGTCCAGAAGAAGCCGACGAGCACTCCGCCGGGCTTGCAGGCGGCGCGGTGGTGCAGCAAGACCTTGAAGCTCTGCATCGGATCACCCGGCCAGGGATGGTTGCCCGCCACAACGATGTCGGCCGGCGCCGCGGCTTGAGCCTGAAACCGGCGGCGGACATCGGCTGCCAGTAGCTCCTGGACGGTTTCGGGCCGGCCGGCAATCACCCGGAAGGTCTGAGCTGGCCCTCCGATCAGGTGGCTGATCGAGACGCATGGTCCCACCAGTTCGGCGGCTTGGTGAATCGCCTGGCGCATCGGGTTGCTTGCCGCGTCTCCTCCCAGTAAGTATCCGGCATCGCCGCCGCCGGTGAGACCTTGTCGATGCAGCGCCCCGAGCGTGGTGCGGTGGCTGGTTCCCGGGAAAATCAGCTTGTAGCCGCCTCCGAAGCCGGCCTGGAGATGCGGCAAGACCGAGCCGATCAGGATCCGCAGGTCGGCCCGGGCGACCGGCCGGAAGACCCGAACGGGAACTCCACGTGCCGTCGTCCCCAGATCGTCGTAAGCCGCAAGGTCGTCCACCGGTGGGCTGAAGCAGCGATACGTGGCGGCGATCTGATCACCCAGCCGGCGCTTCATCGCCGCGAGATCGACAGCTTGATGCCGCCCGACGCCGACACTTATCGTCACATCATCGGGGCGAACCCCCGCCGCGTGCAGCCGCCGCAGGACGATCGGCAGGGCCGCGCCAACCGGCGTCCATCGCGATGGATCGTCAACCACGAGCGCCGTGGTCGAGCCCGCTTTCACCAGGCGCTCTAGTGGCGGCGATTCCTCGGGAGCATCGAGCGCACCTTCGAGGGCAGCCGGATAGTCTCCCAGTGAGCCCTCGAGGTCGGGCCAGAGTGTGTCCAGCTCGAATTCCATCAAACCTGGCGGTAATTCCAATCCGAGCGTCGCGTTCGGTCCCCAGGGAAGATTGACCGGGTGGGCGCTCGCAGGCGCGGAACATTTCGCATTGTTGATACGATCAACGGAAGAAGAACCAGACGGCGATTGCTTCATGGCGGCAAACTCCCAGTTCAACGCTGCGCCCGCCGCACGCGTCTCGGACTATCACGCTACCGGTTGAAGATCGATCCGCCAAGGATTCCCACCCCCGTGAGTCAGCCTCTTCTTCGGTAGAATCAATCCAACAGCCAGAATAATACGTCTGCGGGCATTCACGCTGCTGATCGGCGACAGTCCGATGCAGTGCCTTGATGGAACGGTCGATATGCAGAGGCAAGGGATTGACCGGGCGCGGATCCCGGCGCAGGCGCTTTGGGCCGCGGGCCGAGGTGACAAGGTGGTCGAAGGCACATCACCGGGCAGCGGCTCGACGGTCGGAGATCGTGCCTTCGTGCTCGATTCGACGTTCCCGGCTGGAACGCAGATTCCCGCGGGAGCAATCTACGAAAAAACACGCTGGTCGGGTTCGTCGAGTGGTGAGGACGAACCACGGCCGGCCAGGCGGCGGCCGAGCCTCATGGCTCACGCAAGAGCGTGCTGACGTCTTCGGACCGTCCGGGGTAGGCAGACTGCTCACCCCGGACGGTCGCTTCCCATTCCTGGCCGCGAAGGCTCCCTTCTGTTGCCTTGCAGCCTGAATCAAGTCCTTGACTTGCAGACACCGCCCGCTTAAGTTCAAGGGAGGTTATTTGCTCAAGATGGGCATCGATTGGATTTCCGGGTACGTCACCCCGGGGCAACAGCGCTCGCACGGTCGTGTTTTTTGGGTGCGGGCAGGGCCCCTGAGCCGTAGGGTAGTGGCTTCCATGAATGGTCAAGTGCGTCCACGCGCCATGGCATCGCCGGACGAGCTGGCAGAACCCCTCGTGCCGGCCGCCTTCCGGGTGGATCGACGGCCTTCCGGATCATTGTGCATCCGCACTATACGTTGCCCTTAGACCGAGAAAAGTCCCACGAACTCCTGAAAAAAAGGCGGCAGAAAAAATTTTGCAATCGCAGCATTTTTCGCTTGACGCGGTGCTTCGCTTGAGTCAGGATGAAGTGGTGAACTGGTCACGGACCCTCTGGAGGTGAACGATGTTTGACATGATTCTCGAAAACTACCGCAAGGCCACCGAGTCGACGATGAAGCTGCAGCAGGACGTGCTGCGGAACTGGACGATGCAATGGCCGCAGATGTTCGGGGCACAGACGTTCGGGCTTCCGTTCCTGGGAGGTCCGGCCTCTACATCCGCAATGCCGGGAGCCGCCTGGCTCGAGCAGTTGAGAGACGCCCAGAAGAAATGGAGCGAGACAGTCACCGATATGCTGAACAAGCACCGTGAGTCGCTTGACGCGCAGTACAAGGCGGGGATCCGGACCATCGAAGACGCCTTCAAGGTGGGCGAGGCCAAGGATCCGCAGCAGTTCCGCCGTCTCACCGAGGAGCTCTGGAAGCACAGCTTTGAGTGCCTCAAAACTGTGGCCGAGTCGCAGACGCGAGACGTCCAGGCAGCCATGGAGAAGTTTTACGAGGTCGCCTCCAAGAGCGCGACGGGCTTGAAGGTCTGACCACACACGGCCGTCAGGTTGAAGCACGGCCGGGGGAAATCGTTCCGGCCGCAGGACGAGCCCAGGACGGGTTACAACACCTATCAGAAGGTTCCGCAAAGTCGAGGACCATGACGATGGCAAGCACTCAGTCGTTGATCGTGACAGGCGTGAGGACACCGACGGGGGCCTTCATGGGAGGGCTTGCCGGGGTTCCGGCGGCTCAGCTCGGGGCCACCTGTATCAAGGCGTTGTTGGAGCGGACGGGCGTGCCGCCCGACCGTGTCGATGAAGTCGTCATGGGAACCTGCATCGCCGCTGGCCAGGGTATGAACCCGGCGCGCCAGGCGGCGATCTTCGGCGGGCTCTCGAATAGTGCGCACGCGGTGACGATCAACGAGGCTTGCGCCTCGGGGATGAGAGCCGTGATGCTGGTCGACCAGATGATCCGCGTGGGTGACGCGGGCGTGGCCATCGCGGGCGGCATGGAGAGCATGAGCCGGCCGCCCTATCTGCTGCTCAAGGCCCGCGAGGGCTACCGCATGGGCAACAGCGAGGTGATGGACGCCCTGATGTACGACGGACTGACCGACGCCTACAGCAACAAGCCGATGGGTTCGTTCGCCGATCAGTGCGCCACCAAGTTTGGCTTCACCCGCCAGCAACAGGACGACTTCGCGGTCGAGAGCCATGCTCGTGCCCGCAAGGCCGTCGCCGACAAGATTTTCGTTGATGAGATCGCGCCGGTCTCGATCACCGTCAGGGGCAAGACCACAACGGTCAGCGAGGACGAGGGCTTGAACAAGTTCGACGAGGGCAAGATGCGCGGCCTGCGTGCCGCCTTCAACGCCGACGGCACCGTCACTGCCGGCAACGCCTCGAGCATCAATGATGGGGCCGCGGCACTGCTGGTGGCCTCGCCGGAGAAGTGTCAGGCGTTGGGACTGAAGCCCCGGGCGCGGATTGTCGGTGTCGCGATCCATAGCCAGGAGCCGGAGTGGTTCACGACCGCGCCGATCGGGGCGGTCAAGAAATTGCTGGACAAGGTCGGCTGGGGCGTCTCGGATGTCGATCTGTTTGAGCTCAACGAGGCTTTCGCCATCGTTGCTCTGGCCTGCGGGAAAGAACTGGGCCTGACGCCCGAGAAGACCAACATCTACGGCGGTGCCGTCCCGCTCGGGCACCCGATCGGCTGTACCGGCGCGCGGATCCTGGTCACTCTTCTGACCGGGCTGAAGCGGACCGGCGGCAAGCGTGGCGTCGCCGCGCTTTGTGTCGGCGGCGGTGAGGGGATTGCCATGGCCATCGAGACGGTCGGCTAGGCCGTCCGCCCTGCCAGGAGAGAAACAGAAATGCCATCCACCGAATCCAAGACCAAGCCCAACTCCAGCGTGGCCACCGACCCGAGCACCATGATGGCCTCGTTTTGGACCCAGTGGCTGGAGCAATCCAGCCGGGGAACCCAGGCACTACTCGAGGCAATGCAAACTGTTGGCGACCCGCAGCAGATCCAGCGCCGCTGGCTCGACGCGGTCTCCCAGAGTCTCGACGATTTCATGCGCACCCCCACGTTCCTCGAGCTCCTCGGGAACAACCTCAAAACGATCACCGACTTGAAGGGGATGCAGGACGAGGTCATCCAGGACACGGCCCGCCATTTCGGCCTGCCCCTGGCCGCCGACATCACGGGCCTGTTCGAACGTTTACACAGCACCGAACAGAACATCCTCAAGCGGCTGCAGGCCATCGAAGAACGGCTCAAGGGCATCGAAACCAAGCATTGAGTGGAACGGCCACTCCCATCCCTCTTTCCCTTCGGAGTTGAAGATATGTCAATTGGGAGCGAAACGCCTCCATCGTCGGACGTCGAGTCGGCGGTGCCGGATTTTAGCCTGGCGGGGAAGAAGGCGTTTGTCACCGGAAGTTCGCGGGGCATCGGCCGGGCCGTGGCGCTAGCGCTGGCCCATGCCGGGGCCGATGTCGCCATCAGTTGCAATACTGGAGGCGAGGCCGCCGAGGATGTTTGCAGCGTGATCCGGACCATGGGTCGCAAGGCCCATTACTACGCCCACAATGTGGCCCTGGAGTCGGAAATCGATGCGATGTGCAACGAGGTCAAGCGCGACTTCGAGACCATCGATATCCTGGTCAACAACGCGGCCATCAACCGCGACCGGACCTTCAAGAGACTGACCAAGGAGGCCTGGGACGAGGTGATCACCACCGACCTGACCAGCGTTTTCCTGGTCACCAAGCATTTCATCGACGCGATGGCCGATCGCGGCTGGGGCCGGGTCATCAACATGTCGAGCATGTCGGGCGAGATCGGCAATTATGGCCAGGCCAACTATGCGGCCGCCAAGGCCGGCATGATCGGCCTGACCAAGACGCTCGCCCGCGAGTACGCCCGCAAGGGAGTCACCGTCAATTCCGTGGCACCGGGGTTCACCCGGACCCGAATGACCGAGGGAATTCCCGATAAGGCAATGGAGCTTGTCACGGCGGCGACCCCGCTGGGCAGGATGGGAGAACCGGTGGAAATCGCCGCTGGCGTGGTCTACCTGGCCTCCCCATCGGCCGGCTTCATCACGGGGCACGTGCTCGACATCAACGGGGGATTCGCGATGTAGTGATGGCCCCGGCGCCTTTGCGGGCGCCGGGACGATTCCGGATCGTGGGGGCCGATCCGCTCTGCCAGGGCCCTCGATCTGCCTTGGTTCGCCGCCGGGCTTTTCATGATCCGGCGGCATCAAGGTGACATGACGGGAAAGGCAAGCATCATGGCCAATGATATTAACGATATCACCCTGGGCATGCAGCAAGAATGGTTCAACCAGGCCTTGGCACAGCAGAAGGCCGTCTACGAAGCGACGCTCAAGATGTGGAGCCGCTTCTTCGCCGTCCCCCGGGTCATCGACCGGGCACGCGACGTCAAGGTCGGCACCACGCCCTCCGACATCGTCTACGAAGAAGACACCCTCCGCCTGATCCGCTACCGCCGCGAGACGCCGGCAGTCTACGCCGAGCCGGTCCTGTTCTGCTATGCCTTGGTCAACCGGCCCTACATCGTGGACCTACAATCCGACCGCAGCGTGATCCGGCAACTGCTGGCCCGCGGTTTCGAGGTCTACCTGATCGACTGGGGCGTCCCCTCGGCCGCCGACCGCAGCATGACGCTCAAGGACTACATCGACGGCCTGATGAAGAATTGCGCCGACGACGTCCTCAAGCGGCATAAGGTCCAGAGTCTCCACCTGGTGGGCTACTGCATGGGCGGCACGATGTCGACCATCTTCACAGCCCGCAACCCGGACATCGTCAAGTCGCTCTCCATCATGGCTGCCCCGATCGACTTCGGCGCCGGCAAAGAGGAATCGCTGGTGACCTTCTGGTCGAACCCTGATTACTTCGACATCGATGCTCTGGTCGATGCCTTCGGCAACGTACCGGCCACGTTCTTGCAAGCCAGCTTCGGGATGATGAAGCCGGTGCAGAACTACTACAGCAAGTACATTACCTTCTTCGACAAGATGGACGACGACAAGTTCATGGAAAACTACTTCGCCATGGAGAAGTGGGGCAACGACAATATCCCGGTCGCTGGCGAAACCTTCCGCGAGTTCGTCAAGAAGTTCTACCAGCGCAACGAACTGATCAAGGGCGAGTACAAGCTGGGCGACGAGCTGGTTGACCTGAGCAAGATCACCTGCCCATTGCAGATCCTCATGGCCAGCGCCGACCATCTGGTGCCGCCGAGCCAGAGCGAGCCCCTCAAGTCCAAGGTCGGATCGAAGGACGTCAAGTGCCGGACCCTCGACGCCGGCCACATCGGGCTCTCGGTCAGCTCCAAGGCCCACAAGGTGTTCTGGCCCGAGGTCACCCAGTGGCTCGGCGACCGATCGACACGCGTGAGCTACTGAGAGGATTGTGAACTCCGGCAATTCCCAAGGGGAGGATCAGGCTCCCGCCCAGCCATCGATCATGGCTTGGCGGAGCCTTGCCCTCCCCGGTTGTTTTGTCCGTGTTCTATCTGCGCGAGTGCGCGCTCGAGCTGCAATTGCCCGCGGTCAGACGGTCTTCGTGATGCCCGGCATGGCACACTGATAAATGCCGTCCGCTTTCGCCTTGGAGCGCGGAGTGGCATCCCAGGCGATACTGTGGGGGCGTAAGTCAGTTCGGACTTCGCAGCCGCGTTCCACGTGACGAGCTTGCCTGAGTAAGTTGACTGCGGCCGAGGATCGCCGTCAGCGTGCTGTCAGCGGCCCAGTCGAGTTCGTTGTAGGGTCGATTGGCGACGACCGCGGCAAGCAGGTCGTCCCACTCGGTCTGGTGGCCGTCCCGGCCTGGCTTGAGTCGCTTCGGCTGCGAACCCTTGAGCTGGATCACGACCGCGTCTCCGCCGTCGAAGCTGACAAAACCCTTCGTCCCATGGGCATGGTGGCTGAAGTTCGACCAGCAGCCGGGTTGCTGTCGGCTGGCAGATCCCGAGGCGGACGGAGCGCCGCCTGAGCTCACCGGGCATGCGGACGGGGTGATTACACTGAATGTGGCCGAGGCGGATGAGGTGGAACGGGAGCGCCGGCGGCTCCGGCTCCACGAGCCGTACCGCACCGCACCCTCTTGGGCCATCTTCGTCACGAGATCGGCCACTACTACTGGGAGCGATTGATCAAGAACAGCCCGCTCATCGACGACTTCCGCGAGCAGTTCGGCGACGAGCGCCAGGACTACGCCCAGGCGCTGACGACTGGTTCCCGCTTACCTACGTGCTCAACAATCTGAACCGTGGCATGGGACTACCCGACGGCTACCCGTTCGTGCTCTCGCCCCCGGCTGTCGAGAAACTGAAGTTTATGCACGAAACGTTGAATGCCGGCACGACGCCAGGGAGCGCTCCTTGTTCAGATTCCTCGCCTGGCTTGCGCGGCTGGCGAGAGCTCAACGGAACTTCACGATCGGCTGATCGACTGCCACGCTATCGCCCGGTTTCGCCATGACTTCGGCGACGACGCAGTCGTTTTCGGCCTTCAGGATATTCTGCATCTTCATGGCCTCGATCACCACCAGGTTCTCACCGGCGCGCACCTCCTGGCCCGGCTTGACGGTGATCTCGGTAAGCAGTCCGGGCATGGGCGAGAGCAGGAACTTGGAGAGATCCGGCGGCGGCTTGTCGGGCATGAGCGCCAGCAGTTCGGCGGCGCGGCTCGTCATGACGATGGCGTCGGCCTGGGTGCCCCAGTGCATGACGCGGTATTTCAGGCCCATACGCTCCACTTGAACGCAGATATTGGTGCCGTTCCAGGTACCGCGAAGCAGAATCTCGCCGAGCTTCCAGTTGGTTCGCAGGCAACTCGATTGACCTTGATAGGTGATATCGCATCCGCCATGAACGAGGCTCACAGTCAGGTGGAACCTCTGGCCCTGCATCAGGACGACCCACTCGTTACCGACCCGGCGCTCGTGGCCCTTGAGCTGGCCGGTGGTTCGCACCGCGCGGTGGATGTAACGGCGGCGTGCGTAGGCGGCCACCGACGCCAGCAGGAGCGGATCCTCATGCAGCAGCGTCGAGGGATGAAAGCCCTTGGGGAACTCTTCGCCGATGAAGCCCGTGTTGAAGTCGCCGGCAATGAACCGCGGATGCCGGCTGAGGGCGGCCTGGAAGGCGAGGTTCGACGAGATGCCGCGAATGACGAAGCCGTTCAGTGCGTCGTGCATCCGGGTGATGGCCTGGTCGCGGGTCCCGCCGTGGGTGATGAGCTTGGCGATCATCGAGTCATAGTGGATGGAGATCTCGTCCCCCTCGAAAACGCCCGTATCGACCCGGACAGCGCCAAGGTCTTGGTCGGGCGGCATGAAGCGGACGAGGCGGCCGATGGACGGCAAAAAGTTGCGGAATGGGTCCTCGGCGTTGATCCGGCACTCGATCGCCCAGCCCTCGCGGCGGACTTGCTCCTGAGTGAACGGAAGCGCTTCGCCGGCGGCGACGCGGATCATGAGCTCGACAAGGTCGAGCCCGGTGATCAGCTCGGTGACCGGGTGCTCGACCTGGAGTCGCGTGTTCATCTCCAGGAAGAAGAAGCTCTTGTCCTTGCCGACGACGAACTCGACGGTGCCGGCGGACTGGTAGCGCACGGCCTTGGCGAGGGTGACGGCCTGCTCGCCCATGGCTTTGCGGGTCGCCTCGTCGAGAAATGGGCTGGGGGCCTCTTCGATGACCTTCTGGTGCCGCCGCTGGATCGAGCACTCGCGTTCCCAGAGATAAACCACGTGGCCGTACGCGTCGCCGAGCACCTGGATCTCAATGTGCCGGGGCTCCTCGACAAACTTCTCGATGAAGACCCGGTCGTCGCCGAAGGCGTTCTTGGCCTCGGTCCGGCAAGATGCGAAGCCCTCGGCCGCTTCCTTGTCGTTCCAGGCGACGCGCAAGCCGCGACCGCCGCCGCCGGCAGAGGCCTTGATCATCACCGGATAGCCGATCTTGCGGGCGATCTCCACGGCATGCGCGGGCATCTCGATCGGCTCGTTGTAGCCAGGGATCGTGTTCACGCGGGCATCGCGGGCGAGCTTCTTGGAGGCGATCTTGTCGCCCATCGCGGCGATGGACTCATGTTTGGGCCCGATGAAGACAATTCCTTCTTGCTCCAGCCGCCTGGAGAATTCCTCGTTCTCGGAGAGGAAGCCGTAGCCCGGGTGCACCGCCTCGGCCCCGGTCTGCTTGCAGGCGGCGATGATCCTGTCCATCGCCAGGTACGATTCCTTGGACGGAGGCGGGCCAATGCAAACTGCCTCGTCGGCCAGATCGACATGCCGCGCGTTCTTGTCGGCCTCCGAATACACGGCTACGGTGCGGATACCCATCGTGCGTGCCGTCCTGATGACTCGGCAGGCGATCTCACCCCGGTTGGCGATCAAGATTTTTTGGAACATGGCTACCTCGGAAGTCATTCACCACGGATGCGCCAAGATCACCGAGCGGCGGCCGGCAATCTGCGATGACACAACTCTGTGTCGCGCGCGTCCGCCGCGATCCGGCTGTTTCAAAGGGGAATGTTGCCGTGCTTGCGCCACGGGTTTTCCAGTTTCTTTTCTCTGAGCATTGCCAGCGAACGGCAGATGCGCTTTCTGGTCTCGTGGGGCAGGATCACGTCGTCAATGAAGCCCCGATGGCCCGCGATGAAGGGGTTGGCGAACTTCTCCTTGTATTCCTTCTCGCGGGCGGTGATCTTCGCCGGATCGCTCTTTTCCTCGCGAAAGATGATCTCGACCGCTCCCTTTGGTCCCATGACCGCGATCTCGGCGGAGGGCCAGGCGAAGTTCACGTCGCCCCTCAGATGCTTGGACGACATCACGTCATAGGCCCCGCCGTAGGCCTTGCGGGTGATGAGCGTGACCTTGGGCACGGTGCACTCGGCATACGCGTAAAGCAGTTTGGCGCCGTGCTTGATGATGCCGCCGTACTCCTGGGCAGTCCCCGGCATGAAGCCGGGCACGTCCACGAACGTCACGATAGGGATGTTGAAGGCGTCGCAGAAGCGAACGAACCGCGCTGCCTTGATGGCGCTGCGGATGTCGAGGCAGCCCGCCAGGACCAGCGGCTGGTTGGCCACCAGGCCCACGGTCTGCCCGTTCATCCGCCCGAAGCCGATCACGATGTTCTTGGCGTGGTCGGGCATGAGCTCGAAGAAGTCGGACTCATCGACGACCTTGACGATCAGCTCCTTGATGTCGTACGGCTTGTTGGGACTGTCGGGGACCAGGGTGTCCAGCGACATCTCCATCCGGTCGACCGTGTCCTCGGTGGGCACGATCGGCGGTTTTTCCTTGTTGCTGGATGGGATGAAACTAAAAAGGCGGCGGGTCATCATCAGTGCCTGGACATCGTTCTCGAAGGCAAGGTCGGCGACTCCCGACCTGGTGGTATGAGAGATCGCGCCGCCCAGCTCCTCGGCGGTCACTTCCTCGTGGGTGACGGTCCTTACCACCTCGGGCCCGGTCACGAACATGTACGAGGAGTCTTTCACCATGAAGATGAAATCGGTCACCGCCGGCGAGTAAACCGCGCCCCCGGCGCAAGGGCCCATTATCAGGGAGATCTGGGGG
>Ga0187888_1003803_pt1 | contig 11548 bp, 9 predicted proteins | sample June2016WEW_7_40_FD_132987 | JGI IMG/M metagenome (GOLD analysis project Ga0187888, IMG submission 132987) | Peatland microbial communities from SPRUCE experiment site at the Marcell Experimental Forest, Minnesota, USA - June2016WEW_7_40 | ecosystem: Environmental > Terrestrial > Soil > Wetlands... | reverse complement strand
GCCGCTCTTGGTGAACGCCACAATAGATGGCGTCGTCCGCCCGCCCTCTTCGTTGGGAATCACCTTCGGCTCGCCGCCCTCCATCACCGCCACGCAGCTGTTCGTCGTTCCCAGATCGATTCCAATCGTCTTTCCCATTGCCTTCAGCTCCTGAACTTCAAATTGACTTCTAAACTCTAAGAATCTGCCCAAACTCGTCATTCTGCCGCAGCGCCCTGAGGTCGTCATTCTGGCGCAGCCAGAATCTCTGTATTCCGTTAGATGCGCAAATCCCTCAAAACCCGCCGGTTCGCGCTTTCAATCCATCAATCGACTCACTTAGATTCACATATGAGTGACTTATTGTCAAGTTATATGATGCATTCCATATCGCCGCGGATGCTCTTTTTACAGAAACTATCCCCACCAAAGAGGGTTCCACTCTCCCAGAAATGTTGTTTTGCCGTTTGACATCAGGTGTATATTCCCTCTATGCGCGCCCGTTGTTCCATTGCGCTCCTGCTTCCCCTCGCCTGCCTCCTCGGCTGCTCCCTGCCCTACACTCCCCCACCCCTCTCCAGCAACTGGACCAACTGGCAGATCCAAGCTGGCACGGCCATCACCTCTCCACCGACCGCCCCCTATCTCGTCGGGGCCCTGCAAGGCGCCAATTCGGCGCTCACCGGCACATTCAATGTGCAGCAGGCAGGCTCCGGCGTCACCCCGCAGGTCGTGAATTTCACCGGAACATACGACCCCACTACAGGCAACCTCGCCCTCACAGGCTCACCCGTAGCAGGCATGGGCATAGGAGTGATGCTCTCTGTCCCAGCCGACCCCACCGATCTCGCCACCGGTTCTATCGATATCGAATGCCTTGTATGCGCGCTTGTATCCCCGCCCATCCCAGCCGTCGGCGTCGAGATCGCCACCCTCAACGGCACCTACACCGGGTCCCTCACCGACAGCGCCTCGCCCAGCATGAGCGGCACCGGTACCCTGACGCTGACCCAGTCCGCCACCCCCAACTCCAGCGGCCAGTTTCCGCTTACCGGTACCATCACATTCCCTTCGAGCACTGAGTTCGGCACCCTTCCCATCAGCGGTACGGTCAACGGAGAAGGCATCACCCTCTACGACCCTACTCCCGGGGTCACCCCCTTGGTCACTCTCACGGCCTCAACCAATCCAGCCGCCACGCAGATCACCGTCAGCAATCTGGCCTTTGCCGTGACGGCATCTGACATCGTTACGTTCACCGGAACCCTCACCCTCCAGTAGTCCTGCCTCAAAATCCCAACCACCACACCTCCGCCCCACCCCGCGCGGCGAATGTTCGCCCGTGTCCGCGCGCAAAACTCTATATCCTGAGAGTGACGCACCAAATCGCCCTGAAGCATCGAATGGAAGCATCGCATCCCCTGGACCAAGGAGTCTCTCGCCACGCATGGCCGTCACTGCCACAGCTCCGCCCGACCTCTCCGCCGAGGTTTGCGCCGGCGCCAATCCCTGGCTCGTCGCCACAGCTGTCATGCTCGCCACCTTCATGGAGGTGCTCGACACCGCCATCGCCTCGGTCGCCCTCCCCTACATCGCCGGCTCCCTCTCCGCCACCACCGACGAGGCTACCTGGGTGCTCACCAGTTACCTGGTCGCCAACGCCATCGTCCTGCCGGCCAGCAACTGGTGCTCCCTCAAGTTCGGCCGCAAGCGTTTCCTCATGTCCTGCGTCGCCATCTTCACCCTCGCCAGCTTCGCCTGCGGGGCCGCGCCCACCCTTGCCTTCATTCTCTTCGCTCGCGTCGTCCAAGGCGCTGGCGGAGGCGCGCTCCAGCCGCTCTCCCAGGCCATCCTGCTCGAATCCTTCCCCCCGCGCAAGCGCGGAGCGGCCATGGCCCTCTTCGGCTTCGGCGTCGTCGTCGCGCCCGTCCTCGGCCCCACCCTCGGCGGCTGGCTCACAGACACCTACTCCTGGCGTTACGCCTTCTACATCAACATCCCGGTCGGCCTCTTCGCCCTCTACATGATCAACCGTTTCGTCCACGACCCCTCCTACATCAAGCACGCCCGCGTCCCCGCCTTCGACAACCTCGGCTTCGGCGCACTCGTCGTCTGGACCGGCCTGCTTCAGATCATCCTCGACAAGGGACAGGAGTCAGACTGGTTCGGCGCCACTTGGATCCGCTGGGCCGTCTTCTTCCTCCTCACCAGCTTCGCTCTCTTCGTATGGCACTCCTGGCGCAAGCACGAGCCTATGGTCGATCTCAAACTCCTTAAAAATCGCAACTTCGGCGTCGGCTGCCTGCTCATCTTCTTCTTCGGCATCGCCATCTACTCCACCATCGTCGTCCTCCCGCTCTTCTACCAGGAGCTGCTCGGCTACACCGCATTCACCGCCGGCCTGGTGGTCGCCCCCCGCGGTCTGGGAACCATCTGCGGCCTGCCCGCCATCGGCTACCTCTCCAACCGGGTCGATCCCCGCTATCTGCTCACCTTCGGGTTCACCGTCTTTGGCCTCACCACCCTCTACTTCGGCAACGTCACCCTCGGCATCTCACCCACCACCCTGCTCATCCCCATCCTCATCACCGGCTTCGGCCTCAGTTTCGTCTTCGTCCCCATCAACATCGCCGCATACGGAACCCTGCGCAACCAGCAGATGGGCAACGCCAGCGGCCTCTTCAACCTCATGCGCAACATCGGCGGCTCCATTGGCATCTCCATCGCCCAGACCATGCTCACCCGACACACCGCCGCCCACCAGAACGAGATCCTCAACTCCGTCCCCATCACCAGCCGTCCCTTCCAGAACTCCCTCGCCGGCGCGCGCCACGCCCTCAACAACTCCTTCGGCCCCGCCAACACCCTTCACCCAGCCCAGTCCCTTCTCTACGGAGAACTCCACCGCCAGGCCGCCCTCTGGGCCTTCGTCGACGTCTTCCGCTCCCTCTCCCTGCTCAGCTTCCTCTGCCTCGCCATCGCCTGGCTCTTCAAAAAAGTCAAACCGGGCAGCTCACCTCCCGCCATCCACTGAGTCACCCCAATAATTCTCCAAAAAATCTCCCCGCCCGCCCCAAATCCCCTCCCTATTCGCGTAATATCTCTTCCATCCTGGGTCAACAAATCAAAAACACACATGAAAGGAAGTCCTCATGTCCAACCCCTTCGTTCACCTCGAACTCTCCACTCCCGACACCGCCAAGGCCAAGGCCTTCTACTCCGACCTCTTCGGCTGGACCTTCAAAGACGAAGACATGGGCGGCGGCTTCATCTACTCCACATTCAAGCCCTCCTCCGGCCCCGGCGGCGGCCTCTTCTCCATGGCCGGAGTCCCCACCCAGTGGCTCGCCTACGTCGGCGTCGAGGACGTCAAAGCCTCCACCGAGAAGGCCGTCGCGCTGGGCGCCAAAATCATCCGGGGCCCCCAGGAGATCCCCAACATCGGCTCATTCACTATCCTCCTCGACCCCACCGGCGCGCCCATCGCCATCTTCCAGCCCAACTCCGCCTGACCGCCTCGCCATCTGCAAAAATCCGGGTGCCCCATTCATGCCGCGTTCTTTGCGGCATGGGTGGGTTTCCGCGCTAAATTACCGTCTCAGGTCCTCTTCATGCCCCGCGCACTCGCCCTCGCCCTGGTACTTCTCGCCCTCGCCGCGCCCCTCCACGCCCAGCCACGCGACTCAGCCCTCACTCAGGCCGAGATCGACCAGGTTCGAGAGTACCGCTACTATCCCGCCGACTGCGTCCTTCTCTTCGTCAAGTTCCTCGACCTCCGCACCCAGGAATTGCACGACCTCTACGTCCCAGCACGCCGTCCCGGCCGCGAGCAGGACACCCACGACCTCATCCAGCAGTTCACCTCCATCGCCGACGAGCTCTCCGACAACCTCGACGACTACGGCCCCCGCCACATCGACCTGCGCAAGGCCCTGCCTAAAATCCTTACCGGCATCGACCGCTGGGCCGCCGCCCTCAACGCCCTCCCCGACGACGACGCCTACAACGTCGCCCGCAAGCTCGCCCTCGAGTCCCTGCGCGACCTCCGCGAAGACACCACCCAGCTCGCCGCCGATCAGGCCGCATGGTTCAAGATCCATCCCCCCGGCAAATCCCCCAACGACAAAAACGGCCCCATCGACATCCCCCGCTGAATCCCATCCCCCACCACCGTCATCCTGAACGCAGTGAAGGACCCCTGTATTTGTCCTGGTCTGTTCTGTCGTTTGTCATCCTGAGCGAAGTGACTCACAGCTTCATCGTGAGTCACGCAGTCGAAGAGCCTGTCCTGAGCTTGTCGAAGAAACCGGCGGTTGCTTGTTTTTCGTTGTCATCCTGAGCGGAGTTTGGCGCGCACTCGCGCCAAGCGCAGTCGAAGGACCCCTGTATCTGCCGTTGCCTGTTCTTTGTTTGTCATTCCGTAGGGCAGCGGAGGAATCTGCTTTTCCCGTTGTCTGTTTTTGCTTGTCATTCCGTAGCGCAGCGAACGGGGTCCCCGGCCAGCTTGCTGGCTGGGGCGGGAAGCATCCCCGCCTTCTCGGTTCGCAGTCGAAGATGGGAAATAACCGCCCAGAGCAAGACAAGACAGCAAGAATCCGGCAATGTGATAGCCGTCACGAATACGAATTCCAAAATCGTGCTACTGTTGACTGATCCAGCCCTTCCACTCCGCGAAGGATTCTTGTCTGTAGGAGCTCCCCGCTTGCCGCGAATCCCTGTCGTTGCTCTCTCTCTTGCGGTCCTTGCCAGTGTGCCTGGCAGCCTCTCAGCCCAACAGACAGCCTCCATTCGTGTCACCGATCAGACCGGCGCGGCGATTCCCGGCGCGCAGGTGGTCTCGATCTCCTCCGATGGTTCTTCGTCTCAATCCGTGGCAGCCGACGGCACTGGCACGGCCCACGCGGCCTGCCAGCCGGGAACAACCCTCCACCTCTCCGCGTTGGGATTTGAGCCGCAAACCGCCCTGCTCAAGGACTGCGCCGGCGACCACGAATACCGGCTGGCCCCGGCCAGCGTGCAGACCACGGTCAACGTCGCAGTGACCCCAGATGACGCGTCCAGCGAGTCCGTAACCACATCCGAGCAGATCAGCCGAACCAGCGCGCGCACTGTCTTCGACGCTCTGGAAGAGCTCTCCCCCGCCGTATTCGTAACCCGGCGCGGCGTGATGGGATACGGCATCTCCTCCAACGGCACCGGCGAGGTCAATATCCGAGGCGTTGGCGGCTCGCCCAACACAGACATCCTTGTCGTCCTCGATGGCCGTCCCGACTTCCAGGGCGAGATGGGCCACACCCTGCCGGATTTCTACAGCCTGTCGGACACGGGCAGCATCCGTTTGGTTGAGGGGCCAACCTCAGTGCTCTACGGCAGCAATGCGATGGGCGGAGCGGTGGAGATTGAGCCGCGCAAGCCGAAGCAGGGAACAGAGTTCGAGCTGCAATCGTCGATGGGATCGTTTGCCACGGTGCAGAACCGCCTCTTCGCGGGCAATCGCGCGGGGCGCGGCATCTACACGGCGTCGGCCGGCATCAACAACACCGACGGCGACCGCGCCTACTCCGCTTACCACTCGCAGGACGGCTCGCTGGGCGCGGAGGTCCAGCTCACCTCCATCTGGAACGCCTCGCTGCATGGAAACTATGGCCACTTCCTGGTGCAGGACCCAGGCCCGATCTATCCGCTCCAACCCAGCGACCCGCCAAACTCGGCCAGCGTGGGACGTGGCGGGCTCACCGCCGACATGGGCAACGCCACGCCCGCGCTCAACGGCTACACGCGCTTTTACTCCACCTGGGGACACAACGCCATCGCGGACCGTTCCGACACGGACAATAACTTCGATTCCACCGACCGCATCACCGGCGGGCGCCTCTTTCAGACCTGGACGCCGCAGCCAGGCCGCGCGCAGAATGCGCTGGCCATGGATTTTGGCGGCGACTTTGTGAACTACGGCGGCGCGGCCGTGAACTTTGCAGTGCCGCGGTCCAGCGCAACAACCGACTACTACGGCGGCTCGCACCAGATCTCGGACGACGCCGGTTTTCTGCGCGCGCACTGGTCGCCCACGGTCAAGACGCTGCTGAATGCGGGCTTGCGCTATCAGCAGAACTCGCAGTTCGGCGGCATCGCGGTGCCGGAGTTTGGCGCACAGTGGCACGCCTCTCGCGTCTTCTCGCTCTCCGCCAGCGCCAGCCGCGGATTCCGCAACCCCACCATCCGCGAGCTGTATCTCTTCCCCGCGCCCAACCCGAATCTGCTTCCCGAGCACGAGTGGAGCTACGAGGCCACGGTGCAGGCGCGGGTCTCGCAGAACGTCGCCGCGTGGACCACGTTCTACTACGCCGATCTGACCAACCAGATCGTCACTCTCGGCTTCTATCCCAACATGACGACGCTGAACGGCGGCAACGCCATCAACAAGGGCGTGGAGACAACGCTGCGCTGGTCGGGAGTCGGCCCCGCGGGACACCATCGTCTCAGCGTGACCGCGGGCTACGCGTTTCTTGCCTCCACCAACTTTGCGCCTCTGCTGCCCGCCAACAAAGCCAACCTCGGACTCGACCTCGATCTGAAGCGCGCCTTCCTCCACGCCACGGTGCAAGCCGTCGGCAGGCGCGCCACCGATGAGGCCCCCATGGCCCCCGCGCAGCTTGGCGGATACACCGAGACCGGCCTCAAGCTCAGCGTGCCGGTGCGACGCAACCTCAGTTTCTTCGCCACCGCGGACAACCTGCTCAATCATCGCTACCAGGTGCAGACCGGCTATCCCATGCCGGGCATTAACGGGTCTGGTGGTTTCGTCATGCACTTTTAGGAAGCAGTTCGCAATGCTGCTTCGGAATCAAAGAGCGTACCAACGGAGACAAGGATGAGACAATCTTCGCAACTATATCTGTTGAGCATTGCGGCAGGTCTGTTGCTTGCCACGGCGTCCCTTTCGTCGCAAACGGCAACACCGCAACCGCTCACCGTGCCGCTCGCAGGCGTGCAAGCTTCCCGCCCCTTGCTGCAAGGGGTCCCTCAAACAACAGGAATGCGCAGCGGTTTTGTACACCTGAAACCCGGCGAGACGGTCGGCTGGCACACCACCGGCAAGAACGAGGAGTCTCTTGTGATCTTGCACGGCCAGGGCGAGGCGCTCATCGACGGCCAGGCGAAAAAACCATTCATCGCTCCGGCGTTTGTCTATGTCCCGCCCGCGACCCGTCACAACGTCGCAAACACGGGAACAGGGCCGCTGGAGTATGTGTATGTCGTCGCGCCCGCGAAGCCGCAATAAATCCCCCTTCAGGTTCCAGCCCCAGCGGCGCTGAGAAAACTTCAACTGAGGAAGAAATGAGCAGGGCCTGGGCCCGCCTCTACCACGCGTGATAGAACCCGTCCCGCTGCATCACCCTTACCTCCGCCCCGAACAGCTCGCTCAGCACCCGCGCCGTCAGCAGTTTTTCCTTCGCGCCATCCGCCACAATCCGACCCTCCCGCATCAGGATCACTCGCCCAGTCTCCGGCAGAATGTCCGCAATGTGGTGCGTGATCAGCAGAATCCCCGTCCCCTGTTGCACCAGCCGCCGCAGCATCGCGCGCAGCCCCTGCTGCGCCGCAATATCCAGCGCATTCGATGGCTCATCCAGCAGCAGCATCTGGTTGCTCGCGCCAGAGTCGGCGCGCCCCTCCGCGCCTGCCCCTGAACCCCCGCTCGCACCAGACCCCACCAGCGCCCGCCCGATCATCACCCTCCTCTGCTCTCCCGCCGACATCTCCCCCACCAGCTTCTCCGCGGTCCCCGCCGCACCCACCAGTTCCAGAACCTCCTCCACCCGCGCCCGCATCGCCGCCGTCACCACCAGGTTCGGCCACAGCGTCGAACTGGAAAAGAACCCGGTCAGCACCGCGTCCCGCCCCGTCGTCCGCAGCGTCGGCCTGCCCGGCAGCTCGTCCGACACCACCCCCAGCCGCCGTTTCAGCTCCGTCAGGTCCCACCGCTCGCGACCGAAGATGCTCACCCGCGTCCCCTCCTGCGCCAGCGGATAGCACTCGCACGTCATCGTCTTGATCAGCGTCGTCTTGCCGCACCCATTCGGCCCCAGCACCGCGATCTGCTCGCCCGCCTCCACCCGCAGGTTGATCCCGTGCAGCACAGTCTGCCCGCCGCGCGCTACATTGACATCCACCAGCTCAAGAAATGGCTGCATCCCTCCAGAATAATCGCTCGTGCGCAATCTCCGCTTCAACTCACAGCTTTATAATCAACCCCAACCGATGCTCTCCGAAGAAAATTCGTCCGCGCAGCCCCGTCCCACGCAAGCTCGCATCGCGACCGCCCTCCTCCTCGCCCTCACCTTCCTCTGGTGCGTCTACTGGTTCGTCCACTCCTGGCACTACTGGGAGGACGACGCATACATCCATCTCGAGTTCGCCCGCAGCCTCGCCGCCGGCCGCGGCTTCGCCTTCAACGGTCGCGTCGTCGCCGGCGATACCGCGCCCCTCTGGGTCTTTCTGCTCGCCGCAATCCACACCCTCATTCCCGACTGGCTCGTCGCCGGCAAACTCCTCACCGTCCTCGCCGCGGCCCTCTCGCTCGCCGGCTGCTACGCCTTCGCCCGCCGCCTCGCCGCAGCGCTCCTCCCCTCGCACCCCGACGCTGCGCTCTTCCCCGCTGCCCTTCTGCTCCTCATCGCGGCAAACCCCTACTCCTGCTACTGGATCTTCTCCGGAATGGAGCCGCTGGCCGCCTCCGGCCTCGCCTTCTTTGCCGTCCTCGCCGCCACGCAGGCACAGCCCTCCACCAAAACCCTCCTCGCCGCCTGCCTGCTCGCCGGCCTCGCCCCCCTCCTGCGTCCGGAAATGTTCTTCCTCACCGCTCTCCTCATTCTGCCCCTCCTCGCCCAGTGGCGCCGTCTTCCCGGAAACCCAACCTCACCCTCCAAACTCGCATCCTTCGCCGCTGGCCTGCTCCTAGCCGTCGCTCCTCTTGCGCTCTGGTCTCTCTACTCACTGCACGCCTTCGCAAGCCTCCTGCCCAACACCAACGCCGCCAAGCGCGCCGGCCCCGCCGACTCTGTCGTCCGTCATCTCCTCTCCATCTACTCGTTTGGTTTCCCCCTCATCCTATGCGGCCTCGTCGCCGGAGTCCTCTATCTCCTCCTGCGTCCCTCCGCCGTCCGCCGCTCCCTGCAACATGCCGTCGCCTCGGCCTTCCAGTCTCCAACCGAACCTGTCTCCACAGTCTCGCTGAAAAACAGCAGCCTTCCCCTCGCCGGCTGGATCTTCCTCCTCTGGCCGTCCGTCGCGACCCTCTTCTACATCGCAAATCACACCCACGTCCAGACGCGCTACATCCTGGTCACTGCTCCCGGCCTCACCCTCGTCATTCTGGTTCTCGCCCTCGCCGCCTCGCCGCGCATTGGCCGCGTCCTCTACCTCGCCGCGCTCGTCGCAGCCCTCGCCGTCAGCCTGGTCGCCGTCCGGCCCATCGTCCGCAACAAGGCAATCAACTGCCAGATCACCCACAGCCTCGCCCTCTTCATCCACGACCGCCTCCCGCCGGACGCGCCCGTCGCCACCTACTTCATCGGAGAGATCGCCTTCGTCTCCCAGCACCCCATCCTCGACACCAGTGGAATCACCCGTCCCGAAGCCATCCCCTACCTCTACGCTCCACCCCCCGCCATGCTGTTGTGGGCGCGCTCCCGGGGCGCGCAATACTACATCGTCGGCCCTCAGCCCGGGCCCGGCGCCGTCCTCGTCTACTCCGCCAGAGAGTGGTTCATCATCTGGTCCCTCCACCCCGCGCTCTATTCCTCATCCACCCCAGTCAATCTCTGGAAGCTCGCCACCTCCCCCGGATTGCCCCAGTAATCCCAGGGCCCGCGCCTCGCGTGAACCGCAGAGTTATCAAGACACAGAAAGGCCCGGCCAACCAGCCGGGCCTTTCCCTGTATAACCAACAACCAACAACCCGCCTCCTACGTCGTAACTTCCACCCCGCGCCAGAACGCCACATGGTGCTTCACGCTGCGCGCCACAGGCTTCGGATCGGGATAGTACCACGCCGCATCGGGGTTCTCCTGCCCATCCACCACCAGCGTGTAGTACCGCGCCTGCCCCCAGGTGCTGCTCGAAGTCGTCGAACTGGCTCGGAAAAACTCCCGATTCACCGATTCGTCAGGAAAGTAAATCACTCCCTCAACCGTCTCAACCTTCTCGCTCTCGGCGAGGGTCTGCCCATTCCACACTGCCTTAGCCATAGACTAATCCTGCATTCTTTTCAATAAGTTACACTGCCAGCGGAGAGGACCAGACAGGCATCGCGGGCCCTCAAGCCCAACATTCCACAACCGCCTTTGTATCAGAGTTGACACGAAAACAAAAGCCCGCCCGCACTTCTTCCGCACCCCTCTACGCCACGCTCTCCACCACCGCCCGCGTCTTCTCCGGATCAGGCATCTCCAGCACCGGAACCACCGCTGCCGGCCCAACCTTCTTCTGGTAGCCGCACTCCGGCGTCACCGGCTCCGCCACCTTCGCCCCTTTCTTCGGCCGCCGCTTGGGCAGGGCCGCGCGGTTGTTCGGGCACACCAGGAACGTCCCCTTCGCGTTCGACAACTCCAGCAGATACGCGCTCTCGCACTTCGGGCAAACCTGGTTCACCATCTTCTGGTTGCTGGAAAAATCGCACTTGGGATAGTTCACGCACCCATAGAACGTATCGCCCCGCCGCGTCTTGCGCACCGCAACGTCGCCGCCGCACTTCGGGCAAGGCACCTCCAGCAGCTCCTGCTTCACGTACTTGCACTTGGGATAGCCGCTGCACGCAATGAATTCGCCGTACTGCCCGTCGCGCTGCAACAGCGGTTTGCCGCACTTCGGACACATCTCATCCAGCACCACCGGCGGTTTCTGCTGCACCTTCTGCGTCAGCTTGCGGATCGTCTTGCACGGCGGGTCCTCCGAGTAGCCGGGACAGCTCATGAACGGCCCCCACGGCCCATTGCGCAGCACCATCACCCGCCCGCAGTTGTCGCAGAACTCCTCCTCCGGAACGTCTTCCGCCCCCGGAGCGCTCATGTCCGGCTTGGCCGCGTAGTTCTCCTTGGTGAAGCCGCAGCTCACCTGCTCCACCGTCACCTTCTTGCCCGCGCCCTGCGCCAGCTCGATCGCCGCCGCCATCTCTCCCGCGTCGCCAACCTGCTGCGAGAACTCCACCACATGTCCACTCCTCGCCTTCACCGTCATCGGAAAGTTCAGCGCCTTCCCGATCTTCTTCACCACCGCCTTCGAGTCCTTCTTCCACGCCGCCGCCGGCACCGTCATCGGCTTCAGCCTGCTGAAGTTTGAGCAGGAGTAGAAGCTCCCGAACTTGCCCCACTTCAACAGCAGCGGACTCCCGCACTTGTCGCAGATCTCCGTCGTCGCGTGCTCCATCCGCTTGATGTCTTCCATCTCCCTGCCCGCAACCACCAATTCCTCTTCAAAGTGGTCGTAGAACCCGTTCAGCAGGTCTGTCCAGCGCTCTTCTCCCTCTTCCACCGCATCCAGTTCGCTCTCCAGCTTCGCCGTGTATTGC
>Ga0187888_1003797_pt1 | contig 11556 bp, 5 predicted proteins | sample June2016WEW_7_40_FD_132987 | JGI IMG/M metagenome (GOLD analysis project Ga0187888, IMG submission 132987) | Peatland microbial communities from SPRUCE experiment site at the Marcell Experimental Forest, Minnesota, USA - June2016WEW_7_40 | ecosystem: Environmental > Terrestrial > Soil > Wetlands... | reverse complement strand
CGAGATCACGCACTTTGTTGAATCAGACGCTCCCCTCTTGAGGTCGGCCAGTTTTGATCCTCAACCAGTCGTGATACAAGTATGGGAGGACTATCCGATACAACCAGGCCGTCCCCGCCGGAGAAGCCTCGCACCAACGGAAACTCTCACGCCGTACTCTTATCAGATCAACCGAGTTCAAGTGAGTTCTCACTCACGCTTCTTATTCGGCCATGAGCAAGATATGATTCTAGATCTTGTACGAGAGTTCGATTCCGAGATTATCGACATGAAGCTCGCATCATTCCGGGGTAGAAGGCCCGCAATTTATCTCATGCATAGACGCCTTGGCCCTGCGCCTTTGTCAGTGTTCGGAGACGCGCTGCGCAGGGTCGTCTTACTCGCAAGTACGCTTCTTGCTCTTAAGGATGGAGGCATACTTCTGATCGACGAAATCGAGACCGGGATCCATGTGTCCACGATACACGGTATATTCACATGGCTGATTCGTATTGCACGTCAATTCCACGTGCAGGTCGTGGCCACTACTCATAGTCTTGAGGCGGTCGATGCGTTCGCATTATCCGCCCAAGATGGCCATCCCGATCTTGTAACTTACCACCTTGATCAAACAGAACGTGAAACACGAACGAAGAGGATCGATGGCGATCTACTACACCGCCTACGCAGCGAACGCGGATTGGATGTGAGGTGAGCTGTGCCAAAGTATGGCTATCTTGTCGTTGAGGGCCCCCACGATGTGGAGTTGGTCTACCGCCTCCTTCACTTTCACGGACTAGAGAGAGTAAGACAGGAGGCTGAGCTAGATCCGTTTTTCCTTCAGCTTGTTCCTCGGACCTACCCGCCGGATGGAGACCTTCTGAAGCGTGTTCCCGTCCCTCTCTTTCTGCAAAGCAGCACCCACGCGGTTGCCGTTCACAGCGCGGGGAGCGACACGAGGATAATCGAGACCATGGAGGAGGACTCGGTCTTCCTGGATACGTCGAAGTTGACCGGCATCGGCGTCCTATTCGATGCTGACTACGCGGTGTCTTCGAGTGATCGATACGCTGTAATTCGTGAACGTCTTCGTGAGAAGGGATTTTCTCTGCCCGAAAACCCGGGCGAAGTGAAAACTGGTCCTCCTCGACTCGGAGGGTTCGTCCTCCCAGACAATATTTCGGCCGGGACACTTGAAGACATTCTCTTGGACTGTGCCAACCTCGTCTACCCCACGCTGCTAACAACGGCTACTGCTCATGTCGACTCTGCGTCGCGGGACAAGACGCTGGAGAAACAGGATCTAAGAGAATTGCTGAGACCCGCTGGCCGTCATAAGGCTATAGTTGGTTCGATAGCAAGCATTCTGCGGCCCGGGAAGGCCGTACAGAATTCTCTCCAGGACAACCGCTGGCTATGCGAAGCGGCGTTAGCCATTCCACGTGTTCGTGCGATTCAGATATTCCTATTGAATCTCTTGGAGCTTACCGAGACAGCGAGTGCAACCGAATAGACTGGACATCCGATGACGTTGATCAAAGACCTGATTGATATCCCCGACCGCGTCTACAAGGACCAGTACGTCCTCCGCCTCTCCGAGGGCGTTACCCGCCCTGCAGAGACGCTTAGCGATTACGTCGTGACCCCCGAGCTGACCACCTGCTTCGATGCCGCACTGTCGATGATCCGCAGCGCCTTGGCCAACCGCACCAGCAAGGCCGCGTTTCTCCATGGCAGCTTCGGCACCGGCAAGAGTCACTACATGGCCGTGCTTCACCTGATACTTCAGGGCAACCCTGCTGCTCGAGGGATCGTCGAGCTGGCCCCGGTCATTCAGAAGCACAACGACTGGCTTGCTGGCAAGAAATTCCTGCTTGTGCCCTACCACATGATTGGCGCCCACGACATGGAGTCCGGCGTCCTGGGCCATTATGTCGAGTTCATCCGGAAGGCACATCCCGGTGCACCGATTCCACCCGTCTACGTGTCGGCAACCATCATCAGCCAGGCGGCCGCGGAGCGAGCGAACTACGGCGATGAGCCGTTCTTCAGGCGCCTGAACGCCGGAGCTGGAGAAACCGAAGGCTGGGGTGACCTGCAAGGGGCATGGGATGCCGCGTCATTCGAGGCAGCGGCTACGGCACCGCCTGACGCGGAGCCGCACCTGCGCCTGGTCAGTACGCTCCTCAAAACCGTCGCGACCTCACATGCGGAGGTGCTCAGCCAGCGCGGAGGGAACTTCGTCCGGTTCGACAAGGGCCTCTCGCTGATCAGTCAGCATGCGAAGAACCTGGGTTACGACGCCCTGATCTTGTTCCTGGACGAGCTGATCCTCTGGCTGGCCACCAATTCGCAGGACCTGGGATTCGTCAAACGCGAGGCGGCCAAGCTCACGAACCTGGTGGAAGCCCAGTCTGCCGATCGGCCGATTCCGATCGTCAGCTTCGTGGCCCGACAACGGGACCTCCGAGAGCTGGTCGGCGACCACGTCCCAGGCGCCGAGAAACTGAGCTTTGCAGACTCGCTCGACTGGCAACAGGGGCGTTTCGACAAGATCACGCTGGAAGATCGGAACCTCCCGGCGATCGCCGAAAAACGGATTCTCAAGTGCAAGAGTGAAGCGGCTCGTGCAGAGCTGGATGCGGCGTTCGATCAGACAGCGCGGATGAGGGACAACGTCATGAACATCCTGCTCACCCGAGAGGGCGATCGGCAGATGTTTCGTCGCTTGTACCCATTCAGCCCGGCGCTCGTCCAGACCTTGGTTGCGGTCTCCAGCGTGCTCCAGCGAGAGCGAACAGCGCTCAAGGTCATGATGCAGCTCCTGGTCGATCAGAGGGAGACGCTCAAGGTCGGCGACATCGTGCCCGTTGGCGACCTGTTCGACGTCGTCGCCCACGGAGACGAGGCGTTCAGCCAGGAGATGGCGGCCCACTTCGACAACGCCAAGCGACTCTATCACCACAAGCTGCTTCCCGCACTGGTGAAACAGCATGGTGTTCGGCCCGAGGATCTGGAGCCGCTTCCTCATGACGATCCCAGGCGGGTGGCATTCCGCAACGATGACCGACTCGTCAAGACCCTGCTGCTTTCGGCCCTCGTCCCCGAGGTTGAGTCGCTACGAGGTCTGAATGCCGAGAAGCTGGCGGCCCTGAACCACGGGACGATCAAGACCCCCGTTCCAGGACGGGAAGCTCAGGAAGTGCTGCGCCGCTGCCGAAACTGGGCAGCGAGTGTGGGAGAGATCCGCATTGGCGAGGAGAGCAATCCCACCATCTCGATCCAGCTCTCGGGAGTTGATACCGAGAGCATCATCGAGCAAGCCCGGCGCGAAGACAACCAGGGAAACCGCATCCGGCGAGTGCGACAGATGCTCTTCGATCAGCTCGGCATCCAGGGTGAAGGGGAGTTCGAGCAGTTCCACGAATTCTGGTGGCGAAACACCAAGAGAAGCTGCGTGGTACTGTTCAAGAACATCCGGGAGCTTCCCGACTCGTCGCTGGAGAACCCGGAAGAGTCCTGGAAGATCGTGATCGATTTCCCGTTCGACGAGGCCGGGCATGGGCCACGAGATGACCTGAGCACGCTGCAACGGTTCATCCAGTCCCGTTCTGATGGCGCGAAGACTCTTTGCTGGGTGCCCTCGTTCTTCAGCAACGATGCCCAGAAAGACCTCGGCATGCTGGTCATCCTCGAGCACATCCTGGCCGGCGAACGGTTTGGTCAGTACTCCAGTCACCTCTCGCCCCAGGACCGGCCAGCGGCCAAGGCGCTGCTCGAGAACCAGCGCAGCATCCTGAGGCAAAGGGTCCAGAGCCACCTGGACGCGGCTTACGGGCTGGAGGTTCTCTCACAAGGCTCCCTCGATACGTTGCACGACCTCGATCTCAGCGAGCACTACGTGTCTCTGAGCCCGGGCTTTGTCCCGCAACCTCCCGTCGCGGCGAACCTCGCGGGGGCAATGCACCACCTGCTCAGCCAGGCGCTGGAGCATGAGTTCCCGGCTGCGCCGCACTTCGAGGCCGAGGTGAAGTCTGGGGCTCTCAAGAAAGTCTATGAGCTGATCGAGCCGGCTACTCAGACTCCTGACGGCAGGCAGGCCATCGAAAAGACCCAGAGACTCCTCTTACGGCAGATTGCCAATCCGCTCATGCTGGGCGAGATGGGCGTGGACGCCACCCACTTTGTTCTGGGCCAGCACTGGAAGAATCACTTTATACGCAAAGCCGCTGAAACCGGCGGGGCGATGACCGTCGGGCAGTTACGCAAATGGATCGACGATCCCAAGCCCATGGGCCTGCCCAAGGAGGCTCAGAACCTGGTCATCCTGCTCTTCGCTGCCCAGACCAATCGAACATTCCACCTGCACGGATCCCCCGATGAGGTGAGTCTGGCGAACATCGCCGACGCCCACGAGCTGCGCGAGCAACGGCTGCCCACGCAAGCGTCCTGGGAAGTCGCGGTTCAGCGTGCAGGGGCGATCTTCGGAGTGACTGTTTCACGACTCCTGAGCGCGGGCAATGTGGGCAAGCTGATCTCTGAAGTCAAGAAGAAGGCGAGTGAGACCTGGCAGCCCTGTCGACGATACCGCCAGCGGCTGGGAGAGCGATCGACGAAACTGGGAGTGCCGGCCGATTCCGATCGGCTGAGAACCGCGACGGCGACGCAGACCCTGGTCGAACGGCTTTGCTCAGCCGAGCCTGGAGCCATCGTGAGCTTGCTGGAAGCTGCCGAGGTGGCGACGAGCGAAAGCGCCATGGGAGAATGTGTTGGCAAAGCCGCCGAGCTGGAAGGGAACCTCGAAACGGCGGGCTGGGAGATCTTCGAGGCGGTGGAAAAGCTCACGGACGACCGGCAGGAGAAGGCGCAGCAGATTCTCGTTGAGGTTCGCGAAGCTCTGCAGAGCGACGAACATGCGCTGCAACTCGCGCCGGCCCTGAGGGGAGCCCAGGCCAAGGCGGTCCAGCTCCTCACTAAGCCCATTGAGGTGCCCACGCCGCCGCCAGTCGGTCCGCTTCTGGAGCCGCAAGTGATGAAGGGACGGGTTGTGGTCAAGCAAGATTCAAAGGAAGGCTTGACGATCCCAGAAGCCGAAGCGTGTCTCTCCCAGGTGAGTCGTGAATTGAAGCCTGAACAGACGGCGCGGATCAATCTGGGCTGGGTGATCGAGGAAGGTGGTGGGGCCTGATGAGCGCAGCGACACCGACGTTCTCCCAGATCAAGGCGCAGGTCGCATCGATTCACCAGAAGCTGCCCCATGCTCGTACGATCGGTATTCGCGCGGCGGGGCGATGGACTGGTGAAACGGAGAAACGCGACGGAACGCACCTGTACCTGATCCACCAGTGCGATTCGCCGCTTGCGATGACGGTGGCCCTCCGTCAGCCGATGGAAGAGGGGGCAACCAAGATCCTCATCACCCCCCTCGAAGAGACAGATCTGGGAAACGACATTCTGCTCCGGCTGGCAAAGCGCAGACTTTTCCAGATCGATTCCTGGCAGATTGTTCGGTCCCTCTTTCAGGCGCGTGCTGTTGATCCCGGATTGACTCGACACGGCTGGATCGCCGACCGGCTTCTGGAGCGAATTCCGACCGAGGGCTATCCCGCAGCAAGGGGTGGTTTTCTGGATGCTGAAACGGTCTGGCCTATCTTGCTTCGACAAGAACTGGGCCTATCGGCAGAGCCTCCCGATCTCACTTCGCTCCTCAGGTGGTCTTTGGAAACCGAAGCAACCGGCCGTTTTCGAGTCTTACCCGAGACCTGCCGAAAGGGAGTGACCGAGTGGCTGGTTGAGAAGATCGGGCAAGTCGCAGCGGTCATCCTCCGTGGTGTGAGCGAGTTGGAGCCGCCTGATGCCGTGCCACTGGGGCTTGCTGCCGGCGTCGTGTTTCATCCTGAGACCACGGGGAAGCTCGAGCGAGCGGCCGGGAAGCTCGAGGAACGGTACCTGGGCGGAAGGACGGAGGAAGTCAGCTTGTTGCAGCGATGGAGCTCAGCGGCCACTGAGGTTGTCCGTGCTTTGCGCCATACCGACTCGAGGGCCTACCGACAGATCATTCAGAGGGCGGATGAGATCCTTCGAGAGGTTCAGGCAGACGCCTACGCCCACCTCAGCGACATCTCATTGCTCGGTTTTGATCAGCGGCTGGCCCGCTTCGGCCAACGATTGGGCGAGATGCTGGCGCGTCAGTCGTGGGACCAACTGGATGAGCTTAAAGCCGCCAGAGATGCGGTCCGGGATCACGATCAGTCGACACGGGAGGTTCGGCAAATCGAACGAGTGGAAATGGCTCATCGACTGGTCAGATGGGTTGGAGAACGCAAACGAATTGGCGATGTCCAGCCACAATCACTCTCCGAGACTGCCGCCGAACATTGCCGCGACGGGGGTTTCGTGGATTGGGCAAGGCTCAGCTTGAGGGCTGGCGATCCGGTGCGAGAGCTATCCGGGGCCTATGCCCGGTTGGTTGACGAAGTGACGAAGATCCGAGAGCGGCAAGCTCACCAGTTCGCCCGGCTTCTGGCTGACTGGACTGCGGCTGGCTCACCGATCCAGGAGGTCTTGCCCGTTGAGAGAATCGTGGAAGAGATTGTTGCTCCCCTGTCTGCGGCAGCCCCGGTCCTGCTCCTCGTGATTGACGGGATGAGTGTGGCTGTTTGTCGCGAGCTCTTGTCGGACCTGACCCGTCATGACTGGGTTGCCCTGAGTGAACCTGGGAAAGCATTCAACCGACCTGGCATTGCGACCATCCCCTCGGTGACCGAGTTCTCTCGAACGAGTCTGCTGTGTGGACGTCTGCGTCAGGGTGGGGCAAACGAGGAAATCGCCGGGTTTGCAGAGCATCCGGGCCTTTTGAGCCGATGTCGGAGCGGCTTTCCTCCCTTGCTATTCCACAAGCCAACGCTCCAGGGAACCGATGATGCCGTTCTGGCGGCCGATGTACGGAAACAGATCGCATCACCCCAAAGGCGGCTTGTGGGAGTGGTGATCAACGCTGTTGACGACAACCTTCTCAAAGGAGAACAGATCGACACAAGATGGTCGCGAGACGCGATCAAAGTACTCCCATCGTTGCTGCACGAAGCCCGGCTTGCAGGTCGCCTGGTGATCCTCTTAAGTGATCATGGCCATGTATTGGACCTCGAGGCGCAAGCGCGACCTTGCGATGGAGGTGAGCGTTGGAGGACTGCGACGGGGAGTCCGTCGTCAGATGAGCTTCAGGTCCACGGCCACCGGGTCCTCACCGAGTCCCACAGACTGATCGCGCCCTGGAGCGAACGGGTGCGGTACGGAATCAAGAAGAATGGATACCACGGCGGACTGACGCCACAAGAAATGGTCATCCCGATCACCGTGCTGGCAAGTTCCGAAACGTATCCGCCTGGGTGGCACGAACTTCCTGTTGACACCCCGTCTTGGTGGGACGAGCCAATCACCACTTTGACACCAGCCGAGCAACCGACCGTCACACTCAAGCCCACCCAGCCAAGAACGACGGGTATGCTGTTCGATCTTGAGGCCGAGGACGAGACCGCGACGCCGACGAGCACCGACGAGCCTGTGCCCGAGTGGGTCAGACGCCTGATCTGCTCGTCCGTCTTCAATGAGCAGAAGCAGTTTGCAGGACGCGGAGTACCACTGGACGATCTGTTCATCAAACTCCTGGGCGCCCTGGATCGACGTGGCGGGAAGATGACTTCGGTCGCCTTGGCCCGGGCCTTGCAATTTCCGTCTGTCAGGCTGCCGGGACTCCTCGCTAAAATGCAACGCATCCTTAACGTCGACGGCTACCCTGTCCTGAGCCGCGATGATGCCTCGGACACAATTGAGCTCAACCGTGACCTGCTGCTCAAGCAGTTCGATCTGGTGTAGGAGACCGCGATGTCCGTCAGCCCCCAACGGCGCTTGGAGATCATGGATTCCTTGAGGCGGGGCACCGTGCCACGAAGCAGCCTGGACGCATTCGCGGTGGGCCTTGAACGATTCGACGGGTCCTTGGAGGACGAACTCCGAAGAGTCGGTTCGGGCGGTAGTGTTTTCAAGGCAGTCCGTGGCGAGTATGGCTGCGGCAAGACCTTCTTTGCCCGCTGGCTCGCCGACCGTGCCCGCAAGGTTGGCTTCGCGACCTCGGAGGTTCAGATCTCGGAGACCGAGACCCCACTGCATCGGTTGGAGACGGTCTACCGTCGACTGATGGAACGGCTCTCAACGGCGGACACCCCTCAGGGAGCGTTGCGGAACATCCTGGACGGCTGGTTTTACACCCTGGAGGAGGACGTCCTTGCGGAAGGCGGACTCGACCCGGGCAATGCGTCGCAATTGGTCCGAAGAACCAGCGAACTACTGGAGAAGCGATTGGCAAAGGTCAACGAGGTTGCCCCCGCCTTCAGTGCCGCACTGCGTGGCTATCGCGAGGCTCAATCGAAGGGCGATCAGAGCAAGGCTGACGGTTTGCTCTCCTGGATCTCAGGGCAACCAAACGTTTCCGCCACCGTCAAGCGAGCTGCTGGAGTCAAAGGAGACATCGATCACTTTGGAGCGATGAGTTTCCTGCAGGGTGTTCTGACCGTCCTGCGTGATTCCGGACACCCCGGTCTCCTCATTGTCCTTGATGAGGTGGAAACCATCCAGCGCGTGCGCAGCGATGTTCGAGATAAGAGCTTGAACGCCCTCAGGCAGATGATCGACGAGGTAGACTCGGGACGCTTCCCGGGCCTTTACCTGATGGTCACCGGCACCCCGGCCTTCTTCGAGGGGCCGCAAGGCATAAGACGGTTGGAACCCCTGGCTCAACGGCTGCATGTCGATTTTCAAACGGACGCTCGCTTTGACAACCCGCGCGCGGTTCAGATTCGACTGCCTGCCTTCGACCTGGAAAGACTCTGCCTGGTGGGTTGTCGAATTCGTGACATCTTCTGTGAGCACATTGCTGCCGCTGAGCGAATTCGCCACGTGTGCGATGATGCGCTGATCGCGAGTCTCGCAAACTCGGTTACTGGCAAGCTCGGCGGAAGGGTTGGTGTGGCTCCCCGCATCTTCCTCAAGAAACTCGTCGGGGAACTCTTGGATCGGGTCGATCAGTTCGAGGACTTCGATCCTCGTTCCGACTATGCGCCGACGCTCAGCGACGCAGAGTTGAGCCCAGTGGAGCGGCAAGCCATGGCCGTCTCGAACGTTGATGAAATCGAGCTCGATCTGTGAGCCACTTTGACCTTCTCCATCCTGCTCTGCAGCATCACATTGTCAACAGTCTGGGTTGGCGTGACCTCCGTCCGTTTCAGGAAGCGGTCATTCCACGGATCATCGCTGGGGAGCACTTGATCGTACTCGCTCCTACTGCCGGCGGGAAAACCGAAGCCGCGTTTCTGCCTGTCCTCTCCCGAATGCTCTCGGAGGACTGGAAGGGACTGAGCCTACTCTATCTTTGCCCGATCAAGGCTCTTCTCAACAATCTCGAGTCACGCCTTCACCGTTACTGCGGCCTGGTCGGCCGGAATGCAGCCTTGTGGCACGGGGACGTCGGCACGGCCGATCGCAAGAGAATCCAGCGCGATCCACCCGACTGTCTACTAACAACTCCTGAGTCCCTCGAAGTGATGCTGGTTTCTCCCAACGTCGATTCTCGGAGTCTGCTTCAGAATGTGCGCGCGGTGATCGTCGATGAAATCCATGCGTTTGCGGGGGATGATCGAGGTTGGCACTTGCTCTCGATTCTCGAGCGAGTGACCAGACTAGCAGGCCGTGAGATTCAGAGAGTTGGCCTGTCGGCCACCGTGGGGAACCCTGAGCTGTTGGTCGATTGGCTCGCTGGATCATGCTCAGGTCCGCGAGGGAGTGTGCTGCCCCCGGAAGAGCAGGTTCGACCCGCCGACGTCAAAGTGGACTATGTAGGTTCGCTGCAGAATGCGGCTGTCGTCATCTCTCGGGTCGGGCGGGGTGAGAAGCGCCTGGTTTTCGTCGACAGCCGCTCTGGCTCGGAGAGACTGGGGGCCGAACTTCGGCAGTTGGGTGTCACGACATTTGTGACCCATAGCTCTCTGAGCGTTGATCAGCAGCGGCAGGCCGAAGCGGCGTTCGCCAGCCGAAGCGATTGCGTCATCGTGGCCACCAGCGTTCTCGAACTAGGCATCGACGTTGGAGATCTTGACCGAGTCATCCAGGTCGATTCACCTTCAACCGTCTCCAGCTTCCTTCAGCGGATGGGGAGAACCGGGCGGCGGCCGGGCTGCCCTCGGAACTGCCTTTTTCTGGCAACCAAGGATGAATCCCTGATGCAGGCAATGGGCCTGGTTGCACTCTGGGAGAGAGGCTACGTCGAGCCAGTCATTCCTCCCCCGAGCCCATTACATATCCTTGCTCAGCAGTTGATGGCCCTGGCCTTGCAGGAACGCGGGATCGGCCGCCGAACCTGGTACGACTGGGTGAGCCGAATGCCGGGATTCTCCTCCATCCCGGCCGCGACGCGAGAGCAGATCGTGGAGTGGATGTTGACGCAGGAGATTCTCTGGGAAGAAGAGGGAATCCTCTGGTTCGGCAAGAGTGGCGAAGAAGAGTTTGGCCGCAAGAACTTCTTGGAGTTGGTCTCGGTTTTCGTATCCCCCCCGTTGTTTTCTGTGTTCCACGGTCGGCAGGAGCTGGGTTTCGTCGATGAGATGACGTTTTTCGGCAAGCAGAACGAACCCCGGGTCCTGCTTCTGGGAGGGCGGGCCTGGCGTGTGAACCACCTCGATTGGCAGCGTCGCGTTGCCTACGTCGAACCCGCCGACAGTGTCGGTAGATCCAGATGGCAAGGCCAGGGGCAGGGATTGCACTACGATCTATGTCAGTCGATCAAGTTGGTGCTGGCGACGGAAGAGATGAGCGAGCGATGGTCTCAGAGGGCTCGGGACCGAATTCACGTACTCCGGGAGGAGCATGATTGGGTCGAATCGGCAAACACCGTGGTGGTCAGGGTTAGCGATGGCCGGCTCCGCTGGTGGACCTTCGCGGGCCAGCGAGCCAATCATGTCCTCGCTCAAGTTCTTTCTGGTCTCATGACGTCGACCGTCAAGGTGGGGAATCTGGCTCTTGATTTCGAGTCTCGTCTCACCCTTGATGATATCGAGGCTGCCATGGCAGTCTTGAGGCGAAGCGAGGTCGACGGAGTGCGTCCAGTGGTCGACGAGAGTGTCGTCGACGGACTGAAGTTCTCAGCTTGCCTGCCAACCGAGATGGCATTAGAGATGCTAGCAGAGAGGCTCGCCGATACTTCCGGAGCAAAGCAGGTTCTGAACCAGACAGTGAGGTTCACCGCCTCGGCTGAGGAGTGAAGCAATTGGTCGTGGATCAACGACTACTGGACGCACAGGGATGAACTCGAACCCGGCCAGAAGCCGCCGACCATCATCCTGCAATAGCAAACAGTCACGATGATTAGCTTGGCTGGCCTCCCAGAGTGCTGGACTACGGAGAGACTAGCGCGTTTTACCGTTGAGTTGCAGACGCGGCGGGACGTCCTCTCCTTCTCCCGCGGGGAGCGGGGGGAACCCCGCTTGCGGGGTCGGGCCGGAACGGCCGGATGAGGGGAATTTGCGG
>Ga0187888_1003793_pt1 | contig 11564 bp, 8 predicted proteins | sample June2016WEW_7_40_FD_132987 | JGI IMG/M metagenome (GOLD analysis project Ga0187888, IMG submission 132987) | Peatland microbial communities from SPRUCE experiment site at the Marcell Experimental Forest, Minnesota, USA - June2016WEW_7_40 | ecosystem: Environmental > Terrestrial > Soil > Wetlands... | reverse complement strand
GAAGCGCAACTTCGGAGCCATCTCGATGAGATTGTCCCCGAAGCGGGGACTGTCCCAGGTTGTGATGAGTGCGTCAGCGGAAGCGAGCTTGCGACGGAAGGGTGCGGTGGGAGTGCGGGCGGAGTCTCTCTGCCATTCACACATGCAGGCCAGACGAGACCGCGCGCCCGAAGAGAAGAAGGATTCGAAAAGAGACCGACCTGCAGAAACCAGTACGTTCATAGGCATGGCGGATTAGTGTAAGCACCTAAATGGCTGCGAATCTCCAACAGTAGTCATGACATTATGGAGTACCCTCCGAGAGTGCCAACCGGGTCAGGTGATACGTAAGCATCTGATCCGGGAAAAGAAGAACTTGTCGGAATTCGGACGCTGCCTTCTCTGCATGTCCCAGCGCGCGGTCCAGCATCGCAGCGTTGTACAGCCACCATCCAGTTCTTGAACTGGTTTCGGCGGTACTACGGATGCCCTCCAAGATGCTCTCCAATCGCTGCTTCGCCAAATCAGATTGAAAGCCGGGTAATTGTTGCGAGGCTTTCCACGCCCAGATCCCGTCTTCGAGAGCGGATTGTCTGGCCGCGTCCTTGAACCTCGCCTGTGCTTTGTCGGGCAGCTTGCAGGTCTGATACAGACTGCCGAGAAGATAGTTGAATCGGGCTGAGCGTAGCGGCGGCGCGAGACCATCTTGTGTAAACGCCAGATCGTGGGCCGGATCTCCGAGGTGATCGGCGATGGAAACTGCTTCTGAGCACTGCCGTCGGGCAGCGAGCGATATTGCATGCTGCAATTGCACTTCGAGCCACACCTGTCGAACGTTTGTGCCTAATTCTTCACGCTGGAAGTAGCGATTGTGGAATAAGGCCACCGCCTTTTCGTATTCCCCTGCTTCCGACAGATTGAGTATCAGTTCGTAAACAAAACGCGTCGGCATGTTGGCGAGATCGGGATAGCGGTCAAGGACGGCCACTCGTTCCGGAGCAGCGCGGCGCAAAATGCTCAGTGCCTGATCCGTGCCGGTGTAGAGGTCGACATTCGCCGGGTCTGTCTGCAGGCCTTCCTGAAAGACAGTCAGCGCCCGCTCGGGATCGTTCTTTTCGTGCAGGAGCGCCCGTCCTAGGCTGGCATGCAAAACCGGAATCTGCGGATTGAGCTTCCGCGCCCGCTCCCATTCTCTCAGGCCATCGTCAACCAGGCCGCGTGAGAAGTAGAGCGTTCCGAGCAGGTAGTGGGCGGTTGCGTCTTCTGGATTGGAGTGGAGCGCGGCGCTCAAAACTGCGATGTCCTCCGCCCGGCTCAGGAAAACGTATGCCGTCGAGAGCTTCGAAGCTGAAGCAAGGTCGGCAGATCCGGAGTCGCCGAGCTTCGCCCGGCAGTATCCGCGGTAGTAGGCGACCAGTGGATGTTTCTGCGGGGGGAGGGCCCCAGGTTCAGCCTCGTCCGCAATAGCAGGTGGATACTGCCGCGAAAGGACATCAAGAGCCTGGGAGTAGAGACCGAGCCGCATATCCTCCGCTGCCACGTTCAAGATCCGCTCGGCATCATCCGCGAGATGTGGCAGGTCGGGTTTCCCAATTTGTTCTTGTAGAAAGTAACGCTCAGGGAATCGGCTGAGCCATGCGTCAGACAGCTTTCGTGATTCATCTTGCTTCCCTTCTGCGCGCAACACGGCGACCAATTCTTCTGCCGTTCGCAGATCATCAGGTGCCGCGCGAAGAGCGTCCCTTAGATACAGCTCCGCCTGCTTCAGATCCCCTTCCCGGGCCGAAAGCTCGGCCAGTCGCAGGCCTCCGGCAGCGCGGAAGGCGGGCTGCCGATACGCCGCCTCATAGGACTCACGTGCCTCGCGATTCCGGCCGAGACCTTCGTAGGAAATGCCAAGATAGTAGGAGATTTCAGGGTCGGAAGTGTCGCGGGTGTAGACCGGTTCGAGATAGTCCTTAGCCTCCTGGTATCGGAGCAGGCTTGCGCACAAACGTCCCGCAGCCTTTCGCGCTTGAAGGCTCTCGGGAAACTTGGCTAGCGCCTCTTGATACGCCTGCAGGGCCTGCAACTGCCGCCCGTTGAGTTCGTGCTCGGACCCGAGCTGGATCCAATCGTCTTCCGTACGCTTTTCCGGATCCGGCATACGGTACGAAGGCTGCGGCCCCACCCGGACTTGCTCCACCGGAGTCCAGTCGTACACACCTTCGGTATGACGTAACAGAACGTTTCCCTGATTGTCGCCGAGTTCGAAAGTGTATTTCTGTTGTGGATCAGCGTTGGCGATCTCATGCGACCAAGTCTGCTCAGGCCTGAGGTCGGTCTTTTCCTCAAATACCGCCTGATTTCCTCCGGTAATGCGTATCGTTGCACCCGGATAGGCCTGGTTCACGTTCAGGCTGGCGACCAACACATTTCCCCGGCGACTAAGGTTGATCACTCCGGCCAGACCGGCTCTGGAAATACCCCCGATCTCTCGCGCCGGCATCCAAAATTCGGAGAAGCTGATCGTCTGCCGAGGCTCAAGAAAAGCATAGGTCTCCTGATTCCGAAAGAGGCCGGCTTGCACTTCCACGTAAGCGCTGTTGTTGTCCGAGAGCGCCTTTCGCCAGTCGAGCCCGTCGGCGTCGACACCCCATGACCAGATCTTCTTGCCGGGGAGTTGCGCGTAATCCGCGTAGTGCACGATCCCGGTGTTCGTGTGCGGATTCCAGACACCCATAAACGGCTCGCGGCTTCCATGCACGAACAGAGATACGGGGCCCTTGGTGTGATTCCTGATGAGGCTGAGGTCCGTGCCGTCGGCCTCGACGGGCCATGGCTCGACTTCCGTGAACCCATGGCTGGCTGTGAAGCGCATCGGATATTGAATTCGTGAATCATCCCAGACCTGGACCCCGGCGTTGTTCCACCAATAAAAGCGGTGCCGGACGTCGCTGCGGTTGTTGAGAGGTATTTTTTCCTCGAGGGGCGTCGAGCGGGGCCGCAGAATGAGTTCGACCGTCCACTGCATGCCGTACACACGATCGATGTTGCCCACCTGGACGTAAGCGCTGCCATCCTCCCGTGGTCCAAATGCAAAGTCGACGGGCGAGGTGGTCACCCAGTTGTGTGAAACGGGAAAGTTGAACTCGATGCCAAACGCCGCCCAGGCTCCGCGGTACGCCACGTCTGCCTTCTTGATCGAAGGATTTTCGTAAAACATCGGCTGGCCGCTGATCTTGTCAGTGCAGCTGTACAGGTGCCCTCCGATGTCGGGCAGAACGGAGCACTTCAGATACTCATTCTCAAGAAAGAGTGCGCGCCAGGCGTGATCGCTGCTGCGGTTGGTCAGATTGTGGCGCAACGTGTAGGGATAGTTGAACCGACCGTTCGCATATTGATCGAACGGTGGATTGGGGTCAGGTGCTCCCTCTTCATACGTGGGCAAGGTTAAGGTTCCCTGCCACACACGGACTTGCGCCGATGCCAAACTCGCGGCGCACAGCAAAAACGGAAGGATGAATTTTGGTCGCGTCATGAGGTGATTTCTAAGAGGCGTGCAGCGTTCTGGTGATAGACCTTTTGCAGAATCGAATCGGGCAGTTCGATGCCGTAGATTCGCCAGCGGCCCTGTGGAGGCACGTTGGCGGGTGCGTAGTCGAAGTACTCGTCCGCGGTTTCAAGGAAGCGGTAGTAAATCTCGTACAGTCTTTCGTTGAACAACTGCTGCGGAGTTTCCACTCCGTGCGGCGTCGCGTCTGTCCCGAAAAGAATCCGGTCCTGGTAGCGATCAAAGAACCGGCGTGCTCGGCGTGGCTGACGGCCCAATTCCCCAATGCGAGCCGCAAGATCGACTGTCATATTCGGGAAACGGTCGAGATTCTGGGATACGTTGTCCAGGTTTTCGGCGAAATTTCCGACATGTAAGACTAGGAACTGCGTCTTGGGATGCCGTGCAAATACCCGGTTGCGCGCCTCGAGCAGCTCCGCGTTGCTGGGATAATCGCGTCCGTAAAACGACCAATCGGGATGGTTGTTGAGTTCCTCATACCGTTCGTTGAAACGATCCGTCGGCGTGAAGAAGGCGATAGGATCGGACACGTGAATGGCGACCGGCATGTTGAGCTGCGCACACGCGTCCCACATAGGATCAAATCTCGGATCGTCCACTCCGACCAACTTGCCGGACGTGAGGTTTTCACGCAGATACAGCCCGAGCGTTTTTAGGATCTTCAATCCTTTGGCGCCAGCACGATGCGCACGCTCGATGGCGTCGGCCTGGATTTGAGAATAGTTGGGTTCCAGAAATCGAGAGTAGACAGGCTCCACAAAGGTATAGAAGCGGCCGGGGAAGGCGTTGTCGTATTTGCGAATGGTGTCGACAAGCCCGTCGTCGAACCCTCCGGTCAGATTGACCATCGCCCGAATGTTCTTGGCATCCATGACTCGAAGAAGTTCGTCCGGCTTAGCCAGGTAAAGGCGCTCCGCCCCAAGATCGATCCCCTTCTCCGACTTCGCCGAGACCGTGATGTGAGTGTGAACATCAATGACGGGGTACTTGGCGCGCTCAACCCGGGTCTCCTGCGCGTGAAGCATACTCTTGGGTTCGTAGTCGGCAAGCGCCAGCGCCTGTGCCGAAGAAGGCGGTTGTGCTGTCGGCTCCACAGCAATAGAGGCCATTGCTTGCGAGCTTCGCCGTCGGGCAGCGACCCCGAAAGCAACGCCCAGTGTTTGCAGACATCTTCTACGGTTGATCACCGACCTCCTCGTTACGATAACCCGGCAGGGAAATGCAGAGCGAAACTCTGCACAACGCGGTTGATGACGCCATTCTCGGACGGCGAATCCGGCCGGAATCCTTCGCGCATACAACGAAAGAAGCCAAGCAACTGGCCAACCATGACTTCGACAACCGGGACGGTGTATTCGCCCAGCTCGCCGAGGCTTGGACACTCGATGACAACGTCTCGGTCCCGCGTTAAGTCCGAAGGAACAGAGTCTCCAACGATGACCTTCATCTTGCCCAGACTCTTCTGGTCGATTTCGCGAATGAGATCACACTCGTAAGCTCTCGCTGTAGCGTCCGAGGAGAGGAAACAAACCACGAGTGTATCCGCGTGCACATAACTCATTGGTCCATGCCGCAGGCCAAGATAGGTTTCGGATATTGCGCCGACCTGGCCGGCCGTCATTTCGACCATTTTCAGAGCCGCCTCTAGTGCAGCTCCCGATCGCGGTCCGCTTCCTAAGAAGACGGCCCGCCTAAAGTCCTGGGCGCCGACTTGCCCCAGTGTTTCGAATTGCGTCTCCAGGAGATGTTTTGCGATGTTGCTCAATTGCCGGCAACGCTTCATATAAGGCTCAGGCTGATCCAGGTACCCGAGGAATTCGGCGGCAAGAGCCAGATTCGTAAAGCTGCTCGTCATGACTAAACTGCAATCGTTTGTCCTCTCATCCAAAGTCACCACCCGGACACCTGCGTTTTCCTGAAAATTCGTTGCCAGCTTTCCGCGGCCATTGCAAGTCAATACCAGGTGGCGGATTGCGGGATCGGTTTTCAGCAGCAGGGAAAGCGCCCCTACACTTTCGGGGCTGTCACCTGATCGTGCGAGCGAAACCAGCAGCACGGGACGTCCAGGAGGCAATGCGTGATACGAATGGGTCAGCAAAGCGCCGCCGCCAACAGCGAGGGTGTTCACTCCGAGCCGATTCTGTAACGCGAGCCGCGCACAGTGCCCCGCATACTCGGAACTCCCGGAACCTGTCAGGATCAGGTGTCGAAGCTCCGACACCGAGGAGCGCAGATCAGGGGCGAGTCCCGCCATCTGGTCCGCAGTATGTGTCCAAGTGAAAGGCTGCTGCAGGATCTCGCGTAGAGTGTGATAGTAGCCACGCCTGCGCTGCTCCTCTTCTGCCGCGCCCAATAATCGGGCAGCCTGCGGCTGTCGTTCGCAAACGTCATGGAGCCATTCCGAAAACGCACTGTCTGAGCTGAACATTGCCCGCGTCCTCCTAATGCGGCAACAGGCTGGGTCGCAATGCAGCGATCTGAATCATTTGCGTCCAGGCTGTAATTCTGGCGTGGCGATATCCAATGGCTCGTCCCGGCCCAAGAGCGAGCCATGCCAAACACTGCCCCCGAAGGTCGAGACGTAGATCTGGTTGTGGTCGGACGGATCGGGAATGACCCTGTACGACCACTTGAAGTTGAACCCGGGAATCCGCGACCAGTGCTCACCTCGATCGTTCGAGCGCCAGGCCGAAGATTCAAATCCGGATGCGTACAGGATGCTCGAATCATTCGGATCGATGGTGACGTCGTAAACATGCCGGTCGCGGTCAAAGATCTGCCGCCAGGTCCGGCCGGCATCCTCGGAAAGAAAGATGCCACCGCCATCCCCATGTGTCCCCGAGGAGCGGGCCCAAGCCGATAGATACAACCGCTGAGGGGACTTCGGATCGATCGTGAGAGCATTGGGCCCGTTGACGCCTTGGGGCAACAAAACGGGATTCCAATGTTCCGCGCCGTCTTTGGAGGAATAGAGCGCGCCGTCGTTCGCATTGCCGATGCTGCCGTCCTCCGAGCGCCGGGCAATCACCACGTAAAGCGTGCCATCTGAAGCCAGCGTCAGTCGCCAGGCGAACGGCTGCTTTTGTGTGATCCCCTGATTCTTCAGAGTCCAACTTTTGCCGCCGTCTGTGCTCTTGTAAACCCCACGCCCGAATCCCGTGACGTAGAGAACGCGGGCGTCAGGAGGGCTGTTTGGATCGAGCAGGATATGCGTCGGCGCAGTCTCCTCCATTCCCGTGTTCGACTTGCGCCATGTCCTTCCCCCGTCTTCGCTCACGCAGACTCCTCCTGTGTACTCCGCCGGATCGGTGTGCCTCCACATTTTCGGACGCGGCAGGTCGTGCACTTCACTGTTCACGCTCCACATGCGGCCCCGCACCTTCGGATCGAACGCCAGCCAGTAAGTCGTATTCGTCCACTCGGGCGGCACGCCGATGGTGGAACTCTGCCAGCTGGCACCCCCGTCTTCGCTGCGGAAGAGTCCGATGTCTGTGTAAGTGATGAATTGACGGGTAGAATCGAAGGGATCAAAGTGGATTCCGTAGGCGTTGGTCACATCGAGCCCAGTGCTCGTCCATTCTCCCGAGGGCACTTTGCGGGAGTATACCGCCCACCAGGTAGCGCCCCCGTCCTTGGTCTTCATGGTCCGTCCAAGATCAGTGCCGTAGGCGAGGGTCGGATCCTGATCGGCCACTCCAAGTGCGAGCGGATTTTCTCCCCACCCAACACCAAAGCGCGGAGTAATCCAGGCATCGTGCACATTCGGAGCGGCGGCATCGGCTTCCTTCCAGACCAGTTGCCAGGACTCTCCGGCATTCTCGGTCTTTGCCACTCCCATCCATTTCTTTCCGTCGAAAGCCAGTTCGCCGTAGGACAAATAGGCCACGCGGCCATTGCGTCTACTGGTTGCGACTGCCCGAACCTGAGCCCCGGAGCCCGGCAGCGAGGACTGTTGCCATGTACGGCCATTGTCGTTCGAAACAAAAGCGCCTTTCTCCGAAACGGCATAAATGACCTGCCGGGATCCTTCGGTAAAGCCGGCGGAGACGTCGGTGAACGTGACCGACTTGGGCGCTGGAAAGTTATGCAACCCGGCATTGTCTCTTACCAACACACAGTGAGCCCCCGCCAGGTAGAGCGCACGAGACTCGCGCGGAGAATTCGGATCAATCCAGATTCGGCGGGGAGTCTCAGGCAACGCGTCCTGCCGGGTCCACGTCTTTCCCCAATCCTTCGAGACGAACAGGGCCAGATGCGACGCATCGCCCGTGGCATAGAGGACCTTGGAATCCTCCGGATCCACCGCGAGGGCCGAAATCAAGCCCATCGGATCGTCATCGCTGACCAGTTCCTCGTCCGAGTGGTCGGATTGCATCGTGATGGCCTTGATTCTTTCCGGTGCTGGATAAACCAACCGCCAACTCTCGCCGTTGTCGACGCTGCGCCAGAGTCCAGTCGCCTGGGCATACATCACCTTGGGATCGATCGGGTCAAACACAAAAAAATGCACTACACCTCGCAGGTTGAACATCCGCCACGAGTGTCCCCCATCGTGTGTGATGTAAGACCCTGTCATGTCACAGGAAACGAGAACCGTGTTGGGATCGTGCGGACTGATGGTCGGGTTGAACATCGCTCCGCCACCCCCCGGACTGATGACCTTGAAGTCTCCGGGCCGCACTGCCAAGGCCGAACTGGAAAGGATGAGGACGACGAGGAGGACGAGCGAGAAACGAATCCCGGTGTTCAGCATTGAATTGTTTCGTTTACTTTCGATATATTACTACTTTCGGGCAAGGCCGGGAAAATGTCAACGGCAAAAGGCCGGCCCGCTGAGAACATGCACAGAAGAAACCTGTCCTTGCTTCCGGCAACCGGCACACGCAGCGCTTGATAACGAGGAGAATTGCACTATGAGCGTTCGAATTGGCTTGATCGGTTGCGGGGAACATTCTGAGATCGGCCATGCTGTTCCTCTGGGGCGTTATTCCGCTGAGCATCCCGGCAGCGTTGCGCTTGTGGCGGCCTGCGATCTTCGCCGTGAACGCGCTGAATTGTTCTCTCAAAAGTACGGTTTCAAAAGTGCCTATGCTGATATAGGCGAAATGCTACAAAACGAGAGACTCGACGTCTGCATTGCTGTTGTTCCGGTCGAGTCTATTCCACCTGTCGGCATCAGGCTCCTCCAAGCGCAAGTCCCTTGCGTTGTGGAGAAGCCGCTGGGGCCATCGATTGCCGAAGTCGAGAAGTTGTGCAATTCCGCTCAGGCCACGGGCACAGTCAACATGGTGTCTGTGAACCGGCGATTCATGCCGTTACTGAACCGGGGTATGGAGTGGACAAGAAACGCCGGAGCACTGCGCTACGTTCGCGCTACCATGCTGCGACACGAGCGGACCGAGCCCGAATTTCTCGGTTTCACGGCAATACATGCTGTGGATACTGTTCGCTTCATCGCTGGTGACTTTTCCTCCTGCGATATACGGCCAATCACACCAGCAGTCCCGCTCTGGTACGCCATCGACATTCAATTCGAGAGTGGAGCGCTCGGCCGCATCGACGTATTGCCCACGTCAGGCATGGTTGAAGAAACCTATGAGTTGATCGGAGACGGCTTTCGTTGCGTCGTTACCAGCCCGTTCGGGCCGCAGCGGCTTTTGCGCTGCTATCAGCTGAACCGTCTTGTGCACGAAGAGATCGCAGACCACGATCCTGAGGATGTCATTTTCGGTTTCTACGGGGAAGCTGTTGAATTGGTAGAAGCATTCAGACAGGGCCGACGGCCAAGACCTACGATTGAAGACATCTTTCCCTCGGTGCAAGCGTGTTTTGAATTAGTCGAGCGCGTCGAGAACAGTCGCACAACTCTGGCTCCTTCGTCATCGCCCTAGTCACCGCAAAAGTGCCCAGCCTTACTTGCGCACTAGGGACCTGTGCTTTCGGGCGAGCGCCTGCTGATCCGGAGCTATCGCGTAAATCAGTGCAGCACCCACCGCAGCAGCGGCAGACATAATGATCCAGGCAGGATTGTATGTGTGGCGTATGTCGAAGATTCTTCCCGTCAGCCACGGCGCAAACCACTGGCCAATGGAATATCCCATGATGATTAAAGACAAGATTTTTCCCAGGGCGGACAATCCAAAGCATTCTGCCGTGACGAGTGGGATCAACATGTAGTCGGCGCCCATGGCAAAGCCACAGAGCAGAGCGAAGGCCCAGACGGCGGCAGGCCGCTCGGCCATGAGCAACAAGGGGATCGCCAGCGCCAGGACCAGATAGAACAATGCCATCACATTTTTTCTGCTGTAGCGATCGGCAAAGTATCCGACGACCACGCGTCCTGCAAGGCTCGATACCAGCAACGCGCTCGAAACGCGGGAAGCGCTGCTTAAGGAATATCCTCTGCCCACCAGGAAGAGAATCAGGTGCTGCGTAACTGCGCCGATGGCTCCGATGGTCAATGTGCAGCCCGCCACGATGAGCCAGAAATTGGTGCTGCGCAAAGCGCGCGTTACGCCCCCTCCAATCGCTGACCCTCCCTCGCCCGAAGCGAGGTCATTCCCGGATTCAGTCGGGGAGATTCCGTCGGGAAGAAGACTCAACTCGCGCGGGCTGGAGCGGGTGACCCACTGCGAAATCGGGAAGAGCACGATCAGGATGAGTGCTCCGACAATTTCGAAGGAGTGTCGCCAGCCGAAGTTCTGAATCAGGCTATTGATCAGGAGCGGGGAGATCGCACCGCCCACGCCCAATCCTAAATAGGCAGTGCCCATGGCGCGCCCGCGCTTCACCCGGAACCAGTTGGAGATCAAAACCTGATTAGGAATAGGTCCGGTCAGGACATAACCAAGAACTTCCGCGATGCAGAGCAGGTAGTATTGCCACAGGCGCGTCATGCTTCCCATCAGAATCAGTGGCACGCCAACACACCAAATACCGATTCGAATCACCTGTCGAGATCCCATTCGGTCGATAAGGGCGCCTGCGAACACTCCGAACAGGAGACCTGCGAAAACAAATCCCAGCAGAAAGCCCTGAGTTAATTGTGAACGCGTAAAGCCGAGGGAATCGACCATCGAAGGATAGAAGACCGGAAAGCCGTAGTAGACGATGCCAACGGAAAAGAGAAGATTGAGGAATGCAGCGAGGACAATCCACCATCCGTAGAAGACGCGCATTGGACTCTTGTGAGGGTTCAAATTTTATCAACCTTACGGCTAGCTCGTGAAAAACCTCGATAAAGCTTCTTGGCCCTGGCTCGGAGCTATGAGCGCTATCGCCCAATTACATCAATTCCTGGAAGTTTGTCACCGGTAATACGCCATCCAGGCGGCCATCATAAACCACAACGACAACACCAAGACCGCTCCCTTGGTATACCGTTCCCGTTTGATGCCTGCGCCTTCTTGCTATCATTGCGATGGCTCGTCCTTCTTCTGGCCGACGCAATAATCATGTCGAGAACCTCGAAAGAAGGGAGCAGACCAAGAGTACGATGGCCAACGTCAGCAAGCCGTTGGAACGGAATGCCCTTAGGCTTATGCGGAAGCGCACGTCGTCCGGTGACAGCCACGGTCTTCAAAAAGGCGAAGTCGGGACGGACGCGCGTGTTTTCAACGGTTTGCAGCTCTCCGAACGGCTGTAAGTTGTTGTAGTCGGGCGTGTGCGGGACGAAAAATGCAACGGAATATGCAACAGAAATCGGTCAAAAACCTTCCCGGTACCGGGATGGAAAAGAGAGCCATCGCGTCGAGATTTCGCGGGGACAGGTTGACTGGGAGGAGCCAAGCGACCGTGTTCATCGGGCTGTAAATGTCGGCAAGCAGCCCTACGAGCAAGTTACGGTGTTCCTGCTCGACCGCCCAGACGCAGTGGCGCAGCCGACCGAGGAACAGGTTTCGAGTCTCAGCAATCCTCGCGGTGCGATATGATCCCTGCATGATCGCGGCTTCCTACAAACCCAAGAAGAAGTTTATGCAGTTGGCAATCGCGGAAGCCAAGCGTGCCCGTGACCGAGGCGATTATGCCATCG
>Ga0187888_1003792_pt1 | contig 11565 bp, 10 predicted proteins | sample June2016WEW_7_40_FD_132987 | JGI IMG/M metagenome (GOLD analysis project Ga0187888, IMG submission 132987) | Peatland microbial communities from SPRUCE experiment site at the Marcell Experimental Forest, Minnesota, USA - June2016WEW_7_40 | ecosystem: Environmental > Terrestrial > Soil > Wetlands... | reverse complement strand
GTTGGAACCGCGAGAACATCCCCGGTTATCGCGAGATCTACCTCCGGGTCCCGATAGACGAGCTACGGCGTCGGGATAGCAAAGGCATCTACTCGGGGGCTCAGGGCGGCGATGCGCACGACGTTGTTGGCCTTGACGTGCCGGCGGAGGCTCCCGAGGCGCCGGACCTGGTCCTCGACAATTACGGGGCGCTCGACGTGGCCACGGCGGTCGACCGCATCTTGGCGGTATGCGACAGGCGGGATGGCGCGGGTGCGGCGCAGCCGGCGCCCCTCGTCGCCTTCAAAACGAAGGCGGAAACTCTGGAAGCCCTGGCGCCGCTGCTGCGCAAGGGGCGCGTCCTGCCCGAGGTCCGGTTCTCGGTTGGCGATTGGCGCTCGGACGCCGCTGGCGTGCTCGCTGCCCTCACCGCTGCGCCCTGGGGTTCAGGGCGGGTCATCGTGCGGAGCAGTGCACGGGTCGAGGACGGCGCCATGAGCAGCCAGGCTGGGAAGTACGATTCCGTACTCGGTGTCGTCGGCAGCGCAGCAGTGGCACAGGCCATCGAACGGGTCATCGAGTCGTTCGCCGATGACAGAAGCGACGACGACCAGATCTTCGTGCAGCCCATGCTTGACCACGTGGCGATGGCCGGGGTGGTCTTCTCGCGCAGTCCCAGCGGCGGCCCCTATTACATTATCAATTACGACGACCGTTCCGGCCTGACCGATCGCGTGACCGCCGGTACCGGCGACAATCTCGAGACTTTTTATTGCCTCAGATCGCGGCCGGATGCCTGCCCACCATCGCTGGCGCCGGTCATCGCTCTGGTCAGGGAACTCGAAAGCCTTCTCGCGTGTGATGCCATCGACGTGGAATTCGCGGTCGGCGACGACGGGCAGCTCTACCTTCTGCAAGTCCGCCCGCTCGTCGTCGACCGCCAGGGGCGGGAAGCGGACGAGAAGGTCGAGTCCGCGCTCGCGGATGTCGCGCGCAAGATCGAACTGCTCAGCCGCCCGCATCCCTACCTGCACGGCAACCGGGCGATATTCGGCGTCATGCCGGACTGGAACCCGGCCGAAATGATCGGGTTGCGGCCGCAGCCCCTCTCGTTGTCGCTCTATTGCGAACTCATCACCGACGCCATCTGGGCCTATCAGCGGGATAATTACGGGTATAAGAATCTTCGCAGTTTTCCCCTGCTGGTCAGCTTTCACGGACTGCCCTACATCGACGTGCGTGTCGACTTTAACTCCTGGATACCGCGCGACGTATCCGACGATCTCGCCGGGCGTCTGGTGAATTACTACATCGATCGCCTCCTCGCCGAGCCACATCTCCATGACAAAGTCGAATTTGCGATTATCTTCACCTGCTACACCCTCGATTTGCCCAAGCGGATGGGCCGGCTTACCGAGAACGGATTTTCTCCCAACGACCTGGCCGAACTTTCCAGCGCCTTACGGCGCCTCACCAATCGCATCATGCATGGCGAGACCGCGCTGTGGCGGGGCGACCGCGCGAAGATCGACCTGCTGGCACGGCGGCTTCCGATAATCTGGAACGCGAAGATCGACAAGATCAGCCGCATTTACTGGCTATTCGAAGACTGCAAGCGCTACGGCACGCTGCCGTTCGCCGGTCTCGCGCGGGCGGGCTTCATCGCGGTTCAGCTCCTCCAGTCCTTCGTGGATGTGGGCGTTCTCAGTGCCGAAGAGAAGGCGACATTCATGGCGAGGGTCGATACCGTCGCGTCGCGCATCGGGGGAGATTTCGCGCAACTTTCGAAGGCAGACTTCCTCGCGCGTTACGGCCACCTCCGTCCGGGGACCTACGACATCCTGTCGCCGCGCTACGACGAGGCGCCCGATCTTTATTTCGACTGGTCGAGTGCCCGACCGCCGGCGTCCGCGCCGCCGCGCTTCGCGCTCTCGATCGAGCAGTTGCGCCGCATCGAGCAACTGCTCAAGGAACATGAGCTCGAGATCGACGTCTTGAGTTTGATCGAGTTCATCAAGGCCGGCATTGAGGGCCGCGAATACGCGAAGTTCGTGTTCACGCGAAGCCTGAGCGACGCTCTGTCGCTGATCCGGCAGTTGGGCGAGGAGCATGGTCTTTCGGTCGAGGATTGTGCATATCTGGACTACGACGCCATCCGCACGCTTTATAGCGAGAGCGGTTCGGTGCGCGAGGTGTTGCGGGAGAGTGTCGCGCAGGGCAGGGAGCGTCACGCGCTCACGCGCAACCTCGTGCTTCCGCCGGTCATCACGTCGCCCGACGAGGCGATCGCATTTCACCTTCCCCCCAGCCAGCCGAATTTCGTTACGCGAAAAAGCGTCACCGCGCTGGTCGCCTCCGTCAACGACCCGCCGGAGAGCTTCGCGGGACGGATTCTTTTCGTGCCCAGCGCGGACCCCGGCTTCGACTGGATCTTCTCTCGTAATATCAGCGGATTGGTCACCCAGTTTGGCGGCGCCAATTCGCACATGGCGATCCGCGCCGGCGAGCTCGGCATACCCGGGGTCATTGGCGCCGGCGAAGCCCTGTTCCGGCGATGGCAGACGGCGCGCAAGCTGTGCCTCGATTGCACGAACCAGCAGGTCCTGATCATCGCATGAAAGTGGTCGCCCTCACCCAGCGGGTATCGGTCGTTCCGGCCTATGGCGAGCGCCGTGATTGTCTGGATCAAGCATGGACGAAGTTCCTGGCGGCCTGCGGGTTGCTTCCCCTGTTGCTCCCCAACGTCACTGAGACGGCTCTGGCCTTGTGCGAGGTGGCCGGCATCGCCGGGTTGGTGTTGACCGGCGGTAACGATCTTGCGGAGTGGGGCGGCGATGCCCCGGAACGCGACGCCGCCGAATATGCCCTGCTCGATTGGGCGGAGCGGCGCGGGCTGCCGGTCCTGGGCGTTTGTCGCGGCATGCAAGTGATTCAGCGGCGTTTCGCTATTGCGTTACGCCGCGTCGAAGGCCATGTGGCCGAGCGTCAGGTCATCCGAATCGACGGCGAGCCCAGAGAGGTCAACAGCTATCATCACTTTGCCGCCTTCGACTCGCGGCCACCACTGGAGGTCTGGGCGGTCGCCGACGACGGCGTCGTCAAAGCCATTCGCCATTCGGCCCTGCCCATAACGGGGATTATGTGGCACCCTGAGCGGTCCGCCCCGTTCTCGCCTGCCGACGTGGCCCTATTCCGCCGAGTCTTCAGGGTTGAATGATGCGCGCAGTTATTCTCGCGGCCGGTCGCGGCAGCCGTATGGGGCATCTCGGGGGCGACCGCCCCAAATGCTTGGTCGAGCTCGAAGGCAAGCCGTTGATCGTGCGCCAGATCGCGGCGCTCCGGCGTGGTGGGGTGGGGGAGATCGGGGTCGTCCGCGGCTATCGCGCCGAGATGATCGATTTTCCGGGCCTCTCCTATTTCGCCAACGAACGATGGGCCGAAACCAATATGGTGATGTCGCTCGCCATGGCCGCCCCTTGGCTGCGTTCGGGGCCGGTCATCGTCAGCTATGGCGACATCTTCTACCGCAGCGAGTTGGTGCGCGGTCTCGCCGGTGCTCCAGGCCAGTTGGTCATCAGTTACGACCGGGCTTGGCGCCGCTTGTGGACCCGGCGTTTCCCCGATCCTTTGGCCGACGCCGAAACCTTCCGGGTCGATGCCACGGGCCAATTGCTGGAGATCGGTGGCAAGACGACGCGGATGGAAGATATCGAGGGGCAATATATGGGCCTCTTGAAATTCACGCCACCGGCATGGAGTGCCGTCGAGGCGCTGCTCAGTACACTCGACGCACCGATCCGCAATCGCCTCGATGTGACCGGATTGCTGCGCCGGCTGCTAACCGGAAAGGAGCTCCCCATCGGTACTTTCGCCACCGATGGCCAATGGGGCGAAATCGACAACCCGGAGGACGTGGCGCTGTACCAGGACATGGTAAGGGAGGGGAATCTCCGGCTTGAGGATACGCTATCCGGCAATGAGCCGACGGCATGATGACGGCGCTCGATCCGCGTGGGGAGTGCGGTTATCCCGAACTTTGCATTTATCGAAACCGCGAGGGGAGGGCCGCAGGCTAGTCGGTTCTTACGACGGCCAAAGGAGCAAACCATATTTTAGTCGAATACGGGACATCGATGACTTCATAAGGCGTTAGAAGCTTTTGAATGCGCTCCAGCACTGATGCAAATTTTTGACCAGCTTGTCGTTCCAGGGTCGCATGTGACTTCCAGCCTTCAAAAAATATATTGGAGGGCATTTCTACTTTGAAGTTCTGTTCAAGATAACTCACCTGCCCAAACAATTTGTTCTCATCAATTATTGCAGTGGGGTCTTCACGGCGGCTTCCATAATTATAACCAGGTATCATCTCTCGAATTATCTGTTCAATTTCATTCTGCAAACGATCATTTAGATCCCGGTGATTCCACATACACACAAAATATCCATCTGGAATAAGGATCCTTGCAACCTCAGAGAGCGCAGCTTTCTGATCGACAACGTTAAACGAAGATCCGAAGAAGGCGGCATGAACAGACGATTCTCGAAGACCTGTTTTTTCGCCAACTCCCTTCGTCCAAGTAACTGACAGGCCTTCTGTATTCTTGATTCCAATAGCCATCATTGCATCATTTGGCTCAATCGCATGAACATTAAGCCCATTCAAAGCCAGAAGCTTAGTTAGTTTGCCAGTACCAGCTCCAATGTCAGCCACTGGTTTCCCAGGAACTGCCTCAATTTCTTGGAGTAATGTCTTTACGACTTCTTTGGGATAATCCGCCCTCTTGTCGTAATGTTCAGCCCGATCAGTGTAATCCCATTTATCGGTAGCCATCCCGAACCTCCTTGCCATCGATCATTTGTCTTTACGGCACATCCGCAACATAGGAATGATAATGGAAGTGTGGGGTGGCAAAGGCAACCAGATTCTCTTGCCTCACATTCGGGCGTGCTGACCTGCCCCCCGTTTTTGCTCTCTTGGTGTGCCACGAAAACGGCGCCGTGGCGCCGCCTGACTCCGGCCCAGATAGTCCAGTAATCCCAAATATACTCAACTTAGACTCTCACAAATTATAGCCGATTTTCTCGATCCGTCTCTTTGTCTCCGCATCCAGCCCATTGATAAAGTCTCTGAATCGAGGAACTTTTTCTTTAACAGCCAAATAGCGATAAGGCTTGGTCTTCGGAGGGGCTATATGTAAACGGCTCACATCCAGATTAACCGACATGACTTTAACGATCTTGGAAAACTCCTTGACCGGATCGATCATGAAGTCCTCAAGCCGCAACGTGAGCGTGGCGGATTGGAGAAAAAGCTCGGTTTCCTCAACAAATTCCGCGAAAGACAAAAACCGCGGGCCTCGTACGGCCGCGAAAAAATCAGACTCGCCTTCAGCAAAGGCCTTGAATTCTAAAAAATTCTGCTCCAAATCGGCACATAGATCGTCCGTGTTCTTATAAGCGCGCGAGATAACAAGCGCCCTGTTGTCGCGAATGTATGTCCGATACCAAATCCAATTTGTCAGCAACGAATCGAGGGGATGACGATAGATAAAAATCAAATCGGCTAATCCCGATCTGGCCGCTTCCACTACACGGCCCGTTCCCGCTGGCAACGCCTGATCGCGAGAAACATGCCTGATGGTGGCATGGCCGCTGTAGATCATCGATGTCCGACCTGGACGGAAGCGGATCGGCATCCTAAAATAGATTGTCCTTTCTCCAAGGTGCTGCAGTATCAGCTCAGTGATGTAGTCCCGTCCCGAGCCGAACAGCCCAATAACATACGCTGTTCTGTCGTTCCCCGGACTATGGACTTTCCAATACCAATCCATGTCCCCCAAATTTCTGCGGATGCTCCGCAATTTTTCGCGAGGGGATCTTCGCGCGAATCTGATGAGCTTTTGAAGTATCTCCATCTGGCTCCCCTGATCCAATAATGAAGTAGTTTAGGGTTATATTTGGTTTCCGTCACAAGGTCGTCGAAATCGAGCTTGGCTCAGCGATGAGAACCATCGACGACACCATAACGACACGCGCCGCCCCCCGATAAATAAGCTATCGGCTGAGCGGGAAAGATATTCAATGAATCGCCGGCTGCTTTATTTCTCGGGATGCGCCATCAACCAAGCGGCGCTTCGATCCCGCCAGAGCGCACGCCTGACATATCACGCCCCAATCATAGACCATCAATCTCAAATGGGCAAGTAGCGGAATCGAGTCGTGTTAAATGTTACTAGTGAGGCGTCGTCAAGCCATTTAGAAATGTTACCCGTCAAGCCGTCCATGATGCTACCAAGACTTGAGGTTTTCTCCTGGAGGTGGCCATGGGACGGCAAAGCAAGTGGGAATACTTCCGGACCGTTTTCGCTCGCTACCGGCGGGCCGAGCGGGAGACGAAGCAGAAGATGTTGGACGAGTTTTGTGCGAACACGCGCTATCACCGCAAGCACGCTCTGCGGCTGCTGAATGGACCGCCGCCCGGTGGCAGGCGGCCCCAGCCGGCCCACCCGGTGCGACAGCCCACCTATGGCAGGGCGTTGGTGTCGGTGCTGAAGGCGGTCTGGAAGGCGGCGGGCTACCCTGGTCGGTGCGCCTGAGGGCCCTCATCCCCCTCTGGATGCCCTGGGTGCGGAAGCATTTTCGGTTGAGCGCTGAGCTGGAGCGACAACTGTTGGCGATCAGCCCGCGCCAGATCGACCGCCGGTTGCGAGCCTACAAAGTAGCCGACAAGAAACGCATCTACGGCGGCACGCGACCGGGTCGCTTGCTGAAGCACCACATCCCCCTGCGGGTCGACCGCTGGGATGCGCGGCTGCCGGGTTTTACCGAAGTGGACCTGGTGGCGCACTCCGGCAACTCGGGCCAGGGAGAGTTCGCCTACACCCTCAATGTGACCGATGTCTACAGCGGCTGGACGGAGTCGCGGGCGGTGTTGGGTCGGGGGCAAGCCGGAGTGGTGCAGGCGCTGGAGGAGATTGCTCAGGCCCTGCCCTTTCGCTTGCTGGGGATCGATACCGATAATGGCTCGGAGTTTCTCAACTGGCATGCGGGCCGCTGGTGTGCCCGGCGCCAGATCCAGTTCACGCGCGGACGACCCTACAAGAAAGACGACAACGCCCATATCGAACAGAAGAACTGGACGCACGTGCGCAAGCTGCTGGGTTGGGAGCGCTACGATACGGCCCAGGCGGTGGAGGCCCTGAGCGATCTGTATCGCCAGGAGCTGCGCCTGTGGATGAACGTGTTTCAGCCCTCCGTGAAGCTGCTCCGCAAGGTGCGCGTGGGGGCTCGTCTGCGTCGGGTCTATGACACGGCCCGCACCCCGCTGGCGGGGGTGAAGGACTCTGGCGAGGGCCAAGCCGAAGCGCTGGCACGACTGCAGGCTCAACAGGCGAGTCTGGACCCCTTCGAGTTGGATCGGCGCATCCAAGAGAAACTGGGAGCCATTTACGAGCTGGCGCACCGGAGGCTGAGCCCCTCGCGGGTACCGCTTCCCCGCCGGCTTCCAACTCGACGCAGTCGCTGAGTCATAAGCACAACGCAGGTAGCCTCGGGTAACATCTTTGATGGCTTGACGGCTCATGCGAAAGTAACATTCTCAAATGGCTTGACGCGGAGAGGCCCATGAAAATCTCATGCCCGCATTGTGGAAGCAAATCTTTCAAAGTTCATCAACGGAATGGTCATGCGGCGAACACACTCTATCGCTGTCTTGATTGCGAGCGCTGTTTCTCAGAGCGGCGCTTTACGCCCTACTCCGGCTTGAAGCTTGCGCCTGAAAAGATCATTCAGATCGTGAACTGTTTAGTCGAGGGCATTTCGATTAGGAGCACGTCCCGACTGGTCGGCGTCCACAAGAATACCGTATCCGCAGTGCTGCTACATGCCGCTAGACTATGCGAACGCCTCATGAACTCAAAGCTGCGCAACCTGCAACTCCGCTATCTACAGGCGGACGAGCTATGGTGTTTCACAGGAAAGAAAGAGGCTAATTGCACTGTTGACGAAAAGAATAACGGACACCACGTCGGCGACACATGGGTTTTCCTTGTGACCGATGCGGAAACGAAATTGGTTCCTTGCTTCACCGTGAGTCCCGACCGTGGGCTTTCTGCCGCAGAGCACCTTATGACCGACCTTGCAGAGCGGCTCGCCAACCGGCCTCAAATCACCACCGATGGCCTGCGCTCATATATCTGGGGTGTGGAACGGGCGTTCGGAGCGGACGGGGATTACGGGATGCTGATTAAGAGCTATGCGGAGGAAGATGGCCGCTTGATGCTCACGGGAGCGCGACCAAAACCCATTACTGGCAACCCCGACCCGTGGCAGATCAGCACAAGCTACGCAGAGCGGAACAACCTCAATTGCCGTACCTTCCTGCGAAGGCTTACAAGACTGAGCAACAGCTTTTCCAAACGAGTGGAATGTCTAGCGGCCGCTCTCTGGTTATACTTCGCACACTACAATTTCGTGAGGATTCACGGGTCGCTGAGAATGACGCCCGCGATGGCTGCGAACGTCACCGACCACCTGTGGAGTGTCGAGGAAATGCTGCTGGCCGGGGCTTCAAGTTAAAATAGCCCATTACCCACCGGACGGACGCGGACGGACGCATTGCTGGGGCGGCGAACTCATGATAGAATCACACTTGAGGCATTTGCTTCACGATTAGAGATTTTGGCACCGTTGAAGGCCAATGGAAGAGTCTCCGTCCACTATTGACATTGTCATTTCGGATCCCTACCCCATATTTCGGGAGGGCTTGCGGAAGCTGCTGGAAGCTGAGCCGGGGTTGCGCATTGTCGGTGAAGCTGCGGATGGTGAAGAAACTGTAAGGGTCGTTCGCAAACTCAAACCGAAGATCCTCCTGCTGGATCTCTCGATGCCCGAGGTGACTGGCCTCGAGACCCTTCGAGAGCTGGGCAAGCTGAGGACTCAAACACGTACCATCGTAGTGACTACAGCCATCGGGAAGGCACAGGTCATTGAGCTGCTTCAATTGGGGGCTCACGGCATCGTTTTGAAGCAATCGGCACTACAGCTCCTTCTCAAGAGTATTCGTTGCGTGAGCCATGGTCAGTATTGGGTCGGCCGTGAAAGTGTTTCAGACCTCGTCCAGGCACTTCGCCGGATGATGCGTGACCATCGCGCGTCAGAAGCCAGTCGAGACTTCGGTATTTCCTCCCGTGAGATGCAGGTGGTAACACACGTCGTGGCTGGCTATACGAACAAGGATCTAGCGGGGAAGCTAGGCATCAGTCTGCAGACTGCCAAGCATCACCTCACTAACATTTTTGACAAGCTGGGAGTCTCTAACCGCTTGGAGCTCGTACTTTTCGCCATTGATCATGGGTGGATCAACAAGGATTAGTCCTGCCCCCTCCGTTCTTTTCAACAGGCCATGGACTGACAACTTGTCTCAGTGTGACATGGCCGCTATCCCCACTGACCAACGTCCCCGGAGCGCGAATCCTTTTTCTGCATACAACATCTAACCCCTTCTGAGAGGATGCTGAGAAGAGTATTGGCTTGCGATCCCGCTCCATTCTTCTCCGTGAATAGAGCGTGGTGAGAATCTGGTCGTGAGAAAGCACTACAGGGTGCTATTTGGATGGCACCACGGTGCCATTGTGGAACTCCTCCGATCAGATAAACTGGCTGACATTCGCAGATTTCTATCACGAGAAGAGAATTCAATGTGGGTTGATTCGAGCCATGTTGGATGCGGGAGGCGACGCGCCATTGGCTGGCAAGGAGGCGGCCCAGCGCTTCGAACTCCAAATCCAACTGCGTTATCGAGTAAACGGTGACAGCAAGTGGCTAGGGTTCTTGTTCATGCAAAGTCCAACAACAGTTCATCCGCAGCGCATCGACATCGCAACAGGCCTAGAGGAAGATAGCTGCGCAGTAAGTGGGGGCGTGACGAAAAACATCGGCTGTTCGGGAGTATTGTTTCGAGGAGAGCATTTGGCCGAGCAAAGTAGCCCGGTCGAAATAAGCTTGGTAGTACCTAATGAAATGATCAAGCAGAGGGCTGCCGAGGTGTTTTGTCGGGGTGCGGTTACGTGATCGGATCGGCCCGGCAGCAAATGTTGCGGATTGAGTATTCGACAGTCCCTGGAGCGCCTGAATCTCCAGGTGCCTCTACAGAATCTACAGTAGAGACGAATGCAGTGGAATGATTGAAGCTGATGTTTGATAATTGCTAAGAAGTGCGTCAAGCTGGGGACCGCCGCGGGGTATTTGAGAATCCCTCACACTCGGCTTCTCACACTTTGGTTAGGTGAGTGGAGGCGGCGTGCCGCATCGGTCGGGAGTGCCGGGCACGAGCCCGTTACGATACGCAAATGGTGATGCCCCCGTAGTCGCGACCAGGGATTTCGATTATCAGTTTGTCCGACCAGGGGGTGTACAGGCGATGTGTCATGTTCGGAGTTCGACTGGGGGAACAACCACCTGGACTGAGCAGGCAATCCACCCCGACGCCCGCAAGGTTGGCAGCGGTCCGCCGTTTAGGCAATGCCTCGTACAAAAGTACCGGTACGCCGGTACGCTTGGCGGCGAGGGGGAAACATAAGTAGACTCTCAGATAGCGTACCTCTCCGGTGGACGATTGGAAGATTGATGGAGCCGGTCGCCAGAGAGTGGCATGATCTGGCTCCCGCGGCACATTAAAGTGGAAGGTAAAATCGTTAGGCGTGAACCCATGGCGCGAAGCCAGGTTACGCAAACGTGACGACCAGGGGAGGCTGCGAGCTTGCCGCGCGTCGCTCACAATCTCGGGCGACATGGGCAAAGGCGGTTTTGGTCGTCTCTTCCGCGAAGAACTGAAGGTAAGGCTTACAGGATGCTAGGATCTGTAAGTCATAAAGCGGAGCTTTGTGTCGATTTCGGCAGAACTCCCGACCAATATGTTGTTGCCGCACAAGAGAGAGAACGCTCCTGCACGCGTAGAGTGCCCATTCATCGCTTGGCTCATTCCCATGCCCGAACCACAGTATCCTAAGTCCAGGGTAAAAGCAGAAAGCGCCTGCTAACAGTGAGGCTGTCCAAGCAATCCATCGGCGCATTGATTCACTACCTCCAAACGCTTTTGTCGGCCAGCGAGCGGCAATTCCCGAATTGCTCGGTGCATGCGTATTGCCAAAGAGTAAACTTTCGCATCTCAATGTAAACCCAGGGGTTGAGCGGCCGATAGGAAATGCTTGGGGGACGAAGTTCTGTGTAATAGTTACAAAGTATGTAAACCTTACCAGGGCCTGCTGCTCTTGCATGCAGGAACGACCTTTGTAAGGTGACAAGGTAGGGGCTGATGCCGATCGAACAGGGAATCGCGAATTTCGCCGCGAGCCGTTGGGCTTCCGGTTGGTATGCGCTTTACACTCGCCATCAGTGCGAAAAGGTTGTTTGCCAGGCCCTGTCGGACAAGGGATTCGACGCATTCCTGCCACAATATCGTGTTATTCACCCTTGGAAGGACCGTCGCAAGGAACTCCTCCTGCCGCTTTTCCCCAATTATGTGTTCATTCGAGGTGGCCTCGACCGAATGTTGAACATCCTTACGACGCCAGGCGTTCACTCGCT
>Ga0187888_1003790_pt1 | contig 11584 bp, 7 predicted proteins | sample June2016WEW_7_40_FD_132987 | JGI IMG/M metagenome (GOLD analysis project Ga0187888, IMG submission 132987) | Peatland microbial communities from SPRUCE experiment site at the Marcell Experimental Forest, Minnesota, USA - June2016WEW_7_40 | ecosystem: Environmental > Terrestrial > Soil > Wetlands... | reverse complement strand
GGGATGGCGGAGGCCTCGTCTTGTGAGGCCTGCGATGTCCCGAAGGGACAGGCTGGAACGCCCATCGCGGGCGGGACGGCAGAACGGGATGAGGGTGGTAGCGCGCTGCTGATCTGGATGGTTGCGGTTCTCGCCGCCGCCTTCAAAAACATTAAAAATCGCGGAAACGAACTCAAAGATTTATTGCAAATACAGGGGATAGCTGAAATAGCGGCCGTAAAACGAACTCATTTCAGCCCCCAAGAGCGCGTCTCGGCGCGAGATGGCATGGCATTCCTTCGCTCCGCTCAGGATGACGGGCCGAGGGACTTCTTCCGCAGCCTGCTTGCGCGCCCATTTGGCGAGGTAAACTCGCCCTACGTATCCAGGCAGAGACACTACCGAGCGTTGCGATGGTTCCACAAACTAGTGGTAAAATGCCGCCCTTCGAATTGCGGACTTAAGCGTGCGATCCCGGCGCGACTAGAAATACAAAACGAATGAAGGTTCAGGGGAAGAATGAGGTGGAGTGCCAAGGGCGGCTCTTTTTCGCGACACATGTTGGGTATTACGAAAATTATAAATACCAGGGGAAGCAAAAGTTTGCCACCGCTCCCGGATAGGCCACATGCCCGGGCGGGCACTTCCTGGCCTACGATCTCAAGTCGCCACCCTTGCTCCCTCTTCCGGCATGGAGGGGAGTTGCCTGCAACTTCGGCTCGATTCTCTCTCCCCAGGCTTGCAGCCAATTCTCGAACATCCGCCGGGCATGGGAGTGCAGCGTCTCTTTCACCCGCAGGACATCGCCGACTACCTTCCTTGCCGCGCCCGCGCCAAGTGCTCGTTCCAGTCCCGCCGCATAGTCCGGCACTTGGGACCATTGCTCCGCCATCTCCGCCGAGACCTCGACGTGGAATTGAACGCCGTAAGCGTTTTCCTTCCAGCGAAACGCCTGGTTTGGGTAGGCCGGCGAACTGGCGAGAAGGACCGCCCCCGCGGGCAAGTCAAATGTCTCTCCATGCCACTGGAAGGTCAGCAACTCCCGAGGAATTCCAGAGAAGACTACATCGTTTTGCGCCTCTGCGGTCAAATACACCGGCATGATTCCGATTTCCGGCATGGTGCCGCCGTAGACGCGCGCCCCCAAGCTGGCGGCAAGCAACTGAGCCCCGAGGCAAACGCCCCAGAAGGGTTTGCCGGCGAGCACGGCCTGTCGGACCCAGCGCTTCTCCGCACTCAACCAGGGCAAAGTGTCCTCGTCGTTCACGCTCATGGGGCCGCCCATTGCAAGAATGGCATCGGCGCCTTGCCAGTCGGGAAGTTGCTGCCCGGCGTCGATTTCAACCCGGTGGATGGCGATGCCTCTCTCCACCAGGATGTCTTCGTAGACGCCCGGGGGCTCGCAGGCTATATGCTGGAGAATCAAGATCTTCAACGCCGGTCCTCCTTGCGACAAGACTAACATGATCCTGCCTAAGCGCCTAGGAGCGCAATGCCCGAAATCAGTTTTCTGACCCAATCTCCCGCGCTTGCCTGGTCCCCCGCCTGTGCCCTTTGACTCACCACCCCCCTCGCCTGGTTGATAAGCCGCCTAGAATCAATTGCTAGAAACGGACGTTTTGGACCTAAAGTTGCTGAGCTATTATGCCTGTGTTGCAAAATACGGGACGAGTGGGGGCGATGATAAGCCATTCATACTCTGCATGGCTCCGGTCTGCCTACCGCAACTAGTTGAAGGAGTCTGTTTTCATGGCTTATGTTATAACAGGCGATTGCACGAAAGATGAGAAGTGCGTAGACGTTTGTCCGGTGGACTGCATTCATCCGCGCAAGGATGAACCCAGGTTTGCTGAAGCGGCCCAGCTTTTTGTAAGCCCGGGCGAATGTATTGACTGCGGTGCTTGCGTCCCGGTCTGTGAAGCTTCGGCGATCTATTCGCTGGATGAGCTCCCTGAGAGTCATAAGAACTTTGCCGAGCTGAACGCGCAGTACTATCAGTAGAACGTAGACCAAAGGCGCTGATCAAAGGCCTCCTCGGCGAGCCGGCTTCTGTTTGTCCAGGCGCCACGAGGCGAGATCCATTGCGGGTTTTTCCCCTCCTCCGCAAGAGCTCTCGTTGTCGTGGCGCCTTTCTTGCTCTAGGCCCTTTCGTGGAAGAGTGTCCTGATCTGACTCTTAGCTTCGGCCTTCGGGCCAGCATTTGCCGACCTACAGGTCGGTGCCGGATTCGCTTTAGGATATTGCCCCCCTTGCATTCACGAGTTCGTCAACCTTAACATACACACACTATGAAAGCGCTACTGCTGAAAGCGTACGGCCAATTTGTGTATGAAGAAGCATCCGACCCTCAGGTCGCCGAAGACGAGGTCCTGATTGAAGTGCGTGCCTGTGGCATCTGCGGCAGCGATGTGCACGGGATGGACGGCTCGACCGGGCGCCGCCGCCCGCCCATCATCATGGGTCATGAAGCTTCGGGCGTGATCGCGGAGGTAGGCGGCAAAGTCACCGGCTGGGGCCCGGGCGACCGCGTTACCTTCGACTCGACAGTTTACTGCGGCTCCTGTTGGTTCTGCCGGCGCGGGGCGATCAATCTGTGTGACAACCGCCGGGTGCTGGGCGTTTCGTGCGAAGACTACCGGCAGCACGGGGCGTTTGCCGAATATGTTGCCGTGCCGCAGCGCATTCTGTACCGTCTCCCGGAGGCTGTCTCCTTTGAACGCGCCGCCATGGTCGAGGCCGTGTCAGTCGCAGTCCATGCCGCTGAGCGCACACCGGTTTCTTTAGGGGATACGGCGGTGGTGGTGGGTGCGGGCATGATCGGCCTCCTGGTGGTCCAGGCTTTGCGATTGGCAGGTTGTGGGACCATCATCGCGGTCGATTTGGACGGTGAGAGGCTGAAACTGGCGCGGAAACTCGGCGCCGACGTGGGACTGAAAGCGGATGATGGCGATGTCTTGAAGGAAGTGCTTCACCATACTCAAGGACGGGGTGCGGACCTCGCCATGGAAGTTGTGGGAACCAGCCCTACGGTCAACACAGCGCTGGCCTGCGTGCGCAAGGGAGGCGCGGTCACTCTGGTTGGGAATTTGAAGCCGGCGATAGAACTCCCTCTTCAAGCCGTGGTCACCCGCCAAATTACCCTTTACGGCAGTTGCGCTTCGAGCGGCGAATACCCGGCCTGCCTGGATTTCATGGCGCGCGGTGCGATCAACGTGGAAGCGCTGATCAGCGCCACTCCGCCCTTGGCTGACGGCGCAGGCTGGTTCAAGCGTTTGTATGACCGCGAACCGGGACTTCTAAAGGTGGTATTGATTCCGTAGGGAGGCTGAATGCGCGCACTCAGAACCGCCATCGTGGGCTGCGGGAAAGTCGGCCATCTTCATGCCAAGGCGCTCAGCCGCCTGTCTCAGTCCGTTTTCGTCGCTGCCTGCAGCAGAAACCTTCAGCGCGCCAGGCAATTCGCCGCTCAATACAACGTCGAAGCCTATTGCGACGTGGAGGAGATGATCTCCAAATCGGGAGTGGAAGCGCTGACCGTCTGCACCCCGCACCCCCAACATGCCGGGCCCGCGGTCCAGGCCGCGAACGCCGGCGTTCATGTCCTTATCGAAAAGCCTTTAGCTTCTTCGCTGGCAGACTGCGATGCCATCATCAATGCCGGCAAAAAGAGCGGAGTCAAAATAGGAACGGTGTGCCAGCGGCGGTTTTACGCACCTTGCCGGCGAGTTAAGCAAGCCATTGAAGACGGCAAGCTGGGCCAGCCCATCCTGGGGTCCGTCGCGATGTACGGCTGGCGGGACGAAGCGTACTACAAGAGCGATCCGTGGCGTGGCCTCTGGGAAGCCGAAGGCGGAGGCGTCCTGGTCAACCAGGCGCCGCACCAGCTTGACCTGCTCCAGTGGTATATGGGGCCGATCGAAGAACTGTTCGGCTACTGGGGCAACTTGAATCACCCCTACATCGAGGTGGAAGACACGGCAATGGCAGTGCTGCGCTTCAAGAACGGCGCGCTGGGCAACATTGTGGCCAGCAATTCCCAGAATCCAGCGTTATATGGCAGAGTCTATGTGCACGGCAGCAACGGCGCTTCCGTGGGTGTGCAAACGGACGGAGGCGCGATGTTTATCGCCGGAATGTCAAACATCACCGAGCCCCCGGTCAACGATTTGTGGACAGTGCGCGGGGAAGAGGACCTGCTGAAACCGTGGCAGAAGGAAGATGCAGAGTTTTTCCAGAGCATTAATGCCATGGAGTATTATCACCAGCTTCAGATTGCTGACTTTCTCAAGGCCATTATCGATTCAAGTGAACCGCTGATTACGGGCGAAGAGGGAAGAAAGACGGTGGAAATCTTTACCGCCCTCTACCGTTCTCAAACCGAGCGGAGACCGATTAAGTTCCCATTGGCGGCGTAGCAACTGAAGAACCCTCTCCCAGGGGAGAGGGTGTCGAGCTCCGGCGCTTTCATCAGCCGGAGCGCGACGGGTGAGGGGTTTCTTGCTCGCCTTTCAACTTCTAAGTCGTTTTCTTCCGCAACTGCTTTTCACACAAACTGCAAGAGGACACTCGGACCATAACTGATGCGTACCTCGAGCCGGATGAAACGGATTGCGCAAGAAAGTAACCCCTCACCCGTCCCGCGACGGCTGAAGAGAACGCCGTCACCGGACACCCTCTCCCCAAGGGAGAGGGCCATGTCCGGTGGGGGCCGCGAGCCCAACACCGAGAATATCCTCGACGACTTCGGCCCTTCCAGTCCAATATTCAGCCTCACATCGTGCTCGTGGCTCGAGGCGATCGCAGCCGTGAGACGGCAGGCCGGTTTTCAAGCCACCTATGCAAACTGGCACAAGTCCTTGTCCATTGCTTACGGGACCTCGGTGGGCGACGAAGTGCTTTTCGTTCGTCACACCTACCTGGCGACGCTGGCCAAGCTGATTGCCTATCTGCGCATCACCGGCGCGCAGACGCCGCCGGAGGTGGCCCAAACACACGCGATCTTGCAGGGAAGGTTGTTCGAAGAGCAGCAGATCGTCAGCTTCCTCGGCGAGGATTTCTTCGCGTGGGTGGCGCGCGCGCCCGTATTGGCCTGCACGCAGAAGATCGCCTCCCGTTTTGCGGAACTGCTCTTCACCTACCGGCTGAAGGAACTTTCCGAAGATGTCCTGAAAGAACTTTACCAGGCGCTCGTCGACCCCAAGGACCGCCACGGTCTCGGCGAGTATTACACGCCAGATTGGCTCGCCGCGCGCATGTGCGACGCTCTTCTGAGCAGGACAGGCATGGATATCGTCCTCGATCCGGCCTGTGGCTCCGGCGCCTTCCTTTACCAGGCGATTCAGCACAAGAAGCGCCGTCTGCCCGCCACTCGAGAATCCTTAGGCAGGATTCTAAGCAGCGTGGTGGGAATAGACATTCATCCTCTGGCGGTCCTCGTTTCGAAGGTGAACGTTCTCCTGGCCCTGGGAGATTTACTCGACTTGCGCTCCGGGCCTGTGTCCATTCCCGTTTACCTCGCCAATTCCATTCGCCCCGAGTCTTCAACGAAAGCCTTCTCCCCCTTGGGGGAGAAGGTGGACCGCCCCGGCGTCGCCTTAAGTCGGGGCGGGCCGGATGAGGGGGTCCGTAGTTTGCCCGCCGCAAGTGCCAACAGCACGCGCCATCCCCCTCCTCTTCTCAACCACTTTGACGTCGTCATCGGCAATCCTCCCTGGGTCTCATTTCGCTTTGTGGAGAAAGGCGAGTACCAGGATTACTTGAAGCAGCTCATCGTGAAGGAGTGCGGGTTGCTCGAGGGCTCGGCGCACCTCGTCACGCATCTGGAGTTGGCCACACTCTTTTTCGCGCGCTGCGCTAACCTCTACCTCAAACCTTCAGGGAGAATCGGCTTTGTTCTTCCCCGCAGCATCTTGACCGCCGACCAGCACGACCGCTTCCGCCGCTCCTGCGGCATGGGTCATACAACCCTCACCCGAATATGGGACCTCGAAGGCGTGTCGCCCCTGTTCGCGGTCCCGGCAGCGGTGGCCTTCGGAGACCTGAGCGGCCTGGCCAACCAGATACTTCCGGGCGAAATACTGCGCGGGCGATTGAAGCGAAGAAACGCGTCATGGGAAGAAGCCGGCCGGGACCTGAAAACTGAAGCCACAGAGTTCCACGTTGTCCAGCAGGGCCGGCGCAGCTTTCTGAGCGCGGGAAGCGATGAAACGTTCAACCGGCGCAGCTACTATCGGCCTCATTTTCGGGAAGGCGCCACGATTGTCCCTCGCAGCTTCTGGTTCCTGGAATTCAAGTCTGCTCCTAAGCCCCGCGCCTTGACGGAATCTTCGCACCTCGCTGTGGCTACCGATCCGCGCGCTCAGGCCGAGGCCAAGCCGCGCTACAAACTCGTCCGCTTCGAGGCCGACGTCGAGGCTGAATTCATTTACGCCACGCTCCTTTCCACCGACCTTCTGCCCTTTGGCCATCTCGATTTCCGCCCAGTGGTTCTTCCCTTGATCGAAGATGGCCAAGGATATCGCCTTCTGAACGCGGAACAGGCCCGCGGCGAGGGGCATCTTAAGCTTGCAGAGTGGCTGGACCGTGCGCAAACAATATGGGCAGCGATACGCAAGGAAAAAGCTGCCAAGGCCAATGCACTGGCTTGGCTGAACTATCGAAACAAGCTGACAGAGCAGAACCCGAAGGCGAAGTACGTTGTCCTCTACACGCGGTCTGCAACCTTCCTGTGCGCAGCCGCCTTGCGAGTAACACAGACCTGCTTTCCAAGGTCTGCGGCTCTTTCAAGTGACCAGGAAATCGTTCCGCAGCATTTCGTAGCCGCAGACTCCACTTACTATTTCGAAACTGAGGACCCGAAAGAAGCCGGCTTCCTTGCCGCCATGTTGAATTCGCCCAGGATTGACTCCCTGATCAAACCCATGCAGGCGCGCGGCCTCTGGGGCCCGCGCGATATTCACAAGAAGGTTTGGGAACTGCCCATTCCGCAGTTCAAGTCCGGGGACAAGATGCATCTCCGCCTGGCGAAAATCGCGGAAGCCTGTGCAGCGAAAGTGCAAGGGATGGTTCCCGGCTTGGGGAGATCATTTGAGGGGGTTCGCGGGCCGCGCGTAATCGGGCGCACCAGGGCCGCGGTGCGGAAAGCGCTGCAGGAGGAACTCACTGAGATTGATGCAATCGTCGCCGGCATTCTAAACTAAGAGAGCGTATGTGTGTCATTCTGAGCGAAGCGAAGAATCCCTGCAGTTCTATTTTCAATCAGCCACAGAGATCCTTCGTCGCCCCGATCAGATCGGGGCTCCTCAGGATGACAGGTTGAGGGTTTTTTAGCATCCGGATAAAGGGCAGCGCTGCGCCCAATCCGGATAGCCTCTATTGAAAGGCAAGTCCTATGAAATCATCTCGAAGGCAGTTCATTCAATCCACGCTGGCCGCTCCTCTGATGGCCCGCTTCGTCGCCGGCACTTCGGGCGCGGCGCGCGTGGAGATCCTCCTGGCCGCACCGGCCCAGATGGAATTCGAGAACCCGCAGATCGTCAAGTACGACTCGAGCTGTTTTACGCTCTATCGCAAAGACACGATGATCTTCAGCGGGGCGTTCCATTACACGCGTTGTCCGAAGCCGCTCTGGCGCGACCGCCTGGCAAAGTTCAAGGCGGCAGGTTTCAACACCATTGAAAGCTACGCCTTCTGGAACTATCACGAGCCGGAGAAGGGCAAGTGCAACCTGACGGACTTCGAGGATTTCATCAAGCTGGTTCACGAAATGGGTTTTTACATGATCGCCCGTCCCGGCCCGTATGTTTGCGCCGAGTGGCAGCGTGGCGGATTTCCCGACTGGGTGGCGGCGATGCGGTTTCCCCTGCGCAGCAATCACCCCGAGAGCATCAAAACCTCGCAGCATTGGTTCGACCAGGTTTTGCCTGTGATTCAGCGCCACCAAGTCAGCGTGAACGGCCCCATCATCATGGTGCAGGTGGAGAACGAATACGACTATAGCCCTGACATGCCCGACGCCGCGAAGCGAGAATACGTACGGGCTCTCGCCAACATGGCCTGGAACGCTGGCATCAGTGTCCCGGTGATCACTTGCTGGACCCGGCAGGCGCGCGAAAACTCCGACCCCGACATGGCCAAGATCATGGACACGTGCAATTTCTATCCGGGCTGGAAAATTGTGAAAGAGGTTGTGCCGGCGCTTCAGAAGCTGCGCAAAGAAGAACCTGATTCCCCGCTTGCCATCAGCGAACTGCAAGGCGGTTGGTTCAGCGAGTTTGGCCGGAAGCTCTCCATCAACCAGGATGGGGTGAATGCCGAGCAGCTCGACACGCTTACCAAGACCGTCCTGGAACAGGGTGTGACCTCATTCAGTTACTATATGGGTTTTGGGGGAACGAATTTCGATTGGGCGGCCAAGAACCTCACAACCTCCTATGATTATGCCGCGCCGATTCGCGAGCCCGGTGGCTTGTGGGACAAGTATTATGCTGCCCACGGGATTTGCGAGTTTTTGCGCCTGCACGGGGACGTGCTCACCCGGGCTAAAGCTCTGGAGGGCGGCGCCGAGTCCACGAATCCAAGCGTTTCCGTTACGAACCGGGTGAACGGCAAGAGTGCGGTGGTCTTTATTCGGGAGAACGCCAACGCCCAACAGCGCTACAAGGTGAGCTTCACCGACCCCAATAGCCCCACGAAGCGCCGGATTAGCGTCCCGCGCGAAGGCGAGCTAGAGATCGGTCCCCGCGAAATGAAAATGCTCGCCGTGCAGGTGCCCATCCCGGGTAGCCAACTTTGCTACTCGACCTCGGAAGTGCTGGCCCACGGAACCAACCTCGATCGCCACTTCCTTATCCTGTATGACATGCCCGGCCGTGCAGCGGAAATCTCTCTGGCGACTCGCGACGAGCCCCATGTCGAGGGCGACACGCTTTACCAGTACTGGGACCAGGAATACGAATCAGTGGTGTTTGGGGTGCGATTCGAGCAGACCGAGAAGTTCCTGCTGGTGAATGAGCACCTGCTGGTCATCCTGTTGCCTCGCGAGCGCGCCTTGCGAAGCTGGGTCGCGGAGTTTCCTTCCAAGGTTTTCCCCTACTTGGATGAGTCGGATCCCAAGACGTTCACGGCTGCCTTCATTTCGGACAGTTATATGTTTGCGGGCAGCGGTACGCTGAAGAACCGCGTGTGGGCCGAGATGGATTTCCTGCCCGGCCGACACGAGCTGATGCTGCTGCTTCCAAATAACCCCGCCAAGACGTGGGTTGACGGCGGGTTGACGGAGGTTGCCTACGAGCGCGAGCACCGGACCGCCCGCCTGAATGTCACGACGCCACCCTTACCCTATCGGCCAATCGAATTAGGCAGCGGCCAGGCCTGGGTAGAAAAGTCTGACACAAATTCCGGCCACTGGCAGAGCGGCCCGCTGGGCGCTCTGGAAGACACCGGTCCCGTCCCCTACGGATACGTGAAGTATAAGGCTGAGTTCGACTTCACGAACCAAGCGAAGATGTTCATCTCGACTTTCGCCAAAGATACGTTGAAGGTCTTCATCAACGGGAAGCTTGTTGAAGAAGCCTTGAAGCCGGCAAAGTCCACCAGCTTCGATCTGGCCAAACACGCCCAGCCGGGGGCAAACATGCTGGAGATCGCCTATGAGGCTTTTGGGGCGGAGAACGGCAACACGGCAATGGGCGACTTGAAGGGCATTGAATCGGTCCGCCTGGGGAGCGACGCCCAAAGCGGTACGGCCGTCAGCACCTGGCAGATCCAACGCTTTGCCGCTCCCATGCGGGGACGGGAGGTGGACCCGGCTTTTGCCGGCCTCGCCTCTAGCCCGGCAACTTTCCAGGGATCCGGCGCAACGGACCCGCTGCTTCCGGCCTTCACTTGGTGCCAGACGAAATTTGCCCTGCCGGCCATCGACCCAGGCTGGCTGGTGCCCTGGAAGCTGACCTTCGACGCGGACCGCGACGCTCTGATTTATCTGAATGGCAAGTTTGTGGGACGCTACGTGACCGTCGGCCCGCAGAAGGAGTTCTACTTGCCGGGGCCGTACTTCGCTTCCACCGGGGAAAACACCCTGACTTTCATGTTGGCTTATACAGATAGGCCAACACATTTGCACGCCCTGCGCGTCAGTCCCTATGAGGAGTTCTCCGCCCGCCGCACGCGCCTGGAGTTTCAGTGGTAGGGACACCTACGGACTCCCCAAGGGAGAGGGCTCTTGATCCGACGGTGGGCGATTCAATTAATTGACGGACCAGGAAGAAAATGCCAGAATAATTTATTGGGGTGTTGTGGGACCGGACTCCGCTTGGTTTCCCCCCTGGATGAAGCCCCATCCTATTTCATTTGAGGGATTGTTCTTATGAATGCCAACGATCTACGTCCCGGTATGGTGATCAGACACAACGGCGAACTTTTCACCGTTCACAAGGCTGAGCACCGCACGCCGGGCAACCTGCGCGCTTTCGTTCAGGCGCGCATCCGTAATCTGCGCACCGGCGCGCTCTTCGAACACCGCTTCCGCTCTGAGGACAACGTCGAGAAAGCCAACCTCGACGAAGTCGAAATGCAGTACCTCTATTCCGACGGCGATTCCTATTTCTTCATGAACACGCAGAGTTACGAGCAGATCGGCCTGCATAAGACTGTGATCGAGGATCGGGCCGCCTATCTGGTCCCCGATGTGGTCATCAAGGTGATGTTGTTCGAAGGAAGGGCGGTGGATATCGAGCTGCCGGCGACGGTGGACCTAAAAGTGATCGAGACGGAACCCGGAATGAAAGGCGCTTCCGCCACCAACGTGACCAAGGCAGCTAAGCTCGAAACCGGCCTTACCGTGCAGGTCCCGCCGTTCATCGGCGAAGGCGAAGTCATCCGCGTGGACACCGCCGAGGGCAAATACCTGGAACGCGCCACCGGGTAAGGTTGGAAAGGGATTCCCGCTTTCGCGGGAATGACTTGCGCTTCATTCTATCGCCACCCGGCGCAGCAGTTGGAAGTCCGTTAGCATCCTACCCGTTCCTTGCACCACTGAAGCTAAGGGGTCTTCGGCAATGGAAACGGGCAGTCCGGTTTCCTCACGTATCCGCTTGTCGAGGTTTCTCAGCAGCGCCCCGCCGCCCGTGAGCACAATGCCGCGATCGGAGATATCGGCCGAGAGTTCCGGCGGTGTGCGCTCCAAAGCCACCCGGATGGCGTTCAGGATCGTCCCCACGCATTCGGAAAGCGGGTCGCGAATCTCCGAGTCGTCGATGGTGATCGTCTTCGGAACGCCCTCCAGCAAATGGCGTCCTTTGATTTCCATAGTCAGAGGATGATCGAGCGGATAAGCGGAGCCGACCTCGATCTTGATCTGCTCGGCCGTGCGCTCGCCGATCAGTAAGTTGTACTTGCGCTTGAGGTAGGAGGAAATCGCCTCATCCATCTCATTTCCCGCCACCCGCACGGAGCGGGCGTAGACAATGCCGGCGAGCGATAACACGGCGATGTCCGTGGTACCTCCGCCGATATCCACAATCATGCTGCCGGAGGGCTCGGTGATGGGCAGGCCGGCGCCGATGGCCGCCATCATGGCCTGCTCGACCAGGAACACTTCGCTGGC
>Ga0187888_1003783_pt1 | contig 11597 bp, 9 predicted proteins | sample June2016WEW_7_40_FD_132987 | JGI IMG/M metagenome (GOLD analysis project Ga0187888, IMG submission 132987) | Peatland microbial communities from SPRUCE experiment site at the Marcell Experimental Forest, Minnesota, USA - June2016WEW_7_40 | ecosystem: Environmental > Terrestrial > Soil > Wetlands... | reverse complement strand
TAAATCCGGTTGTAATACTGGTCCGGCTTACCGGCGATACGCCGCCGGGCTTCGGCGATCAGCTCGTCGCGGTCGCCGTTGACGGTTGCGCCCACCGGGCACGCCTCGGCGCAAGCCGTCTGCTTGCCCTGGCTCTGCCGCTCATAGCACATGTCGCACTTCCGCATCTTGGGCAGGCGCTTGTTCCATTCATACGTCGGAACCTGGAACGGACACGCCTGCATGCAATAGCGGCAGCCCATGCACTTCTCTGCGTCGTACACCACCGGACCAAGCGAAGTCTTCTGCAAGGCTCCCACGGGACAGACCGAGGCGCACGTCGGTTCGGCGCAGTGCATGCACAGCCGGCGGCTGTATCGCTCGCCGTGCGTTTCGACGGCGGTCAGCTTGTGCGCCGAGATTCGTTCCTCGGCGGCAATCTTGTCGTCGTAGGGAAGACCCCAACGCTCGGCACAACCGCCTTCGCATGCCTTGCAACCGATGCAGAGGGTGCTGTCGTACAGAATCGCTCTCGACATAAATAGACCCTCTACTCCTTTTTAGCAGACTTCATGCCCAATGTGTAGTAAATCTTTACAAGTTTCTTAGGTGGTGAGGAAGAACTCGCCGGTTACTTCCTTCCAGTTGGCATCGGGCAGGGCTGCCAGGATGTCGTCGGCTGGACGTCCGCCATCGGCCGCAACCGCACCGGCGAGGGCCGGCTGCCGGGCGTAAAAGCGCTCGACCGCATCCCGCATCCACTCGCGAACCAGGCTCTTGGGGACCAGATTGCGTCCCGTACTCTCCTCATCCGGTACATGGACCGTCATCAGCCAGCCTTTGCCATAAGGATCCTGGCGCAGCGTGGCGGGGTTCTTGACGACTTCGGAATTGATCTCCATGACTTCGCCTTCAGTGGGTGAAACCATCTCGGTCTTTTCGCCACCGCGGTAGAACGAGAGGACTTTCTGTCCTTGCCGGATCCACTGGCCCGGCTTGGGAAGCTCGATATGCTCGACCTTGCCCACGAGAGCCGCGGCAAACTCATCGGTACCCATGCGGACGACGTTTTTGCGCTCCCTCACCAGCCAGGTGTGGCCGGAGTGATAGGAAACGGTAGCAGGGACCAGGAAACCATCCACATAGTCTCCGCCAAGCATGGAGGAAACTGCTTTCGGCGCGAATGCCGTCGCGGTGCTGACCACCTTGCGGCGATTGAGGGCGTAGTCCAACACGATAAAAACCAGGAACGTTGCGAGAACCAGAATGACTGTCATGAGCTTTCCATCCTTTCTGGCTTGTATAAGGGCACGGCAAGGGCCAAAAGCCGGTGTTTTTCGCAACTATATCTGTTGTGGTTTCATGCAGGTAGAGGGGTGGGATTTTTGACGACGGCGTGACATGTTGAGATTATCGACGGAGGAATGTTGAATAATGCAATGATTTGGCATGGAATCAGAGATTTGGAGGCGATGATGTGAAATGCGACGGTGGTGGTGTGAATTTCAACGGTTAAAAGGTGCTTGCTGAGTGGAATGTTTTCTGCGGGCAGCGTGGGATGGATGTACTATCAGAACCATGAGCGGAGTTGATCGGAATGGCGAGAGGCGCGGGCTTGCCGAAGCCGAACGGCGAATCGGGGAGACCCGGGCCGCAGGTAGGAGATTCCTAGAACTTACCGATCTTGAACTGGCCGCTATCCCCGACTCGCTGGCCACCTTCACGGACCTCCAGATCCTTTTTCTTTCCAGGAACAAGATCTCAACCATTCCCGACTCCCTGGCCACCCTCACTGATTTGCGGGTGCTTGCCCTTTCCGGCAACCAAATCACTTCGATTCCCGCCTCGTTGGCCACCCTCGCTAACCTACAGGTCCTCCACCTTTATGGGAATCAAATCAGCACTATTCCCGACTCACTGGCCGCTCTGACCAACCTGCGGCACCTCGACCTTTCCTGGAATCAAATCAGCGCCGTTCAGAACTCGCTTGTGGCAATGCCTGAGGCGTTGGTGCTCCAACTCGATGGAAACCCTCTCCCTGGTGAACTCGCGGAGGTAGCTAGCCTTGGTTGGAAGCGGTTGCGCGCGTACCTGAAAGAACGTGCTCTGAAGGGCGTCCGGCAGTGGAAAGTCAAGCTGTTGCTGGTGGGCGAGGGCGGGGTGGGGAAGACGGACCTTTTGCGGCGGTTGCACTCGCTGGAGATCCGCGACCTGTTGCTCCCCCATCCTTCTGAAGCGGGAGTGACGCTGGAGTGCCGCGCGTGGGACTTCGGCGGGCAGGACTTCTACCACGCCACCCACCAGTTCTTCTACTCCGGCAAGAGCATTTTTTTGCTGGTTTGGAACGCGCGGGAGAATATCCAACAGGGCAAGCTGACTTCCTGGCTGGACCGCATCCAGGCGCTGGCCCCCGATTCTCCGGTGTTGCTGGTGGCGACGTGGGCCGACAAGATTCAGCCCAATATCCCACTGGCGGAGTTGAAGGAGAAATACTCCCAGGTGAAGGGTCTCTACGCGGTGGACAACGAAAGCGGCAACGGCGTGGAGGGGGTGCGAGGCGCGCTCCAGCGAGAGGGCGCCGCTCTCGAGCACGTGGGCCAGCCGCGGCCGGCAAGCTGGGTGAAGGCTACCGAAGCGATCCGGCGACAATCGGAACCCTACGCCGAGTTTTCCGGGTTCCGGAAGCTGGCGGACCAGAATGGCGTCACCGAGTTCGATACCTATGCCGAGTACCTCTGCCACACCGGCGAGATTACCTTCTTTCCCCGAAATCCTATCTATCAGCCGGAGCAGGCGGAACTGCGCGACTGGGTGGTGCTGAAACCGGACTGGCTGTTGCAGCAAGTGAGCCATCTTCTCACGGACCCGGAGATAGCCGGCAAGGCTGGCGTCGTCAGAGCCGAAGAGCAGCGGCGGATCTGGCACGACTGCCCCAACCTGGTACAGGAGTTTCTGCTGCGCATGATGGATCACTTCGATCTGGCGTACCGTACCGAAACGCATCCGGTTCACAGCGTCGTTGTGGAACTCTCGCCGGAAGACCGGCCGGCGGACGTAAACCCGCTCTGGGAAAAGGCGGGAGCGGGCACCGGCGCGAGTGAAGTGGCGCTGGAGTATCGCTTCGAAACCACCATTCCGCCCGGACTTCCCACCTGGTTCATCGCCCGGTCGCATCGTTTTACCACGCCGGAGCGGCACTGGCGGCGCGGCGCACTGATGAGCGACGAGGGCGCACGACACTGGGCGCTGCTACAGGCCGACCTGGATGGGCGCAAGGTCGCGCTGGCGGCACGGGGGCCGATGCCGCAGAACTTTTTTGCATTGTTGCGGGACTGCTTTGAAGGCACACTGCGCCGGTTCCCAGGCCTGCTGCCGCGAGTGGAACGGGTGGTTCCTTGTCCCAAGCCCGGGTGCAGAGGCGATTTCAAGGTGTCGGATCTGGAGGCGTACCTGGCGGAGGATGAGTTCATACGCTGCCACGGTTGCCGGTCGAGGCTCGGGATTGCCTCTTTGCTGTTCGGGATTCGTCCGATAGGTTTGCAGGTGGCGCTCGAAAGGCTGATGGAGACGCAGCACCAGGAGCTGCTGAGCCTGGTGCTGCGCGAATTCACGAAGAGCTTCCATCGCGAGCAGTCGCTGGGAGAAAGCCATTGTCCCTCGGTGTTCACGTTGGAGCTGGAACGCCTGCCGGCCGTATTGCCATCGCTGGTCGAAAACTGGTGGAGAGATGCGACGGACCGTCCCGAGCCGGCGTGCCTCACGTTGTACTGCGAGCAGCCGGGAGAGTGGCACCCCGTGAAGAGCTATCGAATCGAGCCGCCGGGGCGGCGGTTGGTGGAACTGGCGCCCCATTTGAAGAAACTCGCGGTGTTGTTCAAGGCGGCGGGATTGTTGGTGGCAAGACCGGCGATGGTGAGCATGGGGGCGTTGGCGGATGCTGGCGCGGAGCGATGGACAGGCGGCGAGGACGAAACTTCGGGGCTGGAGGAATCCCGGTGGGCGAAACGCGCGGACCGCCTTTCGCTCTTTACGCTGCGCCGGCTGTTGCAGGAAATTGCGCCGCGGGAGCAGGATTGCTGGGGCGGGCTGATGAAGGTGCTCACCAAGCAGTTTCATTACTTGTGGCTCTGCGAGAAGCACGCGAAGCCGCATCTGAGGGAGTGGTGAGAGACTGGAAGGATGGAAAAGCAGAATTACGCCAACCACACACGGACCGTCCCCATGTTCCACTGGGTTCTGTTCCCTTTGCTGGTGCTCACGCTCATCGGGTCTTGCGTGAACCTGTACGATTCCTGGGGCGACCACATGCGCCTCTATAGCGCCTCGCTCATCGTGGTGCTTACTGTTTGCGTGCTGATCCTGATGTTTTTGTGCCGGATCTTCGCCCTGAAGGCCCAGGACCGGGCCATTCGCGCGGAGGAGAATCTGCGGCACTTTGTTTTGGCCGGAAAACTGCTCGACCCGAAACTCACCATCCGCCAGATCGTCGCGCTGCGGTTCGCATCGGACGACGAATTTGTCGCCCTGGCCAAGGAGGCGGCCGAAAAGAACCTGGCGGCGGATGCCATCAAGCAGGCGGTCAAGAAGTGGAGAGCCGATACTTATAGAGTCTGACCACGAAGTACGCTGCGCCCAGAAGGAAGAGGGCGATCGAGATCCACTGCCCGGTGTCGAGCGGCCCGCCGAAGAGATTGGGCTGCTCGTGGTAGCGGAAGAACTCGACCACGAATCGCGCGGTGGAATAGAGCATCAGGTAGAGGCTGATCATCGCGCCGGCGGGATGCGGCTTGCGAATTCGCCAGTAAAGCGCGCCGAAGATGAAGAATTCCGCGAAGGATTCGTAAAGCTGGGTGGGGTGCAGCGGGATGCCTAACGGCACTCCGACAAGCTGGTTGGCCACGGGGTTGGTGAACGTCACGGCCCAGGGCAGGTGGCATTCGAGGCCCCAGCAGCAACCGGCCGAGAAGCATCCCAGCCGGCCGATACCGTGGCCCAGGGCTATCGCGGGCGCGAACACGTCGGCCGTCTTCAGCGCGGGCAGGCCGGTTTTGCGCAGGTACCACCAGGCGACGCCCAGCGCGGCGATCAGGCCGCCATAGAACACTCCGCCGGCTTGCAGGGTGGCAAGGGTAAAGATCTCGGAGGGATGCTGGGCATAGTAGGGAATGTCCACCAGGATCATCATCACCTTGGCGCCGGCGATGGCCGACAAGGCGCAGTAGATTCCCAGGTTGACCACCGCGTCGGCGTTCAGGCCGGCGGGTTTGGCGAGTCGCGTGGCCATGCCCAGGCCCGCCAGAAACGCCAGCGCTACCAGCGCGCCGTAGGTGTGGAGAAACGGAATATGCAGGATTTCAGGGTACATTGGCCGCCTGCCGCTGGGAACGGAGCATATCGACGAGCAACAGCCCGCAGCCGACCACCAGCGCCGAATCCGCCACGTTGAAGGCGGGCCAGTGGTAGTCGCGGATGTAAAAATCCAGAAAATCGGTGACGCGTCCCGATAGAATGCGATCGAATAGGTTGCCGCCGGCGCCGCCCAGAATCAGCGCGAAGCCCCAGAGAGAGAGCGGGTCGAGCCGCCGAGCCTTCCAGATGACCGCGCTTACCACCACCACCGCCGCCACGGAAACGATCACCAGCAGGGTGGTGCGCCACTGGAAAGTGGATTCGTTGAACAGCCCGAACGCCACGCCGCGGTTTTGCGTGCGCACGATGTCGAAGAAGCCCGGGATCACCGTGTAGGTATCGGCAAACGAAACGCGCGTTTCGACCATCCACTTGGCGAGGCGGTCGAGCGCGAACACGGCGGCGGCGGCGCCGTACGCTTTCAGCCTAATGCCGGTCATGGCAGATCTCTTCGACGGCCTCGACGCAGGGACCGCAGATGGTAGGAAACCTGGCGTCGAAGCCGACGTCGGTGGTGTACTTCCAGCAGCGCTCGCACTTGCGGCCGGCGGCGCGCTCCACCTGGACCCCCAGGGTGTCGGCGCGATCGAGTGCGACTTGCGAGACGATGAACAGCGCCGGCAATTCGCGGGCGTATCGCTCGAGCAGCGGGTAGAGGCTGCCATCGGCCGAAAGGCGCACGCGGGCTTCAAGTGGCGCGCCGATGAGCTTTTCATTGCGCGCGGTTTCCAGGCTCTTGAGCACGATGTCCCTCACCTGCATGAGGCGGTCCCAATCCTCCGCCCGTTTCCGCGCGGCGTCGTCGAGGCCCGCTGACAGCTCCGAAGGTTCCGGGAAGCAGGCGACGTGCACGCTTTCCGGGCGGCCCATGTGGCTCCAGACCTCTTCCGCAGTAAAGCTCATGAGCGGCGCCATCAGCCGCACCAGCGCGTCGAGCAACCGGTATAGCGCGGTCTGGGCGCTGCGCCGGGCCTGGGATTTGGTGGCCGCCGTGTACAGCCGGTCCTTGAGGATGTCGAAATACACGGCGCTCAGGTCCACCGTGGCGAACGCGTAGACCGAGTGATAGACCTTGTGGAACTCGAAATTCTCGTACCACACGCGGCAGCGGGCCACCAGGTCCTCGCCGCGCAGCAGGATCCACTGGTCGATGCCGGCCAGTTCGGAACCCGGCACGGCGTCCTTCACGTGATCGAAATCCGAAAGGTTGCCGAGCAGGTAGCGGAAGGTGTTGCGCAGCTTGCGGTAGGCATCCACCAGGCGCGTCAGAATGGTTTCGGAGAGGCGCACGTCTTCGTTGAACTCGACCGAAGCCGTCCACAGCCGCAGAATCTCGGCGCCGTGGCGGCGGATGATCTCGTCCGGGTCGATCACGTTGCCGAGCGACTTGTGCATGGCGCGGCCTTCGCCATCGAGCACCCAGCCGTTGAGCACGCACATGCGATAGGGCGAGCCGCCCTTGATGCCGGTTCCCACCAGCAGCGAGCTGTGGAACCAGCCGCGGTACTGGTCGCCGCCTTCCATGTAAACGTCGGAAGGCCAGGTGAGCCCGAAGCGTTCATTGAGCACCGCCAGGTGGCTGGAGCCGGAATCGAACCACACATCCAGGATGTCGTTTTCCTTGCTGAATTCGCCCCCGCCGCACTTGGCGCACTTCGTGTCCGCGGGGAGCAGCTCGGCGGCGGTGCGCTGGTACCAGATGTCCGCGCTGTGTAGGCGGAAGAGATCGACGATGCCCTCGAGGATATTTCGATCAGTGAGAGGTTCGCGGCACTGGTCGCAATAGAAGACGATGATGGGGACGCCCCAGGTGCGCTGGCGCGAGATGCACCAGTCGGGGCGGGTGGCGATCATATTGGAGATGCGCTCCTCGCCCCAAGTTGGCATCCAGCGGGTCTGGTGGACGGCTTGGAGCGCGCGCTGGCGGAAATTGTTGCGGTCCATGCCGATGAACCACTGTTCGGTGGCGCGGAAAATGACGGGGTGGTGGCAGCGCCAGCAGTGGGGATAGGAATGAGCCAGTTTTTCGAGGCCAAGCAGCGCGCCTGCGGATTTCAGAATCTCGATGACGACGGGGTTGGCTTCCCAAACCGTTTTGCCGATCAGTTCTTCGGGCAGGCGGCCGGCTGCTCCTTGGGCGTGGTAGAAACGGCCGGCGGCATCCACCGGACAAAAAGTCTCGATTCCGTATTGCCGGCAGATGGCGTAATCTTCCTGGCCGTGGCCGGGCGCGGTATGAACGGCGCCGGTGCCTTGCTCGAGGGTGACGTGGTCGGCGAGAATGCCGAGCGAATCGCGCTCCAGGAAGGGATGGCGGAAAACGGCGTACTCGATGGTTGCACCCGGAAAAGTGGCGATGGTGCGGTAATCATGCCAGCCGCACTTTTCGGCGGTGACTTTGAGCAACTCGGCAGCGACAATGTAAACGGCGCCGGCCACATCGACCGCGACGTACTCAAATTTCGGATGGTAGGCGATGGCCATGTTGGCCGGGATGGTCCATGGTGTGGTGGTCCAGATGAGGCCGTAGACGTTGCGGCCGGCCAGGGCTGGATGGATCAGGGCTGGGTCCGAGATCAGCTTGAAGCGCACCCAGATGGAAGGGCTGGTGTGGTCCTGGTATTCGACCTCGGCCTCCGCCAGCGCAGTGCGGTCCCTAATGCACCAGTGGACCGGCTTGAGACCCTTGTACACGTAGCCGCGGTCCAGAAACTCGACGAAAGCGCCGGCGATGACGGACTGGTAATGGGCGCTCATGGTGAGGTAGGGATCGTCCCACTGGCCCAAAACTCCCAGGCGTTTGAAATCCTGGCGCTGTAGGTCGACGTATTTCTCTGCGTATTTGCGGCAGGCGGCGCGGATTTCCATGGCCGACATCTTGGCCTTCCTCGCGCCCAGGTCGTTATCCACCTTGATTTCGATGGGCAGGCCATGGCAGTCCCAGCCCGGCACGTAGGGCGAGTCGAAGCCCGCCATGGTTTTGGACTTGACGATGAAATCCTTGAGGATTTTGTTGAAAGCGGTGCCCAGATGTATGCGCCCGTTGGCGTAAGGCGGGCCGTAGTGGAGGATGAAGGTGGGGCGGCCGGCGCGGGAGGCCCGAATGCGCTCGTAGAGCTTCTCCTGATCCCACCGTTCGAGCATCTTGGGCTCGGTCTGCGGCAGGTTGGCCTTCATGGAGAAAGCGGTTTTCGGCAGATTGACGGTCTGCTTCAGGTCGACGTTTTGCGGATCCATTGTTGGGAGTAAATACCATGGTAGCAAGCTGAGCTCGACGGGGACCTGCGGACTTCGACTCCGATGTTCCTCACAGAACTCGGTCCAAGACCAGAGTCTCAAATGAATCGACGCGCTCAAAGACGGGATCGTTGGTGACCAAACCCGTCACCTGAGACCGGACGGCGGTCGCAGCCTGCAGAGAGTCCGGCGTCCGCAGCCCGTGGATGGCTCGAATCCGCGCCGCCATGTCGGCGATCTCCAAATCCGGTGCAATCCAGCCCAGATTAGGATATGTGGACAGCAGACCGTAGAACTCATTCACCCTCTGTTCGTCGCCAGCGCGGTACGGTTGAACCAATAATTCCGTCATCGTGATGGTTGAGGTTACCGCCCTGTGGCCCCCTTGTTCGAGCCATGAAAAGATGTGATCGGCGAGTGCGGCGTATCGGGGATTTGCCTCCAACGCGTAGATGAAAACGTTGGTGTCGATTGCGATCGAGCGATGGCGCCGTAGAAAAGATCGCAAACGGGTCAGTCCCAACTTCGGCGTTCCCTTCGAAGGTATCCGCCCGGATAGCGGCCGCGAGCAAGCCCGCTGATTGCCTTCTGATGGCTTTTCGGCTTTCGCAGGACGATGACGACATCTCCGCGCACCACGACCATCAGCTTGTCGCCGGCCTTCACGTCCAGAGCTTCGCGAGCTTCACGGGGAACCACAATCTGGTTCTTCCGCGAAAGGGTAGCCTGTGCCATCACTTTACATTTTAACAGGAAGTAAAGGAGTGGGGTTGGCAGGCGAAAGCGCCTGCCCCACATCTCTCTGGTCAATGCTTCAGCGCCTGAAGAATCGCCTCCGTATCGAACACGCACCCACCCCAGGTTCCGCCGCTAACGTCTTGTAACGCGGCCCAGAGTCGCGTCTCCCGGGGCAGGGCAGGGTCGGGCGCCAGGTCGCCGCGTAACGGGCGCGCGGCGAGGATTCGAGATCCCTCCTCGGCGCTGCCACCGTTCACCAGGTTGATGGATCCCTCCAGGTTGACGCGGTCGATGACGATCTCGATCCGGTCGCCCTCCTGAATCTTGCCGAGGGGGCCGCCCGCCAGCGCCTCGGGCGTGACATGGCCGACGCACGCGCCGGTGGAAACACCGCTGAAACGGGCGTCGGTAATGACAGCCACGTGCTTGCCGAAATCCAGGTACCGCAGGGCCACGCTGATTTCGAAGATCTCCTCCATTCCGGAACCCATGGGGCCTCGGCACATCAGCACCAGCACGTCGCCGGGCTGGATGCGCTCCGGTCCGGTGCTCTTGATGGCTGCCATGGCCGCCTTCTCGGTGAGGAACACGCGCGCTGGGCCGGTCTTGCGATACACGCCATCGGCATCCACCACGCTGGGATCGATGGCGGTGCTCTTGATGACGGACCCTCCCGGCGCCAGGTTGCCCATGGGAAAAGTGACGGTGGAGGTGAGGCCGCGTCGGCGGGCGCCATCCGGGTCCATGATGACGTCTTCCGGGTCGACGCCGTCGCGCTCGCGCAGCACGCGTCGCAGGGCCGCGCGGCGTTCAGATTGCTCCCACCAATCGAGCACGGCCCCGAGCTTTTCACCACTGGCGGTGAGGACGTCGGTCTCGAGCAGGCCGGCGCGCCGCAGGTGCAGCATGACTTCGGGCACGCCGCCGGCCAGAAACACTTGCACGGTGGGGTGCATCTTGGGGCCGTTGGGCAGCGCGTCCACCAGGCGCGGCGTCTGGCGGTTGACGCTCTTCCAATCCTCGACCGTAGGGCGCGCCAAGCCCGCCGACCAGGCGATGGCAGGCAGGTGCAGGATCAGGTTGGTGGAACCGCCAAACGCGGCGTGCACCACCAGGGCGTTGCGTACCGAGGCCGCGGCGAGTATGTCGCGCATGGCGAGGCCGCGGGCTTCCAGCGCCAAGAGGGCGCGCGCCGAGCGCCGGGCCATGTCGGTCCAAATGGGATGTCCGGAAGGCGCCAGTGCGGAATGCGGCAGCGACATGCCGAGCGCTTCGCCCACCACTTGAGAGGTCGCCGCGGTGCCCAGAAATTGACAGCCGCCGCCGGGCGTGGCGCAAGCGCCGCAAAGGTTCCGAGCGGCGTCTTCGAGGGTCGTTTGGCCGCGGGCGAAGCGCGCGCCGACGGATTGGATGGCAGCCGTATCCTCACCCTCTTCCGGCAGCAGCGTGACGCCGCCGGGCAGCAGGACGCAGGGCAGTTCGCGGGTGGCGGTGAGCGCCATCATCATGGCGGGAAGCCCCTTGTCGCAGGTGGCCACGCCGAGGACGCCGCGGCGCGTGGGCAGCGAGCGGATGAGTCGCCCGAAGACCGAGGCGGCGTCGTTGCGGTAGGGCAGGGAATCGAACATCCCGGCGGTGCCCTGCGTTCGGCCGTCGCAGGGATCGGTGCAGTAAGCGGCGAAGGGGATGGCGCCGAGCGACTTGAGTTCCTTGGCCGCGGCGTCCATGAGCAGGCCGACTTCCCAGTGGCCGGTGTGATAGCCCAGCGCGACGGGCGTGCCGTCGGCCGCGCGGATGCCGCCGTGGGTGCTGAGGATGAGAAATTCTTTAGTGCCGAGCGCGGCGGTGTCCCATCCCATGCCGGCATCCTGGGCCCAGCCGAATAATTCACCGGAGGGGCGGTAAAGCAGCATCTCGGGAGTGATGGGCAGCGCGCCCTGCGGGCCGCGTGCGCGGGAGCGAACGTCGTAGAGCGAAGGGTCGTGGGAATCGAGGATCTGGTCAGGCATTCAGTCTGATCGTAGCAGTGCGGGGACTATGCGGTGTCAGAACAGCGCATCTAGATCGCGAGCTCCGTGCAAGATTCGCAAAATGATCACCGGCCGGGGCACCGGCCTATATGCCACTACGTAAGAGCCGACCGGCCAGAACAGCACCGGCTCGCTGGTTTGCACATCCGCGCGTTTGTGGCCCGTCTCGGGGAAGCGGGCCAGCAGACGGAAAGCCACTTCCAT
>Ga0187888_1003778_pt1 | contig 11609 bp, 10 predicted proteins | sample June2016WEW_7_40_FD_132987 | JGI IMG/M metagenome (GOLD analysis project Ga0187888, IMG submission 132987) | Peatland microbial communities from SPRUCE experiment site at the Marcell Experimental Forest, Minnesota, USA - June2016WEW_7_40 | ecosystem: Environmental > Terrestrial > Soil > Wetlands... | reverse complement strand
TGCCCCCGGTCATGGCCAGCGAGGATTTCTGCCGTTTTGCTCTCGAGGGTCGCCAAATCCCGATCTGCCAGTATTCCTTGGGCGCCGTGGACCCGGCAAAGCTCGCAGAGAGCCGCCGCACCGGTGTGCCCCTGCCCGGACTGCACTCGAGTTTGTGGGCTCCGGTCCCCGAGCCCACGCTGCGCACCGGCGTGAAGTCCATGACCAGCGCGGTGTTGGATTTGATGAAGAAGTAGGCTTTAATACCAATTTTGGACGGATCTCTGAGCGCTGCGGGAGGGAAACCCTGATGAAGGCAACTAAATCTTCCGTTCTCACTTTGTTCCTGGCGGCTCTGGTGACCGCCTCTGCCTCGGGTCAAGGCCCGTCGCCGGTTCCGGCAAAGCACACGGTGATCCGTGCAGCGAGAATCCTGGATGTGAAGACGGGGCAGGTAATTCGAGACGGGGCAATTGTCATCGCCGGCGATAAGATCGTGAGCGTGGGTCCGGCTTCCGGCGTGTCACCCGGCGCCGGCGCCGTGGTCATCGACTTGCCTGATGCTACCGTGCTTCCCGGCCTGATCGATGCTCATACCCACCTGACCTTTGGCACGAATTTCGGCTATGAAACGCTGGGAATCTCGGTGCCGCGCGAGGCGCTGATCGGCGCGCGCAACGCCCGCGTCACGTTGGAGGCTGGATTCACAACCGTGCGAAACGTGGGCGCCACCGGTTACGCCGATGTGGCTCTGCGCGACGCGATCAATGCCGGAGATGTGCCGGGACCACGCATGCTGGTCAGCGGTCCGGCGCTGGGGATTACGGGAGGCCACTGCGACGAGAATCTGCTGCCGTTCGAGTTTCACTTCGCCGCCGAGGGCGTCGCCGACGGCGTCGAGGCCGTGCAGCACAAGACTCGTGAGGTCATCAAATACGGCGCCGATCTGATCAAGATTTGCGCCACCGGCGGAGTTCTTTCGAAAGGAGATGACCCGAACGCCCCGCAGTACACGCTGGAGGAGATGAAGGCCATCGTGAACGACGCGCACCGCCTGGGACGGAAGGTTGCCGCCCACGCGCACGGAGCTCAGGGTGTGATCTGGGCGTCCGAGGCGGGCGTGGACTCCGTGGAGCACGGGCACTTGATGAACGACGACGCCATCGCGACTCTCAAGAAGAACGGTACTTATCTCGTGCCGACGCTCTACCTGATGGATTGGCAGCGGGAAAATGCTCGTACCGCGAATCTTCCGGACTTCGCCAGGCGCAAGATGGAGATGGTTTCGGAACTTGGAAAGACCAATGCCAAGAAGGCATTCGAGGCGGGCGTCAAGATCGGGCTGGGTACCGACGCCGCCGTTTACCCCCACGGCCTGAACGCACATGAGTTGGCGGTCTACGTCAGCATTGGCATGAGCCCGCTCGAGGCGATTCAAACCGCGACCGTCAACGACGCCGATCTGCTGGGCTGGTCCGACAGAATAGGAACCCTCGAGCCCGGCAAGTGGGCTGACATCATTGCCGTAGAAGGCGACCCACTTCAGGACATCACCGTGCTCCAGCATGTGAAGTTCGTGATGAAGGGTGGTGAAGTGGTGAAGAACGAGTATGGAAAGTGATGGCGCTCAGCGTCGCCTGTAGGTCGGGAGATTTTAGGATCGTGTCATCCTGAGCGAAGCGAAGGATCCCTGTAGTTGCTTTCCTTCGCACTTCATGACGAACTACCGAGATCCTTCGCTTCGCTCAGGATGACAAGTCTTCGAACCGCAGATCCCAAACCGCAGGGTGGCGCCTACGTCCCGACGCTCTTTTGTCGGGATGTAGGCGCCCCTCTCGATCCCAGGAGGCGCAGACATGCCAAAGGACGGCACGTCTGCGCCTCCCCGAGAAAAAAGTCACAAACACTCAGGATGACATGTTAGGAGTGACCAAAGTGAAAAACGGCACGATCTATCTGCAAGTCTTCCTTTTCTCTCTGTTATTAACGGCATGTACTTCACCGCTTGGGGCGCAGGAGTCTGTTAACATCTGGCAAGCGCCGCTCGTGCTTCCCACCTACGAAACGGGTCCGCCTGATCTTGAGCCGATGTTTTATGCCGGACGGGACTATCAGGGCGCGCAAGGCGCGATTTATCCCTACGGACTCTATGACAACCTCCTGGATATTCGGCACGACAAGACCTATCAAGCTGACTTTCTTGAGAACCAATACGTGAAGATCTGCGTGCTTCCGGAGCTCGGGGGGCGCATTCTCTCCGCCACCGACAAGACGGATAACTATGACTACGTCTATCGGCAAACCGAAATCAAGCCGGCGCTGATCGGCATGCTGGGCGCCTGGATCTCCGGCGGCGTCGAGTGGAACATCCCTCACCACCACCGCGCCACCAGCTATCTGCCCGTGGACCACCGCTTGCTGAGAAATCCTGATGGCAGCAGCACAATCTGGGTAGGAGAATTGGAACTCCGCCATCGCATGGAATGGGCGGTGGGGATCACCCTCTATCCCGGCAAGTCCTACCTGAAAGTGACTACGGTCCTGGTCAATCGCACGTCCTACGTCCATTCGTTTCTGGATTTCACCAATGCCGGCGTGCACGCCAATGAGAATTATCAGGTCATTTTTCCGCCGGACACACAATTTGCGGTGTACCACGCCAAGGTTGATTTCGCCCGCTGGCCAATTTCGCACGAGGTTTACCAAGGCGTTGACTACACGCGAGGTGTGGACTTGAGTTGGTGGAAGAACCATCCCACACCCGTCTCCTTCTTTGCCTGGAATTTCGACGGAGATTTCTTCGGCGGCTATGATCACGGTAAGGAGGCGGGAATCATCTGCGTCCAGGACCATAACGTGTCACCGGGCGCAAAATTCTTCGAATGGGGCAATGGCCCCGAGGGCAAATTGTGGGACAACGTTTTGGACAGCCAGGGCGACTACCTCGAGCTGATGTCGGGAAACTTCTCCGATAACCAACCTGACTACAGTTGGATCCAGCCTTCGGAAACGAAGATCGCCACGGCGTATTGGTTCCCGATCCGGGGTATCGGCGGCGCGAAGAACGCAAACCTGAATGGAGCGGTGAACCTGGAGGTGGGACCTGGGCGAAAGGTGAAAATCGGTTTTTCCACGACCCAGGAGTTTCGTAGCGCGAAGGCAGTTTTGACCGCCGGAAATCGAACGCTGTTTGAACGGAGCATCGACATCTCCCCTGCCAAGGCTTTTGTTCAGGACATCACGTTGCCGGTTGGGGTTCGCGAAGACGATCTCAAGGCTGAGCTGCTGGATTCGGCAAACCAGGAACTGCTCAGTTATCAGCCGGTGAAACTTGCGCCGGAGAGCACGCCTCCCGTGGTTGAACCTCCCCTTCCGCCGAAGGAGATCAAGACAGTCGACGAGCTTTATCACATCGGCCTGCGGCTCGAGCAATTCCACAACGCGGCTCTCGAGCCCTACGCTTACTTTGAAGAGGCCCTGAGCCGCGATCCTGGCAACTACGAGGTTAACACCGCGCTGGGCCGCCTTTACTCTGAGAGCGGACTCTGGCAGCACGCAGAGAAGAGACTTACGACAGCTCTCGCCCGGGCCACTCGCAATTACACGCGGCCCAAAGATGGCGAAGCGTATTACTACCTGGGCGTCACGCTGCGAGGCGAGGGCAGGAATCGCGAAGCGGAGGATGCATTCCACCGCGCCGCGTGGAGCGAAGCGTGGGCCGCCGCCAGCTACGAGCAGCTTGCCGTACTAGATGGACAGCGGGGCGACTGGCCGCAAGCGCTCTCGGATCTTGACCATTCGCTGGCTTACAACTCGCTTAACTGTAGGGCCTGGGATCTGAAGTCCGCAGTTCTCAGACACATGGGGCGCGCTGATGATGCCAAGGAAGCAGCCAATAAAGCGTTGGCAGTGGATCCGCTTGACTACTGGGGCCTTCATGAACTCGCCTTGCTCGATGCGGACTCGCAGCCTCAGTCCTTCATGGGAAACACCGTGCAGTCGAATCTCGAACTAGCCACGAACTACTACGAAGCCGGATTAGGGGGTGAGGCGGAACAGGTTCTCAAGCAATTGGTGGCTGCGAGCCCTGACCAGAATAGAGTGAATCCGCTCATTTATTACGACCTTGGCTATCTCGCGATGCAGTCAGGCCAGCCCGGCGAAGCGACCCGATACTTTCACTTGGCCGCCCAGATGCCCACCGACTATGTTTTTCCTTTCCGTCTCGAAGAAGTGAAAGTGCTCGAGGCTGCCAGGCAGGCCAATCCTGGCGATGCTCGCGCGCCATACTATCTCGGAAATCTTCTTTACGATCGGCAGCCTGATGTCGCGATCAAAGAGTGGAAAAAATCCGCCGCCATCGACAGCTCATTCTCGCTCGTGTACCGCAATCTCGCGCAGGGCTACGAGCAGGTGCAGAACGATAGCCCCAAGGCGATTGCGTCCATGGAAAGGGCTGTCGCATTGGATCCGAACAATTCCCGTTTGCGGTTTGAGCTCGACATCCTGTATGAAGCCGAAAACGTTTCGCCGCAGAAAAGACTGGCTTCGTTTGAATCCAACCCCGCGCTGGCTGCCCAGCGCTCGGATGCGATGACTCAGGAAGCGAAGGTCTACTTGCTGGTGGGCCGGTATGAGCAGGCTCTTCAATTGCTCAAGACCCACCGATTCCACAACTGGGAGGGTTATGGCGATGTTCACGATGTCTATGTGGATGCATGCCTCCTCGCAGGCGAAAGAGAATTGAACGCCGGCAAATTCAACGAGGCTTTAGGAGACTTCCAGGCAGCCCTCGAATATCCGGAGAACCTTGAGGTCGGCAAACCTTACCAAGAAGGCCGGCTACCGGAGGTTGACTACTGGATCGGTTTGGTTTACGGTGAGCTTGGAAACAGTACGAAATCGCAGGAGATGTTCCAGCAGGCCGTAGCGACGCTGAAGCCTCAACAACGGCGAGAGCGGCCAGAGATGTTGTACTACGCGGGTCTGGCGGCTCAGAAGCTTGGCCGGTCCGCGGAGGCAACACGGTTTTTCGGCGAACTGATCGGCAAAGGTGATGAGGCGCTGGCCACTCGCCCCGAGGCGGACTACTTCGCCAAGTTCGGCCAGAGGCGTTCCAGCCACCTGCGCCTCGCCGAAGCCCATTACCTCATCGGCCTGGGGAACCTAGGAATGGGTGAGGCAGCCCAGGCTCGGGACGAATTCCAAGCGGCGCTGAAGCTGAATGTGAACCATCTTGGCGCCATAACCCGGCTCACCTCCGCAGATACGAAGAATGGCGCATCGCGTTGATCTGGCCCCTATTAGGTCTCACGGTTGACTTACCCACAGGAGTGGGAAGTGAAGCTTGCAACATTTCTGTAACATTCTATTCATGTCGAGGTAACCTGCCTCCCCCACACTATTCTGAGTTGCCTGCGCCTTCGGAGGATGGCTCTCACAGGTGACACTAACCCTAATGTTAACCTTCGCTTAATTCTCTTGTAAAAGAGCGGGGGCAAAGTGCGAGTGGAGGATAATACCCATGAAAAAACTGCCGTATCTCTCAACGGTTCTTCTCGGTACTGCTGTTGCCTTGATTGGCCTTGTACAATTCCAGTTTTCAACCTCAAGCGCCGCGCCGGCGCCTTCCCCGGACTCGATCATGCTCAGCGCTACCGGCGCCACTTTCCCGTACCCGATTTACTCGAAGTGGTTTTCAGATTACAACAAGCTGCATCCCGACATTGAGATCAATTATCAGTCCCTTGGTTCTGGAGCAGGAATCCGGCAGCTTCTGTCGGGGACGGTGGATTTCGGCGCTTCCGACATGCCCATGACGGACGAACAGCTTGGGCAGGCGAAGACCAAGATTTTGCATTTTCCCACGGTCTTGGGCGCCGTTGTTCCCACCTACAATATTCCTGGTTTATCGCAGGAACTTAATTTTACGCCCGATGCTCTAGTGGGCATCTATCTCGGCAAAATCACCAAGTGGAATGACCCTGCGATTGCTAAAGAGAACAAGGGAGTGAATCTCCCTGGTACAGATATCGTTGTGGTGCACCGCTCGGAAGGCAGCGGAACCACGTACGTCTGGGTCGATTACTTGTCGAAAGTCTCAGCCGAGTGGCAAAGCAAGGTGGGGCGGAACAGCTCTGTGAATTGGCCCGTTGGGTTGGGCGGAAAGGGTAATGAGGAGGTCACGGGCTTGGTTAAACAGACGCCAGGGTCGATTGGTTATGTTGAACTGATTTACGCGATCCAGAATCAGATTCCTTATGGCCGGGTTCGAAATTCAGCCGGGGTGTTCGTCAAAGCGGACCTGGCCAGCGTGACCGCCGCCGCCGCGGCTTTCGCGAAGAGCATTCCCGAGGATTTCCGCATTTCAATCACTAATGCTCCCGGCAAAGCGGCTTATCCGATTAGTAGCTTCACTTACCTGCTCATTCCCACAAGGATTGAGGATGCCAAGAAGAAACAGGTGATCAAGAATTTTCTTACCTGGATGCTCAACGATGGCCAGAAGGCTGCCGAGCCTCTGTCCTACGCGCGGCTTCCCAAGGAAGTGGTGGCGAGAGAGTTGAAGCAGATTTCGCTGATTCAGTAAGAACCTATGTCGGCACTCCCCTCTCGGATTAGGAGGGACCGGCGGTGGTTGGCGCACCGCCCCTTATTCCCCTCCTCAGAGAAAAGGGGAATCTGATCGATCATTATGGCAGGCGTTCCAATTCCGACCGGGCACGCGGCGGCAAAGCGTCGCGTGCCGGCTCTTATCCAGGGCCTCCGAAGCGGAGATACCTTCGCCCATCTCTTCACGCTTTTTTGCGCGGCAAGCATCCTGCTGGTGACGGTGGCCCTCGTTCATCAACTTTACGTAAATTCCACACTCCCCCTGCACAAGTTTGGATTTCGATTCCTAACCGGCCGCACCTGGGATCCGGTGAGCGGAGACTTCGGCGCTCTGCCTTTTATCTATGGTACGCTGGTCACCTCTGCGTTGGCATTGCTTGTGGCAGTCCCGATGGGAGTGGGGGCGGCCATCTTCCTTTCCGAGTTGGCCCCGCCGCGCATCTCGAATGCCATGACTTTTGTCATCGAGCTCCTCGCCGCCGTTCCCAGCGTAATTTACGGCGTGTTGGGGATTTTCATCCTGGTGCCCGTTCTCCGTCAATATGGCGAGCCGTTCCTGAAGCGCACCTTGGGATTCCTGCCGCTTTTTCAGGGGCCGATGTACGGAGTGGGAATGTTGGCGGGCGGTCTGGTGCTCGCCATCATGGTCGTACCCTTCATCATTTCGGTTTCACGCGAGGTCCTTTTGGCCGTTCCGGTGGAGCAACGTGAGGCGGCGCTGGCGCTGGGCGCTACAAAGTGGGAGTCTACCTGGCAGGTCGTTGTCCCCTTTGCCCGCATTGGCATCACGGCCTCGATCTTTCTCTCCTTAGCGCGAGCTCTCGGCGAAACCATGGCAGTGACCATGGTCATCGGCAATGATCCCAAGATTAGTGCTTCCTTGTTTGCGCCCGCCTATTCCATCGCCGCCGTCATTGCCAACGAATTTACGGAAGCCACGGGCGATCTTTACCTCCAGTCGTTGGTTGAGCTTGGCTTGGTGCTGTTCGCGCTGACGATCGTGATTAACGGCTTGGCAAGAGTCTTTATCATTTCCACGACGAAGAAAGGTTCGGGGCATTAATGGGCTGGCGCAATGTCTGGCGGAAACTCGTCAACGTCGTCATGTTCAGCCTGACGGGACTTTGCGCTCTGGTCACCGTGGGCGTTTTGTTTTTCATTCTGGGCTACCTTCTCTGGTATGGTGGCAGCTCTCTCAGTTGGACTTTTCTGACCCACTTGCCGACCCCCGTGGGCGAAACCGGTGGAGGAATGGCCAACGCTATCGTGGGGAGCGCGAAACTGCTGCTTCTGGCGTCCGCCTTCGGCATCCCGATCGGTTTCCTGGGCGGAGTCTACTTGGCTGAATTCGGCGGCCAGACGTTTTCCTTTGTGGTTCGCTACACGGCTGATCTCTTGAACGGCGTGCCCTCGATTGTAATGGGGATTTTTGCTTTCACGGTCGTGGTCTTGCCGATGAAGCACTTTTCAACCTTAGCCGGAAGCTTGGCGCTCGGCGTCATGATGATCCCTATCGCCGTGCGCAGTACCGAAGAAGCCTTGCGGACCGTCCCGCTGATGCTGCGCGAGGGCGCGCTGGCTTTGGGGGCGATCAAATGGAAAACCATCGCCACCGTGGCCGTTCCGGCGGCGCGCAAGGGGATCATCACCGGAATCGTTCTGGACATCGCTCGTGTCTCCGGCGAAACGGCGCCTCTGTTGTTCACCGCCTTTAGCAATCGGTTTTGGAGCCGGGGATGGAATCAGCCCACGGCCTCGCTGCCGGTCATGGTCTATACTTATGCTATCTCGCCGTACGATGACTGGCACAGACAGGCCTGGGCGGCTGCGTTGGTTCTTTTGACTCTGGTGTTGGTAGCGAACGTGATCGCCAGGTGGACTTTTTCCGGCCGATCGGCCCATTTGTAGGTGGGGAAGGAATCGCGAGGGCCCACTCCGTGGCGTGTTGCTACCTGAATTCTTCATGGACCGGGTACGCTGAAATCGGGCCGGATCGAACTTCTCGCACCTTCCAAGGCGGTGAGGTTCATGACGACTTCGACACTTGGCAGTATGGCTACCGCCAAACAGGCAAGGTATCCCGCGCAGTCTCGAGGAGGGACAGTGGCCGCCGACGACGTGAAGATGCGGGTTTCCGGATTGGACTTCTACTACGGTCCCAAACAAGCTCTTTTTGGCATCGGTCTTCAGATCCTGACGAACCGCATTACGGCGCTGATTGGTCCTTCGGGTTGTGGCAAGTCTACGTTCTTGCGAACCCTGAACCGCATGTACGAGACCCTGCCACACGCCAGGGCCGAGGGCGAAATCCTGTTCGACAATGAGGACCTTCTCGCCATGGACCCGGTGGCGTTGCGCCGCCGCGTAGGGATGGTGTTTCAGAGGCCGAACCCGTTTCCGAAGTCCATTTTCGACAACATTGCCTACGGGCTCCGCGTGAATGGGAGTTATCGCGGGGCGGCCTTGCAGGAGAAGGTTGAGAAGAGCTTGCGGCGCGCGGCGCTGTGGGATGAAGTGAAGGATTCGCTCCACAAGTCCGCGTACGCGCTTTCGGGGGGGCAGCAGCAGCGCTTGTGCATCGCCAGGGCTCTGGCAGTTGACCCTGAAGTGCTGCTCCTCGACGAGCCTTGTTCCGCTCTCGATCCCATTGCCACTGCGAAAATCGAGGAGCTGCTCTTTTCCCTTCAGGACCAATGCACGCAGGTCATTGTCACCCACAACATGCAGCAGGCGGCGCGCGTGGCGGATTACACGGGTTTCTTTCTCTTGGGCAAACTCATCGAATACAACAAGACGGCGGTGATCTTCAAGACTCCAGCCAAGAAGGAGACCGAAGATTACATCACCGGCCGGTTCGGGTAGAGGAGGAAGGCAGAGGCATGGTACGCCATTTTGAAGAAGAACTTGATCACCTGAGAAACCGCCTGCTGGAAATGAGCGGGCTGGTGGAGGACTCCGTTTACCGCAGCATCCAGTCGCTGATTGAGAAGAATGAGGAGGCGGCGCAGCAAGTGCTCCAGAACGAAGCCCGCATCAACCGCATGGAGATTGATATCGATGAGCTGGCGACCAGTCTTTTGGCGCGCGTCCAGCCCATGGCCACCGACCTCCGATTCATTACCGCCGCCATCAAGATCAACAACGACCTGGAACGCATGGGGGATATTTCGGTGAATATCGTGCGCAGGACTCTGGCCCTGATGCGTGAGCCCCTGCCGAAAGAACTGGTCGACATTCCTCACATGGCGAGCCTTGCCCAGTCGATGATCCGGAAAAGCCTGGATGCCTTCGTGAAGAAGGACGCCGAACTGGCACGGACTATCCTTACCTCCGATGATGTCATCGATCAACTGCGCGACGCTGTGTACGAAGAGCTGATCGGCGTGATGGAGCAGGATTCCAGCTCGGTCCGCCAATGTATCAACCTGATGTTCATTGCGCGTGCCCTGGAGCGACTCGCCGACCATGCCACCAACATTGCCGAAGACGTATTGTTCCTGGTGGAGGGAGTCGAGGTTCGGCACCACGCGGAGGTGCACGAATAACAGGGCGGTAGGGGCAGGCCTTGTGCCTGCCCTCCTCAGAGGGCGCCCACCAGGGGCGCCCCTACAAGCATCCAACCCGCAGCAGCCCAATGCATCCAATACTTAGAGCGAGATGAGCACGGGACTTTTGCGCCCATTTTCTCTTTGACTCATTTCGACGTTTAATGGTAAAAGGTGAGTTGGGATCAGGACGTCTGAAGACGACTTTAAGCGCTAGGGCCGGGAGTCAGGTAATGGAGCGAAAGTTTCTCTGGATGTCGGCAGCGGGGTTGGGCTTACTGCTTTTCGCGCTGCCGGCTTGGGCTCAACAAGAGCAACAGCAGCAACCGCAGCAGCAACAGCCGCAGCCAGAGGCTCAACAACCCGCCGAGAATGCGACGGACAACGCTTCCGACAATCCCACCCCGAACGAGAACGAGATCACGATTCCTGAAGGGACGGAATTCAAGCTCCAGCTCCACTCCTCAGTCAGCTCCAAGACTTCCCGCGCCGGCGATAGGATCCTGACCACCTTGCTTGATCCCGTGGCGGTCGAGGACCAGGACGTTCTGGCCAAAGGCACGCGGATTGACGGGCATATTGCCGAGGTGAAGGCCGCCGCGCGGCGTGGAAAAGGCGGCGATCTGTCCCTGGTTTTTGACACCGTTGAGCTGCCCAATGGCCAGAGGCTAGCGATCACCGGTTCACTCACCGAAGTCTTTTCGAGCGAGGGCGGAAGCGACCCCAATGTCGGGCCGGAGGGCGATTTGAAGGGAGGCGGTGCCTCCCGCAAGAAGCAAGTGGCCATTATCGCCGCCAGCACTGCGGTGGGCGCAGCCGGCGGGCTCGGCACGGGCATTGCCGGGGCCGCCACAGGCCTGGCTTTGGCGATCCTCCTTCCTCATGGCAAACAAGCCTCCTTGGCGGCGGGCTCGTTGATCGGTATGCGGCTCGACCGCGACGTTACCTACACACTTACGCCACCCACTGAGTCGAAATAGGCCGGGACCCTGAATCCAGCCGCGCGTGCCGGTGTTGGGGCTAGTGGTGTGCCCGCCCGGAGCGGTCGCCCGCAGGGGGCGGCGCTACTGGGCCGTCCAATCTGATCAGGAGCCTGACGCCGCGGCGCTTGCCGCGAACCGCGGACCTGAAAAGCAGGTCCGCGCTACCCTTCATGCATTAACCCCCTCTGCGGCCGGTCCTTTGTTTTCTATAACATTCTCGCTTTGTTCCGGCGATTTTGAGGTTTCGCCGGCGTTCTCCTCTACCGGACTTTCTGTCCCAGCGTCCAGCCCTACGACCTTACTCAGTTCCTCGGCCGCACGGTCGTCCCGCTCATTGCCGGGAGGGCTGGTTGACGATTGCGCGGTTCGCGAACCGCCCCTACACGCGCGGGCGTGTTCTTGGCGCAGGGTCAGGATAATCCTCACCTTGCGGTCAATCGACCGGTCGAGCGCCATTTCCTGCCGCGTCAACATCTCCCACGTCTCCCCC
>Ga0187888_1003770_pt1 | contig 11622 bp, 16 predicted proteins | sample June2016WEW_7_40_FD_132987 | JGI IMG/M metagenome (GOLD analysis project Ga0187888, IMG submission 132987) | Peatland microbial communities from SPRUCE experiment site at the Marcell Experimental Forest, Minnesota, USA - June2016WEW_7_40 | ecosystem: Environmental > Terrestrial > Soil > Wetlands... | reverse complement strand
GCTTGCCGATTGAACCTCACCGGGACAGATGGAATCCGCCGAACAGGTACAAGAGCACCAGAACGATCAGGACCACCCCCACGCTCCCGATGCCTCCGCCCGAACCCCATCTCCGATATCCGTAATAGCCTCCGCCGCCGCCAAACAAGAGCAGCAGAACGACAATTAGCAAGATCAGTCCCATGGGAATCTCCTCTCAGTTCGTTAAATGCTTCCACGAGAAGTTTCGCCTTGACTTCGCAACCAACCGATAATGGACGCCTTGCCGCTTAAACATCTGGCACTCGACGCGGGCTCCGAGCAAGCGGCTTCAGTGACAACAATCTCGGACGGCCATCCCCGGACTGCCAGTATTTATAGCCCGCGGTACTACCAGGAGCCATCCGAAAGACGTGGGGACAACCATCGCTATTTCGCCGGATCCTTTTGGCGGGTTGCTTTGACACCCGTCAGAATCCCTAGGCCCAACAGTACGATCGCACCCACGGCAATCCAGTGTGCCGGGACGTGCATCAAATGGGCGCCGTAAATCAGCCCGCCAATCACGAGCACGAATCCAATAGAGTAAATTCCAAATGACATGTCATCTCCTTCTCGAGCAAACAGAGTGCAAGGTCATGCGGTCCAGAGCGCGTTCCCGGTTCTTACGGCGTGGTGGTGGCCTTTTGACCTTTGACCTGAAGCTCGTTCACCACCTGCTGCACGTTGGGAACGGTTGACGCCACTTGCGCAACCTGTGCGCGCTTGGATTGAGAACTGACCTCGCCGGTCAATGTCACAACCCCACTCTTGACGTCGTATTTGACGCCCTTGTGCAACTTGTTCTGGATGAGGGCAGCATCCAAATTCTTCTCGATACCCGCGTCGAGATCAGAGTTCACCGCCTTCGCCTCGCCTTCGACGCCGGGAGGAGTCACGGCAATCTGATTCGCGATAACCTGCTCACCTGCGATTGACTTTGCAAGAGATTCGGCTTGTGCCTTGTCCGCCTCCGCTGCGACGTGTCCGCCGAGGGTCACTACGCCCTTGTCGCGATCCTGACTTACAGTGACATCTTTGAGGCCAGCCTGATCGAGCGATTTGCGGATGCTGTCAGAAACATCGGGTGACTTCGACGTTGAACACCCTACCAGGAGCCCGACTACGAGCAGCGCGAGCAAGCTTAAGCAGAGTTTGTGCGCTTTCATATTTCTCCTTTGATGGGACATTAGATTGGACCTCCAGTCCCATAGTCTCGGTCATTTGTTGTAGAAGGAGGATTTGATGTTCTGCATCGCATACGTCCTTCAATTCGTTCACAAAAAAACCCTTCAGCGGCTCAAAGCTAGTGAAGTTTCCTTTTGTTCCGTCAGCAAATTCGATTCTTACCCCCGACGGAGCGCTGTGCGGAAAAAACCGGAGCTGAACACATTCCTTCTCAACCCCCGGTCAGTGCCTGTCAGTCGGGGATTGCCACGGGCCGGTGACACACAGTTGTGTCTCACGCGGCGCTTCGGCCCCGCACGAAATGCACGATCAAGCAAATGATGCCCACAATGAGGAGCAGGTGAATCAACCCGCCTGCAACGTGGAATGCGAGAAAGCCCAAAAGCCAAGCCACCAATAGCACGATAAAGAGAGCGAGAAACATTCTGTTAATCTCCTTCCTGCATCCGAAAGCCTATTCGACCTTACAGTTTCAGCAATCTGTCGAAAAAGGAACGATAGCGCTGCAGGGCAACCCGCAGGTCCTCAGTGGATACGTTGTCGCCGCGGTCCCACTGCTTTTCCAGGCTCGATCGCTCGTTGGCGAAACCTTCCGCGAGTCGCTGCATCACCGAAGCTACCAGTTTGTCTGCGGCCTCAACCGTCCGGCGTGGCTCGTCCACGAAACCGGTCTGTACCTTGCTCCACTGCGATCGGAAATCTGCCATCTCCGATTCAGAAAACAAGGGCATAGGCTCTGAGACTGCCGCCGCTCTATCCAGAGTTTTCGGTTCTTGACCTTTCCCGAGCTTGGGTCCGTCGGGCTGCTTTTGCGCAACGCCGTAGCTCGCCAGGTCAGCCGTCGTAAGCTCCCCTTCTTTTCCCTTTAGTTCAGCCATTACGCCACCTCTCTTTCTCTAACAGTCGTTGGTATCTGCACCAGTTCCTCAAATAGAGAGCGGTAATGAATCATCGCCGTTCTCAAATCTTCCGTAGTTGCTTGGTCTTTCCCAACCCGCATCGCAATCTCATGCGCAGACCGATAGTTCTCCACCACTCGGGGATGGTCAACAGAAATGTCGGCGGCACGTTGATCAAAATCGGATACGGGATAGCCACGAGTTTTCATTAAAGAGGACACCAGGTCATCGGCTTCTGTGACTGCCCCCTTTGGGGAATCGACAAAACGAGACTGTACGGACTCCCACCGTTTCGAAAAACGTTCACGTTCCATCGCATCAAGATCGCGAATGTTCAGCTTTTCAACCCGCTTCTCGCGATCCGTTAATTTCGCTTCTGCTTTTCGTTCTGATCCATGCTCGCGCACAGCCCGCTCGTACTCAGGCCCAAATCTATGCCGCAGGCCTGCCGTTGTACTCCTGCGTTTTCGCAGGTACAGCCAAGCAAGCACCGCGATGATCAGAATCACCGCGACGGCGATGACAATCAGCTTCGGATCCGCCAGACTTAGATTCATTGAAACCTCCCTGCATCAAGAATGTCCAGAAAACCAACTTTGTTCACGAAATTCCCTCTGCCGTGAGAACGTTATGCACTTAGATTCTGTCCGTCTTTCTTCCCACTGTCTGTAATGTCTTGCTCATTGCATTGGTCAAAATGAGTCACCGTGACCGCAACGAGGCTCTCGTGCCCTCAGCCAATCCGGGGCGTGCACAAGTGCTCTACCACGTGGCCACAATCGGGCAGACAGCCGCCGTCTTCGCGCTCATGATGATGTTGCGAGTGGAAAACAAGAGGGCTGCGGTTTGGATGAGTTCAGCAGCTTCCTCTTACAACGGAGGTAAGACATGGAAACTATATTGATTGTTCTCTTGGTGTTGCTCTTAAGCGTGCGCACGGGGATTGATTGAAGATTCTAACGAGCTGCAATCCTATGCCCCGGCCGCGTTTCCGCACGAACGTTCGGAGTACAAGGTGGCCCCTGAGCTGGAAACGCGGATGGCGGCACAGAACGCAACTGAACGGCGACGCGGGAGCATGCTACAATGGGCGAACAAGGCTCATCCGCTTGCGAGGACAGAGGCTTACTTCTATCTCAGCAGCGGGAGTCCCGGGCAAGGCGTTTCCAGGCACGCACGAGAGGTCAAGGCCGTCGTTGAGGTTCATAAAGAACGAACCGGAGCGAGGTGGGCTTGCCTGGTTGTTGCGGTGCTCACGTGAACGGTCCGGGGCAGCCGATTTCTTGTGGCGTTTTTGTGCCCTTGATGGTTCAAAAGTGAAGGATCCGAAGATTAGACGCGCAGCCGGCGGATGACGTTCGATGAGTCGAAGAAAGCAACAGCGGTTCCAAGCCAGCAAGGAAGTCAAGCGGCAGGCGCGTCGAGACCTCGGGTCTCCGCCGCCGACGCGACGTCAGGAGAGCCGCAAACACAAACCCCCCAAGCATAGGCGGAAAGAATTGCAGGAAGAAAGCGATTCGCGGCCAGTGCCGAGTGGTTAGGAATCTGGTAGTTTTCCTCCACTTCGTGCAATGCCCGCATCAAATCGCGCGTGCGTCGCTCGATGCTGGCTTCAAGCGAGGTACGGTAGGCGCGGGATTCGCGCTCCCTTTGCAGCAGGCGGAAGGCTCGGAAGATGGACTGGTCTAAAGTCTCGAGCGTAAAGGGCTTCAGAAGAAAATCGCTTGCCCCCAGGTGCAAGGCTTCGATGATTTGGTTGACGTGAACTCTACCGGTGGTCAGGATGAACGCGACGTCCCATTTCGACTGCCGGGCCAGCGACAGCAGTTCCAAGCCCGAGCGTCCCGGCATAAAGATGTCACAGAGAATGATGTCGAAATTCCCCCGCTCGATAGCCTCCAAAGCCGTCGCGGCGTTTTCTGCAACTGCCACGCTCGACGCCTTGGGTGCGATCGCAACCTTCAGGAATTCACAAACCGGCGCCTCGTCATCAACCACCAGCACCTTGGGTAAAAGAGGCGCAAACATGAGCGGCTTCCATGCAAGCACCTCCTCAGAGTCCCAAAGATGATCTTCGAGCTAGCGCCAACGGGGTCCGTACCCCTCTCAGGATGAGAATCGGAATCCCAACCACGCGGCTTTAATCTCCACCTTAACCCACCCGGCAAGATAGGCCTAGATCCAATCTTTTCTTAATCCCTCCAGTTTTTCAGCCGATGTAATAAGTGGTTAATGAGGACGGAATTGGAGAGTAGTGCCGAATTAATAACTTGTAGACCATCCCGAGGCAAAATGCGTGCGAATTCTGGTTGTCGAAGACGACAAAGCTGTAGCTAGCTTCGTGAAGAAAGGCCTGGAATCGGAACAGTATGCGGTGGATGTCGCGGCAGACGGTGAAGAGGCTCAAGCGCTGATTGAAGCAGCCAGCTTTGACTTAATCATCTTGGATTTGCTGCTTCCCAAAGTCGATGGATTAGAGGTGTTGAAGTACGTTCGCAAACGAAAGCCTTCCCCACCGGTGCTGATTCTCTCCGGTCGCGTGCGGGTCGAAGATCGAGTCAAGGGTTTGGACCTGGGGGCGGACGACTACTTAACGAAGCCGTTTTCCTTCAGCGAGCTAGCCGCACGTGTTCGAGCTTTACTGAGGCGAAATCCGAAGTCGTTTGACATCATTCTACGCGTAGGGGACCTGGAATTGGATCGCGCGGAGCGGGTGGCCAGACGGGCCGGCCGGCGCATCGATCTTACGCCCCGCGAATTCGCCTTGCTCGAGTACCTGATGCGCAATGCCGGACGGTCGGTGACACGCGCCATGATCATCGAACACGTCTGGAATTTCTCCTTCGACACCATGACGAATGTGGTGGATGTTTATATCAATTACTTGCGCAAGAAGGTTGATCAGGGCTTCGAACACAAACTCATTCACACAGTCCGAAACGTCGGTTATGAGCTAGGGACACGGGAGGAAAGACAATGAACAGCGTGGAACCTCCGCCGAGACCTGGTCAAGAGAAATGGCGGAGCCCTCAGGACTGCGAATCACTGTCCGCCTCGTCCGCCCGCGGATCTCTTCCTTGCCCTGCCGGTCATGACTCGGCGGATACCTCGCAGCCGGAGAATGATCCGACCGGAGCCTTTCTCCATCAACTGAGCCAGATACTGACTTCCCTGCGTGGGACGCTTGAATTGGCCCTCCTCCTTGACTGCGATGCGCAAGACTATCGCAGGGCGATCCAGCAATCACTGGTACACGCAGAGGGTCTGGTCCAGCTATTCAAGTCATACAGGGCGGGATCCCAAGGGGGGAACGGCCGGTCTGGCGAATGAGATTGAACAGCGGACCCGGAAACGGTAGCCCGAAAACTCGCTGGAACATTTCCCGCGGTCCGCGAAGCAAGCTACACCTCCAGATACTGGCTTCGAGACTAGAAAAGTCTAATTAGTAGTTAACGTCCCTCTAACTATCCCAACCTTATAATGCCTGCGATTGGGGCAGTCAATGAGCCAAGGGAATTATCGAGAGGCAAGCCGCATTCCGAGTTCGGCGATTGTGGCGAGCGCCGACAAGGAACTGCGGGAGCGGACTCTCAGACGGCTGCGAGCCCAGGGATGGACCGTTGAGGAAGCGATGGGGGGGGCCGAAGCACTATCGCTGGTCGAGGGCGGCGCAGTAAGAGCGCTTTTGCTTGATCGGTGGTTGCCTGACCTCGAAGTGTCGGAATTGGTGGAGATTGTTAAGGCGCGTCATCCACAAGTTCAGGTGCTGCTGCTTGACTCGGAAATTGAGGAACGCTCTCTCCGGGAGAGACTCGCACAGCCTGAAGCCTTGCGCTTGGAACTCCCCGGCGCAGAGGAGGCGGCTGAGAAGCCTGGGGGCGGCTTCTCGATTCCTTCACCAAGCGGGGAGGGGAGCCAACGGTGCGGCGGTGACGCTGTGCAGGGGTTGTCAACATCAGCCAAAACGCCAGAGCCACTGCCGGGAATACTCGGATCGAGCGCAACAATTCAGCGGGCCTGTCGTCTGGCCCGGCTGATAATCCCCCGTGATACGACGGCCCTGATTACGGGTGAGACAGGGACGGGCAAGGAACTGATGGCGCGGGCCATTCACACGCTGGGCCCACGTGGGCAGCAACCTTTTATCATTATAAACTGCGCCGCAATTCCAGAATCTCTTCTCGAGTCTGAGTTGTTCGGATATAGCCGGGGGGCGTTCACCGGAGCCTTCCAGTCCCGACTGGGACGTATTCATGCGGCGCAGGGTGGAACGCTCTTCCTGGACGAAGTCGGAGGCCTGCCTCCGGGTATGCAGGGAAAGTTACTGCGTTTCCTACAGGAGGGGGAAGTCCAACGCTTGGGAAGCCCGGATGTGTTCCGGGTGGATGTGCGGGTCATTGCAGCCACAAACCTGGATCTGGGGAAGGCGCTGGCGGAACGACAGTTCAACCAGGCTCTTTACTACAGACTGTGCGTCTTTCCCATCAAGCTCCCAGCGCTGCGGGAACGACGGGAGGATATCCTCACTCTGGCCGCTCATTTTCTCGAATCATTTTGTCGTAAGGCCTCTTTCCCCAGTAAGTCGATCCCCCGCGAGGTGGGCAAGGCGCTGGAAGCCCACGCCTGGCCGGGAAATGTTCGCGAACTGAAACACGTGATTGAGCGCGCTTTCATTTTGTCGGAGACCTCGGCAGTCCTTCGTTCGGAGCACATCGACCTATCAATCTTTGAACAAACTTAGATTGCAGCCCGCGAGATGGCACTTCTCATGCAACTGCCACCTGCGTTATGCAAACTTTTCCTGAGACCCGGCCAGAAAGGCCCCTCCTGAAACCTGGTAGTCCGATGCGCCAACGCTCGACCAAGCGATCGCTGGCGGATGCATTCCGCTCCTTCGCGAATGTGGCAGATTCCCTGGAGAGCTTTTATACCCAATTGCAGGCGGAGGTTGCGCGGTTGCGGCGGGAACTGGAGCGGGCCAATCGAGATTTGAACCAGAGCCTCGAGGAAAACAAGCGAATCAGAGCTCACCTGAGCCGCACTTTGGAATGTCTGCCGTGCGGTGTTCTGGTCGTTGATGGGGAGCACAAATTAAAACTGGCAAACTCTGCCGCTCTTAGCCTGTTGGGAACACCTCAAGCCGCGAGGCAGACGGCCCTGGGCGTAGCAAGGAAAGTCATTGAGAAGCTCGAGCTGACCTCCAGTTTGACGGCCGCAGGCGCCGAGCAGGAGTGGCCTGTGGATGCTCAAGATGGGCAGCATTTTCTTGCCGTGTCTCGGACGCCACTCAGCGGCAACGAAGAATCCGCCGGCGAGTGGATTCTCATCCTTCGTGACATCACAGAGAGCAAGCGGCTTGAGAAAGAAAGGGAGGCTGCCCGGCGCACTCAGGACCTGGCGCAGATGGCAATGTTGCTCGCCCACGAGATCCGAAACCCCCTCGGAAGCCTGGAACTCTTCGCAGGCCTTCTGGCCGATGCCACCGAGAAGCGGCCGGTCCTCCACAAATGGGTGGAGCAGATGCAATCAGGGTTACGGACATTGTCAGCAACCGTCAACAATGTCTTGCAGTTCCACAGCGAGCCGCGCTCGGAGTTGTCGTCCGTCAACCTTGTGAACCTGCTTGGCCAGACGATGGATTTCCTCCAACCCTTGGCCCGGCAGCGCGGCGTTCGCATGGACTTCAGTGCCACGGAATCAGAGATTCTGCTGCGCGCCGATCCACATCGCCTCCAGCAGGTGTTCGTCAACCTGGCGTTAAATGCATTTCGCGCCATGTCGGGCGGCGGCGTACTGCGGGTCTCGGTGCAGTGCGGCGATACACCGGAGGAGTTGCCGGTACGCGTGGTCTTCCGCGACCACGGGGTGGGGATTCCGTCACGGCATTTGGCCAGGGTCTTTGAAGCAGGCTTCACCACTATCGCCGGGAGCCCCGGGCTAGGCCTGGCGCTGGCAAAGAAGGTTGTGGAGCAACACCAGGGAAAGATCTCGGTCGAGAGCGATTCCGAAAAAGGGACAGCTTTCACTTTGAGTTTTCCACGGTCAGAGGTGGTAAACCACCCTGGCGTCGTCGAGAAGCCCCCCGCTCCGCGGGATCTCTTATTAGCGGCGTAAGCCGTATTGCCGGGCAGCGGCGCACCGCCGCTCGTGGACAGGAGCTGTAGATGAATCGAGTTCTGGTTGTTGATGACGAGCCATCAATGCGCGCCGCACTGGAGGCGAACTTCACGCGGCACGGATGGGAAGTGACGACCGCTGCGGGAACGCACGAGGCAATGGAACGGTTTCGTTCCGCTCCCTGTCCGCTGGTGATCACGGACATGCGAATGCCGGACGGCGACGGGATGGGAGTTATGCAGCGCGTCCGCTCCTTGGCGCCCGAAACCGCCGTCATTTTTCTGACCGCTTACGCAAACGTGCCCGAGGCAGTGCTCGCCATGCAGCAAGGGGCCTGCGATTATCTGGTCAAGCCGGTATCGTTCGAACAATTAAGGCAGTCCGTGGCGCGGGTGTTGGGGAATGCCACGACAAGCGTAATGGGAACGCATCCGGAAGGGATCGTGGGCCACTCGGCATCCCTGCACGAGCTGATCGAGCGCGCCTGCCAAGTGGCCAAGAGCGACGCAGACGTTCTGATTATGGCCGAAAGTGGGACGGGCAAGGAACTGCTCGCGCAGTTCATTCACCGGACCAGCCCGCGCCGGAATTATCCCTTCGTGGCTGTAAATTGCGCGGCATTCCCGGAGACCCTCTTGGAAAGTGAGTTGTTCGGACACGTCCGCGGCGCGTTTACCGGGGCGGTGGCTACGCGCTCGGGCAAGTTCGAACTTGCTTCCGGTGGGACCTTGCTTCTCGACGAAGTCAGCGAGATGCCGATCAGTCTGCAACCCAAGCTTTTGCGGGTACTTCAAGAACGTGAAGTCGACCGGCTGGGCGACACGCGCCCACGGCGCGTGGATGTGCGTGTCATCGCCACCACGAATCGACACCTGCCTTCCCTGGTCGAGGAAGGCAGATTCCGCGCTGACCTCTTCTACCGGCTGGACGTTGTGCCCCTCACCTTACCTCCGCTGCGCGAACGCCGGGAGGATATTCCTGAGCTGGTCAAGCATTTCATACGAAAATACGCGCCGCGGCAGGGCGCTGTGCAGTTTACCGACGATCTTGTCCGCCACCTGACGGAATACGACTGGCCGGGGAATGTGAGGCAACTCGAGAATGTGGTTCGGCGAATTCTGGTCCTTTCGCGCAACCCGGTGGCAGGTCTCGAAGCTCTGGAGAGCAAGGACGTAACAGAGAAGAACCCCTCACCCGCCCGATTGCCCGCCCAGGGTGCAACTCTGCGAGACATGGAAAGGCAACTTCTGGAGAGGACTCTCGAGTCGACCGGGGGCAACCGGACGCGCGCCGCAGAGATCCTCGGGGTGAGCCTTCGGACGGTGCGCAACAAGATCCGCGATTTCGGACTTCCGCCCAAGAGGACCCTATGAGCCGAATGGAGCAACTCTGCCAGTATTTGGACCTGGCGGCATTTCGGCAACGGCTGATTGCCAGCAACCTGGCCAATGTGGAGACGCCGCGTTACCGGACTCGCGACATTAACTTTGAGGGCGAGATGCGTCGCGCTCTTGTCCAAGCCGGGGATACGGCCACGAAGCCGCGCGTGTTTGAAGTTTCAGGCCTGATTGTGCGCCCGGACGGGAACAACGTTAACCTGGATCGCGAAGGCCTCCTGCTGTTGAGGACGCAGTTGCAGTTTCGCCTCGGAGTGGAGTTGCTGAGGCAGGAATTCCAACGGATATCTGCTGCGGTCAAAGAAGGGAGCTAGGAACATGAACCTCTTGGGAGTTCTGGATATCAGTGGGTCGGCACTCACAGCCGAGCGGCAACGGGCAGAAGTGCTGGCCAGTAATCTGGCCACCGCGCAAACCACTCGAACGGCGAAAGGCGGACCCTACCGGCGGCAAATGGTCGTCTTCAAAACCCACCAGGCCGGAGGCAGTCGATTTGCCGGAGTCCTCTCGGGATTCAGCGATCGATTTGCCCAGGGAGTGGAGGTGACGCGTGTAGTGGCCGACTCGACGCCTCGCGTGCAGCTCTACGAGCCGGCGCACCCGGACGCAGACAGCCGAGGGTACGTGTCTTACCCCGCCATCAATCCTATTGAGGAAATGGTGAACCTGATGGGAGCGGCTCGATCGTATGAGGTCAATGTCGCCGCCATGCAGGCGACCAAGAATATGATCAGCACGTCGCTTGAGGTCCTTAGCTAATTGGAGGTGCGCGATGGGCAGTCCGATCTCAGGAGTTTCTCAGCTTGGCCAGGCTACAGCCGGAGTCGGGACTGAGAAGGCGACCGATGGGGGATCGAGTTTCGCAACCCAGCTCCAGACGGCATTCGACCACATCGAAAAACTCCACGCCGACGCCGACCAACAAATCGCGGGGCTGCTGAGCGGGCAGGGCGAGGACATCCATCGGGTAATGATTGCGGTTGAGAAGGCCAATCTTTCCTTTCAACTCATGATGCAAGTCCGCAATAAGATCGTCCAGGCGTACCGGGACGTCTCAGGAACGGCTTTCTAATAGGTGAGGTATGGCGTTGCGCTTTAAAGAGGCTTTCGACCAGATCCAAAAGTATCTGTGGGGGCTAAGTCGAAAGCAGCAAATCACGCTGGCAGGCGGATCGGCTCTGGTCGTCGCGAGCCTTGCGGGGTTCGTGTTCCTGATCGGCAGGGCCGATATGAAACCGCTCTACTCGGGGCTTCAGCCTGAGGAGGCACAATTCATCGCTCGAACCCTGGCTGCTGAGAATATTCCCTACGAAATCTCAAGCGATGGAGCGAGCTTGCGGGTTCAGGCCGACAAGGTTGACTCGGTGCGGCTGGAATTGGCTTCGCAGGGATTGCCGCAAACCGGAAGGTTGGGCCTGGAACTGTTCGACAAACCCAACTGGGCCGGAAGCGACTTTGCGGAAAAGGTGAACTACCAGAGGGCGCTTGAAGGAGAGCTGGAACGAACCATCCGGGCGATTCGGCAAGTGCAGTCCGCGCGCGTCCACTTGGTTATGTCTCACGACTCGCTCTTCAGCGAGCGCGAACGTGAGGCCAAAGGGTCCGTAGTGGTCAAGTTGCGTGAAGGCAGGCTGGCGGACAGCGCCATCCGCTCCATAACTTACCTGGTGGCCAGCGCGGTGGACAACCTTCCGCCGGAGAACGTTACAGTGATTGATGCCGACGGCAACATCCCAATCTTGTCGGGAAGACACACACAAGGGATGGACCACGACGAAGTTGAGGCAATAGAGAACCGCTTGACCGAGAAGCTGGTTTCAACCCTGGCGCCCTTAGTAGGACGCGAGGGGCTACGGGCCAGTGTCACGGTGGAAAATGATCTGGCGAGCAGCGAAAGCACACAGGAAACCTACGATCCGAACAGTTCGGTGGTGATAACGTCACAGGTCTCCCAGGATCAATCTTCAGAGTCGGACCCGCAGGGAATCCCCGGCACGCCCAGC
>Ga0187888_1003738_pt1 | contig 11689 bp, 19 predicted proteins | sample June2016WEW_7_40_FD_132987 | JGI IMG/M metagenome (GOLD analysis project Ga0187888, IMG submission 132987) | Peatland microbial communities from SPRUCE experiment site at the Marcell Experimental Forest, Minnesota, USA - June2016WEW_7_40 | ecosystem: Environmental > Terrestrial > Soil > Wetlands... | reverse complement strand
TGCCGCTGTCCCAGCGATTTTTAGCCGTCAATGCGAAGAATCGCTTCCAACATCGCGGCGACAGAGCAATGAGTGTTCACGACGGCAGGGGCACCAAGCCCTTGCCCGAGAAGGAGATTCCACGTGAACACTAAAGACAAATCCACTACAGAGGCGTCGCTCACCCAAAACGGCAAATCCGTGACACCCGTGAAGAAGAAGGCCGTCCGGGCTGCGCCGAAGGCCGCGCGTCCTGCGAAAGCCCCGAACGACTCGCCGCGGTCATCGCGATCGACGTCCGGTACGGAAAAGCTGGTCTGCCGGTACTGCGGCAGCGACGACATGGCACCGTCCTTCGTGAAGCGCCGCGACGCCCGCTGCCGCGCTTGCTTCAAGAAGCGCTATGGCTCGGCTCCGCAGGACAAGAAGACCGCGCGGGCTCGGAAAACGAAAGCTGCCGAGTAGTTTAGTCGAGGTTCGGAAAGGAATCGGGGTCTGGGCTCATCAAAGAGCTTAGGCCCCGATCTCTATTTGAGCTTCGCGACTCGATCGAAGAATCAACGTCATCTAGTTATTCGATTCGCCAGACCTTCGATGTCCGTATTGACGAAGTAACCGTCGCTGACCGCATCAGCGGCAGGCTCGCTTTTACGGCTTTGGATCAGCGAGGCGCGGCCTCGAGCAAAGAAGGCTGGCGACGCGATGGGAAACCGCGCTTGGTGAGAGGTTAATCGGCGAATAGAGGACTCGGCCGCCGCGAGGTTCTCCGCTTGCTGCGTGATGAAGCTACCGGAGCGCGAGCTGGCACGGAGGCTCGGCTTCTTTGCAGCGACCGCTCGAGAAGAGAGGTGACGTTCTGCAGAAAGCGAAGTCCCTCGTCAGCCTCCTTGAGGCTCAGTTCGGTGACTATTGGCGAAAGAAAAGCGCGGCCGCGCTCGGTCATGGCCGCAAGAAACTGCTCGCCCTTTGCGGTCAGCACGACTTGCTTGATTCCCCATCCCCACCACCTGCCGATCCTACTAACTAACGGTTTATACCAGAACCGAAACACTTGTGCAGAGATTCCTTAGGAGCTTCATAGCCTGTGCGCGACTCCGAACGAGAGGTCCCGTGTCAGTTCGGCATCTTGTCGAAGTTCTGCAACCCTGGGTGACTGGTGCCCACGGGGCGCTCGATAATACTTGCATAAGTCTTCGCGGGACTGACCCCCGATGAACAGAATGCTGCTAACGGAGCCGTCGGCGCTGAAGTGATGACTCCAATGGGGCCATCCGCCATTGAGAAGCTGCTCGTCCCAGGCTCGTCGTCCACAATTTAACATTGAGCCGCGCGTCGAATAATATGGCGTAATTTCCGGAGTATAATCACTCAGACTGTACGTATCCTGAGGACTGGGCATGTTACATGTCGCAGAATTTTTTCGGCAGTGCCGCCGATCAAAAGATCCAGTAGGTGAGTTCTTCCTCGCATGGACATGACTATAAGATCAACCTTGAGCTTGCTTACCAACTCCCCGATCACTTCGTGAACGACACCAAAGTGGAGTTCGCTACGGCATTTTGGGTAGAGCTGCATTGCCTCTTTCTCGAATCGCTCGAGCTCATCCAAGGCCACCTCGCCATATTGTTCGAGCAGTTTTGTGGGCTCATCCCAACGCGTGCTCCCGTACGGTAACGGCTCAACTACGTGCACGAGCACTATTTCGGACTCGTGTTCGTGTGCGAGTTCGATCGCGTATTTTAGTGCCGCGCGCGAATGTTCGGAAAAGTCGACAGGTACAAGAATCCGCTCTATCTTCATTCTTCTTCCTCCGACAAAAACAAACGGCCCAGATTTATTAGAAAAACGCCATCGAGCTCAAAACTGCGAAACAGAGGATCAGCAGCAGAGCCCCAGTGCCAAGGCCAATCGTCGCCCACTCGCGGCTTGTGATTCCCAGTCGGCTCGCGGCGACGATATTCGGTATGTTGCCAGTGACAAGCGCCCCTCCGCTGATTAATAAACCGAGTAATGCCGCCCGCTGCTGACTCATACTCAGAGAGGGTCCTATCTCCACGGCTGCCAGGGTCGAATTGTTGACCACCGCGGAAATGGTGTTCATCCAAAACAGCAATCCATACGGAAGGCGATGGATGTACGCATCGACCAGGGGCCTGAGTCCATCCGAAAGTGCGACAAGTCCGACAATAAAAACGTAAACCCTGCCGGGGCGAATCAACAGGACAAGCCTCCATGAATCCTTCTCTTCAGTTGCATCTAGCGGCTTGCTGGAAGCGAACGGCAAAAACAAGATAGGAACCGCGGCGAGAGTGACTCCGACAACAATGAAGGGGCCGAGAAGATGGGCAAGGTACCAGAAGTCAGCGTGCAGAGAGCGGAGAACGACCGCAATACCGGGCATGCCCAAAGGCGTGAGGCCTGCACCGAAGCCGATCGCGAAACACGCAAATACTGTCGCGGCAATTTCGACCCATCGGTCACAACGAAGCAGGGAAATTGCTTCCACGAACACAAGGGCAGATACAACCGGAGTTATGAAGGCGGCAAGAAAGCCAAGTGTGATCGCCAGGCAGAAACAGAGAATCCGCGCGTCCAGCAGCAGGATCAGCCGACGAAGTAGTTGATCCAGATAGTCCCGCATAAGACGAAAGGAAGCGCCAAAAACCAGAACGGCCACCGTGAATGACAAAGGCTCACTCAAGGCGGCCCGGACGAGCGCTGCTTTGAATTGTCCCATTATACAAGCGGTCAGCACTCCGACCAGTAGGAAAAAAAGCTCGACGTTTCGTTCGATCGCTCCGATGAAAACGGGTCCGAGGAGAACTACAACGATGACTAGTGTTGCAAGGGCCAATGTCACCATCTCGGCGACCTAGCCGGGTTGGCGCGGATGGCAGCCACCCCGGCCATATAGAGCACACGACTGACCCGGGTGTGGTCGCCCGAGATGGCGCGGCTCCCGCGCACGCTTGCGCTACCGCGATTAACCAGGATCCGTTCCATTTTCATTGTTCTTCTCGGAGGAGTGTCGAACCGCTGGCCCTCCGTACGCCAGGATGGCCTTCCCTAATAAGCCCCGTGCCAACACAGCAGTTTTACCGGTCGCTACTGAAAATTGGATCGGAACCGTAATTTGACTAGTCCGAGAGAATTGCTATCGCATTAGAGCGAAGAAGTGAAACGGGCTTCGAGCCAGCCCATAACGCTCTTCCATCTGCTCGACGATCTCTTCCACCGTGGTGACGTCGGTGCGATTGCCGGCGAACACTTCGTAGCCCACCGGCATCCCTTCGCGCGTCACCACCAGCGCGATGCAGACCTGCTTGCAATCGGGCCGGTGATCGCGACTGTAGCCGCGCCGCGCGAGCGGATTGCGCTTGGCCAGACCCTCGAAGTAGGTGCTGGTCACGTCATAGAGCAGGAGATCGTACTTCAGCGCAAAGAGTTCACCGAGCCGTCGGCGCAGATGCTGCTCCAGCGCCTGCTTGTGCGGCAGCAGGCGATCCAGCGCGCGGTAGAGACGATCGTCGTTGACCCGCTCGATCGGCAATCCAAGCAGATCTTCCAGGGCGGTGGTGCGGTTGTGGCTACCAAAAACTCCGAAAGCGGCGAAAAGTCCAGAGTTTTGAGATTCACCGCAATAATGTTCTCGGCATGCTTAAGCATGTGCGTTCCATCGCCGCCCCGCATCTTCCTCTGCCTCCTCAGCCCCACCGCCATCTTTCAACTATACAGATGCTCCACCAGCGGTCGATCCAGTCGAAAAGGAATTTTTCAACACCCTGCTAATGCGTCGTTACCGCACAAAACGGCTGGCTCTGGGGGTTCGCCGGAGTCTCGCTGTCGACCTGGCCGATGGGAGTGAGCGCTCCGGTCGCGGAATCGATCGAAAACTCTCCGACCGTGCCGTTGCCGATATTCGCGACGTAAGCATATTGACCGGTCGGCTCTACGGCGATGCCAAGGGGCTCAGAGTTCACTGGTACACTGACCTCAGAAGTCAGAGCAACCGCGCATGAGGGAACTTTCTGATCGAAGGAGGGAGCGTATACGAGGATCATTGGGCTAACAACTGCGGCATTAACGGTTGAAGCCGTCACGTAAATGAATTTCTGGTTGGGGTGCACGGCGATTCCATAGGCATCGTTGAGCGCCGCCACGTTTCCGACGTAGGAAAGAGTACCGGTCGAGGGATCTATCGCCATCTCGTAAAGTACCGCCAGCCCGCCGTCGGGCGCATAAGCGCAAGGCTTCTTGTCCCACAGCGTGATAGCGATCTGTGATACGGCCGAAATATCGGGATTGGAGGGGAGAGGCAAAGTTCCGTTGGTTGCCAGCGTGCCGTTGGGCTGCACGGCGTATTCTGAAACGGTCTGATCGCCGATGTTCACGGCGTACGCGTACTGTCCGGTCGACTCAACTGCAATGCCCTCCAGTGGCCCAGCGCTGGGTCCCGTGCCTCCATTAACATTCGGTCTTGTCGCCAAAATCCCGAAAACCCTATTACTCGGACAGGCTCCTAGGCGCCGTGCCGAGGAAGGTCAACGCTCCACTTTTCAGATTTAAGGCGGCTGGCGTTCCAGCGGTAAGGTTTATCGAATATTCCGACACCAGACCAGCGTCCACGTTGGTTGCATAGAGGAACTCTCCATTCGGAGTCACCGCGGCGTTCCAGGAATAGCCAGCTGGAAGCTGCGATGGAACGTCGCTGTTCTGCCTAAAGATTGTCCCTGAGAAACCTTCGTCTCCAATATCGAAGCCGAGCATACCGTTTACACCGTCCGAGGCCGCGTAAATGAACTCATTAGTCGGATGCACAACCAATCCAATGGCGCCTACTGCATCCGGCTCTCCGATATTGAGTGGAATATTGAACGTCCCTATGTTGGTCAGTAGCCCGGTGGCGGTGTTGATCGAAAATTCTGAGATTTTGCCGTCTCGATTGCCAATGTAGAGGAACTCGCCGGTCAGCGGCGGCAAACCATTGGTAGGGCCGCATCCCGCCAGCCACAACGACATGAGCAGGACTAGGATAGAGCCGCGGAAGTGGATTTTCTTGCTGACCTCATCAACGGTTCCTCCCTTTCGTTCGCGCGATGACGAAATCGAATCAAGTTAAGGCACCGAACTATAACATCGAGCTTACTTATCTCAATGACCATGCTCCCTATGACTTCGCAGAGCAGTGGATCGCAAGGAGCACAGCCGCCGCGTGCACCGCTGGGCCGCCGGCGGCGTCCGGCGCGGTGCATGACGCGCCGGTTGTGGATCCAAAACCGCTACAGCTTCTCGGCCCGCCCTCAGCAGACGCGAAGGGCGGGCCCGAAAAGCTGTCAAACGAAGACCAGACGAGCGCTTTGCTTGAGGTCGTTACTTGAGTCTATTGAGGTCACAAAACGCCGGCCAGACCGGCGGCTGGAGCAGGTCTTCGCGCGCCACGGAGTGCAGATCACCCGGCGCACGCTCTCGGAGTGGAACGGGGCAGTGGCAGACTTACTCGAAGCCATTGTGCGCGTCATGCACCGGGAGCAGGTGCGCCAGTCGCCATGGATTCAATGTGATGACACGACCCTGGAGGTGCAGGACCCGAGTCGAGCGCCGGAGATTCGGACCGCAATCTCCCGGGATTATCGAAGTTGGCTGCTGGGCGCACGCCCGGCGGTACTTCAAGGAAGCGCTGCCGACGGCGGCGGTACCCTGCGCGCAGGCGTTGGCGATCATCCGGCAGCTCTACGAGATCGAGCGGGCGGCCAGCGACAGGCAACTCGATGCGCCCGCACGACAGCGGTTGCGGCAAGAGCAGGCTCGGCCGATGCTGGAGAAACTGCAAGCGTTGTCCTTAGTCAAAACCTAAACCCGGACGTATTGATGATGCAGCCCGTCGAGAATTGAGATGCATGCGATGGGGCCGAACTTTTGCGGGCGTCGAACTTCAGGCGCATTCTTGCGCAATGAGAGATGCGTGCGGACCTGATTGTAATAGGAAGCGTAATTCTTCAGAACGCGACGCAACTGCGCTTCGTCGAACACGATCAGGTGATAGAGAGCTTCGCGACGGATCGATCCAATGAGCCGCTCGACGTAGGCGTTCTGCCACGGCGAGCGTGGCGCCGTCGGATGATCGCGGATCCTCATTGCCCGAATGCGGCGGGTGTAGGTTGGACCGAAGGCCCCATCGCGGTCACGAATCAGGTGATGCGGTGCTTCGTCCCAGGGAAAGGCATCAGTCACCTGACCGGCGATCCACGCGGCGGTCGGATTGTTCGTCACGCTGATGCTCACCAGCCGCCGGCGGGCGTGACGCAGGATCACCAGGCCGTAGAGCAACTTGACTGAGATCGTGCGAACCACAAACAGATCGAGTGATGCGATCCCAGCGGCATGGTTGCGGAGAAATGTCTTCCAACCTTGGGACGGTGGTCGGCGGTGGCGGACCATATACCTGCCCACTTGATTCCGCGACTTCGACCCCAAGCATTAACAATTCGCCGTGGATACGAGGTGCGCCCCACAGCGGATTCTCGCGGCTCATCCGCCGGATGAGCGCGCGAATCTCGCGATCAGTCCGTGGGCGGCCGCCAACGTGGTGGGACTGCCAGTGCCAGTAGGCCCGGAAACCGCGCCGGTGCCAACGGAGCACGGTTTCCGGCTGGACGATGATGATCGCGTCCAGCAACGACGGGTACAGTCGATAGAGCCATACCAACAGCAAGCGGTCGATGTTCCACAGTCTCACGCGCTTGGGGGATTTGCGCCGTAGCACTACCAACTGTTGGCGCAGGAGGAGATTCTCGGCCTCAAGTCGCGCTCGCCGCGCGAACCACGACCGGATAGCAAGCAGCAGCTGGGTCAAAAACGCGACCTTGCCCGCTTGATTACCATACGACCATCCGCGCGTCATCCGGGATAAGGTTTTCGGGAGGCACAACCGAAGATACCAGCGCACGGCACAAAGAATCAGCTCCGGCGCCGTCTGCCGCCACTTGAACATTGCCGGTCGGGTTGCGTTCTTCACGATCAATTCAGGCTACCAGCCATCCCCGCCAAACTTGCAACACATCCCTTCCACTCGATAGGTGCTCATTCAAGCCGGTGCGCATCAGGCGGCGCGCACGGACCGAGATGTTTGGCGTTACAGCGAAATGATTTGAAGAGTTTCGATCAGCTCGAAATGCCGCCGATTGTTGGTCAAGACGGCGACGCCATGATGCAATGCGGTGGCCCCAATCAAAAGGTCGAAGTCGCCAACTGTTTTGCCCTGGGCTCTGAGCCTGCCGCGTTCGCTACCAAACACTCTCGTGATCGCGTCGTCGATACCCACCAACTCGACGCCGCGGAGAAAAGCTTGAAGTCCTTCCTCGCTGCGCTGCGGGTTGCGGGAATAGAGCACGCCCTCATACAGCTCGGCGAGCGAGATGAGCGATAAGCCGATGCCCTCTGCACTGAGTTCCTGAACTCGTGGGACGATCTCCGGGTGGCCGTTGAGATAATGAATCACCCAATCGGTGTCAAGGAGATATCGCACCGATCAGACGCTGGGCAATGGGCGGGTGGCGACGAGGCGATCGGCGTAGATATTCGCTATCAGAAGGTCAGCGTCGACTATGTCCTTCCAGGCTCCCGCGGCTCGGCGCAGGGCATCGAGGTCTCTCGCTGGAATGGGTTCGGAGATGCTGACAAGCACCTCGTCGCCCTCGCGAAGAAGCGGGATCCGGTCGAGCAGCTCAAGGCTTCCGGCACGCACGCGCGCGCGCACGGCATTTCGCTTGATCGCGGTTTTTTTCGGCCTGGCCACGAGTTGATGGTATCGTGCGGTCCGCCCGCCGGCAACCGAAGTCAAATTGCTGGCGCGGCCCCCCTGCCCTTGGTTACGGCTGTTTATAGCACATAATCTCCTTTATGTGCTATAAACAGGGCGGCTCGGGGGCAGGGGCTTTGGGTGCGCAAACAGCCGATCATCTTAACCGACGAAATCAGGCCGCCGCCGGCCCTCGTCCGCACCAACTTAAGCCCGAGAAGACGTCAGTGGCTAAGACGGCGAGTGATGGCCGGTCAGGGAGGTCCGCCAAGGTTACCGAGCCGTACAGAGTCCGGGCCTAGTCCTCACGCGCGATTACACCTCGGTTGAAGTTTGTGAACGCCCATCGTACCCATGACCAGGGATTAGCCAGACCCAGCAGATACCACTGCCGACGACGATAGGCGGCTGCCATCTTATCTGCGTAATCTGTCCACGCTGGTCCGTCCCCTGGCCGCCGCAGCGCGTCCTTGTTCAAGACAAAATAGGCCGCCGAGAGAGCTCCGCCTGACACTCCGGACACGTAGTCGATCTGATCGAGCAGGTCGCGGTCGGCTTCGGATTCTGTCGGGAGGTTGAGGCGGAGCTGCTCTTTGTGGACCTCGCGAAGGATGGCCATCGTGAGATACGCCTAGCGACTTCCACCGCCGGAGCATGCCAGACCAACGACAGTTGTTCCCATGTCGGTATGCGGGGCCGCGTCAACGAGATCCCCCAGTGATTTGGGAAGTCCGACCGGGCCATACACCTTGCGGCGCGGAAGCAATGCGGACGCTACAACCACTGAAACCATTGCAACTAGAATAATGGTTAGCGTTAACCTCTGGCGCGTATGCGACCGAACACTCTCTGGTGCCAACTGGCTATCCACAAAAGCCTCGCTTCCCAATACTCGACTGTCATTCAGCTACGTGATTCAGCTGAACAACTTCATCTGTCCGCTCTCGTCATATTGCGCAATCGTGTCGAGGGCCTGCCTGGACAGCCGATACCTTTCTTCGTCGCGTTCAATGATCGAACGTTTCTCCAGGCCCGAAAGCACGAGGCTTATATGGTCCGGAGTTCGCTGCGCTAGATGGCACAGCTCACCTATGCTCCGAGATGGCCTGCCTCGAAGCCCACGCAGGACAATAAGCTCATTCAATGTAATGCTCAGGCCACCAGCGTAATTCCTAATAAAGCTCTCAAAGGCCCGATCACGATTGGTCCTCACGAGCGCACTGAAAGAGTTGCTTCCTACTTGTAGGATTGGGAAATCGAACCCCGCCATAAGCGATAGATAATAGACTTTGTCGATGCCACTCCCAACGCGTTCGCAGTAACCGAACTGTCTTGCAGCATCCGCCAGAAGGAAGTTCCGGTACGTGGGCGGCGAATAGAGCAACGTCTCAGAACTGAGCCCACCAAGAAGCCCACCGGGATTCACTATTTCCACTTCCCCAGGGCGAATTTTAATCTGAATTGGCGCATGTGTACGGTAACATCGGTGCACGTAAGCGTTAACCAGAAGCTCGCGCAGGATGCCTTGCGGAATGTCTGAGTCTGGAGTCTTAAGGAGCTGCGTTATCCTCGTGATGAAGTACGGTAAGCCCGTGACGATATTGGCCCAACTAGAGCTGCTCGCCGGTCGCGTGACCGAAGTCTCTTCAACGAGTACAGTTTCTGCTGACGGAAACTCCGACCTGATGACCCCTTCTTTACCGAACATCAGCACGGCTGCAACTGTCACAGACTGCGCGGGTGACTCGGCCGCCTGAACTGGCGCACCAATAAGCCCAGCTTCGAATAGATGATCCGCGGGTCTGTGTCCTAGACGCCGACCAAGAGAGGTTTCGCTCTCTCGATTCTTTGCTCCTTCCGGTGCAAAGACGAGCGGGAGCTCTCTCACGAGATCGCTGACGCGGCCGTTTGTCTCGCGAGCACGGACGGAGGGCTTTTGATCGTCGGAGTGGATGACAAAGCGATAGGCCCGAGAGCCTTCGCTCATTGTCCACATGAGCGACAAGAAGACCGTTCGTCCTCGGAAGACGAAAGCTGCCAAGTAGTATTAGTTGAGGTTCGGAAACTAATCGGGGCTTGGGCTCATCAGAGAGCTCGGGCCCCGATCTTTATTTGAGCTTCGAGACTCGATCGAAAATCAACGTCACCTAACTATCTGATTCCGAGTGCCTGGTGCTGCGCGCTCCAGAGCAACGGAAGATCGATTCGCCGCGTGAGCGCCTCCACGGTCAGGTCCACCGGCTGGCACCCCTCGGCAATCGCCTCGACGATCCGCGGCGAGAGAAAGCCTAGTGGAATGAGCCGCCGCACCGAGCGACCGTCGATTCCTTCCCGCCTGGCCAGTTCGCCGACGGAACGCACTTTGCCTGATACCAGCTCCTCGGCCCATCTGCGGGCGCGGGCGACAGCCTTCAGTAACGGCAGGTCGACCGGGTTGGGCGTGGTGTCGCCTTCAAGCACGATGCGCATCTCGACACCGCGACGTTTCATCTGCATCGGTACGAGTCTGGAGAGCGGCAGGTTCACCGGGCTCGCGACGTCATCCGGTTCGGTGAGAGCGAGCGGCAGTTTTAGCGAGAGGTGGAGGCTTTCGCGACCGAGCTGGACCCGGTCGATGAGCTCACCGAGCGCCGCTGCGGCTTCACTCCTTGACGCCAGCCGTTCACTCCATCCGTGAGCCGACTTCAAGACCGCCGGCAATCGATTCGGATCGATGCCGGACGCTTCGAGCGCGAGTGCGATCGCCGGGCGGTCGCCGAGCACTGCTCGAGCCGCAGCCGCGACTCTCTGCTCGATCTCCGGCGCGGATATTCGCCACCCTTGTTCCGCATCCTCCGAACCGCCCCTGACCAAGTTTTTGGAGACGTAATAGCGATAGCGGCGCTGGCCCTTGGCCGCCCCCTGCACATATAGCGGCTCGCCGCTTTCATCGAACAGCTTGCCGGCGAGCGGACTGCTCGACGCCTCGGTCTTGCGGCCTTCGCCACTGCGCGTCCCTTGATCGCGCAGCCGTTGCTGGACCCGTTCCCAAAGCTCACGACTGACGATAGCCTCGTGCTGTCCGGGATGGCGTTCGTGCTTGTGCCGGATCTCGCCCAGGTAGATCGGGTTGGAGAGCAGATGGTAAAGCGCACCGCGCGAAAATTGCTTGCCACCGCGAGCGTTGCCCTTCCTCGATACCTTGGCGCTGGAAACAATCCCGCGCTGATGGAGGTCGTTCCCTAGCAGCCGGACGCTACCGAGTTCGAGGTAGCGCTCAAAAATACCTCTCACGGTCTCGGCTTCGTCGCGGTTGACGACCAGCTTGCGCTCGCGGACGTCGTAGCCAAGCGGCAGCACGCCGCCCATCCAGATGCCCCTGCGTTTGGAGGCCGCGACCTTATCGCGGATTCGTTCGCCGATCACTTCGCGCTCGAACTGCGAAACGAGAGCAGTACGTTGAGGGTCAGCCGCCCCATCGAGGTGGTGGTGTTGAACTGCTGGGTGACGGCCACGAAGGAGACGCCCTTGGCGTCGAACAGTTCGACCATCCGGGCGAAGTCGGTAAGTGAGCGGGTCAGCCGATCGACCTTGTAGACGACCACGGTATCGACCAGGCCATCGCGGATATTCGAGAGCAGCTGTTGCAGTCCCGGCCGCTCCAAACCTGCGCCGGAAAACCCGCCATCGTCATAAGCGGTCTTGATCAGCCGCCAACCTTCACCCGCCTGACTTCTGATGAACGCCTCGCAGGCCTCGCGCTGCGCATGCAGCGAGTTGTAGTCCTGCTCCAGTCCCTCTTCGGAGGACTTGCGGGTGTAGATTGCACAGCGTCTGGTAGCATTAGCCATTGACCGCCTCCTTGGAGTTTCCCTTCAGACCGAAGAACAGCGGCCCCGACCAGCGCGAGCCGGTGATGGCGCGGGCGACTTC
>Ga0187888_1003737_pt1 | contig 11692 bp, 14 predicted proteins | sample June2016WEW_7_40_FD_132987 | JGI IMG/M metagenome (GOLD analysis project Ga0187888, IMG submission 132987) | Peatland microbial communities from SPRUCE experiment site at the Marcell Experimental Forest, Minnesota, USA - June2016WEW_7_40 | ecosystem: Environmental > Terrestrial > Soil > Wetlands... | reverse complement strand
CTGCGAAAGGATGCGATGCGTTCCGATAACGATATCCACTTTGCCCTCGGCCAAGCCCTCCAGCACTTCGGCGATTTGCTTTTTGTCGCGAAAGCGGCTGAGCATTTCGATGCGAACCGGGAAGGCCGCAAAACGCCGCTTGAACGTTTCGAAGTGCTGATAGGCGAGGACAGTAGTGGGCGCGAGCACGGCCGTCTGCTTGCCGTCGCCGAGGCCCTTGAAGGCGGCTCGCATGGCGACCTCGGTCTTGCCATAACCCACGTCGCCGCACAGCAGCCGATCCATGGGATGAGTGCTCTCCATGTCTTTTTTGATCTGTTTGATGGCGGAAAGCTGGTCTTTGGTCTCGGTAAATTCGAAAGCATCTTCGAATTCCCGCTGCCAGTTGCTATCGGGCGAATACTGGAAGCCCTCGGCCATGTGACGTTGCGCGTAGAGCTTCAGCAGCTCGTCGGCCATGTCGCGCATTTTGGCTTTGACGCGCGATTTCGTGCGTTCCCAAGTCACGCCGCCTAGACGGTCGAGCCCGGGCGCAGCGCCTTCACCAGCGCCGCGATATTTCTGGATCAGATCCAGGCGCGAGAGCGGAACATAGAGCTTGGCGTCGCCGGCGTATTCGAGCAACATGAAATCGCCCTTGTTGTCGCCCTGTGCGATCTCGCGCGTGCCCAGGAATCGGCCTATGCCGTGCGCTTCATGCACCACGTAATCGCCGGGCTTCAAATCCGCCATGTCGGCGGTGAAGGCGGCGAGTTGCGATTTGGTGGGGCCGGGCTTGGCTACTAAGTCGGACGAATCGAAGAGATCTTCGGAGCCGAAGACGGCGATTTGCGCTTCGGGAAATACGACGCCGCGCCGGACCAGTCCTTTGACGAGGAACGTGCTGGCGGCGGTGCCTGCGACGTAGGAACGCTCGGCGAGATACGGACGCGTGGCGTCGGCGGGATCGAGACCCAACTGGAAGGGAACTTGATACTCCTGGAAAATATCGGCCAGCCGCTCCACTTCGCCCGAAGATCGAGCGAAGAAGACGACCCGATAGCCGTGTTCCACCAGATTACGCGCTTCGGCAATCGCGGCCTGGATGTTGCCGTGAAAAGCCATGGACGGACGGCTCGCCGTCTGGGGCGAGCCGAGTGGCTGGTGGCTAGTGGCGAGTTCTAACTCGCGGAGGGCGACTTCGGCGTCTCCTTCGAGACTCTCGCGCAGTTCGGGCCAGGTGTAGAAATTGGCTTCGGGGGGGCAGGGAAATGCCCGATCGGGCTTCTCTTCCAGCCGCTTCCACAGGCGTTCCGAAGCCCCGGCCGCCTGCTCCGGTTCATCGATGACGACCACCGGATTGTCGGTGAGCGAAAACAGCGAGTGCTTGCGCGGGCGGACCAGCGGCACCGCGAATTCCCAGCCCGGAAACGGATCGCCGGGGCTCGCGACATCCATTTGATCGGATAGCTCGCGGAACAGCTCGCGCGATTTCGGATATTCGGCCAGCGGCAACAGCGTGGTGTCTGCGATCTTCATCACCGAGCGCTGGGTCTCTACGTCAAATCTTCGAATGGACTCGATCAAGTCGCCGAACAGCTCGATACGGATCGGCTTTGAGGCTTCGGCCGGGAAAATATCCAGGATGCCGCCGCGCAATGAATACTCGCCGACCATCTCCACCGGGTCGCGCTTCTCGTAACCAATGCTTTCCAGGTGCGACAGCAGATCTTCGAGCGGGATCTCCTCGCCCACGCGCAACGTGAGCGCGAGCTGCCGATAAAACTCCGCCCCTTCGGTACGCAGCAATGCCGACGCCACGGGCGTGATCGTGATGCTGGTCTTGCGCGATGCCATTCGCCACAGCCCGATGGCGCGCTGCTCGCTGATTTCGCTGTGCGGCGACATACGCTGGGCGGGAAGCACATCCATGGCCGGGATGGTTTGCGGACGCGGCAAATCGGAAGTGACCAGAAGATCGAAGAACGTGTCCACCAGTTCGCCGAGGGCTTCGGCTTGTTTGTTGCCGTCCACCACCACGACGACGTTCCGCTCGGTGGCTTGCCACAGCAGCACGATGTAGAGCGCCTTCGCGGTGGTGGTGAGGCCTGAGAGCGACAGGCGCGCGTGGGGATCGCGAATCAGCCGGCTGACCACCTCTTGAAAGGCAGGGTCGCGGCTGAGCGACTGGAACAGATCACGGATCGCTGGATGTGTCACTAGAGAACAGGTGCCGGGGAAATCGCGCGGTGCATTTTTATTTTAGCTTGAAACCCTATTGACAACTATATCCGGTGATGATATATCATTAGGTGAGTTATGGAGCAATCCGATCAACTGCTGGCTCCGGCGGCTTTCCTCATTCTCTTCGCGCTGGCGACTGGCGACAAACACGGCTACGCGATCATGCAGGAGGCCCGCAAGCTCTCCGACGACTCCTTCAAGATCGGGCCCGCGACGTTGTACACGACTATTCAGCGGCTGCTGGATTCGGACCGGATTCGGGAGGTCCCTGGCCCAAAGGATGGCGATAGCCGACGCAAGTATTATCGCCTGACCGGCGCTGGAAAGTCAGCCTTGAATGCGGAGCTCGTGCGCATGGAGGCCATGCTCAGGAAGTCGAAAGCCATACGGCTGCGCTTGGCGGAGTTCTCGTCATGAACATTGTTCTGCTTCGCAGCTTATGGCTTTATGAGAGGCTCCTGCTTCTTTACCCCGAGGATCTGCGCCGGGATTTTGGTGGCGAGATGATATTGGCATTTGCCGACGATCTGGAAGCAGCGTGGGGCGACGCGCGAATCGCGGGAGTCATGCAGATCTGGTGGTACGCACTTCGCGAAATGCTGACGGTCGCGCTGCCGGCCCAAAGATCGAATCCGTGCGTGCTTGTTCCGGCACTGTCATTTGTCGTGGTCGCTGCGACTCAGAGCGCGGAGCTGTGTCTGGCGGTTCATCAAGCCGCGCGTGTAGACACTTCGTGGCTCTTCGACTCCATCCGGCTTGTGGTTCTTTTGCCTAGCCTCGCGAACGCATTGATCGCTTTCGTCGTTACTCGCGTTTATGCTCGCTGCTCGATCACGGCGCTGCAGCTGGACTGACGACCGTGCTCGAAATTCGCAACCTTACTAAGCGGTTTCGAGGAGCGCCGGTTGTGGACGACGTCAGTTTTGCGGTGCGTCCCGGCGAGATCACCGGGTATCTAGGCCCGAACGGTTCCGGCAAATCTACCACGGTGAAAATCCTCACGGGCCTGCTGTACGCGACTTCCGGCCAGATTTTCTACCAAGGACAAAACGTCTTTGCCGATCCGATCGGCTTCCGCCAGCGCCTTGGCTACGTGCCCGAAGAGCCCAACCTGTATGGATACCTGACGGGATTGGAGTACCTGCAACTGGCCGGAGGCTTACGCGGCCTTCCCGAGTCTCTCGTGACCAAGCGCGCCAATCAGCTTCTGGAATTGCTGTACCTGGAAGACGCGCGCTGGCTTCCCATCTCGAATTATTCGAAGGGAATGAAGCAGCGCGTGTTGATCGCGGCCGCGCTTCTGCACGATCCCGAGGTTTTGATTTTCGACGAGGCGCAATCGGGGCTCGATATTACGAATAGTCTCTTGTTCCGGCATCTGCTGCGCGAGCTGGCGGCGCGCGGCAAGGCGCTCCTGTACATTTCGCATGTGCTCGAACTGGTTGAAAAAATCTGCGATCACATTGTCGTGATCCACAAGGGGCGAATCGTCGCGGACGACTCGGTGGGCGGGCTGCGAACGCTGCTGCAGCGGCCGAACCTGGAGGGAGTTTTCACGCAGTTGATCCAACAGGACGATCTGGAATCGCGAGCGCGGGCGATCGGGTCGGCGATGGCACGGTGAACGGTCCTTTCCAACTTCTGCTGAAGCTCTTTCGAAATCGTTTTCTCGAAAACGACACGGTGTCGCCTGGTGGCGGATTCCAAACCAACATCTATCAAGTACTCGGGGTTCTGGCTACCGTCGGGATGTTTGTCGGCTACTATGTGATGCCGGAATTCATGATTCGTTCTCTTCGGCCCGCGCCGGCGCGGACGGATTGGAACCTGCAAACTTTGCGGATGTTCTTCCCGGCGTATTCTTTCGGCGTGGCTGGGCTCGCGGCGGTGTTCCATTGGGACATGCTTTTTCCGGACCGGCGCGACTTCCTGATCCTGACGCCTTTCCCCATCCGATTGCGGGAGCTCATCGCCGCCAAGTTTCTTGCTTTTGTTTTTTTCCTGCTGCTGATCGCCGCTGCCGTCAACGTGTCGCCTGATTCCATGGTGGTGCTGGTGGGCCTTTTCGCTCCGAACCATCGCGGCGTCGGACTGCGGCTGGCGGCCGCGCAGATTGCCGCTACTGGCGGTGCATCGGCATTCGCGTTTCTGGCCGTCGCCGCCGGGCAGGGGATTTTGATCAACCTGACTTCCCCGAAGATCTTTCGCCGTGTTTCGCCTTGGATTCAGATGCTCGGGATGTGCGCGATGCTGCTGACGGTTCTGGGCTTCCCGGTCTATTCGGCCTTCCTGAGGCCGGCCATCGAGCAAAGACAATTGTGGCTCTATCTGTTTCCACCAGCCTGGTTCAGTGGTCTGTACGAAGTGTTTCTGGGAGGGCCGAACCCGTTTCTGGCGTCGTTCGGGATGCTCGCGATTCAGATGACGGCGCTCGCGCTGTTGGTGATTTTCGTCACGTGGGGACTTGGATTCCGGCGTCACTTTCGCAGGACTCTCGAAGCCGAAGATGGCGCTCATCCACCGCGCCCATGGAGCGTCCCGGATTGGCTGGTTCGTTCTCCACGAGAGCGCGCTCTGTTCGGATTTACCGCCAAAACGCTGGCACGCAGCCAAAAGCACCAATTCTTCCTCGCGACGTACCTCAGTATCGGGCTGTCTATCGCGATGTTTTTCGGTGTCGCGATTCGTGACGGAAAGATCGCATTGTCGGCGGATGGCGCGCGCTCGATGGCGTTTGTCCTCGGATTCTTCGTCATCTCCGGTTTCCGCGCAGTGTTCCAGTTTCCAGCAGAACTCAACGCCAATTGGCTCTTTCGGCTCACCGAAGCGCGCTGGACGGAAGTATCGCGCAACGCCACCAGAAAGCTGGTACTGGCACTCGGTCTGGTTCCGTTGCTTTTAGTTTCGCTGCCCTTGGAGATAGCGACCTGGGATTGGCCGACGGTGCTGGAGCACTCGGCGGTTCAGCTCCTCGCCGCTGCCGTTCTGGTGGAGCTGCTGTTTTGGAATTTCGATAAGGTTCCGTTCACGTGTTCCTACTTTCCCGGAACAACCAGCCTAGCGGTGCTCGGCGTTCTGTACATTTACGGCATCACCGGCTACAGCTTCCACATGGCCGATCTGGAAAGCGCGATGGAACGCTACTGGATGGTCGCGGTCCTTTTCTTTGCTGCCAGCGCCCTAGCGCTTACTCTCGCGTGGCGTCGTCATCCAGCGGAAGAGGGAGTACGCTTCGATGGCAGCGAGCCGGTGATTCAATCGCTGGAATTGAACTGAAGGGCTCGAGCTCAACCTGCGTTGCGAGCCAGTATCTGTTCCAGAATTCCAGTGGTGGAGTAGCCGGGCTCAAGCGGCAATGCCAGCACTTTGCCCCCGGAAGCTTCCACCTCTTCGCGGCCGGCGATGAAGTGCGTCCAGTCGGCGCCTTTGATCAGGACGTCGGGAAGCACGGCGGCGATCAACTCGCGCGGCGTGTCTTCGTCGAAGAACGTGACCGCGTCCACGGCAGCGAGAGCGGAGGTGAGCTCGGCGCGCTGGTCCTGAGAAATCAGAGGGCGCGTGGGACCTTTCAAGCGCTGCACGCTCGCGTCGGTGTTTAACGCCAGAATCAGGACGTCGCCCAGCGTTCGCGCAGCTTCCAGCAATCGGATGTGGCCGGGATGCAGAACGTCGTAGCAGCCGTTGGTGAAGACCACCTTTTTGCCCGCGCGCTTCCAATCGGTGCGCAGGGCGATGAGTTGTTCTCGAGTGTAGATGTGACCCAAGAGCCTATGTTAACGTGACCGGCCGGCCATTCGTCTTCCAGGATGAGCGGTCGGCCGGACCAGGTTATTGGGTGAGCAGAATGGTGGCCGATGCGATCGCCTTCTGATCTTCCACCGACGTGCAAGGCGTGAGTGTATACGTGCTCAGCGCGGCGGCTGGCGTTGCTTCATACGGAGATTCAGTCAGGAAGCCGCTCCAGTTAGGCGGCGTGGTGGTTTGATCAACGACGGCGTGTTCACCGCCGCTGAATCTGATGAGGTTTCTTGCCATGCCCCGAGTTTATGGCTCGCGTTCCGCCGAGGCCGCAGGCTGGCGCGCGTACCCAGGCGGCCGCTACCGCGCTATCGGCGAGAAACCAGAAGGATTTAGCGCGCATGAGCCGGGGCGAGCGCCCGAGCGGCGGATCGTGTGACTGGTTTTTTCGCTTGACAACTTCCATCGGTGCGCGGTGACTTACCGTTAGTGGACGCTTACCTACAAGCCGGGCTGGACGCACTGGGCGATGCGACGCGCATGGCGATCTTTCAAAAACTCGCAGGTGGCCCGGTGGCCGTAAACAAGCTGGAGCGCCATGGTGAGGGCTATGAGCAACTGCGCGCGATGTTCGACGGACCGGGCGCTTGGGGCCACATTCTGGAACTGTACGCCAAAGCGGCGGGCGGGGGCAGGTAACGATGAAGACCGTTCTGTGGCTACGCGTCGCGGCGGTGGTGACGTTCCTTCACGCGGTGGCGCACACCATCGGCGCAGTCTTTGGCGACCCGGACCCAGGACCCGCCGCCACGGCCGTACAGGCCATGCGGGCGAATCAGTTCGTGGTGATGGGACACCTGCGGAGCTATTGGGATTTTTATCGCGCGCTCGGGCTGGGGGTCACGATATTCCTGACGGCGGAGGCGATCGTTTTCTGGCAGCTGAGTTCGTTGGCGAAGACGGACGCGTGGCGGCTGCGGCCGATTCTGGCGACCTTCCTGGTGGCGTACGCGGCGCTTGCGGTGATGTCGGAGGTCTACTTGTTTGTGGTCCCGGTGATTGGGGAGATTCTGATCGTGGCTTGTTTGGGGATGGCGATTACTGGGGCGGGGTCGGAGGTGGGGGCTTCTGAAGGGGTGGCGCAGCGGGCCTGAGGCGTTAGGGGTCGCCGGCTAGGCTACTTCCGATAACAGGTATTATGTAAAGTAGTCGGGTAGTGGGTCAGTTTGAAATTCTTTCGGGTTGACCTTACCGCTAAGCTTGGCATACTGGGGTCATGTCCACTAAACGCCCACGCGATCCGATCCAACTCGCCCATCAAGTTTTCCTGGAGTCCATCGGCGAATCCGTTAAGACCGAACCTCCCGCTAAGAAGGACCCCGCAGCCGTAGCATTGGGACGCAAGGGTGGTCTCGCGCGGGCCGCTGCCCTACCAGCCAAGAAGCGGACGCAGATCGCGGCCAAGGGCGCTAAGGCGCGATGGAAGAAAAAATAACCGGACAAAACGATAACGGGAGCGATGGAGGCTGTGGCTGCTTCGCCTTCGTGTATCTGTTGTACGTTGCTGCGGGGTTGGTTGGCCTTTACGGTCTCGTGCGTTTCGTAAAGTGGGCCTGGAACTAGTGATCCCCTCACCTGGAACCCTCTTCAAATATCTCATCGAGCAGCATATTGGATAGTTCTTCCGTCGTTGGGATTGCTTTTCCTTTGTGTTCATACCAGCATGACTGATTAAACGAACCGCGAATAAAGACGGTGCCGTCTTGAGTGTCAAGGGGAGCGTCGTCCGTATTCCTTCGCTGCTTAACGTAGACAATCCTGGCTCCGTCGCTTTCGAATTTGTATTTCATCAATAGGAACGGAATACGTGGTACACGGACACGTACGGCGTAGCCTGTAGTATCCGGCGAGGATATCTCCAGCAAGTTTCCGAAGCGAGCATTGAAGTCCGCAACGTCTGACTTAACTTGCTCTTCCAGCATTCGGCTTAGACGTGGAATGGAGGCGACAGCAATTTCGAACTTCTGTCTCTCGATATCTTGGCTGGCGCGCTCATTGAGCCTCCGCTCTTCCAGGTCCTTAATCCGTTCATTCATATTTCCTTTTGGAGCACACAATGGATTAAAAATGCAACCCGATTTCAATTTTTGACTTGACTCTTTGCTTAGCGGTAAGCTATACTAGAGTCATGAACAAGCTTGATAGCGCCAAGCGCACTCAGATAGTTTCAGCCATCGTGGAAGGCTGCTCGATCCGGTCCATCGTTCGCATGACCGGCGCATCCAAGAACACGATTGCAAAACTTCTGGTAGAGCTTGGGGCGGCTTGCTCAGAGTACATGGACAAGGCCCTCGTCAATCTCAAATCGGAACATATCCAGTGCGACGAGATTTGGTCCTTTATCGCGGCCAAACAGAGGAACGTAACCCCAGAACTGCGCGCCCAGAACCCTGCCGCTGGTGATTGCTGGACGTGGGTGGCGCTCGATGCAGATAGTAAGCTTGTCGTGTCCTGGAGGGTTGGAAAGCGCGATTGGGAGAGCGCTAAGGACTTGGCCGTGGATATTCAGAAGCGCCTCGCGAATCGCGTACAGCTAACGAGCGATGGCTTGAAATTCTACTTCCATGCCGTCAGCTATGCTTTCGGCCAAGAGAACATCGACTATGGAGTTTTAGAGAAAATCTACGGAAGCACGCCGGGAGAGACTCGCTACTCGCCAGCCGAAATAGTCGGATGCAAGCGCAAAAAGCGCTTAGGGAACCCCGACCCTAAGCACATCAGCACGTCCTACGTTGAACGCCAGAACCTTACGATGCGTATGTCGATGCGCCGCTTCACGCGCCTGACCAACGCTTTCTCGAAGAAGATTGAGAACCACGTCGCTACGCTTGCGATTTTCTACATGCACTACAATTTCGTCAGAATTCATCAAACCCTTCGCGTTACTCCGGCGATGGCGGCGGGGGTGACGGATCGGCTGTGGGCTATTGAGGACTTGGTGGCGCTTTTGGGGTAGGATTATCCCAGTCATACTCGAAATCTTCAAGATAATCGTCGCGGAACGTAAATAGTTTGGCGTGCCCAGAATTCTCTTTGATGTCGATCATTTTTGGACCAAATTTAGGGAACAATTTGCTATCGCAAAAGTCGTGTCCAGCGTCGGAAAGCGATTTAACTGTTCCGTCCGAGAACATCACCTCGATTGACGTGAGGTCTCCAACGTCACTTGCTGTCTCTCCTAGTACCTTAGCTTCCCAGACGTTGTAGATAGCCTGCATCAAGGATATTTCTGGCGCTCGGTGTTCGCGGAAACAAAGACTTTGCCAAGCCGCTTCGCTGCCAGAACCGGCTACTGCGAAATTGGGCTGAGACCACACGTAGGGCGGCATTGATTCATTGAAGCTCAGTATCAGTGGTACGCTTTCCGAGAACCCGCAAATTATAAGCTCAGCGTCAAACTTTAGATTACTTATAGCTTCACTGTGACGAAGATAGATGTCGGATGGTAACCCTTCACGGCCCTTGCTCAAGAACCAATCGTAATCATGCCCGTAGAGGGACTCGACATAGCTATCGATCAAAGCGCTCTTTCCTTCGTTGAGTACGCGATGAACTTCGTCGCGGATCTTCATCTTTAACGGAGGAGCTTTCCAAAACAATTTGGTCAAACGGTCCACAAGTAGAAGAGCATTCGCGATGTTGTTACCTGCAATCAATGCCCCCCAGCCATTCCCAAGCCACCTAAGTTTGTCCAGCACTTCAGCCCCAGCTGTGCCAGTGGTTATTTTCCAATCAGTAGCCGTTACTATGGCTGGCTTCTTGTCATGCTCGCAGGCCGCAGCGATGCAAATCGTCATAGCCTTAGGATAACTGACTTTTATCCTTGGCGCTAAGGGTCGCGGGAAAAATCTATGGATCGACGGAGCGATCATGTCAAGCCCCCTCGATTTGAAACTGACCCACTACCCGACTACTGGCGATAATATACTTGACATACCTGTGTCTTGCCGGTTACGCTTGGGGCGGCGTGACAGGCTTGCGCGTTAGCACGGGCAACTATGGCTTTTTTCCCACAGCGACCCTTACCGTCTTGGAAGTTCCCTGCAACACCTCTACGGTTTTGCCGACGTTCTCAGCGTGCGGCGGAGATACAGCGGGAGGTAGATTTAAGTTCAGTGCGATGGCTGCTCTTAAATACATCGGCATTCCGGCTAACGGGAGGGCTTGGAGAGATGCTACTGGTTGCTCAGAATCGACCGACACGGATATGCCAGTGTTCAAGCAGGCGGGAACCGAAAAATCTATATCCTTGCCGAAAACGTTGATAGCCGGGAAACCGCCCGGTGGTTTTACTCTTTTCCATCCGGAGCCCATAAAGAGAGCATCAAGGTCCTTAAGAAACCGTATCGCCTCTTCGTCTTGGAAGACGCATGAGAACGTATATTCCGCATCCGTGAATGGCTCCAGTGCAGAAACCAACTGGGTCGTGTTAATAAGCGATCTAGGCATATTGATCCGATTCACTCCAGCGCTGGCTTCTGAAGCCCGCTGTTGCGCTTCCGATGCCAGCGTGCGGACGTCAGACAATAGCGCTTTAGCTTCACCGGCCAACGTTTTGGCTTCGACCGATTGGTCCTTTGCCGACTTTATGTCCGACTCGAAGGAGTCCGCTTCTTTACGAGCACCACGCGCCAAGGTCATGGCGCTGGATGCGGTTCCTTCTGCCTTAGTAGATTTATCAACGGCTCTCCCCGAAGCCGCTTCAGCATTTGCGGCCTTCGAGACGGCTGAATTGGAATCACTGAGGGCTTTTTTGGCGTTCCCGAGCGCTTTCTGCGCTTCGCTGCTTAATTCGGAGATTGCAAACTCCTGCTTGTTTGCTTGCTCCCGTGCGAGCTCGTCGTTGCGTTCTCCGTACGGGAAGGCAACCAGTTCCATGAAAGCAGCGAACAAAAATGATCCAATAACTAATCTCTCGACCAGTCTTCCGTGGGAAGGATTGATGTGTTTAACAAATTCACACCCGGCACAGACCACGAATCCGATGATGGATATAAATTCAAGATTGCGGTGGGCGGTCCTAACAAACCCTGAAGAGTCCCAGCCCGGCAGGAGTGTCATACACCGACTCTTGGCCGCATGGGCATTGTCACTAATCTTTATCCTTCGATTAGTTAATTATGCCAAATCTGTGATGGAGGGACGGAAAGATGTTGTTTCGTTAGTCTTTCTTCTCGCCGTTGCGCTGATGTTCACGTATGAGCTTCCGATGCAGTTCTTTCTAAGATCCTGAGGAAGAGCGTTTCTGTTTCCTCTTTATGATGGGTTTTCTTCCAGGAGCGGATGGGTTGCCATTTCTGGGCGAATCCTTCTTGGCTTGCGCTACCAGTTCATCCAAGCGCGATTTTGGCACCGCGAGGACGCCACGCATCACATTCTTGAAGTGCTGAAATTCGGGGGTTGAATCGAAGGCTGGTTCCGAGGGCTTCGGGTTGGTTGCCATCCGTTCAGAGACTAGCACATCTGGACGCTTCGCGGCGCATAGCGTAGGATTAGAGCATAAAGCTGATTGCTGCGCCTATCGTTTCAATGTGAAATCGGCAGCAATAGCCTCGGGGGTCAGGTGAAAAGCGGCCAATGAAGGTCGGGTGAAAACCGGCCAACGGGATGCACCCAGAACAAGATCATTTTTAACCTGAAGGCGGGTATTTCGGCAAGAGTTATTTTCGTG
>Ga0187888_1003735_pt1 | contig 11697 bp, 11 predicted proteins | sample June2016WEW_7_40_FD_132987 | JGI IMG/M metagenome (GOLD analysis project Ga0187888, IMG submission 132987) | Peatland microbial communities from SPRUCE experiment site at the Marcell Experimental Forest, Minnesota, USA - June2016WEW_7_40 | ecosystem: Environmental > Terrestrial > Soil > Wetlands... | reverse complement strand
GCAAGATCATGCGCTATATCCGGCTCTATGGAAAAACCGCAAAACCTTTCCAATGGAAGTACACCGATTATCGTCACCGCGTCTCAGCATGCTAAAGATTCAGAGCGGACAGCCCACTAGCCGTCAAAGACTGAATATTCAATGCCCGAGCCAATCGGCAGCGTCGTAGATCGGAACCCGTTGGCAGGGTCGTGCATGTAAGCGACATAGCGCGCCATGGTCTTTCTGACAATAAACGGGTGACGGATGTTATCGGCGACGACGACGGACTCCCTCCGCAACCTTGGTTTCAAAATGTCGAGCACGGGCAGATAAAGATCCTTCCACCCGTCGAACAGCACGAGGTCGACCGGGGCAGCAAGGTCTTTAAGCGTCTGCAGGGCGTCTCCTTCGCGAACCTCCGAAACAGCCGATAACCCCGCTTCATCAAGATTGCGGCGCGCTACCGCGACCTTACCGGGCTCGATGTCCGATCCCACGAAACGTCCGCCGTTGTCCCGCATTGCAGCCGCAAGATAGATGGCAGAAAGGCCAAAGGATGTTCCGAATTCGACTGCATGTCGCGCATCGATTGCCCGTGCAGTCAGGTAAAGCAGATTCCCGACCGTGGGAAAAACAGCAAAGAAACCTTTCGCGACGAAGGGATCGGTAGCGGTCTTGGAGGACACGCCTTTCAACTTGGCGAGCAGGAGCACAGGGATCATCTGCACAAGAAGAAATATGTCGCGCTTGGACGCAGCGTGAAGCCGCGTGAGGACCGCCTTGACGCGGGGGTCGTCAAGCCCCGGCCGAGCAGCAGTACCTGACTGAGCACTGGGTTTCGATGAGGGATGCATTCCGCAATGTCACTCCCATTCTGGACAGGCAACGACCCACTCACAGTACCCGCCCACCGTCCGGTTTTCGCCAGCCGCCCACCCGGCGAGCTGCTGCCTTTTGACTGTCCGACTTTGGGCCAACCTTCTGGGATCTAAGACTGCGGAATCCGGCCGAATGTGAACCCGCTGGATGATTGCGATCGTTGTTCCCGTGATCCTACACTGGCCGATGGCGTCCTCGACCGATTGATTCATTCCCAAGGCTCACCACATCGAGATGCGCGGCGATTCTATGCGCAAGAATCGGGGGAAGCCGAGTGGATAAACCCAGGTACACCATTGGGAGCGGATCGGTAAACACTACGTGACTACGCGTCAACATGATTTCGCAAAAGCTGCGGCGTTACACGCGATCTATCATGCCAGCCCGAGAATGATGCCCGAAGCGCTTGGTACTCGGTACAAGATGCCCATCGCGTTGCGACGCTCAAGTCCGCCACGCAAGCTGGAGGGCTATATCCTTGTCGCCTAGCGTTTAGCTGTGTTGTCGGTCTGTAATCGACTTGGACGAAAAACGGCCTAGTCGCGAATCTGCCGTGCCAGAAGAGTGCCGATAATACAAATTAACGGTCCCGTCGCGGGGTACATCCGCGTATAGCGACTTTCCGTCCAGATGGATCAGCGGACCCTAGCGCCGGCTGAGACAGCTTCCTGAGACCGACGACGTGGCACGCGAACTGAAACGCGTCGAGCGTCCCCCTCCGGTTTGTCAATCGCCAGCAGCAGTTGTGGAGTCGGTTTTTGGGTTTGACGCAAAGACCCGGCCGGACCATAATGTCTATCACATAACGAAAGGATGGCGGGTGAGAGCGTGGTCACCAGAAGAATCGCTTTAACAACGAGCTTGATCGTCCTCGCGGCCATCCCCAATGTCTGCGCCCAGGGCCGCCCCGGGGTTCCACTGGGGCCTCCTCCCTCGCCTAGAGCTGCGGCGCTGATCGATATTACAGGTTATTGGGTTTCATTAATAACTGAGGACTGGCGCTACCGGCAGTTTACGCCGCCCAAAGGCGATTACGTGTCCGTTCCGATCAACCCAGCGGGGCGAAAGCTCGCTGATGCGTGGGATCCCGCAAAGGATGAGGCAGCCGGCGAACAGTGCAAAGCCTACGGCGCCGCCGGGATCATGCGTATGCCCACACGGCTGCATATCACCTGGCAGGACGACGACACGCTGAAGCTCGAAGCCGACGCAGGTACGCAGACACGGATCTTCCATTTTGGGTCGCGCCAGGGCGCGGGCATAGACTGGCAGGGGATTTCCTTGGCTTCCTGGGACTACCCTCGGGCTCCGATCACTTCTGGATTTGGTGGGATCGACTTTGGATTCACGCCGCCGCCTCCTCCGGGTGGTTCTTTAAAAGTGGTAACTACGAAACTGAGGCCCGGATACTTGCGCAAGAATGGCGTCCCCTATGGCGCTGGCACTATACTGACCGAGTATTTCGATCGCTTCGATCTGCCGGGCGGCGATACACTTCTGCTGGTCACTTCGGAAGTCAACGATCCCGAGTACCTGGCACAGCCGTTCTGGACGAGTACGCATTTCAAGAAACAGAGCGATGCTTCGGGTTGGAACCCCACTCCCTGCGTATCACGATGAGAGGCTTCATGAAAATCCCCTGTACGATACTGGCGGTTGTCCTCGCGCTGGTGATGAGCGTGACGCTGCATGGACAAGGCCGCCCGCCCGCTGGGCAATCGCCGCCTGCGTTCGACGTCGACGTTACCGGGTACTGGACGCCGGCCTTGCACGAGGACGGTCTGGAGCGGGGAGGTGGCCCGGAAATCGCCGACTACGGCGGTTTCGCGTTGAATGAGGCGGGCCGGCTGTTCGCGCTGTCTTACGATCCATCGCGCCTGACGCTGCGCCACCATCAGTGTGATGCGTACGTGATGCCCTACCAGATGCGCGCTGTCGGAAATTTTCGAATCTGGGAAGAGCGGGATCCACACACCCAGCAGTTGATCGCCATTGACGTGTGGGCTCAGACCACGGAGGGACACCGTGTGATCTGGATGGATGGCCGTCCTCACCCTCCGGCTTGGGCTCCCCATAGCTTCGCGGGGTTCTCGACGGGACGGTTCGTTGGAAATGCGCTGGAGATCTTTACCACGCACCTGAAACAGGGCTGGCTGCGGCGGAACGGTTCTCCGGAGAGCGACCAGGCTACCGTGATGGAATTCATCGTCCGTCACGGCGACCACCTCAGCGATACCACGGTGGTCACAGATCCCGTATATTTAACCGAGCCGGAAGTCCGCAGCAACGACTATGTTCGCCAACCCGGCGACCACCATGCCTGGTTGTATGCCTGCGACGATGGTGAGGAGATTACGGGGAGAGCACCGGACGCGGTGCCTAATTATCCGTTTGGCAAGCAGCCGTTTGCCAGAGAATACTCACAGAAGTACAAACTGCCTTTGATAGCGAGCCTGGCTGGCGCAGAGTCGATGTATCCCGGCTTCGCCGCGAAGGCCAAGAATGCGACTGAAGCGGAAGCCCTAGCCAAAATACAACCCGCGCCCAACCAGCCCTCGGAAACGAGCCGCGCGCCGAATCCGGAACCGCGCGACGGCGAAATCCATGTGCTGCCGATCCGCGGAAATGTCTACATGCTGGTGGGCGACGGTGGAAATATCGTCGTTCAAACGGGCGATCAAGGGGCATTCGTTGTGGACACTGGGGAGGGCCGGCTGGCCGATACGGTCATCGTCGCCATCCGCAAATTAAGCCAGAGGCCCATCCAGTTCATTGCCAACACCAGCATGCATGGCGAACATGTAGGGGGAAATGCAAAACTTGCGGCGGCCGGCTCCGACCCCAGCCTTCCCGGTTCTTTCTTCGACCTCCAGACGCCCGGCGGGGCGACGGGCCACTTAGCGGACCCCACCCACCACGCCACTCTGATGGGGCAGAACAATGTTGTGGTTCGCCTGGAAGCGGCCAAAGCGTCCGAAGATATGATTCCGTCGGACACCTATCTCGAAGAACGCAGGCGAAAGTTCCACAACGGCGAGCTGATCGAGCTGTTTCACGAATCCAATGCGGTGACCGACGGCGACAGCATCGTTCACTTCCGCAAGTCTGATGTCATTGCTACAGGCGACATTTTCACTACCACACAGTACCCGTTTATCGACTTGAAGAACGGCGGCAGCGTGCAAGGCGAAATCAAAGCACTGAACGATATCCTGAGCCGCACGGGCTATGAACACGAAGAGCAGGGCGGCACCTACATCGTCCCAGGGCATGGCTATCTGAGCGATGAACATGAGGTGGTGGAATATCGCGACATGGTGGTCATCGTGCGCGATCGCGTACAAGCGCTGATCAAGGCTGGCGCTACTCTAGAGCAGGTTAAAGCGGCTCGAGTTACCGCCGACTATGACACGCGTTACGGCGCCAACTCCGGCCCCTGGACCACTGCGATGTTCGTCGAGGCTGTTTACAACAACCTCAAGCAATAGCAAGACAGAGTATCCCGATGCGAGTCGCCGTATATTGATCGAATACGCGTTCCGTGCTCAGAGAACCATCCAGACAGGAACGCGGGAGCCGCAGGCGCTTGTATTGGAGTTTACGCCGACAGTCGCGTGACGCGCCGCCTTGGATCGTTTTTCGGCCGAGTACGAACAGGCGTTACAGCTAGTCAGCCGACGCCGCGGTACGTCATAACCCGAGTCCCTTTCAGGGCGCCGAAGCAAGCCGACTACTTGTAAGCTTCAATCGCGCTGCGCTGCATCGACCCTGGAGCGAATTCAAGCATTTCCAGGCGCACTCCATTCGGATCGCTGATGCTCGTGTGAGGTGCTCCGCTGCCAACAGAGGTAGGCTCGGGCACGGTGATGCCGCGTTTGCGCAACTCCGCAACGGTATCGCTGATGTTTTCGGTCTGGAAACCAACGTGATTGATCCCGACCGGGCGATCTGCGTTCGCCTGCGCGAGTTCTAGGAATGTGTACTTGTCGACCTGCACGTACATGGTGGTCGGATTGCCGCTCTTATCGCGCATGACGAACCCTTCGCGCATGCCCAGAGTCCTCGTGTAAAAGTCGACCGACTCCTGGAGGTTCTTGACGTAGATCCCGACGTGGTTCACACGAACCCCTATGCCCTTATCCTGTTGGGCTTCAATCGATTTGATCGTAACCATCCCCAGAAGGAGTCCGGCGGCAAATAAAACCGATCCACGAATCCAACGACGCATAATGATTCTCCTACGGCTTGGGTCTTGTAGTCCGGCAGAAATTGCCGGTTAACGACCAGCCAGTATATCGCAGGAGCGTGACAGGCCCTGAATCGTGGGTTGGTCATTTCACCGGGGCGGCAGCCGATTTCTGGATCGCTACCAACATGCCTTAACTTGGCCGCAGGTCAAGGTGTTGAACGCCATCGCGCGCTGCCGAACGGCTGCGCTCGTGAGTCAAGAAGAAAGCCCGGAGCCACCGCTAACGGCTCGTTAGCGGTTATCTTTTCACAAGACAGGCTTACTTGAGAACCACCGCTTGAGTTGCATTGCGGGAACGCAGCCGATAGCCTTGAAAGATCCTCACTATGCACACCTTGCAAAATAGTTTGCAGTTTGTTGGTCGCGTGCTCCTTATTGCGGGCGGCATCGGGCTGGCCATGGCCGGCGATTCTGGGAACCAAGAACCAATCCCCTTATCTCGCGAGACCTGCACGGGCCTCCAGGGATTCTCCATTCCCGTCTCGGCCATTGGTCTGCCGAACGCGGGTGCCCTGGTGCAGATGGCGGTTTTTGTTGCCGCATCGGAGACTGGCAACATCAACGGCGACTTTTGTAAGGTGACCGGCATCGTCAAACCGCGCAACCCCAACTCGCCGAACCTCGAATTCGAGGTAAACCTCCCGCAGGCGTGGAACCGCCGCGCGTTGCAGATGGGCGGCGGCGGATACGACGGCTCGCTGGTGACCGGCCTAACCGTATATTCAAATCAAACACCCAACAGCGATACGCCTCTCAAGCAAGGCTACGTGACGCTAGGCAGCGACGGCGGCCATAAGGGCAAGGCCGGGTTCGACGGCAGCTTCGGGATGGACGATGAAGCGCTGCTGAATTTCGGGAAGCAGTCGGTGAAGAAAACACATGATGCCGCGACGTCCATCATCCGAAAGGCATACGGACAGCGACCCGCGCGGTTCTACTTTATCGGCGGCTCGCAGGGTGGGCATGAAGCTCTGGATGCCGCCGCACGCTATCCGCGGGACTATGACGGGGTGGTGGCGCATTACCCCGCGTATAACGTCACGATGCTGCACCTTGGATCGCTGAACGTGGGCAAGGCCCTGTACGCGGATGGAGGCGCCGGATGGATCAGTCCGCAGAAGACGAAGCTGATCGGTGACGCCGTCTACGCCAAATGCGACGCGCTCGACGGTGTAAAAGATGGAATCGTCAGTAACGTCGCTGGCTGTAATGCGGCATTCGACGTGTCAACGCTACGCTGCCCGAGCGGAGCGGACACGGGCGACACATGTCTTTCGGACGCACAGATCAAAACGGTTCAAGCAATCACCTCCAGCTACAAACCAGGCGTCACCATCGCTGGGATGGATACCTTCCCGAAATGGGCGCTGCTGGAAGGCGCGCTCTTCCAGGGACCGTCGAACTTCGGGCAGGTGAGCCAGCCGTCGAACCCGCTTTCCGGCAAGGAAGCCCTGCTCTATTCCGCCGGCGATCAGACGGTGAAGTTCATTATCACCCGCGACCCACACTCCGATCCGATGAAATTCGATCCGAAGCAGTGGCAACAGCGTATCGCGGCGGTAGCCTCGATCATGGATGTGACCGACGTGAGCCTTGACAAATTCCGGGCCAAGGGCGGGAAAATCATCCTGACCCACGGCACGGCGGACGACTTCATCACGCCGCATAACTCGATTGAATACTACCAGCGGCAACTCGCCCATTTTGGTCAAGAGCGCTTGACTAGCTTCCTGAGGTTTTACGAGATTCCTGGTTTCGGCCACGGCTTTGGCCGGTTCAACGCGAAGTTCGACAGCCTTGTTGCACTGCAGAATTGGGTGGAAAAAGGTCAAGCGCCCAGCGGCCTCACTGTCATGGACGGGAATCCGGGCGCCAATCGCACGCGGCCTTTGTGTGAATGGCCGAAGTGGCCAAAGTTCACGGGCGCACCGGGAACGGAGAACTCCGCGGCGAGCTACACCTGCGTTGTTGAATAGCCGCTGCAAGCGATGGGGAGCGTCGAATCCTCACTCTTCCTTGTAGTTGCTCAGAAGAGAAACCAGATATTTCTGAGCGACGAACTCGTTGCGGATCGATTTCCAATCGCTAAAGGCGGTCTTCGCTTGATTGACTTTTGCGGACGCCTTGATCCGGTCCCATTTTGTGGCGTTGCTGTAATCTGCTAGGTGACGTTGCAACTGAAGCTCTCTGAATGCCCTTGCGACAGAGCGCAACTTGGCGACTACCTGGAGAGAGATCGCTGGGTCGTAGGTTGCGTTCTCTGCCCAAGTGCATGCCTGCTTCATCGTCCTGTGCTCGAATGCCCGCGCAAGATAGTCGCGTGTGTCTGCCCGGCTCCAATTGGCAGAAGCATCCTGAATCAAGAGATGAAAAAGAGCGTAGTAGGCAGTCGAGACGGATCGCCGCAAGCTTGCCTGAGTAGGATTCTTCGACTCCTTGTTAAGAAGGTGAAAAGCCTGCTTCAGCAGGTCTTGTGCAAACGCCATTGATCACATCCAGCCCGGATTCTTGAAATGGGCAAGGTCGGAGGTGAAGTTAAAGTAGGGCTGAAGTCCCCATCGATTGAAGGGCTGAAGTTCGTCAAAGAGCGTCGTTGTCACTCTTCCGGTGACGTCGGCAAACCGGGATGCGTGGATTGCGTAGGGAGTAAGCAAGATAGCGAAAAATATGGAAGGTTCGCCGTTTGCATCCGATCCAAGCGTGAAGCGGACATCTCGGACCTCGCGGGCATTCAGCCGCCTGGTCGCCTCGGACACGGCTGCTTCGAGTTGCCCTAGGTTTACGAATCCGGTTGGGACGTACACAAAGTCATTATCGCGCGTGCGGGATGGTCAGGAATGACGTGAGACCCAAGAGCGCGATTACCGGACGCTGGCGAGCATTTCCGACGTGGCGTCGGCAACGCGGCTGAACTGGTCGGGCCCGATATCGGAGATGTTAGCGACCACGGACCGGTTCACGGTGACCAGGAACGTATTAGCGACGGCCGGATTCAGGTTGTAAACACGCACCGCGGCGTCTTTCGGCCCCTTCCTGAAGTACGTCAAAGGAATTTCGAGATGGGCGGAGCGGTTCAAGTCCTCGAGCCACTGCTTGGAGCTTTCGCCGGCGATGATCATCGCAACCGCCTTGAAGCCGCGGGATTTGTTCTTCAAATAGAGATCATTGAGTTGAATGATCTGCTTCGCTGTGTCGTCAGAGGTATCGCGGAAAAACGCCAGGACGTCCGGCGCCTTGTCGTAATCGCAGACGTAGCAGATGAGTTGCCCTTTATATTGCCCGGTGACATCGGAGACGGGAATCGACATCGTGGTGGCGCCGACCGCGGGACCGGAAACGACATCAGCCGCCGGCGCGAGTGAGGCGAGAAGAAGCGGAAGGAACAGGAGTTGGCTTTTCATCCCTTGGATCCCTTCTCGTCTTCCGCGCTCACCGTTTTGTACTTCAGCTCAAGCCACTTAAACCAACCGTCTTTGAGAACCTTCACTTTGCGGTAACCGAGAAGACTGAGCTGGCGTGCCACTTCCTTGGAGTCGTCGTCATCCTTGCAGGCGCAATAGACGACGAGAGTTTTTTCACGTGACAGTTCCGCGGGCGCGGTAATGTTCTTGGAATACGGCAGGTTCACGGCGCCGGGGATGTGCTCTTCTTCCCAGATGGGAGGAGCTGCCGTGTCGACAATCACGATGTCCTTGGAATGTTCGTCGATATCCTTCTTTAACTCCTGCGGCGACATGAAATCGGGGACGTAGACGTAACCTTCGACGCATTCGCCGTCGACGAAAGTTCCCTTGCAATCTTGGGCAACGCCGGACGCCGGCGCGAGGAGACCGAGCAGCAACATCGGTGCGAGCAACGTGTAGGATGAATTCAGCGCCATAGAACCTCCTCTTTTCATTAGACCAGCTATTGGAGCAGGCCGGCGATTTCACGCTCCACTTGCTCTTTGGCCGTAAGTCCGTCGTGTCTCGCGCAGATCCTACCGTCGCGCGCGATGACGAAAGACGTCGGCAGCGGCAGCTCTCCAAAAGCCGGCTTGAGGTCGTCCTCCCGCCCGGCGCCGAGCAGAATCGGATAGTTCATATTGATTTGCGCGGCGAAGCGTTTTACATCCGATATGTCGTCAGCATCATCCATCGAAACGCCGATCACCACCAGACCGCGCGATTTGTAAGTGTTATACAACTCGACGAACCCGGGAATCTCCTTGCGGCAAGGAGGGCACCAGGTGGCCCAGAAGTCCAGCAGGATGACTTTGCCTTTGTAGTCGGACAGGTTGACGGATTTGCCTTGGATGTCCTTGAACGTGAGGTTGAGATCCGCGACTTTCGCATGGGCGTCGCAGACTCCCACCGCAGTTTCGGACCTGGCGGGCTGCAAGGCGATCCCGCATAACAGGACCAAGGCGATCGACATCGGATTTCTTATTTCCAATCGTCTCTTTATCTCCAATCATCGACCTTGACGCTTCTCCGATAGGAACACTCATTCACGCTCCACCGGATGTTGCCGCTTCCGCCCACCACAACGACTTCGACGTTGTTGAGATACGGGATGGGCGCGTCCCCAGGAAGCTTCAACCACGAGGCGTAGGGCTCGACTCCGGCGCGGGCAGGTCCCAGCTTATAGTTGATGACCTCCTGGTCGAGCCAATAATGGTTCTTGGGAATGGTCACGTTCTCCTTCACCCATTTGATCAGCTTTTCCTTGCTATCGAAGCCGAAGCGAAGCAAGGGCGGCGTCACCGAGGGGTCGATCAGCAGCAGCTTGCCGCCGCGCTGGGGAGAGCCGAGGCCGCCGATAAACCGCTCCAGCGTGTATTGCCAATCCTCGTCCTGCAGGACCATCATCGTGTTTTGACTCTGGCAGCCGTCGAACGTGCTCACCACGCTGTCGTCCGCTTGGAAACCCTTCTGAACGCTTAGCGGTTTCCAACCCGCGGGCAGACCGGCGATGTTTTCCGCGAATACGGCCGGCACGTCTGACATCGGATTGCCTTGCACGCCCTCGTAGGTATGGCCCGGCACCGATCCGCCAGTGGCGTTCATCGATAACAAGCTCCATGCGCGCCCGATGAGTGCGCCCGCGTTGTTGTAGAGTCCCAGGGCGCCGGTGCTGGAGTTCAAGTCCAGCTCGTTCACGATCTTGCCGTTGACAACCGCCATCGCCGCCATAGAGGATGTGGAACTGGAATGCGCGTCCGTCTGCGAGGCGGCCAATGCGAGGATTGCGGGGAACATTTCAGGTTTAGCGCCCGCCATAACAGCGTTGATGGCCACCGTCTCCACGGTGTATTGCCACGCCTCCCGTTCTCCTGTCACCCGCATCTTCCCGACGATTTCATCGGGCTTGTGATGGGTGGCCTTGAGCATGGCCGCGACCCGCTCTTCGGTGGGCATGACGATGGGAAGCTGGTCCGTCCAGAAACGCTCATCAAAATACTTTTGGATGTTGTCGGATGTGTCCGGCCCGATAAATCGTTTTTTCTCGCGCTGGACCAGACCCGTCTTTTTCTCTTCGTCATTCAGCGGTTTCGTTAAATAGTCGGCGATCTCCGCCATGAAAGGCCGCTTGGTGACGGGATCGTCACCGGCAATATATGCGTCAAGCTCTTTGCGCGTCTTCCCTCCCACGGGCGTATGGGTGAATGCGAGCCGGAGAGCCGGCATTCCTTCTTCATAGGCCTTGTCGTGAACCAGATCGACTAACGCATCAATGATTACGCCTACCGCGGGGATCCCATAATTCGCTTCCACTTCCGCAACATGGCCGACGACCGCCGGCGCGCATGTGCTTCAATGGCCTATGGCCATGATCATCAGGCCATTGACGGATTTGATTTCCTTCCACAGATCCGGGTCATCGGCGGCATACGAGCCTTTCTTCTCCCGGAATTCGGTTTTGACGTCGGGCATATGAACGGCCATCCACGCCTGCATCTGCTGCAGAAACTTGTCGCCGCCATCGAAGGTCTCGTCCACCAGGTACACCGTCTTGCCCGAGAGACTCGCGGGACGCGGCGCGATGGCCCGGCGCTCAATCGGTGGGGGATTGCCGGTCGGATTCAAAACCGTATATTGCTCGGCTGCGGCAGCCGTCCCAGCACACGCGATTGCGATGCCGAAAAGACCAAATCTTGCTATACCTTGCGGAATGCCGTGCGCGAATTTTGTTAGCCTCATGCCCGTTTCTCCTGCATTCGAATTTTACAGCGCAGCCCACTGCGATGCAAGGGTGGATGGTCACTAACAGGATGCTGGAAAAGACGATTTAGCCGCAGATAAACGCGGATGAACGCAGATAAGCGGGGTGAACCCCTTGGGTGAGACACGGAGAATGAACTCACTTCCCCGTTTTGACCCGCCCCGGTTTTTGAGACAGGGTGGAAGTTGAGATCCAGACCTTGGATGCGATCCGTAGCCCCATGTTTTCGGCCTGCTGTGGCCTAAAGTAACTCAATTGATCCTCTCAATCAAAACCGGCGATTCAGCCAGGCCCTTCGTTTTCTTATCAGGTTCAGAAGGCAGGGCCGCAACCGTGTCAAGGGCGGGCGGTTTTTGCCCGGCGCCAGCGAGCCCTTGACACGG
>Ga0187888_1003726_pt1 | contig 11713 bp, 9 predicted proteins | sample June2016WEW_7_40_FD_132987 | JGI IMG/M metagenome (GOLD analysis project Ga0187888, IMG submission 132987) | Peatland microbial communities from SPRUCE experiment site at the Marcell Experimental Forest, Minnesota, USA - June2016WEW_7_40 | ecosystem: Environmental > Terrestrial > Soil > Wetlands... | reverse complement strand
TATCATGATCTCACTGTCAAAATGGGCGAATCAGGACGAGTAAGACTCAAGTGGCCGGGAATTGCTGGCCGGTCAAGGCCATTGGTAGGCGCTCGCCAGTTGGTGCGCGCGTCTGGGTAGGTTGCAGCGGTTGCGCACCGTAAAATGAGCCACCGGACCCCCCGTCCTGGCGCACCAACTGGCGAGCGCCTACGAATCTTGGCTGAATGATGGAACTGCATCGTAGCAGTGATCGATTCGATCCTCAATACCACGTTCCAGCGTCGGGGTTCGCGTGCCAGGCCATAAGGGTGGTGGCGATCGACTCGAGGGGCACGACATACTTGGCAGCGCCGCGGCGGATGGCCTCGCGGGGCATGCCGAAGACGACGCAGGTGGCCTCGTTCTGGGCAACGGTCAGCGCCCCGGCCTCACGCAATTCGAGCAGCCCGCCTGCGCCGTCGTCGCCCATGCCGGTCATGATGACACCGGCGGCGAAGGGGCCGGCGGCCTGGGCCACCGACCGGAACAGGACCTCGACGCTGGGACGGTGGTGGCAGACCGGCGGACCGTCGACCAGCTCAACCCGGTAGCCGCTGCCCGATCGGCGGACCAGGCCGTGCGCGTCACCCGGAATCACCAGGGCCCGGCCAGGGCGGATCGGATCGTGATGCCGGGCCTCGGCGACCTCGATCTCGATGCGCGTGTCGCCGTTGAGCCTCAGGGCGAATGCCGACGTGAAATCGGCCGGCATGTGCTGGACGATCACGATGCCTGGACATCCGACCGGAAAACCGGCCAGGAGCTGCTGGATTGCCCGCACGCCACCCGTGCTCACGCCCACCGCGATGATTCGCTCGCTGGTGCCGCCCGGCGGCGCATAGGACGTCCGCGGCAGGATCACGTCGGCGGTATGACGCGGGTCATTGCTCGCTGTCCGGTCGTCCCGCATCGGCAGCCGCCCGGCCCGAGCAGCGTTGCGGATGCTCTCTATCAGGTTCTGAGACCATTCCGACAACCGCGACGTGTCTTGCCAGTTGGGCTTGGCGATGACCTCGATGGCACCCATCTCCAGGGCCGTGACTGCTCGTTCAGCCTGCGCCGTGCAGAGGACGACCGGCATCGGATGCTGGCGCATCAGCTTCCGCAGGAAGGTCAGTCCGTCCATCCGGGGCATCTCGACGTCGAGCACGATGACGCCGGGGACCGATTTGCTCAGGATCGCCACCGCCTCGTAGGGATCGGCCGCCAGAACCACCCGGAAATGCGGGTCAGACTCGATGATCGACTTCAATCGTTGCCGGACCACGGCACTATCATCAACGACCATCACTTCGATGGCCGGAGGATGCTGGGAAGGCGGGCTCGGGGGAGATTGACGATCGCGCAGGGCCATGGACGATCAAGCCTCTCTCTGATAGAGCGATGGCGATTGCTTGCTAAGCAACGCCGGGACCGAGGGCAAGATCTCACCGTTGCCCATGACCAGCCAGCCGCCGGGACGAAGGTGATGAGACAGACGGTCGAGCAAGATCAGGCGCTCTTCATCGGCGAAGTAGATCGAGACATTGCGGCAGAAGATGATGTGAAAGTCGTTGGGTAGCGCCCAGATGCTGTTGCGCAGATCCAGATGCCGGAACATGACGAGGTCGCGGATCTCGGGCACGATCCGGAACGAGCCCTCGCGAGGACCCCGGCCAAGCAGGAAGAACCGGCGCAGACGGGCCGGAGAGACGCCCTGCACATCGCGCGTGCCGTAGATCGCGCCGGCCGCGACCTTGAGCATCTCCAGCGAAAGATCGTTGGCCCAGATCTCGAACTTGGCAAGACTGTGAGGCGGCAAGGCTTCCGCCAGGGACATGGCCATGCTGTACGGTTCCTGGCCCGACGAGCAACCTGCCGACCAGAGGCGGACCGTCGAGGTGGGTGCTTCCTTGAGCGAGGCGGAAACGTGCTCGCTGAGAAATGTGAAGTGCGACGGTTCGCGGAAGAACGAGGTGTGGTTGACCGTGCTCAGGTCAATCAGCAACTGGGCACCCCAGCCGCTCGGGTCGTTCCTGAGAACCTGCTCATGGAACTGGCAGAAGCTCGAGAAGCCCTTGACCTGAAGGCGCCAGCGCAGCCTTGCCTGCAGCAGGCCCATGCGATGAGGTTCGAGTGTGATTCCAATCTGGTGGCGCAGGAACACGACGATCGCGGCGAAGTCCTTCTCCGCCCAGGGCTCGGAATCCGACGGCGGGGGTGGCAGCATGCCCGATGTCGCCACGTTAGACTCCCTCACCGTGCAACGACGCCAGGGCAGCGAAAACCCGATCCAGATCCAATACGAGCAGGAAACCCTCCTGGTGACGGATCAGCCCGCGGATGAATGGGGTCGTTTTCCCAAGTCCCAACTGCGGCGAGGCTTGCACTTCTTCCGGGGAGAACTCGAGGACGTCGGAAACGCGGTCCACGACGAGTCCGGACACCTGCGAGTCATTGCCTTGCTCGGTCTCGACGATCAATACGCTCAGTGCACGGTTGAGATTCGAGTTGGTGTGCAAGCCAAAGGGAATCCGCAGATCATAGACGGGCACGACGTGTCCGCGCAAATTGATCACTCCCAGCAGACATTTCGGGCTGCCCGGTACCTCGGTCATCGACTGGACGTCAAGAACTTCTTGAACCCTCATCACCTCGAGCGCATATCCTTCGCCGCCAAGCCGGAACACCACATAGGATTGGGCTCCATCCCGGTCAGACTCGGTCATGGCATCCGTGACGAGATCGACCATCTTCCAACCTTTCGATGACTCGCCATGAGTGCAGTCAATAGTGCGTTCGAAAGTTTTGAACTCACACCCACCCGGCTGCTGCTATTCTAATTTAACAGGACCTTCTTACTGCTACGAGAATCGCTCGAAATTGTCGTCGTCGTCAAGGTTAACCACCACCCCGCCGCGCTGCGGAGAGACCATCCCTGCCCCCGGTGGAGGTTGCGCCGGGCCCCCCGTGCTGCCTTGAGCCGGCGGCGACGCACCGGGCCCGGAGCTCGCCGCGGTCGGAGTGTGCGCGGCGTTTTGCTGCCCATCGGACGAATGCTGCGTTGCCGGTCGTGGTGCCGGAAGTTTTCTGCTGGTAGACAGTTCCGTCCTCGGATGTGGCTTGCTCACGTGCGCCCGTGGGGGCGGAACCGGAGGACCTCCACGGGGTCCATTGGCGGCGGGGTCAAGATGAAAAAAGTCGACCTTCTGCTGCAAGCTCGACGATTGTGAAGCCAGGTCGGTGGAAGTTGCGGCAAGCTCGTGACTTGCAGCCGCGTTTTGCTGGACCACCTCTTCGAGCTGGCTGACACCGACGTTGATCTCCCGGATGGCGGCCATCTGTTCCTGGGACGCGGCGGCGATCTCCTGGATCAGGTCCGACGTCGCCCTGATCATCGGCACGGTCCGCTCCAGCAAGCCGCCGGCGTTTTCGGCCACCGCAACGCTTTTCTTGGCAAGGTCGCTGATCTGCTGGGCCGCGGCCTGGCTTCGTTCGGCGAGCTTTCGCACCTCGCCGGCGACGACCGCGAAGCCCTTGCCATGGGCACCGGCTCGGGCTGCCTCGATGGCGGCGTTCAGCGCCAGGAGGTTCGTCTGGTAGGCAATGTCCTCCACGATGAGGATTTTCTGAGTGATCTCCCGCATGGCCGCGACGGTCTCGTGGACGGCCTCGCCACCGCGTTCCGCCTGGCCGCTGGCCTCGTTGGCGGTCCGAGCGGTGTCCTTGGCGTGCTGGGCATTACGTCCCACCGAGGCATCGACATTCTGCAAGCTGCTGGCGATTTCCTGAAGCGTGGCCGCCTGCTCAGCGGCCCCCTGCGCCAGTTGCTGGGCGCTGGAATTGAGCTCGCTGCTGGCCGTGGAAACCGACGAAGTCACGGTCCGGATCTGGCCGATCACCTCCGAGAAGCGGTCCACGACCGAGTTCGTCAGGCTCGCCATGTCGCCCAGCTCGTCGCCCCGGTTGATGTGCGTCCGGTTGTAAAGGTGGCCCTCGTGAAGGCTTTCGGTGACGTCCTTGATCTCGAGCAACGGGCGAATGAACCAGCGGCCGAAGAGGATGCCTAGCAGCACGGTCAGAATGAACGAAGCGGCCAGGATGGCGAGGGTACGGCCCTGGTTGTCATAAATCGTTTCAAAGGCCGAACTGCGTGGCACTGTGATCAAGGTGACGTAGCCATGCGTTGCGGCGGCGTTGTTTCTCTGAATCCCCGTCACCCCAGCATAGCCCACGATCTCGGCGGCCTCGTAGGGCGGCTCGGTCCTGGCATCGAGAGGCTTGGTGCCCATCATTAAAGTCGCTTGATCGGCGATGGCCTCGTACTTGGGATTGAGCTTGCTGTCCTTGAGGTTGGTGCTGAAGGCGCCCGTGTTGAATCGTTGCAGAACCAGGTTATTCATCGGGTCCACGAGGTAGACCGCAGCGTTGGGCAGGTTGTGATCTCTCAGCGCATAGGAAATACGCGTCTGCAGATCATCTCGGTCCGCATCGGTGAGCACCCACTTTAAGGGCTGCGAGTTCTCGGCGGGCATCTTCTCGCCCTTACGCTCCAGTTCGTTGTTCTTCAGGACGAGCATCTTGACGTGGTCGCTGATGGCCGAGGCGGCCGCACTGATCATCTGAGTTTGCCGGCCCATGAATTCCTGCGCCGACATGTAGGCGAAAGCGGCCACGATTCCCGCCGGGATCAACCCGAAGGCGACCAGGGTCAGGGTCACTTTGGTTCGTAATGGGATTCTCATCGGAGACTCTCCGCCCTCACGCCGCCCGAGGGCGTGGAATGAACACTATGATTTGCGACGAGCGATTCGGTGACCACAGCCGAGAGATCGAGAATCAGCGACACGGAGCCATCGCCCAGGATGGTCGCGCCGGAAAATCGGCTGAGACCGTGCAATCCTTCACCGAGCGACTGGATGACCGCCTGAACGCGGCCAACCAGCCGGTCCACGGCCACCCCGACCCTTTGCCCGGCGTGCCGGGTCAAAAGCAATTCTTGCCGCGCCGGCAAGGGACCGGTGGATCGAAACAGCGATCGCAGGGAGATCGTGGGAACCAGCTCGCCCCGGACCGACACACAGGGCCGCTCCTTGGCCAGGGCTGGGCTTGTGCCGTTGAGCGAGACGCATTCCTCGACCTGGGCCAGGGGCACGACGAACTGCCCGCCCGCCGTCTCGACCAGGAGCCCGTCGATCAGGGCCAGGGTCAGCGGCAGCCGGAAGATGAATGAAGTCCCCTTGCCGGGCGTGCTCTCGACCGAAAGGCTGCCCCGCAGCCCGCGGACCGAGTCCCGGACCACATCCAGGCCCACGCCCCGGCCCGACAGCTCGCTCACGTCATCCCGGGTCGAGAAGCCCGGCTCGAAGATCAGGCTTACCACCCGCGGATCGTCGGGCGAAACCCCCGCCGGAATCAAGCCCCTGGCCGTCCCTTTCTGGATGATCCTTTCACGATCCAGGCCGCGGCCATCATCCTCGACCCGAATCGCCACGCGATCTCCCTCGTGGCCGGCGATCAGGGTGATCCGACCCATGCGGGGCTTCCCCTGCGCGAGCCGTTCCTGGGGAGTCTCGAGCGCATGATCGACGGCGTTGCGGATCAGGTGGACCATCGGGTCGCCCAGCCGCTCAACGATCGTCCGGTCCAGCCGGGTTTCCTGGCCCATGATCCTCAGCTCGATCTCCTTGCCCGAGCGGTCAGCCAGGTCGCGAACCACCCGGGGGAACCGTGAGAAAAGCTCATCGACGGGCACCATGCGCAGGTCGAGCGTCGTGTCCCGGATCTGCCGGCTGACCCGCTGGAGGGCTTCAAGGGCGTGCAGCCAGGGAACGAGCCCGGAAATCTCGCGCAGGCTCTGGAGGTTGTCGGAAAGGACAGCCAGCTCGCCGGCCAGGCCGACCAGGTCGTCGAGCTGCAAGGCATCGACCCGGATCCGGGCATGCGGTCTGGCACCCGGAAAAGGCGAAAGTCCGCCCACCTGGGTGCCCGGGCGCGATGGACCGGCCCCCGCCGCGGACGTTCCGGCAACTGTCGGCGCACCGTTGGAAGTCGATGGGTCGGCCGCCGCCAATCCTCCGGCGAGCGACGGGGCCGCGATCGCTCCCGCCCCGGACGCAGGGATCGGGGCCAGGAAATCGGCCGCTGTCGGGGTGATGCCGGGCTGCTGATCACCGGAATCCAGGGGTACCGGCAGCGAAGTCCCATCCACCAGCCGGCGCTCGACGTGCACGTTGCTGTCCTCGGAGACGAAGAGGAAGACATCCCTCAATCGCTCCGGCTCGGCATCGGTCCGGACCGTGATGATCCAGCTCAGGTAACAGCGTTCCGGGTCGAGCTCGTCAAGCAAGGGGACGGCCTGCGGATCGGTGGTCACGGTCGACTCGCCCAGTTCGCGCAGCTCGTCCAGGACGCCCAGCGGGTTGACGCCCCGGCGGAGGGTGTCCGGTCCCGGAGAGAGAGTGATCTGGTAGGAAGAGGACGGGGAATCCGGTTGCAGGCTTCTGTCGAACGCGGCCGCCGAGGGTCCAGCCCCTGCCGGACCGGTCGGTGCGGCCTTGTCCATGGCTCGCGACTTGCTTTGACGCGGCCTGGACTTGGGCTCTCCCCCCCCCTTCTTCTTCCTGGCTCTGGAAGCACGTGGCCGCGGTTTGATCGGCCCGATACCCGAAGTCGGCGACGCCGACGATGACGGTGACCCGGCGACGTCTGCTCGCGCTGCCGCCGCATCGTCGGGAGTTGGCGCGGGAGCGGCCGGCTGGGGCGGGCCCAAGGGCAACTCGGTCTGGGCGGGAATTGCCGGCGCGGGACGTCCGGTCACCGAGCCTGGTTCCGGCCGGCTGGGTCCGCCGGCCTTGGGCGCTGGGCTTGACGGAGCAGGCGCCGGCCCTGGAGGCGTCACGCGGAGCAGGTCACTTAATCTCTGGCTGAGGTCCCCCGAGCCGGGAATCGGCGAACCGGCAGCAGCTCCCTCCACCATGGCGGCCAGATGGTCGCGTGCCTCGAGAAGCGTCGTGATGATGTCGGAATCGACAGCCAGCGAACCAGCCCGGATCTTCTCCAGAACCGCCTCGATGCCGTGCGTGAACCGGGCGATCGATTCCAGGCCGACCATCGCCGCGGCACCCTTGATGCTATGGGCCGCGCGGAACGTTTTATCCAGGTGCGCGCGGTCTCCCTGGCGCCTCTCCAGGTCCATCAGCCCTTCCTCCAGGCTGATCAGGAGTTCTCGCGCCTCCTCGAAGAACAGCTCACGGAAACGGTCATCCGAACTCCCCAAGACCTTCACCTCTCAAAGGATACGCTCGGAGCTCAAGCCAGTGACCTGCGCCGGGCCGGAGATAAACCGCCCAAGCCGTTCCCAGCCAGATCCCTTTGCAGGTCGGATTGGAGCTCGCCCGCCCGCCCGCTCGAAATCGCCGCGCAAATTCGGTCAGACCCGAAACCGCCCCGCGTGCTGCTCCTCATCTCTACCGGTTCTGCCGTCTGCTTTGATTACACCGATCCAGAGACCCGGACCGCTCCGATCCTTACTTTGAAAGCGCGGCTGTTTACTCGAAACTCTACACGAAAAGGAGCCGGCCGAGAGACCGGCCGACCGAGAAACCCGAAAACGACTACCCCCTTCGCAAGAAAACTCGTGCCAACAGCCAGCCGGTCGATCCGATGCAGACGTGTCCCGCGGCCGATGAGATGATGCAGGCGATCCGGGAATCCTAACCTATATAAATGATTCGGCCTTCTGACTATTCCGGCAAGACCCGGCGCACCCAGCGGCGGAGGTGTTCCGCATCGATGGGCTTGACCATCCAGCCCGTCACACCCTGGCGGCGGTGCGCTTCAAACTCGCTCGGATGCCGGCAGGAGAGCACGAGAACAGGAAGGAACCGATGCGCCGGCAGCTCCCGCACGGCGCTAACCAGCGCGAGACCGTCGAGGTTCGGCATTTCCAGATCAGTGAGCAGCAAATCACAGTGCGATTCGCGCAAGAGCGACAAGGCCGCTTCGCCGTCGGAGACCGAGACGACCCTGAGATTCATGTCATTAAGCTGTTCCGCCACCCAGCGCCTGACCGAGGCGCTGTCGTCGGCATGAACGATGATCTTGCACATAGAGTCACGTGAGTTCTCGCACCGATCGAAGACGCAGCATGCCCATTGAGCCAAGTCATTGGTTCAGTCGGACACGGCATCGAGCCAGGCCGACAGACCGGAACGTTCGGCAATCTCGGCACAGACCCGCGGAACCCTGGCCAGTCGGACCGTCAGGCCTTGGCGTTCCGCCGTCTTCACGCAGGAGATCAGAAGCTGAAGGCCGGCCAGGTCCCACTTCCCTGAGTTTCCCAGGTCGATCCGCAAATTCTTTCCCTCGGCCAGCGCCCCGCGCAGGGTTTCACGTTGAGCCGAGGCCTCGTAGATCGTAGCCGGTCCTTCGAACGAAATTGTCATGAGGTCCGGTCGTTCAACCGCCATGGCACGTACCACCCGTTCCACACCGAGCGAGCAGAATTTGGTCGCAATTCGAGCGTTCGAAGGTGGACAGCGAGGATGCAGGCGGGGACAGTTCATCCTCCCGCTCAGGCATTTTGCAACTCTATGTTATTGTACCACGCTGCTGGGTGAATGGGGAGCGTTCAATTCACCTGGCCGGTCGCTGGAGAACGATGATGTTGATGTCGTCCGCGGGGCGCCCGGGCATCGTGTGCCGGTTGAGCGCTTCGTCGACCTCGTTGAGAATTTCCAGGGGGTCGCCGCCGTGGTAGCTCTGAAGCAGGGTCCTGAGCCGATCCTCGCCGAAGAGGACGTCCGCGGGATCCATGGCGTCGGTCAGCCCATCGGTGTAGATGATCAGCGACTCGCCGGGTGCGAGCCGGTCGTCATCGCCGGCGGTGCCATCGACCATGCCGATGCCGAGCATTCCGGGGTTCGAAGGCAACATTCGCGAGCCCGCGGGTCCGACGATGATCGCGGGCGGGTGGCCGACCCCAGCATACCGGACCAGCCCCGTTTCCTCGTCGGCGATCAGGTAGAAGCCCGTACAGAAGTAACCTTCGGGGAAATACTGCTCGGTGGCGATATCGAGGCCAGCCAGCATCTCACCCGGCTCGAGCACTGCAATCGACAAAGGTGCGGCCAGCGCCTTGACCATTCCCGAAAGCATCGCCGAATTGACGCCATGCCCCGACACGTCAGCGACCAGGATTCCCAGCCGGTTGTTCTCCAGCCGGTAAAAGTCATAAACATCGCCGCCGAGCTGATTGGCGGGCGTGTAGCGAACCGCCGCCTGCAAGACTCCGCGGGGTTTCGGGGGGCGGGGCATCAGTGCAAACTGGACCTTGCGAGCCAGATCGAGCTCGAAGGTCAGCTTCTTGTGGGCGGCTTCGAGCAAACAGTTGCGCTCGGCGAGTTCGGCGCGAAGATCGGCGATCCGCAGATGCGCCCGGATCCTGGCGTACATCTCCTGCACATCGTCGGGGCTCTTCGGCTTCTGGATATAGTCATCCGCGCCGGCCTCGAGGCCGGCGATCTTCTTCTGTGTCTCTCCCAGGGTGGTCAGCATGAGGACCGGTATGGAGCGCAGCTCTCTGTCATTCTTGATTTCCATGCAGAGCCCGGCGCCATCCAGTTCGGGCATCTCATAATCGGTGAGGATGAGCTCGGGACGCGGTTTTGCGCGTGCCTTGGCCAGTGCCTCGACACCGTCATTGGCCGTCTTGACGTCATAGCCCTCTTCCTTGAGCATCATCGCGAGCATGCGCCGCATCGTGGAACTGTCTTCGACTAGCAAGAGGCGACGCGACGCCATGACCCTCATCTCCTGGTCTCACAATCGTGCACGGCCGAAACCGTGCCCAGCCCCGCAAAGTTTTGCCCGATCGGCACGTCGCGGCCCTGTCTCGTGCGCCGATCATCCCTCCTGCGGGAGCTCACGACCGGCGAAATTCGACAATCGCGCGCGGCCATTCGCGCCAGGCTGAGCCAAGAGCACCAGCCCGTGGACTGCCATCTCATGATACGAACCTGACGCGTGAACTGGCTAGGGCAGCCTCGCCATGGCGGAATTCGTCACGTGAAGGAAATCGCGCCTCAGGCGATCGGGGCGCGGACTGTCGCGATCCGATCAGGCCGTGGCGACGGACGAAGACCGCGGGGGAGGCAAGCAGCAGTCGGTGGGGCATGTGTCGTGACCTGGCCCGAACTGGCCCAGATACCGGCGCTCTTCCGCCGGGGTGCTCGAGACGCGCTCGCAGATCAGCTCGCGAAGCATCCGGACGAACCCGCGATGCGTACCCACGGTCCGCGAGCGAACCGTCGGCAGCCCCAGCTCCTTGCAGAGGTGCATCGCCTCCTCGTCGAGATCATAGAGAACTTCCATGTGGTCGGAGAGAAACCCGATCGGATGGATGATCACGGCTGCTGTTCCCCGATCCTTCAGGTGCCGGAGGTGATCGAGAATGTCGGGCTCGAGCCAGGGGTCCTGGGGCCTGCCGCTTCGGCTCTGATACACCAGGGCCCAGCGACTGGCGGGGATGCCCAGGTCCGCGGCTACCAGCCGACACGTTTCCTGAAGCTGCATCTCGTAGCTGGAGCCCCTGGCCATCGCCTGGGGAATGCTGTGCGCCGTGAATGTCAGCCGAACTGTCGAGCGGTCATCAAGCGGAACTTGGGCCAGCGCCTCACGAATCCGGTCCGAGTTGGCACTGATGAACTGGGGATGGTTGTAAAAGACACGGGTCTTGTCGATCGTCGGGGCCCCTGGGCCGACCTCGTCCTGAGCCCGCTCGATGTCCTCGCGATACTGCCGGCAACTGGAATACGAGCTGTACGCGGCCAGCACGACCGCCAAGGCTTTCTTGACCCCGGCTGCCTCCATCTCACGCAGGGTATCGGCCAGCAGCGGATGCCAGTTCCGGTTCCCCCAGTAGATCGGCAGGCTGATTGCATGCCGCCTTAGCTCGGGAAGCAAGGCGTCGATCAGTTCGCGCACTTGACCGTTGATCGGACTGGAACCCCCGCAATGATAGTAATGCTCGGCCACCTCGAGCAGACGCTCGCGGGGGATGTTCCGGCCCCGCGTCACGTTTTCCAGAAACGGCAGGACATCTTCCTGCTTTTCCGGACCGCCGAAGCCTACGACCAGGATCGCATCGTATTTCTTCTTCTCGGTTCCCATATCCATCAGCGAAGCGCCGTTGGTGTGTTTTGTTTGATCCATGCGTGCCACCTGACAAGAGAAACGATGAACGCATCTATTCTGTAGACCGGCGGGAGGAAATCTCAAGAGCAGATCCTGGAGCATTGCCCAGGAAAAACAGGCGCCGGGAAACTGCTCGGGGGCCAAAGGACCGGGGAGCGAAGCTCAAGTTCTGCAACCTGGACCCGGAGGTTCGCATCGGCGCTGACATCATCGGGCTGGACAAGGTCGCCTCGATTTATGGAACCGAACATGAGGCGATCAAGGCATTTGCCGAGGAATGAATGAGCGAGAGGTTAGACTGCTGACGCTTGAACTGTCCAGCCCGTCTCTCGCGAATTGGCCGGGGAGGCCATTGCGGCTGCCGGGCGGCGTCTGCCAGGTATCGGAATCCATCGCTCTAGCGCGGTTTGCTCGCGCGTTGCATACAGCGATCAAGAAAGGCCGTGGCGATCCTACCTTCTCCCCGCGGGAGAAGGTGCCCCGCAGGGGCGGATGAGGGATGAGATGCTAGCCTTGG
>Ga0187888_1003725_pt1 | contig 11718 bp, 7 predicted proteins | sample June2016WEW_7_40_FD_132987 | JGI IMG/M metagenome (GOLD analysis project Ga0187888, IMG submission 132987) | Peatland microbial communities from SPRUCE experiment site at the Marcell Experimental Forest, Minnesota, USA - June2016WEW_7_40 | ecosystem: Environmental > Terrestrial > Soil > Wetlands... | reverse complement strand
TCTGGCGGCGATTCTCGCGCAACGTGGGATCGAGAACGTGCGGAGCCTGTAGGGGGAACGGCCGATGTCCAACGAAACGACGCCCCCCAACGGGGAAATCATTCTCTATCAGACCGAGGACGGCCGGACGCGCGTGGAGTGCCGCTTTGAGCAGGAAACGCTCTGGATGAGCCAGGCCTTGATGGCCGAGCTTTTCCAGACTAGTCCGCAGAACATCACGCTGCATCTCAAGGCTCTTTATGCCGAAGGCGAGATCGACGAAGCGGCAACTTGTAAGGAATACTTACAAGTTCGCCGCGAGGGACCGCGCGAGGTCAAGCGTAGGGTTCGGCACTACAACCTGGAGGCGATTCTCGCCGTAGGGTACCGTGTTCGGTCCGAACGCGGCATCCAGTTCCGGCGGTGGGCCACGGAACGGTTAAACGAATACCTGGTGAAGGGCTTCACCATGGACGACCAGCGCCTGAAGAACCCCCCAGTTGAGAGCGCGGGCATGGTCCCGGACTATTTCGATGAACTGCTGGAGCGCATCCGCGACATTCGCGCCAGCGAAAAGCGGATGTATCTGCGGGTGCGCGAGATCTTCGCATTGGCGGGCGATTACGATCCGGGCAGCCGCGAGACGACCGCATTCTTTCAGACCATCCAGAACAAACTTCATTTTGCCGCCACAGGCATGACCGCGCCTGAACTGATCGCCAGCCGCGCGGACCACTCCAAGCCGAACATGGGGCTGACCACATGGAAGGGTGACGTGGTCCGCAAAACGGATGTGACCGTTGCGAAAAACTACCTCAACGAGGGCGAGATCAGCGAGTTGAACCGGATCGTCACAATGTGGCTGGATTTCGCCGAGGACCAGGCCCGGCGACGGAAACAGGTTTTCCTGAATGACTGGGAGAGCAAGTTGAACGAGTTTCTACGTTTCAACGAGCGTTCGGTCCTGGCTGGCAAAGGAAGAGTCAGCAAGTCCGATGCCGATGTCCGCGCGGAAGCAGAATACGAGGGATTCTCTGCTCGGCGGCGTGCCCTATCCGAAGCCGAGGGCGAGCGGGCACAGCAAAGGGCACTGGAAGACGCCGCCAAGCGCCTGCCGAAACCGAAGAAGGGCCGCCGCAAACCATGAAACTCCACTTCGAATCCAACCTCGAATATCAACTCCAGGCAATCGAGGCGGTCTGCGATCTGTTCCGTGGGCAGGAAATCTGCCGCACGGAATTCACGGTCACCAAGAGCGCCCTGGGCGGAGCGCATTTACCCGGAATGGAGAGCGACCTCGGCATCGGCAACCGCTTAACACTCCTTGACGACGAGATTCTGAAGAATCTAAATGCGATCCAGCTTCGAAATGGTCTGCGGCCATCCGACGATCTCGCCTCGGGCGATTTCACCGTGGAGATGGAGACCGGCACCGGGAAAACCTACGTGTACCTGAGGACAATCTTCGAGCTGCATAAACGGTATGGCTTCACCAAATTCGTGGTGGTGGTGCCGTCGGTGGCGATCAAGGAAGGCGTTTACAAGGCGCTTCAGATCACCGAGGATCATTTCCGTTCCCTTTACGCGAACACGCCGGTCGATTTCTTCCTCTACGACTCGGCCAAGCTAGGCCAGGTCCGCAATTTCGCCACAAGCCCGCAGATCCAGATCATGGTCGTCACAGTGGGCGCCATCAACAAGAAGGACGTCAACAACCTCTACAAGGACAGCGAGAAGACCGGCGGCGAGAAGCCAATCGATTTGATTCGGGCGACGAGGCCGATCGTGATTGTCGATGAACCGCAGAGTGTGGACGGCGGCCTGGAGGGGCGTGGCAAGGAAGCGCTCGGAGCGATGAACCCGCTTTGCACGTTGCGGTACTCGGCTACCCACGCCGACAAACACCACATGGTGTACCGCCTGGACGCCGTCGACGCCTACGAACAGAAACTTGTGAAGCAGATCGAGGTCGCATCCGCTGTCATCGAAGGCGGCCACAACAAGCCGTATGTGAGGCTTCTCGGCGTCAGCAACAAGAAGGGCGTAATCGCCGCGAAGATCGAGCTGGACGTGCAGTCCTTGACCGGTGTTCAACGCCGCCCGGTTCTCGTTCAGGATGGCGACAACCTGGAGCAGACCAGCGCGCGCGCAATCTATGCCGATTGCCGCGTCGGTGAGATCCGGGTGGAAAAAGGGAACGAGTTTCTGGAGCTTCGGGTGCCGGGAGGCGAGCAGTTTTTGAGACTGGGTGAGGCCTGGGGCGATGTGGATTCGCTCACCATTCAACGAGAGATGATTCGTCGCACCATCAAGGAACACCTGGACAAGGAAAAGCGCCTCCGTCCTCAGGGCATCAAGGTGCTCTCGCTTTTCTTTGTCGACGCCGTAGAAAAATACCGCAGGTATGACGCGGATGGTAACCCAGTCAAGGGCGATTATGCGCGTGTTTTTGAGGAGGAATATCGCCGGATTGCAAAGCACCCGGATTATCAGACGCTGTTTCATGAAGTCGATTTGAGCCACGCCGCCGAAGAGGTGCATGACGGGTACTTCTCTATCGACAGGAAAAAGGTCAGCGGCAAAACAGTGGAGGTCTTCAAAGATACGCGTGGTGACTCCAAGGCAGATGACGACACCTACAGCCTGATCATGAAGGAGAAGGAGAAACTGCTGAGCTTCGAGACCCCGTTGAAGTTCATCTTCTCCCATTCGGCTCTCCGTGAGGGCTGGGACAACCCCAACGTATTTCAGATCTGCGCGCTCCGGGACATCCACACAGAGCGCGAACGCCGGCAGACCATTGGGCGCGGCTTGCGCCTATGCGTGAACCAAACAGGGGAAAGGCTTCGCGGCTTCGATGTGAATACGCTGACGGTTGTCGCCACCGAAACCTACGAGCAGTTCGCCGCGAACCTGCAAAAGGAAATCGAGGCAGATACAGGAATCCGATTCGGCATTGTGGAGCGGCATCAATTTGCGGCAATACCGCTCAGGACTGCGGAAGGTGCCGTGACCCCGCTTGGCTTCGAGCAGTCCAAGGTTCTGTGGGAGCATCTGCGGGTCCAGGGCTACATCGATGCCAAGGGCAGGGTGCAGGACTCGCTAAAGAAGGTGCTGAAGGAAGGCACGCTCCCGCTGCCAGAGGAATTCGCGGCGCATCGGGCGGAGATCGCAGAGATCCTGCGCAAGCTCTCCGGCCGGCTGGAGATCAAGAACGCTGACGAACGGAGGCAGGTTCGCACGCGCCAAGCCGTTCTCGAGAGTGCGGAATTCAAAGCGCTCTGGGATCGGATCAAGCACAAAACCACGTACCGCGTGCTATTCGATAACGAGCGACTCGTCGACGATTGCATTCACGCGTTGAAGGACGCTCCCCACGTTGCCAAGACGCGGTTGCAATGGCGCAAGGCCGACATTGCAATCGGAAAAGCCGGCGTCGAGGCGATGGAGGTCGAAGGAGCTGCTACGGTGGTTCTGAACGAAGCCGACATCGAACTGCCCGACGTGCTGACGGAGTTGCAGGATCGCACCCAGCTTACCCGACGCAGCATCCAGCGAATTCTGACCGGAAGCCTCCGGCTTAACGATTTCGCGCGAAACCCACAGCAGTTCATCGAACTCACGGCGGAGGCGATCAATCGCTGCAAACGGCTGGCCCTGGTGGATGGCATCAAATATCAGCGCTTGGGCGACGAGTTCTACTACGCGCAGGAGCTGTTCGAGACGGAGGAACTCACGGGCTATTTGAAGAACATGCTCACCGATGCTAAGAAATCGGTTTACGAGCAGGTGGTGTACGACTCCGATACCGAGGCCCGCTTCGCGGATCAGCTCGAAAAGAATGGCGACGTGAAGGTGTACGCCAAGCTTCCGGGATGGTTCAAGGTGCCGACGCCTCTCGGATCGTACAACCCCGACTGGGCGGTACTCATTGAAAGAGATGGTACGGAGCGCCTGTATTTCGTTGTCGAGACCAAGAGCAGCTTGTTTGCCGAAGACCTCCGCGACAAGGAAAGGGCCAAGATCAAGTGTGGCGAGGTCCACTTCAAGGCCCTGGAACAAGGAGACAATCCGGCGAGGTTCGTCAAGGCTTCAACCCTAGAAGATGTTCTGCCCGATTGACGCCCTGGCCCCAGCGCTCGCGAAAGAGGGCTCCGATGACAGACTGCTTTTGAGATTATGAATGGCCGGGATCAATCTCCGCGTCCTCTCCCGTGCCTTCTCTAAGCGCAGCGAACTCAGCGGTGCACTCCGGACCGACCGCTTCGCCCCGCGCGGGAAGCTCGCATACGGTTTGCGATGCGATTGCCTCCTCCAAATTGAGCTTTTCCGCCGCTTTCAGGTGAACCGGATTCGAAGACACGAACCCGATCGGAATCGCGATCGGATGATCGAGATGGTAATGGTAGAGAACGCACACTCCGCGGTTCGGGACCCACAGGACCTCTACCTTCCCATCGAACACGGTCCTGTCGAGCGCCACACTCCCCGGCACGGCCTCCCGGTAAGCCGACCGTGACCGGTTGTCATTGATCCGCCCGGGGGGAAGGAGCGTCCGTACCAGTAACAGTTAAGGTTGTTTGTGATGTTGTTACTCTAATAGGATTGGCTGCCGAGGTATCAGCAGCGGTACACATTGGCGCGATGCCATAAGTCGCAGAAAACGTATAACTTGCGGTCCCAGAAGATAGCGTCGGCACTCCTGCAAGATCGGTTTTGGACCCGGCTGCCCGAAATTTGACGTAGTGGGTATGCACTTGACGTTTTCAGTGAGCGGTAGGCCCTTACGGACAAGTATGCAGGAAAAGAAGCAAATCGGGAATGTGGATAACTCACGCCGCTTGTCCTGGCACCGCAGCCCCAGAACTTGGCTTGGAGCGGCCCCAAGGGTCCGGGCTGGACAAATGAAACTTCATACCAAACAGGCCAAACAGGGCACCGGGTATACAAACAGATTTCCAGAGCATAAAATAGTTGTTCTCGCCTGACGGTGAATTCGGCCGGAGCAACGAGCCGTGGTCGGCGTCCTCGCCTCTCCAGTCGTGAGGGGAGGCGCCCTTGGAATCGTTTCGCTTTGTCCACACTGCAGATATTCATCTCGATAGTCCGCTTAAAGGCCTTTCTAGCCAGGACGGCACGGTCGCACCGCGGATTCGGACCGCAACCCGCGAGGCTTTTGACAACCTGATCGGCCACGCGATCGAGGAGGAGGTTGCGTTCCTCGTCATTGCTGGCGACCTGTATGACGGGGATTGGCGCGACTACAAGACCGGCCTCTTCTTCGTGGGCCAGATGGGGCGCCTCGCCAAGGTCGGCATCCCGGTCTACGTGGTATACGGCAACCATGACGCGGAAAGCCAAATCACGAAGCGGCTCGAACTTCCGGACAACGTGCAAGCGTTCTCCTCCCGAAAGCCGCAGACCTTCACCATCAAAGAACTGCACGTCGCCCTGCACGGCCAGAGCTTCCGGCAACGGGACATCACCGACAACCTCATGCTCGCGTATCCGGAGCCAGTGGCCGGCGCGTTCAACATCGGCGTTCTGCACACCGGTCTCGGCGGGATGGACTGCCATCCGAACTACGCGCCCTGTACGCTCGACGATCTGGTGAACAAGGGCTACCAATACTGGGCGCTCGGGCACGTGCACCGGTGCAACATTCTCCACGAGCGACCCTATGTGGTCGCCCCGGGGAACATCCAGGGGCGGAACATCCGAGAGACCGGCCCCAAAGGCGCTTATGTCGTGACGGTCGAAGACGGCGAGGTACGAGATCTCGCGCTCTTTGAGGCCGATATCGTGCGCTGGGCCGTCATTCCCGTGTCCGTGGATGGCCACAGTCGGGTGGCGGACGTGGTGGACTCCATACGGGATGCGATCGAGCAAGCAGTTGCAGGCGAGTCGGATGGACGTCTCCTCGTCGGCAACGTTCGCCTCCAGGGGCGGACCGGGCTCCATGATCAGTTTGTGGGTTCCGCGGAGCGTCTCCTCGCCGAAGCCCGCGCCGTGGCCCTCGGCCTCGGTGATGAAGTCGCCTGGGTTGAGCGCCTCGTAGTGGCCACCGAGCCCACGGTAGATCGGGCAACGCTCGCCGCGCGCAAAGACGCGATGGGCGGGCTCCAGCGCATCCTGATCGAGGCAGAGCATGACCCCGAGGTGCTCGAAGCGATGAAGACGGAGATCGGTGACTTCATCCGTGACTTGCCGCACGAGGTGCGGGCCGACGCGGAGGACGAGATCCTCAAAGCCGCTGTCTCGGGCGATCACGCCGAGCTCATCGGCCAGGTGACTGGGTACCTCACCGCCCGGATTGCCGGGGAGGAGCACTAACCATGCGCATCCGTCGCCTTGATCTTCTCCGCTACGGCCGGTTCACAAATGCGGTGCTGGACTTTTCTCCTCACCGCCCGGACCTGCACATCGTCTTCGGGCTGAACGAAGCCGGCAAATCCACCGCCCTCTCCGCGATCGAAGACTTGATGTTCGGCATCCCTCAAACTACCTCGCTCAATTTCGTGCACCAGTACGGCAGTATGCGGATCGGTGCATTGCTTCAAAAGAACGGTGACTCGCTGGAGGTACGCCGCCGCAAAGGCAACAAAGACACCCTGCTCACGCCCGATGAGGCGGTGATCGCAGGGGGAGATGGCGCTTTGGCGCCATTCCTTGGCGGAGCCGATCAACGCTTCTTTGCCCGGATGTTCAGCCTTGATCACACGCGCCTGCGCCAAGGAGGTCGCGAGATCCTCGAAGCCCAGGATGAGGTCGGCCAGATGCTCTTCTCTGTAGGAGCGGGCATCGTCGGCTTGCGGGATCGCCTGAAAACCTTGGAGAAGGAAGCTGACGAGTTGTGGGCGTCGCGGCACGCCGGATATCGCAAATACTATCAGGCAGAAGACCGGCTGAAGGCGGCCGAAAGCGCGCTCCGCGAGCACATAGTGAGCGCCAGCAAATGGCAAGAGCTCAGACGCGCGTATGATACCGCCCACGAGAAATTCGAAAAGCTCGAAGAGGAGTCCGAGGCCAAGTCGGCCGAACTGCGAAAGCTGACCCGCGTCCGTCGCGTGTATCGGGACGTGCGGCGACACCGCGAAATCGCCGCTGGTATCGCGGTGTTGGGCACAGTGATACCGCTCGCCGAGGATGCCTCCGAAACGCTCCGGGGAGCGGAGCAGGATCAGTCAAACGCCACGACGCGCATCGAAACGCTCGCCGAGCAGATCGAAAAGGCCGTTGCCGAACGGGATCTCCTCACATATGACGAAGGGCTTCTCCTGCGGGTGGAGGACGTGAAGCAGCTCCAGGAGCGGCGCATTCAGGTGCGCGCCGAAAAGGCGGATTTGCCCAAGCGTCGCACCGAGCTTGCCACGAACGAAGGACAACTCCGACGCTTGGCGGAAGAGCTTGAGTGGGACGCGAGTGATATCGACCGGATGGCCGGCAGTATCCCGGCGCCTGCCAAGGTGGCCGCGGTGCGCGCACTCCTCAACGAGAGGAGCGGGCTGCTTTCCGCCGCCGGGAGCGGCACGTCTGCTCTCGAAGAGGCAGAGGCGAAGGTTGCCGAGATCCAGGAAGAGATCGAAAGTATGGGCGGCGTTCCGGCGGATATCTCGGAGCTTGCGGCACTCGTGAGCGCCACCGGTTCAATGGGTGATATCGCCGCTCGGATCAGCGTGGCCGAAGACGACGCGAAAGAAGTGCAGGCCGCCGTAGAGCGATTCCTGAATTCTCTTACCCCGCCGGTAGCGGACGAAGAGACGCTCGCCTCGATCCCCGTGCCGCCGACCGATACGGTCGAGAGGCATCGGGATACCTGCGGTAACTTGGACGAGAGACGGCGCACCTGCAGCGAGCGCATCCGGAACGCCGAACAGGAACTTGTTAGGCACGAAAAGGCCCATGAACGGATCGCCCGCACCGAGGACGCCGTTTCCCCCGAAGAGGTTTCGAGCACGCGCGGCCACCGCGACGCCGGCTGGGCGTTGGTCCGCCGTCGTTACGTGGACGGCGTTTCCGTGGAGGAGGAGGTCCGCGCCTTCACGGGGGCGGATGCCGATCTTGTGCACGCTTACGAAGCCGCCGTCGGCGAAGCCGACAGGCTGGCCGATCGCCGGTTCGACAAGGCCGAGGCCGCGGCTCGCCTGGTGATGACCTCGCGTCAGATCGCCGAACAAAGGGAATTGCTGGACGGCCTGCGGGAGGAAGAGAAGGCGCTCACCCTCGAAGCCCAAACCGTGGATGCGGCCTGGCGGGAAATGTGGCGGGGGGCGCCCTTCGAGCCGCTCACGCCCGACGCGATGCTCGAATGGTTCGCCACCCGGACCGCGGTGCTTGACGGAATGGGGCGGCGAACTCTGGCCGAGCGGCAGGTTGCAACGCTCCGCCGCCAAGAGTCGGAGGCGAAGGACCGTCTTCTTGCGGAACTTGCAGTGCTGGGCGTTGATGCCGGGCCCGCCAAGGACGAACCGCTTCGCGTAGTTCTTGAAATGTGCGCTGGGATTCAGCGCACACACGAGCGGGAAGCGGATGCCAGGCGCCGTCTCGAAGAAAGTAGCCGTAGAGCGGCAGCAGACACCGAACGAAAGCGAACGGCGCTCGAAAAGGCGCGGCAGGCGTGGTCCGCCTGGGAACGTCGCTGGACCGAAGCGCTCGCACGGCTCGGTTTGCGCGCTGAATCCGAGCCGGAAGCGGTGACCGCTCAGGTCAACGCCATCGATGAGATGCGCGTGATCGCCGTCAAGGTGAACGAACTCCGCCACGAGCGTATCGGCAAGATCGAGCGCGATCTCATCACATTCGACCGCGACGCTGCCGAGATCGTCGGCGCGGCTGCCGCGGATCTCGCCGGTATGCCGTCCGAGGAAGCCATCCTCCAAGTGGAAGCTCGCCTGAAGGATGCGGAACGGCTACGGGGGCTCCGGACCGAAAAAAGCAAGGCCATCGCCTCCTTAGAGAAGAAGATCGGAGAACTGAAGGAATCCCGGCGCAAGGCCTGCGAAATAATCGGCAATTTGCAGGAGGCGGCCGGCGTCCAAACGACGGACGACCTCAAAGCCGCCATCGCGAGATCGGATCGCTTGCGTGCATTGGAGACGGAGCTTTCGCAAGTCACGGCGACGCTTGCGAAGGACGGCGACGGTCTCCCGATCTTCGCATTAGAGGAAGAGTGCGCCGCGGCCGACATCGACCAGGTTGCCGCCCGTGAAGACGCGCTTGGCGGGGAATTGAAAGAGCTCCAGAACCTTCTCCTCACGGCGCGAGATGCCCTCACAGACGCCCGAACCAATTTCGAAGCTATCGGCGGCGATGATGCCGCGGCGAAAGACGCCGCAGCCCGCCAGGAGGCCCTTGCGGAAATCCAGCATGTGGCCGAGCAGTACGTTCGCATCCGTTCTTCCGCCATCCTGCTTCGGTGGGCGATCGACCGCTACCGGCGCGAGAAACAGGCGCCGATCCTCACGCGCGCCGGTCAGCTCTTCGCCACGCTCACCGGGAGTTCCTTCAGCACCCTTCGGGTCGATTTCGACGACCAGGACCGGGCCCGGCTCATCGGTGTCCGTCCGGACGGCGCTACTGTGGGCGTTTCCGGCATGAGCTCCGGTACGGCTGACCAGCTCTATCTCGCCCTGCGGATCGCCTCGGTTGAGGACTACCTCGACCGGGCCACACCGCTCCCCTTCGTCGCCGACGACCTCTTCATCAATTTCGACGACGAGCGGGCGGCGGCCGGCCTTACCGTGCTTAGCCACCTAGCTACGAAAACGCAGGTACTCTTCTTTACGCACCATCGGCACCTGGTGGAAATCGCCCGCGCAACGCTCAGCGCATCCACGCCCGTGGTCCCATTGATGTAGCGGAACACTGAGATAATCGGAGCTGCTCTTGCAGACGGCAACATCGCGTGAAGAATGTCGAACACAGCACTATGGCATTGGGTTCTATGCGAGAGTGGGCACGGTTACGAGAGCCGCATGAACACGTCGAGAGTCGCCGGCGCGGACGACGACACCCGCACCGCGTCGAGGTCGGTTGGGATCGGGTGGTCCACGGTCTCCTGGTAGAACTCATCGCTCAGTATGATGACGTTCTCAAACGCCTCGGACAGCGAGGGCTGGTTCTCGTCACGGTTGTACCAGATCGTGGCTTCGCGCAGAAAGTTGAAGCGCAGCCGGTGAACCACCTTCGCGACGGGCTTCAGTGTGTTCGTTCCGAACAACATCGTGGCGCCGAAGATCCGTTCGAAGGCTCCAATCAGCCGGCGGTACTCCTTGCCGCCTTTGTGCATTCCGAACGTCTCCAGCATGTCGGACGCGCTGCGGAATCGAATCACTTGGCTCTTCTGTCGGACGGCCAGCGTCGCTAAGAAGATCGGGACGATTCGGTCCTGGCCGAACGAAACCCCGTATTCGGGATGCCCGGTGAACTGAAGGACGAAATGCCCGTTCCGTCGTTCGTAGAGAAGCTGATTCAGTGGCAGGCGCGGGACCGGCAATCAGCACAGGACGAACGGTCGCGAGCTGAAGCAAAGGCTTTGGCTCGTCTGTTCGCGGTTCAACCGAACCAGTTCGATGCCCTTCGCTTTCTCAAGTCGCTGCCTGGACACGACCAGGGCGCTGTGGACCCGGCGGAGGACGGAGCCCGCGTCTTCCATGGGTCGGAACGCATTACCTCCGGCGGGAGATACGCCAAGCGGAAGTGTATTCTGCAATGACCACCTCGCACGGCGCCGGGAATGCCCCGGCGCGCCTCTGTGCGAGGAAGCCGAAGTCTCGTTGTGTGATCGGGAAAAGCAGTTCCAATTCCGTCACTGCGATTACTGCGTTAAGGAACCGGATGAAGGTAAGTGACTGAAACTGTGTGGTCGCAAGTTGCCAGTTATCATCGCCTTGGGCGCATATGTTCTCTGTTTGCAGCGGAAGAGCATTTTCCCAAGCTGGTCACGCGGGTTCGAGCCCCGTCTCCCGCTCCATGTTTTCAATAAGATACCTTCATTTTGGGCCCTCGAAATCGAGGTAGCTGACGGAAAGCACCGCAGCATCTGGCAGAAGTGCCAGCCGTGCAAGAGCGTAACCAAGCTTCGCCAGAACCGGCGTAAACGCGCCTGGGACAATGTTTCCGACATTAGCATTGGCCCAGTGCCAGCGAAAAGCGAACCCGCGTCGTCCAGCTTTTGGGAAATTACCGGGCGGAGGCAAACAAAGGGCTTCTGCGTCCAGGGCGATGATACTGCGCCAAACCTGACTCAGTCATTCCCCGTGGCCGCTTCCGTCCCGAACCGTCCATCGCCCTTGACTCAATTGATCCGGCCTGGATGACGGGCGTATGCCATCCACCGCGCAAGCAGGCTCAGGGGCATCACCAGGCATGATTTTTCTCTTGCAAAATCGTCAGGCATGTATGAATATAGGAGTTCCAGATCTTCTAGTACTTAAGTTGGAAAGTGCGGTGGCGAGTTCGCTATCCGCTCGCCACCCCCCAATTGGAGCCCCGCCAAATGAAAAGGTCACGCTGCTCGTTCTTCATGCCGCTGTCCGTAACAGCCTATTGGCTGATCGCGTTTACCGCGGTCGGCTACGCTGCTACAGTAGCCGCCCCGACGTTCAGCCCGGCCGGCGGGACGTACACCGCGCCGCAGACGGTGACGCTGAGCAGCACCACCGCCGGCGCCAGCATCAACTACACGCTGGACGGCAGCACGCCCAGCGAGACGGCGGGAACCGTCTATGCGGCGCCGTT
>Ga0187888_1003717_pt1 | contig 11731 bp, 7 predicted proteins | sample June2016WEW_7_40_FD_132987 | JGI IMG/M metagenome (GOLD analysis project Ga0187888, IMG submission 132987) | Peatland microbial communities from SPRUCE experiment site at the Marcell Experimental Forest, Minnesota, USA - June2016WEW_7_40 | ecosystem: Environmental > Terrestrial > Soil > Wetlands... | reverse complement strand
GGTCTCATAGCAGGCTCCTTCGCGAGTGAGTGGGGAACGAGACGTGAGAAAACCCCTCTCATCGTGCCGCAAAAGAGCAAAGAAGAGGCCAATGGGGTCCAGCGAGGCGGGTGCCGGAGCGGATCGGAGAAATAGGCAGGGACAGTGGAACGTAGGAGGGGCAATCGAGATGGAGGAGCCAGACGGGCAGGCCCGCGCCGTCATTCTTTCTTGTCCACCGCGAAACGGTTTAGTTCAAGGGGATTATATCCGTAAGGCCGGCAAGGCTCCTGGGAAGTCCTACGTATGGACGGCCCCACGGATATAACCTTCTTCATTCGGGGTCAAGAGAGCGGGCGGGCGTCGGATGCTGTTCCTCTCCGTGCCGCGGATGCGAGATGCTCCTTCATTGCACCGAGCGCCTCAGTAATCGAGTTGCATCGGGAGCGACCTCGGCATCAGGCCGGCGATTGGCTCATTGACACTCGGTCCGGGGTACCGTAGCTTGCAGGTGGATCCAGTGCGAGTCATGGGACCCAGGGCTACCCGCGTCGGGTCTCAGGCGGCAGGATTGCTGGGACCGTGACCGATCCATGAGGTCTCGTATGTGGATAGCAATCTTGACCAACGAGTACCCGCCCCACGTGTATGGGGGCGCAGGGGTCCACGTCGAATATCTCACCCGGGAACTGGCCACGATAGAGCGAGGGTGTCATCGCGTCTCGGTCATCTGCTTCGGCGACCAGGACATCCGCGACGGGAACCTGACCGTCCGGGGGATCAACCCGAGTTTCGAACTGCCTTGCCAGGACCCCCGGCACAAGAAGTTCCAGGAGACGATGCTCAGGGACCTGGTCATGGCGGGGATGCTCGAGGGCGTGGACATCGTCCATTGCCACACGTGGTACGCCCACCTGGCCGGCTGTCTCGCGAAGCAGCTCACCGGGGCGAGCCTGGTCCTGACGACGCATTCGCTGGAACCTCACCGCCCCTGGAAGGTCGAGCAGCTCGGCTCCGCGTATCGAGCGAGTTCCTTCATCGAGCGGACCGCCTACGAGAATGCCGACGGCGTCATCACCGTTTCCGAGGCGATGCGCGAGGACGTTCATTCCCTCTATGGAGTTCCCTACGACCGGGTTCGGATCATCCATAACGGGATCGACTTGAGCGAGTACAAGCCGACTCCCAATCAAGCCGTCCTGGCCAAGTATCGAATCGACCCCCAGAAGCCGTTCGTACTCTTCGTCGGCCGGATCACCCGCCAGAAGGGGATCATTCATCTGGTCGACGCCGTGAAGTACATCCGGCCGGGCGTACAGGTGGTCCTCTGCGCGGGGGCCCCGGACACGAAGGAGATCGGCCGCGAGATGGAAGAGCGGGTGGAACAGGCTCGCCGCGACGCCGCCGTGCCGATCATCTGGATAGCCCAGGTCCTTCCCAGAGAGGAGATCATCCCCCTCTACACGCACGCATCGGTCTTCGTCTGCCCGTCCGTCTATGAACCGTTCGGGATCATCAACCTGGAGGCCATGGCCTGCGAGACCCCCGTCGTCGCCTCGGCGGTCGGCGGAATCAAGGAGGTGGTGATTCCCGGGGAGACGGGATTGCTGGTGCCGTTCGAGGCGACCAGCCGCACGAACTTCGAGCCGAGAGAACCGGCGCAATTCGTTCACGACCTGGCAGCCGGCGTCAACCAGCTTCTCGACGATCCCCAGCGCCTCCGGGAGATGGGCCTGCAGTCGCGCGACCGGGTCGAACGGCATTTTAGCTGGTCCAGCATTGCCAGGCGCACGCTCGATTTCTACTCTGAGCTCGTGCACGAACACGCCCCCAAGGCGTCCGAGAAGTCCTGATCAGCAGCCTTGCGCGTCGACCCATGCCCGCAGCAGGACCGCCCCCGGGCCGTGGAACTCGATCCTGGGTGCCGGCCCGGAGAGATCCACGCGCGGAGCCGAAGCACCCGGGGCGAACGGGGGATCCTCGGTCGTGAGGATGAGATCCCAGTGTCGGCATGGCGAGGAAAGCTGATCCTGGAGCGAGCGAGTCCCTGAGCCTCGGAGTCGGATTACGACCCAGAGCGAAGGTCCATGGTCGGCCTCGCGGCGGAGAAGCAGCGAGTCGTCGTCGAGGGCCCGGGCCTCGAAGCTGCCCCGTCGTGAGCAAGAAAGCGCAGGCTCCATCCGCCGCAGCCGAAGCAGGGCCTGATAGAGCCTGAGCATTCCGGCATGCGGCTCGCGATCTCGCTCGGCCCAGTCGATCTTGCAGGCGAGGAAGGTCTGCTCGGACTGGCAATCGGGAATCTTTTCCAGCCCGGCGGGATCGGCGAAGGCTGCGTAGTGCCGGAACTCGTGGCGCCTGCCCTCCTTGACGAGCCGACCCAGCTCGGCGTTGTGGTCGGTGAAGAAGAGGAACGGGGCGGTCGCCCCCCATTCCTGCCCCATGAACAGAAGAGGAGTGGCGGGCGCAGTGAGCAAGAGTGCGGAGGCGGCTCGGTACGTGGCTGGGTCAAGCTGATGGTTGAGCCGCTCTCCCATTGCCCGGTTGCCGATCCGGTCATGATTCTGCAGGTAGAAGATGAAGCGGTGGGGCTCGAGTCCGGCCGGGTCCGTTCCCCGGACGTAACCTCGGTGGATCGAGTAGGAGCCGCAGAAGAGCCACCCGCGGTTGATCGTCCGGGCCAGGTCCGCCAGAGAGCCACGGAAATCGCGGAAGGCCCCATCCGAGTCGCCGACGAGGTAGCGGCGCAGCTCGTGGTGAAAATCATCCGACCAGAGCCCATCGAGTCCCCATCCCCCCTCGGATTCGGCCCGGACCATCACCGCGAGGTTGCGTGGGTCCTCAGCGAAGAGGAGGACCGACCGATCTCTGATCGACTCCCGTACGAGCACCGCGAGCTCCGCGAGAAAGTGGCGTGGGCTCTCGTCGAAGAGATAGTGCGTCGCATCCAGACGCAGACCGTCCAGGTGATACTCCGAGAGCCAGCAAAGTGCGTTCTCGAAGAAGAAGGAGCGCACCTGGTCACTTTGTTCGCCATCGAGATTGACGGCAGGCCCCCAGAGAGTCTGGTGGCGATTCGAGAAGTAAAAGGGGGTGAACTGGGTCAGGTAATTGCCGTCGGGGCCGAGATGGTTGTAGACGACGTCGAGGAGGACGGCTAGTCCCAGCCGGTGTGCTTCATCAACCAGGTTCCGGAGGTCATCCGGCCTCCCGTAGCATCGCGCCGGGGCGAACAGACTCACGCCGTCGTAGCCCCAGTTCCGGCTGCCGGGGAAGTCGGCCACGGGCATGAGCTCGATCGCGGTCACGCCCAGCCCTGCTAGCTGCGGAAGCCGGCGGGTCACCCCCTCGAAGGTTCCCTCGGGCGAGAAGGTGCCGACGTGCAGCTCGTAGATGACCAGGTTCTCGCGCGAGGCCCCTTGCCAGCCCCGATCGGTCCAGGAAAACCGGGCTGGATCCATGACCTCGGACGGTCCGTGGATTCCCTGGGGCTGGAATCGCGAAGCTGGATCGGGGAAGGGGCCCTGACCGTCCAGGCGATATCGGTAAAGCGCTCCGGCTCCCAAGCCCGGCACGAACCCGGAGAACATCCCCTCCGGAGACTTGCCGAGGTGAATCACCCGGTGCTCGGGGTCCTCAATGACGACCTTGACCTCCCGCTTGCCGGGGGCCCAGACCCGGAAGAAGACGCCATCGCCGTGGGGATAGGCGCCCTTGGGCGGTGGCCGGCTCATCTCGGAGCCTTCTTGAAGATCAGGACGGTCAGGGGAGGCAGGAGCAGGACGATCGACTGCGGTTGCCGGTTCCAGCCGATCGGCGATGGGACCAGCCCCCCCATGTTGCCCTGGCCGCTGCCGCCGTAAATCGTGGCGTCGCTATTGAGGATCTCCTCCCAGCGCCCGCCACGCGGAACTCCCACGCGGAAGTTCCGCAAGACCTGACCGCTGAAGTTGCAGACGACCAGGGCCTGGTCGTGCTCCACCGAGCCCTTGCGGAGGAAGGCGAGCACGCTGTCGGCGGCGTTGTCGGCCTCGATCCAGGCGAAGCCATCGGTCCGGCAATCCAGCTCGTGGAGGGCTGGCTCGGCCCGGTACTGCGTGTTGAGGTCGCGCACCCACCGCTTCAGGCCTTGATGTCGTGGGTCTTCCAGGAGGTGCCAGTCGAGGCTGGTGCCATGGGCCCATTCCTTCCACTGGCCGAATTCATCACCCATGAACATGAGCTTCTTGCCGGGTAGCGCGAACATGTAGCCATAAAGCAATCGCAGGTTGGCGCGCTTTTCCGACTCTTCCCCCGGCATCTTGGCCAGGAGCGATTTCTTGCCCGGTTTGGAGTCGTCGTGCGAGAGCGGCAAGAGGTAGTTCTCGTTGAAGGCGTAGTGCATCCTGAAGACGAGCTTGGTGTGGGCTTTCGGCCGCTCGGTTGGTTTCAGGGGCATGTACTCCTGGAGCGTGTCGTGGACCCAGCCGAGGTCCCACTTGTAGTCGAAGCCGAGTCCGCCGCTTCGTGCCAGCCGAGTGATGTCGGGCCGCGCCGTCGCGTCCTCGGCGAACGTCAGCACCCCGGGGTGGTCCTCGTGGACCTTCTGGTTCACCCCTTGGAGGAACGCGACGGCCGCGAGGTTCTCGTTGCCGCCGAACATGTTGGGCTGCCACGTTCCCGGCTCGCGCATGAAGTCGAGCCGGATCATCGATTCCACCCCGTCGACCCTCAGGCCGTCGAAATGATACTTCTCGAGCCAGAACAGGGCGTTTGCGGTCAGGAAGTTGACGACCGGGGGGCTCTCGAAGTTGTAGGCGTATGTTCCCCAGACCGGGATCTTCCGCCTTTTGGGGTCGGCGGGCTCGTAAAGGTGGGTGCCGTCGAACTTGGCGAGGCCGTGCGGGTCGGGGGCGAAGTGGGCGGGCACCCAGTCGAGGATGACCCCGATCCCCCTCTGGTGCAGCGTGTCGACGAGGAACATGAGGTCATGGGGCGTGCCGAACCGAGCCGAGGGGGCATACAGGCTGACTGCCTGGTAGCCCCAGGACTCCGCGGCCGGATGCTCGAAGATGGGCATGAGCTCGACGTGCGTGAAGCCCATCTCGGCGGCATACTCGGCCAACCGCGGGGCGGCTTCACGGTAGGTCAAGAGCCGATTTCCCTGCTCGGGAACACGCATCCAGGAGCCAAGGTGCACCTCATAGATCGTGATCGCCGCGGTGATCGATTGGCGGTCGCCACGGCCGGCCATCCACGAACCGTCGCCCCACCCGTAGAGTGACGGGTCCCAGACTTTCGAGGCGGTCCCGGGGGGGGGCTCGGCGGCGAAGGCATAAGGGTCGGCCCGGTGGAACCGCGAGTTGCCGGCGGCGGCGACCATCGAGAATTTGTAGAGCGCCCCCTGTCCAATCGCCGGAACGAAGCCGGACCAGACTCCGGTCCTGCCCCTCCGTTCGAGCGGATTCACCGACGGGTTCCAGCCGTTAAAGTCGCCGATGACGGAGACCTCGCGGGCGTGCGGGGCCCAGACGCCGAAATGGGTGCCGGATGAGCCGTTAAGGTCAAGGACATGGGCCCCCAGCTTCTCGTAAATCGAGTCGTGGGTTCCCTCGCCGATCTGCTGCAGGTCCGAGTCACTAATGATGATCATCGCTGGCCAAATGGTCCTTTCCCCGGGGCCGCACCGCGGCCGCCCGATATGACGCTAGCATAATCGCCGTCGGTTCCCGGTTCCAGTGCTCGACGCCAACTGCCCTGGAGCTGTCTGCCAACACGGGGTCTCCCGGGCTTTCCGGCCCGCCCCGGCTGATCTGGTATCACATCATCACATGAAGTAGTCAAAGTCTTGCTCGGTGCGGAGCTTCCGCCGGACCCGCAGGATGTGAGCGGGGTTGACCTGGGGGTCGAGCTTCACGAAGTTCGTCGCGCCGCGCCAGAGGAACCTCTCATCGCTGATCAGGTCGTGCACCTGGTACGATTCGACCAGCCCCGAGCCCAGATGGAGATCCTGCACGGGGAGCCGCACCCACCCCGAGTGGGCGTGAGACGGATCCAGGTTGACGATCACCACGATCAGGTTGGTCATGTCCGGGGTCGACTTGCCGTAGCAGATCAGCGCGTCGTTATCGATGTCGAAGAACCGGAGGTTGCGGTTGAACTGGAGCGCCGGATTCTCACGGCGGACCTCGTTGACCCGGGCGATGTAATCGCGCAGGCTCCAGGAGACCTCGAGGTCCCAGTGCGTGATCTGGTACTTCTCGGAGTTGAGATACTCCTCCGAGCCGGGCCGTACCGGCGTGCCGACGCACTGCTCGAAAGGCGGCCCGTAAATGCCGTAGCTCGCCCCCAGGGTCGCGGCCAGGACAAGGCGGGTCATGAAGGCCGGCCGGCCGCCGATCTGGAGATGCTCGGGAAGGATGTCGGGCGTGTTGGCGAAAAGGTTACCGCGCATGCACTCGGCCGATTCGCTTTGAGTGAGCTCGGTCAGGTAGTCGGTCAGCTCCTTCTTGGTGTTCCGCCAGGTGAAGTACGTGTACGACTGCGAGTATCCCCCCTTGGCCAGCCGGGCCATCACCTTCGGCCGCGTGAACGCCTCGGAGAGGAAGATGGCCTCGGGATGCCGGGTCCACACCTCGGTGATGACCCAATCCCAGAAGCGGAAGGGCTTGGTATGGGGGTTGTCGACCCGGAAGATCGTCACGCCGTGATCGATCCAGAAGAGGAACACGTCGCGGAGCTCGGCCCAGAGTGCCTTCCAGTCGTCGCATTCGAAATCAATCGGGTAGATGTCCTGGTACTTCTTGGGTGGGTTCTCGGCGTACTTGATCGTCCCGTCAGGGCGGTGGCGGAACCACTGGGGATGCTCGCGCACATAGGGATGATCGGGCGAGCATTGGAAGGCGATGTCCAGCGCCAGCTCGATGCCAAGTTCCCGTGCCTTCCTCACGAGGCGACCGAAGTCCTCGATCGTGCCCAGTTCGGGGTGGATGGCCTTGTGGCCCCCCTCGGGGCCGCCGATGGCCCAGGGGCTTCCGGGATCGTTTGGGCCGGGGGTCAGCGTGTTGTTCGGTCCCTTGCGAAAAGCCCGTCCGATCGGGTGGATCGGCGGCAGGTAAAGGACGTCGAAACCCATCTCCGCGATGTAGCCCAGGCGCGCCTCGACGTCGCGAAACGTGCCGTGGCGGCCTGCGACCGAGGACGCCGACCGAGGAAACATCTCGTACCAGGCCCCGAATCTCGCCAACTCCCGCTCGACCATGATGCGGAGCGACCGGTCATACGTAATAGCCGCGCGCCGGTCGGGGTACCGCGCCATCTGCTCTACCAGGTCCTGCTTCAGGCCCGCCCGGACCCGTGACTCCTGGCTCTCCGTGCCCGCCAGGAACCGAGCCCGCTCGCGCAACCAGTCGGCATCGGGGCCGTTGGCGCGCTCGGCCGCCTCGCGGAGATGCTCGACCCCCTCCAGAAGCTCGCTGGTGAGATCCTGCTGGCCGGCCTCGTGCTTCTTGATCAGCTCCTTGTGCCAGGTGAGATAGCGATCGACCCAGGCCTGGATCGTGTACTCGTGCCATCCTCGAGCCGTCACCGTGAACCGGCCGGTCCAGCAGTCGTTGCCCAGCAAGGTCATGGGGACCTCGTCCCACTCGGTCGCGCCGGTGGAACGATGGCGGAGGACGGCCACGATCACATCATGCCCGTCGCCAAAGATGTCGGCAGCCACCACCAGCTCCTCCCCCACCGTCCGCTTGATGGGGAATCGCCCGCTGTCAACCTCCGGAGAGACTCCGGCAATGATCACTCGCGACGGAGCCCGGTCACGCACCCCGTCCCCCTGCGCCTCTCCTGCCGATGCCATGATTCGCTCTCCCCCGCGGTCACCATCGCGGACCGTGGCCAGACCTCTTGCCATCGCCGGCCGCCAGTGCACTGCCGGCAAGGGCATGATCCCGGAGCACCAGGCTCATCGGACGCCCGGCGCAGTCGATCATGCCCAGACCCATCTTAACACAGACCGTCATGAACGTTCCCGAGTCAAGGGAAGCAGCCCGCGAAGATCAGAGATCACCGGGACCGTGGGTGTTCCATGCGCCCTCTCTTGCTCCTGGGACCGACACACCCAGATCCCCCGGATTCCCGCATCGCGGGCCCCGATCATGTCACGTTCCCAGGAGTCTCCCACATAGACCACCTCCTCCCGCGCGAGCCCCAGGCGCGCCCGAGCATTCTGGAAGACTCGGGGATCAGGCTTGCGGTATCCCAGCTCCGAGGAAATCACGATGACCTCGAAGAGCTCTGCCAGGGAGGTCGTGCGCAGCTCGGGTTCAATATAAAGAGTCTGGCTGTCCGACACCAGTGCCAGCCTATAGCGTTCTGCAAGGGTCTCCAGCACCTCTCGAGATTCCGGGTACAAGCGGAATCGCTCGATCGAGAGCAAGCGGAAAAGCTGCGCGACCGCCCCGGCCAGATCGGAAGAGGATCCGGCGCCCGAACGCTCCAGGAGCCTGCCGAAGAGCTGGGCGGCGTCGACTTCCGGATGCCGCTCCGCGCTCCGATCCAGGCTCTCTTGCACGATGTGAAAGTAGATCTCACGCAGCTCCGCGGCCTTGACCGCGGCTCCTCGATACTGGAGGAAGGAGGCCAGGACCTGCCAGAGGTGGTCCTTCCTTTCGTCGGTTTTGATATCGACGATGGTCAGGTAGAAGTCAAACAAGATCGCCTTGACCGGCATCTCGAGGACCATACGCCTGCCTACTTTCGGGGGAGTCTCTTCTACCCGCGTGACGCCGCCTTCGATCACTTTACAGCGACAGCGCAAGACGGCATCTGGCGATCCCCAGCTCAAAGCCTTCATAAGACCCAAGCTCTATCAGACAACCAGCACTCGCTGCACGAGGCTCAACCGTATGGAACAGGCTCCGAGGTAGTACGGCCGAGCTGCCTCGATTCCTCCCTGGCGAGTGGTTAAGAACGCTGAAGCCTTCGCCTGAAGGCGAGGGTTTTGACCCTCCCAGCATGCGACAATAAGGACAGGCTTGCGGAATACTGGTTGTAGGGGGAACGTTCCTTGGCAATGCGGACGAAGAGGTAGTAACCAGTCGACTCGCGTAGAATGCGCACCGGCTTGCCGCTCCGCGACTCGACTGGTTTTGAGCTCCATCGCGGTTACAATGTGCGCCGAACAAACCCAATTTTCGGTGGATGTAAATCATAGCAATTTCTCAACTTCCGTGGTGGTTTTGGTCGAATGGCTAGCGCGTTTTACCGTTGAGTTGCAGACGCGGCGGGACGTCCTCTCCTTCTCCCGCGGGGAGCGATTTTTTGGGGTCGGTTTATTTGACACTAACGGAAGCAGTAGTCGATTTGAAACCCGTAGAGCCAAGGGACGCGCGGGTCGATGTTCTCGGCCCGCAGCTTGGCTGGCAAGTTCTCATAGTGCTCTCTGAGCTTATCAGCATCAGGAGCGTTGTAGTACGTCACGAGGATTCTGTCCCCGTCGACCCTCACGTCCCCCTCCAGTCCCCCGAAGTACGCCGTGGCCATGTGCTTCGCGTCCCAACTCGTCGCGGGTGGAGCAAGCCGCTTGCGAAACCGATCGATCGCCGCTTGAGCGACCAGCCCCATCGTCATCTGGCCATAACGAATGTTGAGATTGCATGTCCCTGCACGATTCCAACCCAATGCCTGGTGAGCATTGAAGAATTCCTCCACATGCCATCGCTTGGGGAATTCTCCGGCCAGCTCCTCAACCTCGTCGCCAGCGCGGGTCGCGAGGAATGCGTTGAAGCAGTATTCCTCCGGCCGTTCCCCTTGCCGCTGGACGTATTGGTAGAACGGCCCGGCGTGGCTGTCCTGAGGCGTGTATGCCAACTTCGCGGTCGCATAGCCCGCCCACCGCGGCTGGAACACCTCTGGCGGCAGTGCCCTCAACTTGGCACGCAGGACAGGTCGGTTCAGCATCGGTACCAGAAGGTCGAATTTCGTCTCGGTCTTGACCTTATCCAGAAGCTCGACGGTGAAGTGTTCCGAATCGGCCAGGACCAGTACTTTGCCAGGCTCGGGATTGAGGATATCACTGGCCAATTTCAGCAGTTCCTCGGCCGCAGCCGCGGCCGTGCGTGCCGATGTGCCCGTGGTGAAACAGATCGGTTGGCCGGTATCGACATCCAGCGCGAAAAAAGTCTGAGCGGTCTTGATGGGCCGTTCCCGACTGTCATGGCGGTGGAGGCGCATGTGCCGCTTGCTGAAGCTGCGGACGCGATGGGGATCGATGGCTAAGAGCCGGCCCGGGAAGTGACCTGAGGCGCGGCGGATCTTGCCGAGAGCCACCTGGAAATTCAGACTGTCGGCGACGGTGCGAGCCGCGAGCAGTTCGTGGACGGCCATGTCACTGGCGAGAAACGGTAGGCCGTTGGCCAACTCGAAGATCCGCTGGTTCAAGGTGCGGCGGTGCCGCAATCCGGTGCGGCACAGCGCCGCCTCGTGAATCAGTTGCAACGCGAGGCGCGGTCCCACTCGCTCCGGGCGCTGTCCCGTCCAACCGCAGACCAAGTCCCAGGCCCCCAAGCGGAGCAACTCGGGGACGAGGAGCCAGATGCCGGCCAGGTTTCCCACGACCTTGTCGGCAAGAAACTGTCGCACGCCGTACTCGATGCTCCGCGGATCACAGGGGATGGGCTTGGTGCGATTCCGCTTGGTCTGGACCACGATGGGCGGTTCAGATCCCGGGCGGTAACGGTAGAGTTTTTTTTGGAAGGCCGTATTTCTCGATGACGCGTTCCACGCTTCTGGTGCTGATCTGGAAACCGGCCTGGCGGAGTTTCTGAGCGATGATGTCGGCCGAGGCGTCGGGATCGAGAAAGCGTTGGCGGATGACCTGTCGCTCGACCTCGTCGGTGCGGACGTAGTTGGTTTTGGGGCCGCGTTTCTGGGGCTGGAGAGCCAGTGCACCATTCTCTCCGAATAGTTTGAGCACTTGATAATAGCGTTGTCTGGTGACGCCGTACTTGAGGGCAGCACCGGCAGCACCGAGCCCTTCGCACTCCCCTTCCATGAGCATCATCACCCGCGGAGTGATCTCGTCGTTGGAGGGGATGATCAGTTCGCCCGCGGTCCCAATGATGCGGCGTTCGGGCAGTTCGAATCTCATGCTCCTCTCCTGGCCTCGGGGTTGGGCACTGGAAACGCGTCGGGCACATCGCCCTTGAGGATAGTCGGGCCGAGCGTGCATGTCAAATAACATATGGCGGTAATCTGCGGGAAAGCGCGGGGAGTCCCCAGCGATTTCAGGGGCAGCCGGGCCAGTTACCGCCATACTTGATGTTACACGAATTGTCGGTGATGAGGGGCGGGTGTTGCGGGCGGTGAGGGCGGGCCTGATCGTTGCAGGGGGTAGTGCTGGGAGCATACTCGGCGGGCCGAGTAACAGATCGCGGACGTTGGTCGGTGGCTTGAGCCTGGTGAAAAAGGACCGAGCGCTCGAGCTAGGCTGGGTGGAAATAAAGCCCAGGCCGCGCGACTCATGCCAGGAGGAATCTCCCAGCGCAGAGCACCAACTCCGATCGAACGGCCCCGGTGATCAGCGCCCCGCCGCGTGCATCGAGAACGTTGAAAATCAATGCAGCCCCAAAAATCGCTGCCAGGGGGAGAGGGTGGCCGAAGGTAGGGTCAGGTAGGCTGATGCAAAGTTGCTATTGACACGGTTTTTGAGGACGTCCTAAGACCCCCCGGAAGGCCCGTCTTCAGGGGATGACCAAACGACGGCCGAAATGCTGGC
>Ga0187888_1003715_pt1 | contig 11737 bp, 7 predicted proteins | sample June2016WEW_7_40_FD_132987 | JGI IMG/M metagenome (GOLD analysis project Ga0187888, IMG submission 132987) | Peatland microbial communities from SPRUCE experiment site at the Marcell Experimental Forest, Minnesota, USA - June2016WEW_7_40 | ecosystem: Environmental > Terrestrial > Soil > Wetlands... | reverse complement strand
GTGTGTGAGCTGTGTCCGCGCTTCTGCCGCCTGCGCGAGGGACAGCGCGGCCTGTGTTTCGTGCGCGCCTGCCAGGACGGGAAGATCGTGCTTACCAGCTACGGCCGCTCGACGGGATTCTGCGTGGATCCCATCGAGAAGAAACCGCTCTATCACTTCCTGCCCGGCACGCCGGTGCTGTCCTTCGGCACAGCCGGCTGCAACCTGGCGTGCAAGTTCTGCCAGAACTGGGAGAGCAGCCGCTCGCGCGAAGTGGAGACCATGTCCGCGGCCGCTTCGCCGCGTGAAATCGCCGAAGCGGCGCAGCGGCACGGCTGCCCCAGTGTGGCCATGACCTACAACGATCCGGTGGTGTTTCACGAATACGCTATCGACGTGGCTGACGCCTGCCACGAGCGCGGCATCAAGACCGTCGCAGTGACCGCCGGATACGTCTGCCCGGCCCCACGTGCCGAGTTCTATCGCCGCATGGATGCCGCCAACGTGGACCTCAAGGCCTTTACCGATCGCTTTTACCGCGAGCTGTGTGCCGGCGATCTCGCCACTGTGCTCGAAACCCTGGTCTTTCTGCGCGAGCAGACCAAGGTTTGGCTCGAAGTCACCACTCTGCTGATTCCTGGTGAAAACGACAACGACGGCGAACTGGACCAGATGACCCGCTGGATGCACGCCAACCTCGGGCCCGACGTGCCGCTGCACTTCTCGGCATTTCATGCCGACTTTCGCATGCGCGACAAACCGCCGACCCTGCCGGAAACCCTGACCCACGCGAGAGAGATCGCGCTCGGCAATGGCCTTCGCTACGTTTACACCGGCAATGTGCGCGACCCGGCCGGCGGCAGCACGAACTGCGTGGGCTGCGGAAACCGGGTTGTCGGCCGCGACGGCTATGAGATCACGGCATGGAACCTCACCGACGACGGCCATTGCACCGCTTGCGGCGGCGTGTGCCCAGGTGTCTTTGCCGGTGTTCCCGGCGGCTGGGGCAGTCGCCGTCTCCCGCTCGATGATGTCGGCGAATTGTGATTGTCTACTTGTCGGGCAGGTTGGCCGGACAATCGTCGAAGTGCAAGACCCGCCCCTTGCCGGCCCGCTTGCCACACAGAAGCGCGTGGTCCGCGCGGCGCAAGAGCTCGTCCTGATCGATCTGGGAGCCGTCGTCGTCGGTGGTGGCCACACCGAAGGTCGCGCCCACGATGCCGTGTTCGTCGATGGGCTGGCCCGACAGGGCCTGCAGGATGCGGCCGGAAACCATGCACGCCTGGGTGGCGCTGGTTTCGGGGAGCAGGACGACGAACTCGTCTCCGCCGAAGCGAGCCACGATGTCTATCTCACGCAATCCGGTACGCAAGCGCTGCGCCACGGTCACCAGCACGCGATCGCCGGCCTCGTGGCCGAAGCGGTCGTTGACCTGTTTGAACCCGTCGAGGTCGACCAGAGCCAGGCTCAGGCTGCGTGGGTGCCGGCGCATACGCACGAATTCGTCACGGATACGCTCGGACAGGTGGCGCCGGTTGTACAGGCCGGTGAGCGGATCGGTGATGGCCAGCATCTCGACCTCGCGCCGCGCCTGATCAACCGCTCGCGTGAGCAGGGCGCCGGTCACCGCCGAGCTGAGCACCAGCCGCAGTTCTTCATAGAGCATGGTGTCGGGCGCGCCGTACTCGAGCGACGCCATGCCCAGCCGCTCGCCGCGGAAGCCAAGCGGCACCAGCACCACGGAGCGGCCATCGAGAAAACCGGGCGGCGCCAACTCGCGCGTGGCAAAGCGCACCGGTTTGTCGGAACGGCCCATGCCACTGAATACCAGGGTGGCCTCGCTCTCTTCGCTGACCCGGTTGGGTTCGGTGAACAGTGCGACCGCACCGGCTCGAATTCCCAGATGGGGCAGATGCTCTGCCGCTGCTTTGCCGAGCGCGTCCAGGCTGGGCGCCGCCAGCATCGCAGCGGTCGCCTCGGCCACCGTCCCCATGAGGGCCAGCAACTCGCCCCGCTGCTGGGCCTGTGCGATGGCTGCCATGTCACTGGCCACCAGCAACGCCTCTTGGATGAGATCGTAGATGCGGCCCCGCGTGGCGGAATCGTGAACGCAGGCAAGGGCATCACGCCGCAGAACCAGCAGCACGTCGTGCGCGGTGCCCACCGAGCTATCGCGACGGAGCAGGGCATAGCAGATGTCTTCCACGCAATTGACGAAGGCGGGTGCTTCCGGTTCGGCGACCTGCTCCAGGAAGGCAGAGAACAACCGCTGTTCCCAGTCCTCGGGCACGAAATCGAATCCGCTGTGTGCGGCCTGACGGAGGTTGGCGACCACGCTCTCCTGCCGGGCTTGTAAGACGCTGGCGAAATCCTGCGCCTCGCCTGGCAGAGGCCAGGACAGCACGCGCTCGCGGCTGCGCGTGTTGCACCCGCAGGAGCGCCGGCGCACGAATTCCGTCTCGAAGGTGATGGCGCGCTCGAGCAGCGGGGTTCCGTGCAGGGCCCCGGCCAAGGAGCGCACCGCATGGCGGACCTGCTCGGTCGCCGGCTGGCGCACGGTGGTGAGCGGCACGCGCGCGTAGCGGGCAAAATCCAGATCGTCGAATCCCACCAGCGAGAGATCGCGCGGCACGCGAATCCCTCGCCGGTCGAGCTCGTCGAGAGCTCCCACAGCCATGACGTCGTTGGCGCACACGATGGCGTCCACCTCGCCCGCTCCCAGCCCGTGGCGATCGAACAGCTCGGCCACCGCCAGGCCGCCGCTGGGGCGGGTGAAATTGCCAAATCCCATCCGGCGCGAATCGACGTGCATGCCCTGCTCGGCCAGCGCGCGCGCAAACCCACGATGGCGCGCCTGTGCTTCGGGGTTCCCGGGCGGGCCGGCAATCATGGCAATCTTGCGCCGGTCGTGGGCCTCGATGAGGTGCTTGACCGCGGTGTACATCCCGACCTCGTTGTCAATCAGCAACGAGGACATGCCTGGTACCTCCACGCCCAGACAGACGCGCGGCAAAGGAGCGAAGCCCTGCACGAACGTGGCGATCTGGGCTGGCGTCACGTGGTGGCCGATGGTGTGCGCGCAAATGAGCAAGGCGTCGACGTTTTGCGGGCCCATCAGATCGAACACGAAGCCCTTGGGATGCTGCAACTCGATGCCCAGCATGCCGCCGGCGATGGCCACGAAGTCCAGGTTCTGCTCGCGCGCCTCGCGCTCGGCGGCGACCAGCACCTGTTTCTGGAACTCGTCGTCAAAGGCGTCCGCCAGAAGCCCAAGACGAGGCCCCCGACGAGGAAGACCGACTTGCTTTGGGTCAGCCATTGACGTCACTGGTGCGTGCGGGAAGGAATCCTTCTAATCCATTCTGCTCGCGCTGGATCGCGCATCGCAAGGGTTGCGCATTTTTCCAGACGTCTCATGTGAGCCGGCGACCACATCTCGCACAATCGACTACCTCCGGACGTTGTGTAGCTCTGACGGAAGTTCGCCCCTGGGACGGGCGGGCGCGACGTCGGTCTCCGACTCCAAGCGACACTCGCTACTATTGTTCGCCGGATACAATACGGACGAGTTGGGCTGATCGGTGGTAATCGGCGTGCCTTCGTTTGCAGCGAGTGGGTACGTCGTACAATCATCGGTCAACCATAGGCCGAAGAATCCGTTGCCCGCGGATGTCGAGTACACGGCCGTATGATCGATCTTCAACGCCCACCACGACTGCGAACCCGACGTCGTACGGTGCTGGCTCAGCCTGGACGTCGTGCTAAGGTGTCGCCTTTCTACGATGTCCCTGGTACGCACCGTCGCGCGCAACAGCTTGTGGAGCGGGCTCGACTTGATTGTCGAGATGCTGTTGCCGCCCATCATCTCCATCATCGTGGCCCGCGCGATGGGTCCCGCGAAGCTGGGCGAGTTCAGCTACGTCATCTGGATATCGACTGTGGCTGCGAGTCTCGGGGGCCTCGCGGTCTCGGGAGCAGCTCGCAAATACATGGCCGACTACGCCGGGCAGAAGCGCCCCGAGGTCTTTTTGGCGATCCTCCGCGTGGGTCTGGTCTTTCAGGCCATCATCTCACTTCTGCTGGTCGGCGCCGGGCTCTGCTGGGTGTTCTCGGCTCTCCCGCGCGACGAACGCGGGTTCGCCACTCTGGCGATGGTTTCCATCCTGCCTGCGGGCTTGATGCCCATGGCCACGGCGGTGAACAACGCCGTGGAAGAGCTCCGCCCAAATGTCATCGCTTCCATCGCCGCGGGACTGATGCACGCGGCCGGAATGTGCGTGACGCTGGTCATGGGCTGGGATCTGGTCGGTCTGGCCGGCGCGCTGCTCGCCAGCAAGACAGCCGACTGCGTGGTGCGCTGGCTGCTGACTGGGCGGAGGCTTCCTCAGTACTTGCAGGCCATGGGGGCAAGCGTCGATTCCGTGTGGCGCCCGGCGCGGCTACCGCCGGGGCTTGCCCGAGAGATCGCCAAGTTTTCCGGACAGTCGACGATTCTGGTGCTGCTCGCCATCGTGGTGTGGAATCGCTCCGAGATTATCTTCCTGAAGCGATTCTGTGACATCCGCCAGGTTGCGTTCTACTCCATTGCGTTTAGCCTGAGTTTGATTCCTGGCCAAATTGTTGGTCCCTTCTCGCTGGCGGCAGGGGTCAGCGTCTTCGCGGAGCAAGGGCGTAGCGCCAAGGCGGGGCTACATGTCACTCATCAATACTGGCGTTACCTGGTGCTGCTGATTCTACCGGTGTGCCTGGGACTTTCCGTCTTGAGCGGTCCCCTGATGCAGATCCTGTACGGCGTCCAGTATCGCGAAGCGGCCCCGGTCTTGACGTTGGCTGCGGCTTTGGGCATGTTCGCGCCGCTGGCGAACCCGGCGACATCCCTGATCACCGCGGCCGGAGGACAAGGGAAGGTTGTGGGCTGCGGGTTGCTGGCTGCCGCAGCAACCATCGCTCTCGATTACTGGTTGGTCCTCTACCATGGGGCCATAGGTGGTGCGCTGGCCAACGGACTCGGACAGGCGATATCAACAATCAGCACAATCATCATCGCACGCAGATACGTGGGTTTTCGCATTTCTCTCGGTTTCACACTGCGGGTATTGCTTGCGGCACTTGCAATGGCGGCGACAGTTGCGCTGTTGCTGCACCTGGTTTCCAACATTGTGGGTGTTGTGGTGGGGCCGTTTCTTGGTGTGGTGGCGTATGCCTTGTTCCTCAGGATAGGGCGAGCAGTGGAAGAAGAGGATATTGACCGCCTGCTCAGGGCCGAAAGCGTCTTTCCGAGCAGGGTAAGACCTCTCTACCGGAAGCTGGTCGACATCGTCGCCTATCTGTCTTGCGCCAACCGGCGGCTGTCCTCGCCGGGCGCCGACCATGACCAGCGCGATCAAATCTCGGGAAATCGACTATTCTAGCCTCTTTGCCGCCTGCGCATGGAACTGCGGCTAGGTCGGACGACCCGCTGAGCGGGGCGACTACTTCGTTGCTGGCGCCGCAGCGTAGACCTGGCCCAGGTCGGTCAAGGTGTCATCGGTGTTGTAGACTTCACAGTTCGGCGACCACTGGTACCAGGCATAGCGCGCCAGTCGCGGGTGTCTGGCGAAAACCGCAAGCGCTGCCTGGAAAAAGGCGATCACGCCCGCTGCGGTGGGGGCGCTTTCGTTCAGGCAGCCCCACTCAGTCAGCCAAATGGGCCGATTGCCGGGAAAGCTTTCCGCGTAGTTGATGTAGCTCTCAAGCTGTGAGGCCGCGGCGTCGCACGAGCCTGCGTTCCAGCCGTACCAGTGAATGGCGATGAAGTCGACCCGCAGCGTGGTGCTGGCCGCGACGTCCGCCATGTACTCCTTGAACCATGCTTGCCCAGTGGTGTTGGCCTGGGTCGCGGGCGATCCCACGGCGATGGTCGCCACGCTGTCGAATGCCGGCAAGAGCGCAATTGCCGACGCCACTGTGATGTTGGATTGGGTCGTGTTGTCCGGCTCATTGAAGCCAAGCACGTACTTGGAGCCATTGCTCGCGAAGCCCGCAACAGCCGTCTGGATGTTGGCCGCGGTATCCGCGCCCCAAATCATGGGCACATACTCGACGCCGTTCGGGGCTGCGCACGGCTCGTCCTCGCTCCCCTCCCAGTTGTAGTACCAAGACACGTTCATGGCCGTGCGCACCTTGCACGCCCCGCCGGCAATGCCCTTGAACGGCTGCCCACCACCAGTGCCGCCTGCACCGCCGGTACCGCCAGTACCGCCGGTGCCCCCTGCGCCTCCAGTTGTCTTGCCGCCAGTGCCACCGGTACCGCTGGTGCCAGATGTGTTGCCGCCGACGCCTGTGCTACCGCCTGTGCCGCGGGTCGTGCCACCGCCACTTCCTCCGCTCCCGCCGCTGCCCACGCCGCCACCCGTGCTTTGACCACCGGCTGGGCCTACGCTTCCGCCGGTGCCTACGCTCCCGCTTGAGCCTATGCCACCGCCCGTGCCCAAACTTCCGCCGTTGGCTGCGCTGCCGCTGCTTGCGCCTCCAGCGCTGCCCAGACTTCCGCCGCTGGCTACGCTGCCGCCGCTGGCTGCACTCGTGGCAATGGCTGCGCTACCGGCAGTGCCTACGCTTGTACCGGTGCCTGCGCTTCCTCCAGTGGCCGCAGCTCCGCCGCCGCCAACGCCGCCACCGCTACTTGTGTTTCCGCCGCTGTTTTTGACGCCACCCTGACCACCCGAGCCCAATGTCCCACCTGTCCCAGTGCCAGATGCGCCGCCAGAACAACCAGCCGCAGCCAGCGCGATGAGTGTGCCGCAACAGAGTGCCGTGAGGCTTGACCGAGCCCGGCGATGATGGCGATCATTTGGACAACGCATGAAGACTCCTCTGCGGGAAATCACACACGAGGATAGCGCATTTGTGGATCAAGTGTCTGGCCCTCATCAAGTAGCCGCAGACACCAAAGCCGCTGCCACTATGGCTGCCTTCGGAACGCAAGGCCATGATCGACTGCCTCCCGTCGTGAAATCGCCCATTTGCGTCGCGTCCCTTCGTTGCTCCTCGGTCAAATACGTTCGAGTATTCTGCGGGTGTACAATACATGGTCGACCGGCATGATGACGGGGGAGAACATGAACCAGCGACTCATCGGCTGCGTGGCGTTGGCACTCGCGTGCTCCTCGGCAAAGCCAACCGGCGGCGCCGGGCCGAGCACCACCTTTCCGGACGCGAGCGTGGCCCCGACGCCCACCTGCGAGAGCGAGGGCGGCTCCGCCCCGGTCGCGCAGCCGGTGTTCGTGCGCAACATGAAGGGCGACAAGTCCTGGGCCGAGACCGGATGGTTCTCGTCGCCCGGTTTGGTCGATCTGAACGGTGACGGCAAGAAAGAAATCGTCGCGCCCTTCTACAGCTTGTTCGTATTCGACAGCGCGGGCAACACGCTGGCCACCATCCCCCAAGACACGTACACGCAGGACCGCATTTACGCGCCGGCCGTGGTGGCTGATCTCGATGGCGACGGCGTGATCGAGATTGTGGCCGCGGGTGACCAGGGCACGGTGGCCGCCTACGAATGGAAGAACGGGACCCTGAGCATCAAGAGCGGCTGGCCCGCGTCCACGACAAGCGCTGGCCAGAGCCCGGAAGGCCGCGGCATGGCGGCCGGGGATCTCGACGGCGATGGCCAGATCGAGGTGGCGGTCACCACCACCAATACTGCCGACGGTGGCGCCCAGGTGTTCGTGTTCTCACCCAACGGCCAGCTTTACCAGCCGGCCGGGGTCAGCTGGCAGGCATGGCCGCGCTACAACACGCGCAAAGGTCTGGGCGGCGACGCCGACACCAATGGCCAGGGCCAGCAGGGCTACGGTTGCTATGGCCTCAACGTAGGCATCGGCAACATTGACGACGATGCTCAGCAGGAGTTGATCGTCACCTACGACAACCACCAGATCAACGCCTTCAAGGCCGACGGGACCTCAATTCTCGCTGCACCCTATTTCACCAACCCCGCCACTGAGTACCTGAACCAGCCGATGGATTGGGGCCAGTTCATCCGCTGGGCCGATCCCCAGGTGGAAGAGAATCACTACCACTTGCACACCGGCGATTGGCCCGACATCAACACCACTATGTGGCTGCAGTGGACCGCGTCGCCACCTTCGGTGGCCGATCTCGACGGTGATGGGAAGAACGAGGTGATCGGGATCCCCAACGCCGAGATGAAAACCCCCTACCAGACCCAGGGCTACGCTTTCACCGTCCTGCAAGGCGCGCAGGACGGCGGCGCCCGCAGTGCGATGCGCCTACCGGGCTGGGAGACGCTGCCCATGAGCGCAATGCCGGTGCCGCGTGCGGATGACGACTATTACCCTCCCAGCGGCGTGCCCGCGCCGGTAGTGGCCAACATCCTGGGCGACAGCCGGCCCGAGATCATTGCCGCCATCAACGACGGCGCGATCTATGCAGTCAGCCCCGACGCCCAGATCCTGTGGCACTACGACTACGCCAAGGGCGCCGCCAAGACCTTTGCGTCCGAGCCGGTGGTGGTGGACCTGAACCGCGACGGCGTGCCCGAGATCGTGTTTGGCACGTACTCGCTTGCAGCCAATGCGGGGCGCCTGGTGATCCTGAGCAATATCGGCGCGGAGCTGTACGACATCACCTTGCCGGGCCAGGGCAGCGACGGCAACGGCATCGGCGTGCCGGCGGCGCCGTCAGTGGCGGATCTGGACGGCGACGGCACGCTGGAGATCGTGCTTCTGACCTTCGACCACGGCGTGGATGTGTTCAACGTGCCCGGCTCGGGAACCCAGTGCCTGCCCTGGCCCACAGGCCGCGGGAACCTGCTGCGCAACGGGCAGGGTCCGGCCTACGTGCCGTAGCCAGATGTGCCGTAGCCAGTCGCGTGGGGAGCCCGCCGGCTTCGCTGGCGGCGCACCATCGCGGGAGGGGTTGGCGAGGCCGAGCGAAGCGAGCGGGGACTAGGAGGCGGGTGGGGGGCCGAAGGGCGACGCGAACCCTTTGAGGGTTCCCATGTCATTTAGAGAGCGTCGTGGCCGCGCTCTCCGGTGCGGATGCGGATAGCGTCGGCTATCGGGCTGACGAAGATCTTGCCATCGCCGATCTCGCCGGTGCGCGCGGTGGCCAGAATCGCCTCCACGATGGGCTGCACCATGTCGTCGTCGACGACAATCTGGATGCGGACCTTGGGGATGAAGTCCACGACGTAGGCCGAACCACGGTACACTTCCTTCTTGCCGCCGGTGCGGCCGAATCCCCTCACCTCCGAGACGGTCATGCCCTGGGCGCCCACCTGGCGCAGCCGGTCCTTCAAATCGTCCAACTTGAACGGCTTGATGATGGCTTCGATCTTCTTCATGGCAGCAAGCATCCTCCTGAATACGTTGCCGGTATGTTTCCGCGCGGTGAAATGTCCGTAACCGACTTGGTCGTCAAAAGCCCTGGTAACGACTGGCTCGCTTCGGCATCACAGATGAGGAAGGCCGGGGTTGCCCCTTTCCCATGGAGCAACGTCGCCCAAGCTGAGAGCGGAGTTCGTAGGTTGGACGGAGGGGGGGCCCATGATCAAGGAAGCAGCACTGAGCCCTAGAACGATTTTTGTCGTCCTGTGCATCATGGGATTGGTTCACTCTTGCGCCTGTACCAGTGCGAAGTCTGGAGGAACACCCGATGCTTCGAGCACCGGCGGCGCAGCGGACGCGAGTGGAAATCTGGCCACGGACGGCGTGATCACCACCGGAGGAGCCATTGCCACCGGCGGGAGCCTGGTCAGTGGTGGCGGCAGCACAGCAGGCGGCGCCAGTTCCACCGCAGGATCCTCCAGCGCTGGTGGCAACACCGCCAGTGGCGGGAGCAACGGAACAGGCGGAGTCTCCTCTGGTGGCGGGGCCACTTCGACCGGTGGCGACGCCGCTCTTGGTGGCAACAACGGGTACGACGGCGGCTCTGGCTCCCCGGATTGCCCGGCGAGTGTCGACGGCCGGGCGAGCAGCGCGGATGCTGGCCCGACGTTCCAGCTTCAGACTCCCAATCCTCTGTCGGTATCACCGGTCCTCGATCCGACGCATGCCACGGTCGCAGTCATCACTGCCACCGCAGGGGGATCGATCACAGCCACCGCGGCCGACGGCACCATCTATATTTTGACCATCCCGGCCGATGCCCTCCTCTTCGATACGGAGATCACGCTCACGCCCGTGACCAGCATCGGCGGCCTTCCGTTCAGCGGCGGGCTTCAGGCTGCGGTACAGATTGCACCGGATGGTCTATATCTCTACCAAGTCGCGACTCTCAGCATCGCGCCTGCGACTGCGGTCCTGTCCAGCAAACAGATCGGATTTGGCTACTACGGCGGCGGCACGGAGTTCCATCTGGAGGCGCTGACCACAACCGGGCTCGTCTTCGGGATCCAGCACTTCTCTGGATACGGTGCTGGTCTCGGGACCGCCGCCGACGTGAGCCAGCAGGAACTGCGTCCGCCCACGGCGCCGCTGGATCAGCTCGTACAGGTCATTGCGCAGCCGCTTTTCCTCGAGCGCCCGGCCACGATCGAACCAGATCCGCCACCTCTCCCCTCAGGCGTGGGCATCACGGAGGTCGCTGATGCGTACTACGAAGACGACCTGTTGCCAGACGCTGAAGACGCGCTGGCATCCGGCGATCCCGCCAGCATTATCGCTCTGCTTCCAGATGTCACCCATTTCGCCCAAGAATGCCAACAGATCGAGGACAACCCGACGATGATGGCTGCCCTTGACCTCGCAGACACAATGATCGACGAGTACGCCAACCTTGCAGATACGGATGTCGTAGCGGAATGCAACGCACTCTCGCCCTCGGAACTAAGTGGGTACCAAGCCAACAGCGTGAGGCTGTCGCGCCTCTATCAGAGCACTGGCATGCCACAGACCCAGACAACCGCGGATGTGAACAGGTTTATTACGGACCTTGCCACGTGCGAGATCTGCCCAAGCGGGTGCACAACCGGAACGCAGACCACTTGCTGTCAAAAGGGCTGCGTCGATCTCACGTCGGACCCCAATAACTGCGGTTTGTGCTCCAATGCATGTTCGAGTCAGCAACCGGCGTGCTGCTATGGAATTTGTCGCAACACCAGTTCGGATCCCAATAACTGTGGGGGGTGCGGCCATACTTGCAACGCTGGCGAGACGTGCACAGCCGGAATCTGCGGCACCGCGGGCGGATATGTTTGCGTGGCGGGTGTGGGCGTGATGCTACCGTCTGGCACTCCGCCGATCGGGACTCTCACAGTGACGATCAACGGCACGAAGACGACCTTCTTCATTTGTCCCGGTTTCGCCCGATGCCAGGCCAGCTCGAGTAACTTGGCTGTCACCGGAGCAAGCGAAACGGGGGGATACGTCACAGTCACCGTGTACGAACCCACGATAGGGTCCTTTCCCACAAACAATACGAATGGCGAATCCAACGCGCTCGTAGTTACGTCCGCCGACGGTGCTACCGTCGACTGCACAGACCTCCCGGGTGGTGCCGGAAGCATCAACGTGAGCGCGTTCACCACCTCGACGGGTGGCACGGTCTCGGGCACCTTCTCGGGAACCGTCTTGGAGTGTGAACCGTCCATAGGTGGGGGATCCACCGCCAGTCTTGCCGACGGTAGCTTCTCTTGCGCGGCGAACGAGTAGCGCTGGCCTGGGAACAGGCACTACGGCGTTGACTTGATCTGCACGTGGCTCATGCGGCGCCGGGAGCTGGCGAGGCTGCCGGATTCCGGTGGGGGCGGCGT
>Ga0187888_1003713_pt1 | contig 11740 bp, 8 predicted proteins | sample June2016WEW_7_40_FD_132987 | JGI IMG/M metagenome (GOLD analysis project Ga0187888, IMG submission 132987) | Peatland microbial communities from SPRUCE experiment site at the Marcell Experimental Forest, Minnesota, USA - June2016WEW_7_40 | ecosystem: Environmental > Terrestrial > Soil > Wetlands... | reverse complement strand
GGCCAATCCCGTCTGCGCGCACGCGGATAACGAGAAGGGCGTAAAGATCAAATTGCAGGTCAGCATGCGCGAGCGGCCCATTCTACCGATCCGTCCGATGTCGCAGCTAGCTCTGGGCCATTTCAAGCTGCTAGAATTCGCCCCGGTTGCGATTCCCTGTCTGGCCTTCGAGGAAGTGGTGGCAGAGAAAATCCGGGCTGCCACCCAGCGCTCCAAAGTCAGAGACCTTCATGATCTCTCTGAAATCGCGGTCCGGGCTCTTGATCGCGACCTCATTCGCTCTCTGGCGGTACTCAAATTGTGGGGCAGCGATGGTCCAAATCTCGACTACGATCGGTTCCGGGGGCGGATCATGGGTGCGGGCGATTACGACATTGCTGAACTCGCCACACTTCTTCGCAAGGACCAGAGACCTGTTCTTAACGAGATGATTCAACGTGTTGTCGACGGATTCAGATTTCTAGGAGAAATGACCGATCTCGAGAAAAATCTGGCCGGTGATGATACCAGGCGAAGGCGCGCGGATGCGCAGGCACTCTGTGACGCAGTGAAGAAAAGAGCCGGCTCTGAATAACCGCAGCGCATGGGAATGTTCTTTTACCACCCATTGAGAAGTATAATATTAAACCATTACAGGAGTGACCCCTGTGAGCGCTGGCGCGACCCAAAAACCCGCTGAACGGAGTCAGAAGACAACGCGAAGCAACCCTTTCCAGACCCGCGAACCGAATATTGCGCAGAATGCCCTCCTCCGTATCCCGCAGCGAGAGGCGTACGCCGAGCTGGTTAGTTTCGCCGCCAATTCTGAAGGCCAAGACCGAGAGATCGGGATCGTGTTGCCCGTTGGTTGCGGAAAGTCGGGCTGTATTACCCTCACCCCGTTTGCATTCAAGGCTACCCGGACGCTTGTTATCGCTCCAAGCGTACCCATAGCCGGGCAGCTTCAGAAAGACTTTGATCCATCCCGACCCGACATGTTCTATATCAAATGCCGCGTCCTTGACGGCCAGCCTTATCCTGAACCCGTCGAGATTCGCGGAACGACAACGAACAGGGCCGACCTTGAGGAAGCCGATGTTGTAATCACCAACATCCAGCAGCTTCAGGGAACCGGCAACCGTTGGCTTCAGGACTTGCCAAATGATTTCTTTGACCTAATCCAGTTCGATGAAGGTCACCACAATGTTGCCGCGAGCTGGGATGCTCTGAGGGCCAAGTTTCCAAAAGCAAAAATCGTCAATTTCAGCGCGACACCCACCCGTGCGGACGGCCAGCTTATGGCAGGCCGCATTCTCTATTCATATCCCGTCTTCCGCGCCATTCAGGAAGGCTATGTAAAACGCCTCAAGGCCATCGTGCTCAATCCGCGCACACTCCGTTATGTCAGGCGCGAGGACGGTCAGGAGATCGAAGTCAGCCTCGACGAAGTGCGCCAGCTTGGGGAGCAGGACACGGATTTTCGCCGCAGCATTGTCACTTCGGACGAGACACGGGACACCATTGTTGATGCATCCCTTCGCGAGTTGGACAAACTCCGCGCCACCACAGGTGACAAGCGCCTCAAGATCATTGCGTCAGCTCTCAATTTTCGACATTGCGGGGAGATCGTTGCAGCTTACCGTGCGCGAAATCGCCGCGCTGATTACGTTCACTCCCGCGAGGACAGTGCCGCTAATGAGCGCGTCATGCAAAAGCTGGAAAATGACCAGCTTGATGTAATTGTTCAGGTCCGAAAGCTCGGAGAGGGTTTCGACCACCCGTTTCTCGCCGTCGCGGCTGTGTTCAGCATCTTCGCCAATCTCTCGCCCTTCGTGCAGTTCGTCGGTCGGATCATGCGCGTGATCAAACTCAATGCCCCCGGCGATCCCTTAAATAACGGCGTGGTGGTCTTCCATGCGGGTGCGAACATCGCTCGCCGTTGGCAGGATTTTCAGCAGTTCAGCGAAGCGGACCGCGACTATTTTGACCAGCTCCTGCCAATCGAGGGTCTGGATTTCACCAGCGGCGATGAGATCCAAATCGACCCGCTTGCACCATCACCGCAAGCCCCTGAGCCTCTTGACGTTCGGAGCCAGACCGACGTACGGCTTCAAGAAATTCCGCTGATTAAAGATGACCCCGTCGCGCTTGCAGCTCTGAAAACCCTTCAGCAGAAGGGATATAGCCCGGACCAAGTGAAAGAAGCTTATCAGGCATTGCAGCCGGTTCCTGTTACGAAAGTCCGCCTGCGCCAAGCCAAACGCGCAAAGCTCGACATGCGGGTGAAAACGGAAGCAGCTCGTATTTTGGCGAAGCGAGGCATCAACCCTGAAGGGCAAACCCTTGACCGCAAAAAACTCGGCAGAACCAATCTCATTGTTATGAAGTCTGCCATTGACCGGCAGGCGAATGCAGCCGTAGGACGTAAAGTCGGAGAACGCAGCGACTTCACCCGTCTACAGCTCGACGAGATCGACAGCAATTTTGCCGCCATCGTGGACCGGGCCGTTCAGGAGGTATTCAATGCCGCGAATTAAATCCATTTTGATCCGTGTCGAAATCGACCAGGCGAAGAAGGGCCACAACTGTCAGGCCAACGCCAGACACCGCATCGAGAGTGGTGACACACGCCTAAATGTTCGTAGCGGTAGGAGCTGGGACCGTTACTGCGTCCCATGCGCCAAAACGATCATCCAGCGCGACATTGCCGAACTTCAGGAGTTGCAGCGCAACTTTCAGACTCTCCCAGACCGGAACACCAACGCCACATAACGCCCTTTTTCTTGCTGGCGATTAATCCCTTCCATAACCAACTTATTTTCATTGACTTAGAATTTTATCGTATGTACAATTAAATGAGATGTATGGATGGTCAGAATACAAGCGCAAAATCAATCTCGAAAAGCACGGGATCGATTTCAAGCTGGTCGAGCTTTTCGAGTGGGAAGGGGCCGAAGTCTTTCCCGACCGGCGCAAGCAATACACGGAGGAAAGGCTGGTAGCCTATGGCCGGATCACCGGCCGCGTTCACTGTCTTGTATTCACGGTCGAATCCGGACGCATCCACGTTATCAGCCTGCGCAAGGCTAACAAGAAGGAGGTAAAGAGATATGGCTAGAAACCGGATACCGCCCACCGAAGCGGAAGAGAAAAAGATCAATCGCGGCATCGCGCTCGATCCCGACAATCCCGAATGGACGGACAAGGACTTTGCCCGCGCGCGTCCCGCAAAGGACGTTCTTCCCTCTGCTCTGTACAACGCTCTTGTCAAACGAAGCCGTGGGCAGCGCGGTCCTCAAAAAACTCCGGTCAAGAAGCCAGTGACCATCAGAGTCGACCAGGACGTGCTGAATAGCTACAAGGCGACAGGAAAAGGCTGGCAGCGTCGCATGAACGACGCTCTGCGGGAAGGTGCGCCGAAATAATTCCCATAACCCACAGAGTGATAATGTATCTTCGGTAAAATGCATTATTCATATCACAGGTGAGGGGGGCTGGAACCGTGTTTACCGAAATTGGCACTGCCGCCGACCCGGCCCTCATCCGGCATGTTGCCCCTCTGGGCTGGGCGCATACCCCCATTTCGCACCGCGTCCGACCGCGCCGCATGACTCGCGAGTGGGTGTATACTCTCAGGCGGAGGAACGCCAAAAAGCGAATTCCGGTTTATACGATGCTCATAGGTCTTGTGGACTGAGGCTGGAGGCCGGACGCATTCAGACCCGTTCAACACTGTTCGACGCAAGGCGGAGGTATGACACCCCATGGAAGTGAATCCTGCAAGACAGAACATCAACCAGCTGTTTTCGACGACGAACTACCACATCGATTTCTACCAGCGGGAATATAAGTGGAAGGATGACGAGGTCAGGAGACTGATCGACGACATTTTCTACCACTTCGAGCAGTCCTACACGCAGCACTGCAAACTGGATGTCTCTGAGAATAACGTAACGGCGAATTACTCGTGGTACTACCTGAATACGTACATAACGAACAAGACTGACGCCCGGATTTTTGTGGTTGACGGTCAACAGCGGCTCACTACGCTGACTTTGATGCTGATCGCGCTGTACCACATGTGCGGGTCGGACGGCTTGAACTCGCCGAACATGCGCGACTGGTTGAAGGCCAAGATTGCTGGAGTAGGAATTGGTGGTAAGACGCAGTTCTGGATGGCGCACGACAAGCGTGATGCCTTGATGCAAGCCCTGTTTTCGGGTGGCACCCCTACCGAAGATATGATCGACGATGGAATCACCGCCCGGCATATCATTGACAATTACGCACTGATTCAGAAGGAGCTGTTAGCCAGACTTCAATCCCGACACAAGCTCGACACTTTCATTTATTATTTCCTGTGTATGGTCGTCATCATCAACTTGGAGGTGGCCCAGACCGATGTGCCGATGGTATTCGAGGTGATCAACGATCGCGGAATTCGTTTGCAGTCATACGAAATCCTGAAAGGCAAGCTGCTAGGCGAGATTGACAAGGCGGAGGTTGATCAGTATGCGGATATCTGGGACACATCGCTGTGCGAACTTGAGGCCAGGGCCGACGGCGAGGTCGATGATTTCTTTCGTACGTACCTGCGGGCACAGTTCTCCAAAACTCGCAAAGAGGGCCAGATCTTCGATGGACAGTATCACCGAACAATACTGGAAGAAGCTTGCAACAAGGTTCTTCATCTGAAGGGTGACGCGCAGGGCGTCAAGCTGTTCCTCAAAGGACCGTTCCGCTACTACGCAAAGCTCTTTCTAAAGCTTCGTCGGCTCGGTGAGGACCCACACTCGGCCATCCCGGAGTGCTACTACATCTCGCAGCTCAACCGGATGGACGGCCACATCATGCTGGCTATGGCCGCATGCGGCGCTGACGACAAGTACGAGGATGAGAGGATTCGCGCTGTCGCCAGGGCGTTCGATCGCGCGTACGTGATGCTTCAGCTTAATCGTGCCTACGATAGCAACCAGTTCCAGGAACTTCTGTACACGCTGCACCCACTGCTTCGCGGGTGTCCAACTGAGGAAATCGAGCCGCGCATCGACTCCCAGGTGGTTGCGGAGATCAACGGACGCCGCAACTCAAACGTCACGAACTTGCTGTCCTACGGGCAATTCAAGCAGGTAGGGTATGGTGATTACAACACAACTTTCCTTCGATACTTTCTTGCCCGGATTGAGGGTTTCATTGTGGGCGGTTTGAAATGTGGACTTCAGGACTCCCTTTACAACTATGTGCGCGGTCAAGGTAAAGGCAACTCCTATCACATCGAGCATATTCTTGCCCGTAACGAGGAAAGCCGCAAACTATTCAAGGGCAAGGACGGCACCCTCGATGAGGCTATGTTTGAGAACCAGCGAAACCGATTCGGTGGTCTGCTCCTCCTCAAAGGCCAGGACAATCAGTCGTCGGGAAACGAGTCCTATACCAATAAACTCGGGACATACACTGGTAGCGCCCCTTACCTAGCGCAGACGCTGGTCCCGGACTTCTACAAATCGAACTCGGCTATGAACACATTCATGGAATGTTCAGGCCTGCAATTCGCCGCCGCGCCACAATTTACTCTGGACACCCTGGAGCAACGATCTGAGCTTCTCTACGCCATAACCACGAAGATTTGGGGATTGTAACTCTGCTTAAGGTCACCGAGGTGTTCCGGACCGCCAGACATACCGTCTTGTTCTCGCCGGATCCCTGGCGCACGATTCACTGACTGTTTGACGGCTACACGTAGGGGGTTTTTGCCCAACGCCCCGAAAGGAACTGCTCCATGCCGAAGAGCCAGTCATTGTCGGCGAGGAGCTTTCGCTTCTGTAGATCGGAAATGCACAGGGCTGCTTCAGGCGTGCCTGCCGTTCCGGCGGCCGGGCTCTACGCGCTACGCGCCCCGAGCCTGCCCGGCTGCGCCAGAGGCTTCGCTGCGGCAAGGCGTCTCGGCCTTGCGGTAACGATCCCTCACGCAGGAAAATGACGGACAGAAATCAAAAACCCCCGCCCCGTCCCGCTAAGCGGGACTAATCTTCTAGATGCGCGCCTTCGCGCGCGGGCGGGGGTTCTGAAACTTGTTCTTGCCTGACTACTATCAGTAGCTGACCATGATATTGAACGTACCCACGTATTTCCCCACGGGATAGGCGGTGCTGGTGGCGTCCGTCAGCAATGTCGCGCCGACGGGAACATCGAAAGCAGTGTTGGCGCCGCCATTGGCGACATAGTGCCCGTAGACATCGTTTCCGGTTTCGGTGAACGCGAACTGGTTGACGCGAAAGTGATCGCCGGCGGCAGGACCGATGACCGATACGTAAGTATTCGTGTAGTAGCTGTCCCCGTTGCAATCCATGGGATCGCCGGATGCATCCGCGAAAGAGATGTAAACCCTGGTCTGGCCGCCTTCGAAACTGCCTTTTATCTGGTAATGGCCTGGGGCCTGCCCGCCGGCGCCCGCCACGCCGCCGGCGGCGGTGCCATGCAGCAGCAGCAGCGCGTCATGAGCACCGGCAGTAAACCCGCTCAATGCTCCGCTAGGGGTCAGAGTGACATGACCATCGCCAGAGTAAGGAGAGCTGCCCGTCACCGCCACATTGCCGAAATTGATGCCCCGTATTTCATTAACGCTGAGCGTGCCGGCAACGCCGACGCTGGTGTGGCCGACGGCGGCGGTGCAGTCCGTCGTTCCGGCAACGCCGGTGCAGGTGCCCGCAGCGGTATCGGTGTTATAAGGTCCCGCCGCCATCGCCGCCGCCCCGAAGGCCAGCACCGCAACGGCCGATGCCAGAACAGTTCTCTGAAATCCTTTCAACAGTTTCATGTCTGTCTCCCCAGTTTCTGACTATAAATCCAGTTTCTGACTATAAATATAGTGTGAACCGCCGTAGATCGGTAGTGGTGACGTGCGCGCGGCTTGAATTGTTTTCAGATGCCGTCGGCGAACCGGCTTCGGGGGGAGAAGGCAACGAGGCGCCTTTGGCTGTTAATGTACTATATCCCCCGTCTGCTCGTGAATCCTGACGCTGAGCCAATGTCATTTTATGTAAAACATGCCTCACCCAGACACACCGAGAATCAAAAACCCCCGCGCAAGGCGGGGGTTCTGAAACTTGTTTTTGCCTGACTACTATCAGTAGCTGACCATGATGTTGAACGTGCCCGTATACTTGCCAGCGGCGTAGGCGGCGCTCTTAACAGTATGCAGTGTGGCGCCGACAACAACATCGGCAACGCCGGCCGTATGAGCCGCGAACTGGCCGCCAGCCGGGTTGTTGGGGTTGGCGATGCCCGGTGCGCCGACGGTGCCGTCGCTATCGATGTAATGGCCGTAGACGTCGTGCCCATCTTCGTTGAAGGTGAAGCTGTCGACAGCAAAGACGTTTACAGCGCCGGTGTTGCTCAGTATAATGGCACCGCTTGTCGGCGGGTTGGCGGTGAAGGTGGGGGTGGCGGGGTAATAGTGGTCCCCGGCAATGTCAACCGGATTACCAGCGCCATCTTGGAAGGAAACATACACCTGTGTATTGGGAGTGGTTCCTTCGGTCGCGCCGCTGACAGTATAGTGGCCCGGCTGTTGCCCGCCGCTGTCCATGCTCGTGCCGGGACCGCCGTTAAAGCCGCCGTTGTTGGCGCCGTAGAGCAGGGTGACCTTGTCGGTGCCGGCGTCGGCCACGGTACGAACGCCGAATTTATTCATGACAATGGTGGCATCGCCGGTGCCAGCAGTCGTAACCGCGAAGTTGCCGAAGCTGATGGCTCTCATTTCGTTGACGCTGAGTGTGCCGACGACGCTGGCGCTGATGTGACCAAGAGCCGCCACGCAGTCATGGCCCCCCCCCGCAGCGCCCACGCAGGTGCCAGCCGCTACGTTACTAGTCCCGTCCGCCATCGCTGGCGCCGCTGCAAAAGCCAGCACCGCTACGGCGGACGCCATTATCGTTCTTTGAAGTCCTTTCAAGTGTTTCATGATATTTGCCTCATTTCTTGAGTTTGGTTGCACGATGCATTTGACTGCTATTCCGCAGCCTACCCCACAACACTACATGAAAAGGCTTAGCAATGTGTTAATGCGCGCTTTCCATACTTGCCTTAACTTCGAGGTAGAACCTGCTCATTTAGTTAAAGAATCTTTAATCCCTAAACCGCGTACATATAACAGATATCCATGCCAACCTCGGGACTCAGAAACGCGGGTCTATATCTTAATGATAAGACACTTGTATTAATTTCTCATAAACTATTAACGGCATTTTAACTAAATGCCTGCTGAACGCTGCGGCCGGACAGAGGCGCCCATCCCGGCATTGCTTCTAAAAGAGCAGCGTCGTTGTGATAGGGGGGGTACTGGTCCAAGAAAAAAGCTCCTCGTGGGGACCAGGAGCTTTTTTCAGGTTTAGTAAGAACATGGCCAGATTGTACCGTTGAAGTTCTTATGTCCAGATAGCTTCGATGGCCACCGGAAATCTATCCCCAAAGAAAAAAGCTTCCCGCGCGGGCGGGGCCAGGGAGCTTTTTCGGGGTCGAGCATGTCTGTCAAGCCATGAAGGGATTCCGATTTAGCGGGACAGACGCGCCGTTAACCCCTCCGTGTCCCGAACCGCCTAACCCACAGCCGCCCCTCACCTTTTCCTCCCTACACCTTGCAAATCCGCGACCGGCCTTTCCGCCCGCAGCTTTTGCGAATCTGCGGCCACGTCATCCACAATCCATCTTGCGAATCCGCGACTTTTTCAATCGCCCCTGCTCGTTTGCCTGACGTAAGAAAAAAACGGCGGACCGGAGTCCGCCGTTTCATTTTGTGAATGTTTCGTCTTGTTAACGGAAAGACGCCACTCACTAATCAGCTTATTGCAATTCTTAAGGGACCTTCCTACGCTCGTCAACAAGTCATTACTCAGGTGGCATTTTTGACTATGCAATATCGGTTGGCACTCGCTTTGGGTTCGACGTTCCTGGGATGGTGCGCCCTGGAAACTTTGGATCATACGCCCGTCCGCATCCTCGATATGGGGGTGCGGGTGTTTCCCAACGGGCGGGACAGCCAGTCCGGGGAGTCGCTCGCCGTCGCACGGTATTACGCTCGGCTCAAGCGCCGCAACCTCGACCGAACAAAGCTGCGCCGGAAGCGCCTGATGAAGTTCATGATCGAATCGGGCCTGATGCCCGCCGATGAACAGGCCCGCAAGGAGCTTCAGAATACCGATCCTTATGAACTGCGCGCGAAAGCCCTTGACGAAAAGATTCCTCTGCACCATCTGGGCCGCGCCCTGTTCCACATCAGCCAGCGCCGGGGCTTCAAGAGCTTACGCATACCCGGCAAAGGGGACGATGAGGCGGACGATGACTCCAGCAACATGAAGGGGGCCATCAAAGACCTTCACGGCAAGCTGCTGGCCACACGCAGCCGCACCCTCGGTGAATACCTTTATAACCGGCATCGCGACAGGCATCCGGTGCGCGTCCGCATCCGGGTGGTCAACAACAAGGCCGAATATAGCTTCTATCCGGGCCGGAATATGTACGAACAGGAAGTCGATGCGATCCTGGCGGTCCAGAAGAACCACCATCCCCAACTGACCGAAAAAGTCTGTGAGGGACTCAGGGATATTATCTTCTACGAGCGCCCTATGAAGCCGCGCCCCGTGGGGAAGTGCCGCCTTGAAAGCGCGGAACCGCGTGCTCGCCTCGCCCTGCCGCTCGCCCGGAGATTCCGTATCTGGCAGGAAGTGAACGATCTGGAGATTGAGGGCCTGGCTGATGGCGGCCCTCCGCTCGAACTGAAAGACCGGAAGAAAATCGTCGAGGTCCTCCTGTCTTCCAGAAAGAAGACCTTTGGCCAGATCAGAAAGCTGCTGGGACTCGAACCCGGCTGCCGCTTCAATCTTGAAACCGGCGAGCGTAATGAACTGCGCGGTGACATCACGAGTTTTTTTCTGTCTGATGAACAGTGCTTTGGCCCTAGGTGGCGTGAGCTATCAAGCGACCAGCAGGAAAACCTCCTCACTATGCTATTCACGGAGCCAGATCCCGGGCGCCTCAGAGAGGCCCTGATGACCGAGTGGGACCTGTCTTCGGAACAGGCAGAGGAAATCATCTCGATAACGGCAACACACGACGACCGTGATGGCATCAGTAACCATTATGGCCACTTCAGCAAGAAGGCCATCCTGAAGATAATGCCCTGGCTTGAGCAGGGGCATAAATTCCATGAAGCGGCGAGGCTGGCTGGCTACCGGCCCTCTGAAATCCATGCAGGCGACAGGCATGATCGTCTGCCATATTACGGACAGGTTCTTCCGGACAGCGTCATTGGCGGCAGCTACGATGACAAGGACAAAGACCTGCCGGAAAGATATTACGGCAAGGTCAATAACCCGTCCCTCCATATCGGTCTCAACCAGGTGCGGAAACTCGTCAATGCGGTGATTGAAGTCTACGGCACCCCCGATGAAATCGTGGTCGGGATCGCCCGCGACCTGAAACAGCCGTGGGGCGATATCGCCAGAAAGCAGGGCAAAAACCGCAAAGACATTGACCGCATCAATAAAGAGCTGGAAAAACTGAACGTCAGGAAGAACTACCGGAACCGGATGCTGTTCAGTTTGTGGGAAGACCTCGCCCAAGCCCCGCAGCATCGCTGCTGCCCCTTCTCCGGCATACCCGTTGCCATGTCCGATATATTCGAAAAGGATTTTGAAGACGTGCATCTCCTGCCCTTCTCCCGCAGCTATGACGACCGGCGGGCGAACAGGGTCCTGTCCAGCCGCGAATGGAACCACCGGAAGGCCAACAAATCGCCGTTCGAGGCCTTCGGCCACACCGGGGACTGGCCGCAGATCATGGCCCGCGTCCAGAATCTCCCGGCTGACATGCAATGGCGCTTCAGGAAGGACGCATGGGCCAAGATGGAGGGCAAGGACGGAGTCATGGCCCGGATGCTCAATGACACGCACCATATGGCGCAATGGACGCGCCAGTATCTCTCATTTCTGCTGGACAGTGAAAAGCGTAAGAGCTGCGTTTGGGCCGTGGCGGGACAGATGACGCCCCTGCTCCGCGAAAAATGGCGAATCAACGATTTTCTGGGTGAGGAAGACGGGCCGGACAACCGCGCCGATCACCGCCATCATTCCCTTGATGCCGTTACAATAGGCTGCACCGACCGGCGTATGCTCGAAACGGTTTCAGAAACTGCCCGCACACTTGAAGAGAACGAAACTCTGCGCGGGAAGCGCCACGAACTGGTGACCGGGCTGCCGGAACCCTTTGCTGGCTTCCGGGAGCAGCTTGAAGAACATCTCACGCGCATGGTCGTTTCCTACAAGCCCGATCATGGCGGAGCCGATAAAGCGATCCGCGCCGAACGGCCTTATACGGTGGCTGCGCTCCACAGACAGACTGCCTACGGCCTTGCAGGAATACCCGGAGAAGACACAACATCATTTGCAACCCGTGTCTCTGTTGAGAGCCTTCTGAGCACGGCTGACATTGAAACTGTTATCGATGCCGAAATCCGCAGGAAGCTTCTCGCTGCGGTCGAAGGACTGAAGACCGGCGGAAAGGAATGGAAGCAGGCCCTGGAGAGAGCTGCAGCACCAGGCGGAATCATGAAGAGCGGAATCCGCAGGATTAGGGTGCACGTCAAGAAAACACCCGGCACGATGGTCGGCATCGTCCAGCCGCATGAAAGAGGCAGGGACGGCGCACAACCCTTCAAGTTTTATGAACTGCGTGGCAATTACAGCGCTGAAATCTTCTGCTCCGG
>Ga0187888_1003710_pt1 | contig 11746 bp, 10 predicted proteins | sample June2016WEW_7_40_FD_132987 | JGI IMG/M metagenome (GOLD analysis project Ga0187888, IMG submission 132987) | Peatland microbial communities from SPRUCE experiment site at the Marcell Experimental Forest, Minnesota, USA - June2016WEW_7_40 | ecosystem: Environmental > Terrestrial > Soil > Wetlands... | reverse complement strand
TGCAAGCTGTAGGCAAAGGTGACCAGATCGTTCAGCGATCCGTTGCGGACCACCATGCTGCGTCCCCGGATCACGAGGCCTTGCAAGCCCGGCGCACCCGATGGGTTTGGCTTGATGGTCGCGACTTCGAACGACGGGTCCGCGTCGGCAGCCATCGACGCAAGCGGCTTGGGCGCGTCGGGGATCTCCCACGCTGTCTCCGGCGTAGCGCGCAGGAGGGTCAACGGAAAGGGTTGCCCGCCCTGCGTCCATGTGCCGCTGATGGACTTGCCATCCGCGCTCAGAGTTCCCACGTAGCTGCCGCCGGCAATGTCGACCGCAATCTTTACATTAGAACCCTGACGAGTCACCGACGCGACCGGAATCGGCTGGGGAGTCTGATCGATGCTGTACATCTTCGCGCTCCAGCCGTCTTTGTCTCCCTTGTAGATATTGAAGATAATGCGGAGGTCCTTGCCCACCTTGAGCGTTCCCTGCCAGTTGCCTGAGAGATCGCCCGGCGCCGGGGGAGCGGCGGACTGCGCGCGCAGGGCGGGGGTTGCGAACAGCGCGGCCAGTGCAACGAGGCACAGCATCAGCTTCTTCATCGAATGATCTCCTCAAACACCGGATGGACTGCATGGCCCACAGCCCGCCGTTGACCGGCAAGAAGGAGCAGTGTTCCATGATACGCAATCCTGCCGCGGCAGGTTCAGGCGAATTGCTGGACGCGCGATCAATTTGTCCGGGGAGAGCATCGTGCGGATTCTCTCTTGCATAAGGTAGTCGTTGGCGGCGCGACTTTCTTACACATTCAACTTCATCTCAGGAGCAGAGTTTGCGACTTTTTGTTCGCGAAACGGAGCGGGTGGGCCTTATTTCTTTGCCTTTGCGGCGGCCTGTTTGCCGACTGGCTTCGCCTGCGATTTCGGCTTGGCCGATGGCTTCGGCTTTGGCGAGGATTTCGCCTTCGCGGCTGGCTTTGCCGGCGACTTGGCGGATGGCGTTGGCTTAGGATCTGATTTCGGCCGGGCTGCCGGCTTGCCAACGGGCTTTGCCGACGGCTTTGACTTTGTCTCCGATTTCGGCCTGGCGGCAGGCTTTGGCTCCGGCTTCGACTCAGCTGCTTCGGCGGCATCGGCTTCCGCCTGCCGGCGCAGGGCATGAAGCACGACGCGGAACATCTCTTCCTCGGGGGCGGGCTTGCCGGTAAAGATCTCAAACTGACGCGCGCCCTGGTGGACGAACATCTCAATGCCGGTGATGAACGGGATGGACAACTGACGCGCAAGGTGGATCAGCGGCGTCTCCAGCGGGTTGTAGACCAGGTCGAAGACCAGCCTGGTGTTGAGGTCGCGGGCCTCCAGCAGGGGCGCGGCCTTGTTGCCGGCCATGCCGACCGGCGTGGCGTTGACGATGGCGTCGAAGGTCGTCTTGGCCAGGGCATCCTTGCGGATGGTCTTGGAGCCGGACTGGCGCGCCAGCTTCTGCGCGGTCTCTGCGGTGCGGTTGAGGATGAAGACGGAGGCGCCCTTCTCGCGCAGGCCGAAGACGGCGGCGCGCGCCGCTCCTCCCGCGCCCAGCACCAGCACCCTGGCGCCGCTGAGCGGCATTCGCTTCTCCAGCGGGCCGGTGATGCCCGCGACGTCGGTGTTGAAGCCGTAGAGCTTGCCGTCCAGCGCGCGCAGCACCGTGTTGCACGCGCCAATCCTGGCCGAGAGCGGATCGGTGCGCTCCAGATGCGACAGAATCTCCTGCTTCAGCGGCATGGTGACAGAGATGCCCTGGATGGGAATCTCATGCACCAGCTTCAGCAGGTCGGAGAGCCGTGTGGTCTGCAACGCCAGATAGACGGCGTTGACCGTCTCGCGACGGAAGGCCGTGTTCATCATGATGGGCGAAAGCGAGCTGCGAATGGGGTTTCCCGCCACGCCGTAGACCTTGGTGGCGGCATCGACCTGCTCGATGCGGTAGGTTTCGATCAGGGTGCGGGCGGCGATCTGGCCGGGGCCGGTCTCCTCGCCCACGGTGGCGGCGGCGAAGGTGAAGGCCGATCCGGCGCGCACGCCCAGCACGCGCGATATGATTCCTGCGTCGCCCATGCAGATGCCAATAATGTTGGAGTGGTCGTTCATGCGCTCCAGAAAGCGGATGAGCGTGAGGTTGTCGACTAGCGCCCTGGCAGTGGGGACGACCTTGATGAAGTCGGGGTGGAAGGCCTCGATGCGAGTGAAGATGCTGTCCAGATCGCGCGTTCCGGTGAAGTCGTGATGACTGATGAGAAGGCCGATGCCGGTGTCGCGCAGCTTCTGCAGGTCGCTCTTCCTGAGGCTTGCGGCAGATTCAAGTTCAAGGTCTACAAGGTGAAATCCGGCCGCCGCACATTTTGTGAGGACCTCCAGTTCGGCGGCCAGCGACCCGGCGAACTTGCCGCCATTGGCGACGCGTCGACAGGTGGCTATGCCGGTGGCGACCGTGTTGTCTGCGAAGAACTGCCTGAACCTGGGCAGCGCCAGCAGCGGCTTCTCCAGGTAATCCAGGCGAAACTCGAGGAACGGCGTCTCCTTGACCACGGAGGAGGCTTTTTCGAGCATCTCCGCGGGCGTGGAGCCGGCGATGGCGACACACAGTTTGGTGATGCGGGAGCGGAGGAAGTGGGAAGCTATGCCGGGCACATTCAATCTCATGGACGCAATCGCGTATCTTACAGAGCAATCGATCAGGATGCAACTTTTCTAGTAAATCTCTGGAATTGCGGAGGTTAGCCTCGAAACCGCGCGGTTTGACTCACGGTATACAGTGACTCCTAAAATAGACGGGAAGGGTGGCTAAAAGTTGCATCCGGCGAGAAAAAGTCTCAATAGACGAGGAACTTACCAGTTTTGCCACGGCGCGGCGCGGCGGTGAACAGGCTGCGGAAAAACTCCTGTTTTTGCCTTTGGGAGGGAGCAGGGGGCTTCAGCCCCCTGAATAACGCCAGCCGAATCAAGGGGCTTTAGCCCAGGACCTTTTGCTCGTAGCGCCAAATCAGCCCTTTCCGCAGCCAGTGGAACCATAAAATGGGATTGTGACGAAGCGACTGAAAAGCCCCGAGGCGGTCGATATGCTGCGCGCGGCAGGCTGGCTGCGCTACGCGTGGCTGCGTCACGGTTTCAGCAGGCGCGCCGGAGGCGTCTCCACCATCTACGATTCGGGCGGCAGCCATGATCAGGGTGCGGCGGTTGGTTCATTGAACATGGGTTGGATCCAGCAGGACGATCCGGCCAACGTGGCCGAGAACCGCCGCAGGTTCATGGCGGAGGTCACAGGCAGAGCGGTGCAGGCCGGTGCTACTTCCAACTCCGGGCCTGCAAACCCCTGTTCCCAGTTCCCTGTGCCCTATCTCGTGACGCTGCGCCAGATCCATTCTGGAACTGTCCACATCGTGGAGTCCGAAGACATCACTCAGGGGCGGCTGCAGACCGCCGACGGTCGCGCCGTGCTGCGCGGCGATGGATTGATGACCAACCTCCCCGGCGTCTTTCTCGGCATACAGACCGCCGACTGCGTCCCGGTGCTGGTGGCCGACGTGCGCCGGCGCGCGGTGGCGGCCTTCCACGCAGGCTGGCGCGGCACGCTGGCCCGCATTGTGGAGCGCGGCATCGGGACCATGCGCCTGCGCTACGGATCGCGTCCGCGGGACCTGGTCGCCGTCATCGGCCCGTCCATCGGGCCGTGCTGCTACTCGGTCGGCGAGGAGGTGCGCCACGAGTTCGAGTCGCAGTTCGCCTACGCGCGCCAGCTCTTCCGCGAGGTCCACGACTCCGACCCGGTGCGGGAGAAGTATCCACTGCTGTTTCTTGCCACGCGCACTCCGGGCCACAGCAACATCGGCCCGCAGATCCATCTCGACCTGTGGCAGGCAAACCGCCGCCAGTTGCTCGACGCGGGCATTCCGGACAAACGCATCACGGTCATCGGCGAGTGTACGGCCTGCGCTGGAGTGGGGACCGCCAGCGGGAGTAAGTACTTCTCCCATCGCGCGGAGAGCGGCTTCACGGGCAGAATGATGGCTGTCGTCGGCGTTGCAGAAAAATGATAGCGATCAGCGGGGAGTTGTTTCGGCGGGCGGGGCAACCGGCGCGGCAGGCGATGCTACAGGTGTGGCAGTAGGCGCGGCCTTCGGATGCCTGTGGAAGACGATGCGGATCAGGTCGGGTGCGAACTCGTAAAACTGGCCACCCAGAGCGCCGAAGAGCGTAACCTCGGTGCCGTTCTCCATGGTGAGGGCGAAGCCGCGCTGGTTGGCCGGGTAGTACGAGTTGGAGATGGCGCCGGAGATGTAGTTGCCCAGGATGTTCGAGGTGTTGAATTGGGTCTTGCCGTTGTCGCCCTTGCAGACGACGGTGGAGACAGCGGCCACCCACATGCGGCCCTTGACGGAGCCGGTCCCCTTGCGGAAATAACGCGGGTCCTGATGCAGCAGTTGGGGCAGAAGGGCGTTGCCGATGAGCGTGCCATTGACGTTGTCGGCGTAGCTGGCGCCGACACGCTTGAAGTAGCCGGGAGGCCCCCAGCCGTAGCCGCTGTTGCTGTCGATCAACTCGCTATAGCCTCCGCCAATGACGAACGACCATCCGATGTAGAAGGGATCGAGGGTGCTGTGCAGCGCGAGCCGCCACTTCTGTCCGGCGGTCAGCGGGAGGGCTTGGCCGTTCAACACCACGTTGAAGTTGGGCACCACGCCCAGCAGACGCTGCTGCTCCTCAAGCTTCAACTGCTGCTCCGACTTGTCGCGCTCTTCCTGCTTCGTCTCGGAGCCCGGAGCGGCCGCTGGAGGAGGCGTGGAGGCAGGGGCTGGGGCAACAGCCGGCGTTGCAGTGGATGCAGGCGCGGCCTGCGACGACGAGGAAGACGCGGATGCAGCCGGAGCGCTGTTCTGCGGCCCGGGGGCATCGGGCAGCGCCAGCGCCGCCGACTCGACCGGCTGCGAGACGATGGGCAGAGAGGGGCGTGACGGAGATGGCTGCGTGAGCCGTGTCTGCGCCGGCAAGGATACAGAAAAGAAAAGAGCCAGAGCGATGAATGTGGCTGAAATAAAACTAGGGGAAGAGATCGATTTCACCTAGATAGTTTATCGCACTGACTGAGTTACGGGCCTAACACAAACAGGCCAGACGCGGGCCGATTCGTGGCCCTGTGTTTGGGCGTGAGCGCGCACTGCGGTAGGCTTGGTCGATGAGGACAATGCGATGAAGTTCGAGATGGACAAGACTCCCGCGCGCCAGATCTACAACCTGCTGATCGGGCTGGTGGCCCCGCGGCCCATCGCCTGGGTGACCAGCATGGATGAGGCGGGCAGGCTGAACGCCGCACCGTTCAGCTCGTACAACTACCTGTGCGCCAATCCGCCGATCGTCGGCATGGGCGTCACCGACCGCCCCGGCACGCGGACGCCCAAGGACACGGCGCGCAACATCCGGCGCACCGGCGAGTACGTCATCAACGTGGTGACCGAAGACCTGATCGAGAAGATGAACATCTGCGCCACCGACTTCCCGGACGGCGTCAACGAGCTGGAGATGGCCGGCCTCACCACCGCGCCGTCGTCCGTCGTCAAAGTGCCGCGCATCGCCGAGGCGCACGCCGCGCTGGAGTGCACCGAGTTCACCACCATGGAGATCGGCCGCTCGCGCATCGTTCTGGGCCGCGTGGTGGCCATGTATGTGGAGGACCGCTTCGTCGATCCCGCCGGGCCGTACATCCTGTCCGAGGAGCTGCACGCTATGGGGCGGATGAATGGCCTGGGAAATTACGTCAAGACGCGCGATGCGTTTGTCACCGTCCCGCGCATCTCGTATGAGGAGTGGCAGAAGGGAAAGCGATAGAGCCGTTCCAGCGCTACTCCAGATACTGCTTGATCCACGGGTCGTCGGAGTGGACGAGCTCCTCGGTTGTCCCATGGAATGCGATCTTCCCCTCGTTGAGCACGAGGAACTTCATGCCCTGGTCGATGCCGTCATGCGGGCCGTCCTTGGGCAGAGGCTTCATGCCGCCGGTGGCGGGATCGAAGTGGTGGGTCGCGAGGATGAACGCGTCCTGCAGCCGGTGCGTCACCATCAGCGAAGTGGTATGCGAGACGTCGCGCTGCTTCATCACCAGCTCGATGATGGTGGTCGAGGTGATGGGGTCGAGCCCGCCGGTGGGCGAGTCGTAGAGGATGAGGTCGGGGTGGCTGACGATGGCGCGCGCAATGGAGACGCGGCGGCGCATCCCGCCGGAAAGCTCGGAGGGGAACTTGTCGATCGCGGCCTCCAGCTCGACGAACTTCAGCGCCTCCACCACACGCGCGTGCGCTTCGGCCTCCGGCACGTGCTCCTCGTGCAGGCGGTAGGCGACATTCTCCTCAACGGTGAGCGAGTCGAAGAGGGCGGACTCCTGGAAGACCATGCCAATACGCCCGCGCAGCTTGTACAGGTCGCGCCGCCGCAGCCTGGCGATGTCCTCGCCGAAGACGCGGACCGAGCCGGAGTCGGGCAGGAGCAGGCCATTGGTAAGCTTCAGCAGCACCGACTTGCCGCAGCCCGCCGGGCCCAGCAGGACCAGCGTCTGCCCGCGCTCCACCGAAAACGAGATGTCCTGCAAGACCGGCTTCACGTCGAAGGCGATGGAGACACCTTCAAATTGCACCACCGCAGCGGCGTCGCCGGGCGGCTCCATGATTGCAACTGCGGGGCTGTGAAGGTCCTCAGGCATGGGCGCTCTCAACTGCCGAAGATGCCGATCATGGCGCGGGTGACGATGAAGTCGACGACGATAATGAAGACCGAGGAGACCACCACCGCCTGTGTTGTGGCGCGGCCCACGCCCTGCGTCCCGCCGGTGGTCTTCATGCCGAAGTAGCAGCCCACGGTGGCGATAATAAAGCCGGAGAAGAGCGGCTTGGTGAGGCCCTGCACGATGTCGCCGTGGACCAGGCTGGCATAGGAGCTGTGCAGGTAGGAGCTGGCGGTGAGTCCGAGCATGCCGACGCTGACCAGCGCTCCGCCCGCGATGCCCACCGCATCGGCGATGATGGTGAGAAAGAAGAGCATGAAGATGGTGGCGATGAGGCGCGGGGTGACCAGCTTGCGGATGGGGTCGGTGCCCAGCGCGCGCATGGCGTCGATCTGCTCGGTCACCTTCATCGAGCCAAGTTCGGAGGCCATGCCGGCGGCGTTGCGGCCGGAGACCATCAGCCCGGTGAGCACCGGGCCAAGCTCCTTGACCATGGAGAGCGAGACCAGCGATCCGGTCTTGCTGACGGCGCCGAACTCCTGCAGCGCGGTGACCGACTGCAGCGCCAGCACGCACCCGGTGAAGAAGCCGCTGAGGATGATGATGGGCAGCGAGCCCACGCCGATGGAGTCCATCTGGGTAAAGATGTCGTCCCAGTAGAGCGGCCGCGAGAAGATGTCGGCAATCGCCCTGCCCGACAGGATGGAGTACTCCTGCACGGCTGCAATCTGCTTCTTGATGAAGACATCTGGGGGCAGGATGGGCATATCGTCTGTGGCTCAGAGTATCAGATGCGGGAACCGTCCCGCCAAGCGTTGGCCCTCCCGCCAGACTCTCAACCCGGAGACCACCCCGCTGCTTCCCAGCTCTTCTGCATGGCTTGTAGGCCGTTGAAAGTGAGAAGATGGAGGGATGATTGCACCGGGTACGGCGGAGACGATGTTGGCGGCGGTGTTGTATGGCAGCGAGGACCTGCGCATGGAGCGGATTCCGGTCCCGCAGATCGGCGCGGGCGAGCTGCTGCTGCGGGTGGGCGCGGCGCTGACCTGCGGCACCGACCTCAAGGTCTACCGGCGCGGCTACCACGCCATGATGCTGAAGCCGCCGGTGGTCTTCGGCCACGAGGCGGCCGGTGTGGTGGCTGGGGTGGGCGCCGGAGTGAAGAACTTCCGCGTGGGCGACCGCGTTCTGCCGCTCAACTCCGCGCCCTGCGATGCGTGCTTCTTTTGCAAGCACGGCCAGCAGAACCTGTGCCAGGACCTGCTCTTCAACAATGGCGCCTACGCCGAATACATGCGGGTTCCGGCGCGCATCGTGGAAAAAAACACGCTGCTTGTGCCGGACAATGTGCCCCTGCAACACGCGGCGCTCACCGAGCCGCTGGCCTGCGTCATACTCGGGCTGGAGGCGTCCGGAGCGCGCGCAGGCGACACCATGGTGGTGATCGGCGCGGGGCCGATCGGCCTGATGTTTGTGCATGCAGCCCAACTGAGCGGCGTGCGCGTCATTGCAGTAGTCAAGCGCGAGGACCAGATCGCAGCCGCGCGCCACTTAGGGGCCTCCGACGTGGTGCAGATCACCACGGGCGTGGACACCGTGGCCGCAGTGCGCGCGCTGACCGGTGACTCGCGCGGCGCGGACGTCGTCATCGAGGCCGTGGCCCGGCCCGCCACATGGGAGCAGGCCGTTGGCATGGTGCGCAAGGGCGGCGTGGTGAACTTCTTCGGCGGCCCGCCCAAAGGCACCGTCGTCGGCCTGGACACCAACCGGCTGCACTACGGAGACATCACGCTGAAGGCGACATTCCACCTGACGCCGGCGACCGCGCGCACGGCCTTCGAGCTGATCGCCAGCGGACGATTCCAGTCCGCCGATTTCATCACGCGAACGGCCAGCCTGAATGAGGTTTCCGCCGTCTTCCAGCGCATGATGACGCGCAGCGCGGACAATGTTCGCGACATCAAGACAGCCATCTTTCCCAATGAAAACGAGGCCAATGGCCTCAGGCCCAGCGGCAAGGAGCCAACCGGCGGCGGGAGCAGGCAATGAATGGGCCGCTGGCCTCCACCGGCGAGACTTTTGCGGCCGACTCGCTCGACGGTGCGCCAGACGAGTATCTGACCCCGCAGGACCGGCCCACGCTGGACGAGGCGCGCGCCTGGTGCCACCAACTGGCCAGCTCGCACTACGAGAACTTCCACGTTGCGACGTTTTTTTTGCCCCGCATCATGCGTCCGCACTTCGAGGGCCTCTACGCCTTCTGCCGCGTCTCGGACGATCTGGGCGATGAGGTCGGCGACACGGCAACCGCGCTTCGCCTGCTGAATACCTGGGGCGGAATGCTCGACCAGTGCTACGACGCGCCCGCGCAGTCGCGCCATCCCGTCTTCGTCGCGCTGCACGAGACCATCGCCGCCTGCGACCTGCCGCGCGGTCTCTTCCACGATCTGCTGCGCGCATTTAAGCAGGACCAGGTCAGGACCCGCTACGACACATGGGACGAGGCCGTGGAGTACTCGCGCTACTCGGCCAACCCCGTGGGCCGGCTGGTGCTGATGGTCTGCGGATATCGCGACGAGGCGCGCGCCCTGCTCTCCGACAATATCTGCACCGCGCTGCAACTGGCCAACTTCTGGCAGGACGCGGTGCGCGACTCGGAGATTGGGCGGCGCTACATTCCCACTGAGTTTATGCTGCGCTTCGGCGTGGCAGAGGGCCAGATCGAGGGCCGCGTCTTCACCCCGGAGTTCGGCGCCATGATGCACGCGCTGGTGGAGCGAACGCGCGCAATGCTGCACCTGGGCGCTGCGCTCAGCATCACCGTGGACGATGAGCTGCGCGTCACGCTCGACCTCTTCCGCAAGGGCGGCGAGGCCATCCTCGACGGCATCGCAGCGCAGAAGTACGACGTGCTGCGCGGACGACCCGTGGTGACACGGCGCAAGAAGCTGATGCTGCTCTTTGGCGCATTGCTGGACAAGCTGCGAACGCGGCAGGCGGCTGGAGTCCGTGCGGCATGAGCGAGACTGGCAGCACCGGCGTGCGAACGGCTGCGGCCTACGAGTTCTGCCGCGCCATCGCACGCCGCGAAGCGAAGAACTTCTATTGGGCCTTTCGCGTTCTCCCGCGCCATAAGAGCGACGCAATGTGCGCCGTCTACGCCTTTATGCGCCGCGCCGACGACATCGCGGACGACGAGTCGAAGCCGCTCGAAACCCGCCGCGCCGAGATGAAGTCGTGGCTCGAAGCGTGGCGCGCGGCGAGGAGTTCCGCTGCTAATGATTGCTCGTCGAGAACAGACGAAGACCCCGTCTTCCTCGCCCTCAGCCACACGCAGCGCCGCTTCAATATCCCCGATTCCCTCCTCGAAGAACTCGTCGCCGGAACCACGATGGACCTCGAACCTCGGACCTCGAACCTTGGACCCATCCAGACCTATGCCACCTTCGACGACCTCTACCGCTACTGCTATCTCGTCGCATCGGTCGTCGGCCTGGTGTGCATCCGCATCTTTGGCTACAGCGACGCGCGCGCGGAAAAGCTCGCCGAAGAGACGGGCGCGGCCTTTCAGTTGACCAACATTTTGCGCGATGTGAAGGAAGACGTGCAGCGTGGCCGCGTCTATCTTCCCCTCGACCTGCTCGACGAGTTCGGCGTGACGCTCAACGAGCTGCGCACACTCGCCGCAGGCCGCTCCATGACTGAGCGCGAGCGCGCCATGCTTGCGACGCTGGCCATCCGCGCGGAGAAGTACTACCTCGCGGCGGGCAAGCTGACTCCGCTGCTGGACCGCGACAGTCGCGCCGCACTGTGGGTCCTGGTGACGATCTATCACCGCCTGCTGGACCGCATCGCAGAGCGCAGGATGGAGGTCTTCGGCGAGCGTATCGCGCTTTCCACCGTTGAGAAGCTTGCCGTCCTGGCCCGTGGAGCTACAATTGCCGCATGGAATCGCGTGGTCGAGTGAAGCGCGCCTCCGACGACCTGCGCCGCCGGGCCGCAGATGCACGGCCCACGGACGTCGTCGTGGTGGGCGCGGGCGTGGCAGGGCTGGCCGCGGCGGTGGCGCTGGCGGGCGATGGCGCGTCGGTGACGCTGCTGGAGCGGCGCGCCTTTGTCGGCGGCCGTGCCTACTCCTACCCGCATCCCGCGCTGGAAGAGACGATCGACTCGCAGCACGTCGTCCTCGGCTGCTACGCGAACTTCATGGAACTGATCGAGCAGGCGGCCGCGGAGTGGTCCATCCGCTGGTACGACGAGCTTTGCTTTCTGGAGCCAACCGCCGCCGGGACCCCGCGCCGCAGTTGGATCCGGCCCGGCAGCCTGCCCGCGCCCGCGCACCAGGCCATCAGCTTCTGGCGCGCTCCCATGCTGGGCCTGCGCGACAAGGCAGCCATTGCATCGGGGCTGGCGCGCTTCCTGCGCGGCTATCCCGAGAGCGACGCGGAGAGCTTTGCCGCATGGCTCAAGCGCACCCGCCAGACCAACCGCGCCATCCGCCACTTCTGGGAGCCCATCGTTACCACCGCGCTGAACGACCGCTTTGAGAATTGTTCCGTGAAGTACGCGGGCATGATCTTTCATGAGGCCTTTCTGCGCTCGCCGCAGGCTGGCCGCCTGGGCATTCCCACCAAGCCGATGAGCGAGTTCTTCGAGCCGGTGGTAAAGCTGGCGCGCCGGCTGGGCGTCGATCTGCGCCTGAACACGGGCGTGGATGCAATCGCGCGCACGCCGGAGGGCCGATGGAAGGTCCGCACCGGCGAGACGGAGCTGGAGACCGGCGCGGTAGTGCTGGCCACCGGCCTCCGACAGACCGAGCGCCTGATGAACACGCTGGCCGGGGAGGGCGCAGCGCCCGGCGCGTACAAACCCTTCGAGTTCGAGCGCTTCGTGCTTGCGCCCATCACCACCATCCATCTCTGGTACGACCGCGAGGTCACCGACCTCGACCACGCGGTGCTGCTGGACACGCGCATCCAGTGGCTCTTCGCCAAGTCGCGCATCCGCGGAT
>Ga0187888_1003702_pt1 | contig 11752 bp, 9 predicted proteins | sample June2016WEW_7_40_FD_132987 | JGI IMG/M metagenome (GOLD analysis project Ga0187888, IMG submission 132987) | Peatland microbial communities from SPRUCE experiment site at the Marcell Experimental Forest, Minnesota, USA - June2016WEW_7_40 | ecosystem: Environmental > Terrestrial > Soil > Wetlands... | reverse complement strand
TAGATGAGGAAGCCGTGCTCCACCCCGAACTCGAAGATGCGGCGGGTGAGGGCCACATCCTGGCGGCAGTAGGATTCCAGTTCTTCCCAGCGGCCGGCGGCGAAGAGTTCCAGGGCCAGGAGTCCGTCCCCGGATTTGCTCTCTCCCAGGGTCTTCTCCGCCAGATGGTTAAGGGAGAGCCGGTGGCCCAGGATGGCCTGAACCTCTTCCAGGATGTCCAGGGTTGGTAAATCCTTAAGCCTTATCCGGGTGTAAGGCTGCAGCACCTGGTAGTCGAAGCGTTTGATATTGAAGCCCACCACCAGCTCCAACCCTTGCAGACGCCGGCAAAGGCGCTCCAGGTCGGCTTCCCGGTAAACGGTAGCCGCGCCCGTGCTGGTCTCGTGGAGCACCGCCAGGGAAACGCCCATGCGGTGGCATTGCCCCCAGCCGCCCACGTCGGCTGCGGAACAGCGGGTCTCCAGGTCCAGAATTCCCAGTTTTCGCCGGGCCAGCCAGGTGTCGCCGGCGATTGGCTCGGCGACCGTGAGGGGGGCGGCGGTGGTTTCCTGCAGGGTAATATCGTCCTCCACCCGGGGCTCTTCCAACCCGAGGAGCATGGCGGCGATGCTCACGGCTGCCTCTTTGTCCAGGGGCTTGTTGCCTGAGCCGCATTTGGGGGAATGGATGCAGGAGGGGCAGCCGTCCTCGCAGGGACAGGCGGCGGTGACTTCCCGGGCGCGCCGCAGCAGGTCTTCCAGAATCTCGAAGGCCCTGGACGACAGCCCCACCCCGCCGGGGTAGCCGTCGTAGATGAAGATGGCGGCTCGGCCTACCTGGGGGTGCGACGGATGGGAGATGCCCCCGATATCATAGCGGTCCGCCAGGGCAAAGAGGGGAAACATGCTGATGAGGACGTGCTCCAGGGCGTGGATGCCGCCCATGAAGTGCCCCCCGGCGGCGTAGATGGCGTTTTTGACGGCATCGGGGATTTCCAGCCACATGCCCACGGTTTCGAAGATCTGGGGCGGCAGCTCCAGGGATACCGTTCCCAAAAGCTCTTGTCCGGGCAGACGCCGCTTCTCATAGGACAGTAGGTGTTCGGTGACCTTGAGGCGGCCGATGTGAGCGGTGAAGACGGCCGCCTGGCGGGTCTCCAGGATCTCCAGGATTTCCGTCTCCTTGTCCGTCTGGATGCGGGTGAAGTAGTTGGGCTCAACGAAATTTACCCAAACGTTGCGCCGCTCCAAATCCAGGCGTTCCACCCCCCAGGTCTGGGCCTTGTGGAGATAGACCGCTCCGGGGTGGCACTCCCGCAGGGCCCGGTGGCCGTCGATGGAGCCCAGGGGCCGTTTCTTGCCGGTCTGGAAGATGGCGAAGCTTTCCCCTATCCCCCGGATATTCACCTCCTTTTGGGGGAAGCGGTCCCGGGCCAACCAGGCGTCGCCGTCGGCGGCATGGAGCAGGCGGCGTTCCCGGACCAGGTCGGCAAGCACTGCCTCGTGGGCCGCCAAGTCGAAATGGACCTCCCCTGTGAGCCGCAGGGGCAGCTCCTGGGCGGCGCAGGGCAGGTGGGCCTTGACCACGTAAGGGTTATCGGGGTCCACCACCGCGGTCTCCAGGGGGCGGCCAAAGAATTCGTCCGGGTATTTAAGGAAATACTGGTCCAGGGCGTCGGCCTGGGCCAGCAGGACGATGAGGGAGTCGCGGCCGGCCCGCCCCACCCGGCCGGCCCGTTGCCGGGTGGTGACCATGGTGCCGGGATAGCCAACCAGGATGCAGACGTCCAGACCGCCGATGTCGATGCCCATCTCCAGGGCGCTGGTGGAGATCACCCCTCGCATCTTACCTGCGGCCAGGGCCTGCTCGATCTCGCGGCGCTCCTCCGGCAGATAGCCGGCACGATAGGAGCTGATGTGGCGCTTGAGCTCCGGCGCCAGCCGCTGCGACCAGACATGGATGAGCTCCGTGAGCTTGCGGGCCTGGGTGAAGCAGATGGTATTGAGGCCCTGGCGGATGGCCTGGGCAAAGATCTGGGCCGCGATCGAGGGCGCCCCGCCCGGGGGGTTGAGAAAGAGGAAGTGCCGGCCGGGCTGGGGGGCGCCGCTGGCGGCGATGGTTTCCACCTTAAGCCCGGTTAACTGACTGACGAAGGTTTCAGGGCGGGCAATGGTGGCGGAAGACAGGATAAAGCAGGGGCGGGAGCCATAGTGAGCGCAGAGGCGCCGCAGGCGCCGCAGCACCTGGGCCATGTGGCTGCCCATGATGCCCCGGTAAGTGTGCACTTCGTCGATGACCACGAATTTGAGCCGGGAGAAGAACCCGGACCAGGAAGCGTGGTAGGGCAGCAGCCCCAGGTGCAGCATGTCAGGATTGCTGATGAGCACCTGGGGAGGACTGGCCTTGATGGCCTGGCGCTGGGACGGCGGGGTGTCGCCATCATAGATGGCCGCCCGCAGGAAAGGGGAGGGCAGGGCGGCGTCCAGTCCCTTGAGGGCCTTGAGTTGATCCTGTTCCAGGGCCTTCAGGGGAAATAGGTACAGGGCATGGCCGGCCCCGTCTTTTAAGAGCGATTCCAGCACCGGCAAATTATAAATCAGGGTCTTGCCGCTGGCGGTGGGGGTGGCCACCAGCACGTTCTGGCCGGCCCGGATGGCGGCCAGGGCCTCGGCCTGGTGGCGATAGAGGCGGGAGATTCCCTGGCGTTTAAGGGCCGCGGTCAGCGGCGGCGGCAGACCTGCATCTTCAGGCGCATAGTCCGCCGCCACTTCAGGCAAGTAGCGATAGTGACTGAGGATATCGCGGTAGTCCGCGGATTCTTTCAGTTGTTTGATGAAATCTTGCAGCATGAGGAATGATGAGATGGTGCTCGTTGCCTGGTTGTAACCACGGTGGCACGGGCCTCTCGCCTGTGCTGCCCGGACCTAAATACTATGGACAGCAAAAAGATAAGGCGGAGGCTGACTCACCATCAGTTACTGCTTGTAGCCACCAGGCGCAAATCAGCAGTCACCGGTAGTTCAAACAGTTCCTGGCGGAGAAGTCTGGTGGAGAAGAAAAGCACATCCAGGTTTTCCACTTCATCGGTGTCCGGGTTGAGTCGGGCGATGATGTCATCCCCAAGCTCTTCCGATTCCTGTTCCGGGTAAGGGGAACATTTGTCGATATGGAGGATGTCCGCCCCCCGATCATATCTGAAGGTCAATTTTGCTGCCATTCGGTCTCTCCTCCCGCCAACCTGCGTGCGAGGTAAGAAGTTATGATCCAATGGCGATGCGGTTGGCCCGATTCAGTGATCACCACAATCACCACATGCTTACCGCCTCGAACCTGAGGAAACCATCGGGAAAACAACCGCGCATTTTCTAAGCGAGCGGTCCGGCGCACTCGGTCAGGAGTCATCAGGGTATCCGCTATCAACTGGCGTAAATCAAGGACGAGTTCCGGGTGTCGCTCCAAGATGTGGCGTTCACGCTCTTCGTTTAATTCTACTTCACCTTTAAGATAAGGGCACGCGAATAGGGTCATGGATGGTTTTCTTCATGGGAGGCAGTGCCCGCCATACACCAATAAAATGGTGGCACAAGCGTCCCGCCTGTGCGGCGCAGGTTTTTTGCCAGGGCCTGCGGCTACCAAAAAAACCGCGCTTTTCAAATTACTAAAAACTCGAAACTCAAAACTCGAAACTCTCATTTGGTCCCCACGTCCAGATGCTCCCAGTCGGTATTATAGCCCTCGTAGGTCCATTCCTGGGGGATGCGCAACCCTAGAGATTTAGCGGCCTGATAGACCCAGCCTGGAATCTGGCGGGCGTCGAGTTTGTGCATGGCATCCCGGTTGAACTGGCGGAGGGAGTGGCTGACGGGATTGGGGGCGCCGTCCACCACCCCGGGGTAATTGAAGTCATTGAGGTCGAAGGCCAGACCCAGGCGATGGTTGGAGGCCGGAGCGTGGTGGCCGTGGTAGATCTCAGCCAGGTTGTTATAGCAGCACCGGGCCACACCGGCCGCCAGGCAATCGCTCTCATTGTCCGGGAAACTGAGGCATTCCGCCACTACCGGCGTGGTCCAGGCGCTGACCGCGTAAGTGTCCTCGGCGCCCCTCACCGTCATCAGGGGCAGCCGTTGGGGCGGGTCGTAGAAGCCCTCCCGGAAGATGTACTCCAGCAGCAGGCCCACCAGGGGGGCGAACCTGCTGTTCACTTCGAACTGGATGGTTTCGGCGCGGTAAGCGGCCTTATTATTGATGTCGGCCAGATTGGGGGAGAACCAGACGTAGCCCGACGGCCGGCTGGGGGTCTGGGCCACGCTCTGCCATTTTTTCTCAAAGGCGCAGAAGCTCTGAACCTTCCGAGCCCCGGCCGGCACCCACACCGGCACGCTCAGGGTGACCCCCACCCGATCGCCGTCCGGCCAGCGGCGCCCTCTCAAGTACTCCCAGGAGACTTCCATCCCCGGGGGAATCATGGCCAGGGTCTCCTTGCGGATCTCCACCAGGCGCCTGACCCCCAGCAGGCCTTTGGCCAGCTCGATCTTTTCCAGAAAATCGCGGCGCCGCTGCGTCTGAGACATGAGCGGAGCGTAGGCCAGGGGTACCTGGCGTAGAATCCGGGCGGCCCGGGGGGCCTGGGCAGCCTCCAGGATGCGGGGATGTGGCGGGGGCGGGGAAGAAGGTTCGGCGACCGCGGGCAGCGCCCATGCCAGGAGCACGATGGCCATAATCCCCAAAACAGAAAGGCGCATGGGATGATTTTATGGTAAGAGGAGGGGAGAGTCAATGACCGGGAGATGAGATGAGATGAGAAGGCGCTTGGAGGAGGCTATGCATAGGTAGTGCGGGGTGGGTACCACACACCATAAATTTGTCCTTAGACGTTTAAAGTACTGGAGCCGGGCCCAGCCTACAACACTTCCAGGATCAGGCACTTCAAGTAGAGGCTCTCCGGCAGGGAGAGGAGGGCAGGGTGGTCCTGGGCGGCGCCCCGGCGCTCCACTATCCGGGCCTGGCGGTGGGCCTCAGCGGCAGCCTCCCGGACTATCCCGAGAAAATCCGGCTCGCTGAGGTTATAGGAGCAAGAGCAGGTGATCAGCGCCCCGCCGGGCGAGAGTAGCTGAAAGGCCCGGCGGTTGATCTCCCGGTAGCCTTTGAGGGCCGCGGTACGCTCTCCCCGGCTCCTGGCAAAGGCAGGCGGGTCCAGGACGATGCAGTCGAAGCGTTTGCCCGCGGCCACCGCGGCCTTCAGGTAGGCAAAGACGTTTTCCCGCACCAAATCCAGATTATTCAGGTTATTGAGCAAGGCATTTTCCCGGGCCATTTCCAGGGCCGCGGCGGAACTCTCCACCAGGGTGACCTCCTCGGCTAAGGGAGCCAGGTACATGGCAAAGGCCCCCTGGTAGGCGAAGGCATCCAGAACCCGACCCCTGGACATCATTGCCGCCGCGGCGCGGTTTTCCCGCTGATCGAGGAAAAGCCCGGTCTTCTGGCCGCCCCGGATATCCACCCAGAGACGTACCTTACCTTCCCGCACCTGCACCCGGGGAGGCAGTTCACCCGACACCGTTTGGACCTCCTGGGGGAGTCCCTCCAGCAGGCGCGCCTCGCCGTCATGGCGCAGGGTGATGGATTTGGGGGCCAGGTGCCGGTTAAGCAGCGGCAAGAAGGTCTCCGGCAGGAGCCTGGCCGGACCCGGGTGGTTGGCCTGCAGCACCAGGTGCCCGGCGTAGGAGTCCGCCACGAGGCCCGGGAAGCCGTCGGCTTCGGCGTAGATGAGGCGGCAGGCGTCGCTGTCCCGGACCACCCGCTGCCGGTATGCCAGGGCTCGGAGGAGGCGCTCCTCCCAAAAAGCCGCAGTCACCGGCCCCGGTCCAGGGCTGACAAAACGCAGGGCAATCCGGGACTTGGCGCTGTAAAAGGCCTGGCCCAGGAAGCGGTCCCCCGGCGCCACCACCGCGGCTAACTCCCCGGAGGGCAGGGCGACCTCGCCGTCCAGGTCGTCGCGGTACAGCCAGGGGTGGCCGCGGCGCTGCCAGCGCAGGCCCTTGGCGTTGATCCGCACCACCGGCAGTCTTGGCCCGCCTGAGTCCCAGTATTCCATGATGCCTCAGTTACTCTCTCGTTGGCTCCGGGCTCATTTTCAGCCCGGCGTATTTTTTGGAAAACCGAAAATAGAAAACCTGGTCATCCGCCAGGATGACCGCACGCCGGCGCCAGCAGTCCAAACAAACATTGGAAAAAGCCGCAAGGCTGAAGCCTGCGGCTACCAAACCTTTTAGCCGCTTGACAATGGTTTAATGTGAAAACCGAAAACTGCCCTTAACCAAACCCTTGCCTGATCAAAAATCGCCGCTCCAGGGGCTTTATATGCATTCGGCTTCGAAATTCCCGTCTATTGAGGCTTTGCTCACTGGAGCAGCGCCTTTCCTCCTGCGGTTCGGCTCATCTCCTGAATAGTTTCCTGAAATCTGCCAGCCTCAAAGAAGGTCCGCTCCTGCCGCGGGGGGAAAAGAAGTTCTCCAGGAGGTGGCGGGAGATCAATTTTTCCGGTTTCATGGCCTCGATGCCCCCTTTTCGGGTTATAGTATATCTATCTGAAAAGCATGCCGAAGCCAAGCTCACCCTAAGGAGGTCTTGTCTCATGCGGCGCCGGACCTTGTTGATCTACCTGATCGCAGGGATTTTGGTTGCGGTTCTAGGCGGCGGCCTCTACCGGAGCTGGATCGCCTCACCCCGTTACGCCTTGCAGCGTATGGCCCTGGCCCTCAAGACCAGGGATATGCCCCGTCTCTTTAAGTATCTGAATATAAAGGCAATTGCTAATAATATGGCAGAATCCGCCATCCCCGATTCTGACGACGCCAAAGGGGGCACAGAAGACCCGTGGAACCGGAAAGGCCGGCAAATGGGGCGGCAGTTGGCCCGAATGGTGTTGTCTAACCTGTCGGACGCCCTGGAAAGGCAGTGCCGCCAGCTGATGGAGAAGTATCTGCTGAATCTGGATAATACCAGAATACTGGCGATTGCCGCCGCGGCTACCACGGCGCAGATCGAGGTCCAGGGCGGGGATGCCCGGGTGACCCTGGTGGACCCCAAGAGCCAAGAGCCGTTTCACTTTCGGATGCAGCGGCAACCGGAGAGCGGGACCTGGCAAATTGTTGCCGTCGATTATCAGGATCTAAGAAAATTTGTTAAGCGGGAGTTTAAGGGGACCTAAATATAACGTCTGATAATATATATTATGTAAACAAACATATGAAGATGGTAGAAAAATGTCCTAAATGTGGGCAGCCCTTCCCGAGGCGGCGCTCGCCGGCGCCTACGGTGGATATCATTATCGAGATTCCCCTCAAGGGGATCGTTTTGATCCAGCGGGCCAATCCGCCTCTGGGATGGGCCTTGCCCGGTGGTTACGTGGAATACGGCGAATCCCTGGAGGCCGCCGCCTGCCGGGAGGCCCTGGAGGAAACCGGACTTAAGGTGGAACTCCTGGGCCAGCTGCACACTTATTCGGACCCCCGGCGAGACCCGAGGCGGCATAACATCAGCACCGTATTTGTGGCCCGGGCGTTTGGGACACCCAAGGCGGCGGACGATGCCCGGAGCCTGGAGATTTTTCGGCTGGAAGATTTACCCCAAGAGATGGCCTTCGATCACGCCGAGATCCTGGCCGACTACCTTAAGGTGCGCCGCGACTGGTTGGCTAAACTTAAGAAACTATCTTAGATATGACTGATAAGACATTGATTAACCTGGCATATCAGGGCTTGAGCACCCTGGCCGGCTTATTTGCCTGGCCTTTTTTTTATTGGCACCTGAAATCCAGGGGCCGGGGGGAGAGTTTTCGGCCCCGCCTGGGTCTGCAGCTCCCCGGCGGTCCCCCCCCGGGGCAGCCGCGTCTCTGGTTGCACGGGATTTCCGTGGGAGAAATCCTGGAGGCCCTGCCCCTGGTCCGCGAACTACAGAGCTTGCTCCCCGGGGCCGCCTTGATCGTCAGCACCGGTACTGAAACCGGCCAGGCCCTGGCGCGCAAATATTTTTTGCCATTGGGGGCCCTGGTCTGCTACTTTCCCCTGGATATTCCCTGGACGGTGCAGCGCTACCTGGAAAGGCTGCAGCCTCATCTGGTCATTACCCTGGAATCGGAAATCTGGCCTAATTTTCTTAACCTGGCCAGGGAGCGCGGCATTCTCCTGGCCCTGGCCAACGCCAGGGTTTCTGAGCAAAGCTTCAGAAGATACATTAGATATCGAAGGTATGCCACGGAATTAATTAATAATTACGATCTTATTGTTGCCGGGGCCCCCCAGGATTATCAACGCCTGCTGGCAATGGGCCTGGACTCGGCCAAGATGCGGCTCAGCGGCAACCTGAAGTGTGACCGCCTGTTGCAGGACCGGGATGAGGAAGAGGCCACGGAATTTCAGCGGCTGCTGCACGGCGGCAAGGCAGTTTCCGGGGGCGAGCCAATCTGGCTGGCCGCCTCCACCCATCCCGGCGAAGAGGAAATAGTGCTGGCCGCCTATAAGGAACTTTTGGGCCCCTACCCTTCTTTGCTCCTGGTCCTGGCGCCCAGACATCCTGAGCGCGCCCCGGGCCTGGGGGAAAATTTATTAAGGGTGAGGCACGGCTTGCCTGGTCATCTCTGGAGCCGTTTGAAGGCGGGCTTAGAAATCCGGACCCATCCAGTGGTGCTCATCGACACCATCGGCGACCTCTTTAGCCTCTATGGCGCCACGGACGTGGCTTTTGTGGGCGGCAGTCTGGTCCCCCATGGAGGCCAAAACATCCTGGAGGCTGCGGCCTGGGGCCGGGCGCCCCTTTATGGTCCCAACCTCTCCAACTTCCGTTGGGCCCAAGACATCTTGGAAGCTGAACCCGCCGGTGCCGGGATCAGGGTGGCGGACGCCCCCTCCCTGGCCGCCGCGGTGGACCAGCTCTTAAGAAACCCGGAACTCCGCCGCGATTTGGGGACCAGGGCCCAGGCGACCTTGATCCCCCATCAAGGCGCTGCCCGGCGCCAGGCGGAGCTGATCGCCGGGCTTTGGCGCCAGAAGGTCGACGGGTTGGGGCAACGAAGCAGGTAGGAATCTCACGCCCAAGTTGGGCAGGCCTAAGTTGAAACAGCTCTCTGGTTTTGGTGGACAGTGCCCACCCTTCATGCCTCATGGCAAAAACCTTGCCGGACACTACGGACCTCCCCTGGAGTCGAGCCATGGTTTACCCTTACCCGGCTGCAAATCGCCTCGCCAGGGGCTTTATATGCAGCCGGTTTTGGGCAAGTCCTGGGACCCGATAAAACACGCGCCCAGCCTGGCGGAGAGGGAGAAAAGGAAAATGGTGGGCGGTGCCCACCTTACATTTTTACAGGCGGGACGCCTGTGCTACGACGAGCGGCGGTGAATTTGGCCGCCGCAGATGGCCGCCCCTCCGCCTTGGGTCTTGTCCCTGGAAAATTTAGCCGACGCCCACCCGCGGATTATGTTATAATTTTTAAGGAATTTAGCGTGGCTTCGAGGTCATCACTTTGAAGGCGTTATTGGCGTTGGAAGACGGTTTGGTGTTGCGGGGGCGATCCTTTACCGGCGAAGGAGAATCCGCCGGCGAGGTGGTATTCAACACTGCCATGACCGGATACCAGGAGATCCTCACCGATCCATCCTACAAGGGCCAGATCGTCACCATGACTTATCCCTTGATAGGCAATTACGGGGTCAACCCCGAAGATGTCGAATCCCGGGGGATATTGGTGGAGGGCTTCATCGTCAAAGAGTACCACCCCTACCCTTCCAACTGGCGGGCCCGGGGGAACCTGGCCGATTATCTCCGGGCCTCGGGCAAGCTGGGGGTGGAGGGCTTCGACACCCGGGCCATCACCAAGCGCCTCCGGGAGGTGGGGGCTATGCGGGGCATCATCTCCACTCTGGACCAGGACCCCGAGTCCCTGGTGCGCCGGGCCCGGGAGCTCCCCAGCATGGATGGCCTGGACCTGGTGCCCCTGGTCACCTGTCGGCGCCCCTACTGGTGGCCGCAGTTTCCGGCGGACACCGAGGATACCGGCCTTGAGACCTTGTGGTCGCAGCGTACCGGCAAGAAGGTGGTGCTCTACGATTATGGGGTAAAGTTCAATATAATCAGGAGCTTAATCGAAAAGGGCCTCCAGGTTCTGGTGGTGCCGGCCACCACCCCGGCTAATGAGGTGCTGGCTCTCAAACCCGCGGGCATCATCCTCAGCAACGGCCCCGGGGATCCGGCCGCGGTCACCTACGCCATCGACAATGTGCGCCAGTGTTTGGGCGCCGCCCCCATGTTCGGCATCTGCCTGGGGCACCAACTTCTGGGCCTGGCCCTGGGCGGCCGCACCTTCAAGCTCAAGTTCGGCCACCGGGGCGCCAACCAGCCGGTGAAGAGCAAGCTCTCCGGCCGGGTGGAAATCACCTCCCAGAATCACGGCTTCGCGGTGGACCTGGAGTCCATCCCGGACCCCGGGGTGGAGTCGACCCACGTCAACCTGAATGACGGCACCCTGGAAGGCTTGCGCCACCAGGGGCTCAGGGCCTTCTCGGTGCAGTACCACCCGGAGGCCTCCCCGGGGCCTCATGACGCCCATTATCTTTTTGAGGAATTCCTGCAGATGGTGAGCCAGGTTTAAAAAGCCTGGCGGGGAGGCGCATGGCCGCGGTGATCTTTGGACCGCCATATTCCCCGGAGATTAAGCCATCCCCGCTTTGCTCAGGCGATGGCAGGTTGGCGCCGGGGCTGCGCAGGAGTTTTTTTTAAGTGACCATCCAGGGGCTGTAGGCCAGGACGGCCCCGGAGTTTTTTGTCTAGCCACCCACAGATTATGCCGAAACGCACCGATCTGAAGAAAATCCTGATCATCGGCTCGGGGCCTATCATCATCAGCCAGGCCTGCGAGTTCGATTATTCCGGCACCCAGGCCTGCAAGGCCCTCCGGGAGGAAGGCTATGAGGTGGTGCTCATCAATTCCAACCCCGCCACCATCATGACCGACCCCGAGATGGCGGACCGGACCTACATCGAGCCCATCACCCCGGAGATGGTCTGCCAGGTGCTCGAACGGGAGCGCCCCGACGCCATCCTCCCCACCCTGGGCGGCCAGACCGGCCTCAATTGTGCGGTGGCCGTGGCGGACACCGGCATCCTGGAGCGCCTCGGGGTGGAGATGATCGGGGCCAACCCCCAGGTCATCAAGAAGGCCGAAGACCGGGAACTCTTCCGGGACGCCATGGCCCGTATCTCGTTGCGGGTGCCCCGAAGCGCCATCGTCCGCAATCTGGATATGGCCCTGGCCGCGGCGCCGGAGATCAGCTACCCCATCATCATCCGCCCGAGCTTCACCCTGGGGGGCACCGGCGGCGGCATCGCCTATAACCTGGAAGATTTGAGGCTGCTGGCCGCGGAGGGCCTGGCCGCCAGTATGATCAGCGAGGTGATGCTGGAAGAATCGGTGTTGGGCTGGAAGGAATTCGAGCTGGAGGTGATGCGGGACTTCCGGGACAACGTGGTGATCATCTGCTCCATTGAAAACCTGGACCCCATGGGGGTGCATACCGGCGACTCCATTACCGTCGCCCCGGCGCAGACCCTGACGGACCGGGAGTACCAGGCGATGCGGGACGCGGCCATCGCCATCATCCGGGAAATCGGGGTGGAGACCGGCGGCTCCAACATCCAGTTCGCCATCCATCCCCAGACCGGGGAGATGGTGGTCATCGAGATGAACCCCCGGGTGTCCCGCTCCTCGGCCCTGGCCTCC
>Ga0187888_1003696_pt1 | contig 11757 bp, 14 predicted proteins | sample June2016WEW_7_40_FD_132987 | JGI IMG/M metagenome (GOLD analysis project Ga0187888, IMG submission 132987) | Peatland microbial communities from SPRUCE experiment site at the Marcell Experimental Forest, Minnesota, USA - June2016WEW_7_40 | ecosystem: Environmental > Terrestrial > Soil > Wetlands... | reverse complement strand
GGCCGAGGCTGGAATCAGCGTCACCCCCTGCAGCGTATTCACCAGCAGTCGCGTGTTTACGAACTGGTTCGGGAAAAGTGCATCATTGGTGTTGTCGAACAGCGATCGCCCTTTGACTGTCCCGGTCGTAGTGTCAATCTGGTTGTCGATCGTCAACAGTGTCCCGCTTGCGATCCTCTTCTGCGCAGTGCGGTCCAAAACATCCACGGTGAGCTTGGCGCCCTTGCTTAGGCGAGCTTCCACCTGTCCTAAACTGTCTTCGGGAATGGTGAAAACTACGGTGATGGGCTCCAACTGCGTAATTACAGCGAGGGTTACGGTTGCCGCAGATTGCACTACGTTGCCCGGATCCACCAGCCGTAAGCCCACGCGGCCGGCGATGGGAGCTGTGATATGGCAGTAGTCGACCTGAATCTGGTCATATTGCACCGTTCCCTGATCGTTCTTTACTGTGCCCTCATCCTGCAGGACAAGCTTCTCCTGGTCATCAAGAATCTGCTTGGCGATGGCGTTGCGTGCCCACGCAGCACGGTACCGCTCCAAGTCCATCTGTGCTTGGCCGAGCAGATTCTGGTCGCGCTCCAGCGCCCCTTGCGCTTGCAAAAGCGTAGCGCGGTATCGACGCGAATCGATATCAACCAGCGGGTCACCCTTACCTAACACCTGACCCTCCGTATACTGCACGGCGACGACTAGGCCATCCACCTGGCTGGTAATCGAATCGGTGTAGACCGGCGTGACCGTGCCGATCGCGTCAAGGTAAACGCCGATGTTACCTTTTTGAGCTGTCGCACTCGTAATTGTGACCCCCGGCGCGGGCCGTGCCGCCAGGGCCGCCGCTTTCTTGGCGTTTTCGTGGTGGCGTAAGATGAGCACGAACGTCAGCGCGAGAATTAGCAGCAGCACACTCCACAGGATGAGCCGTAAAACCTTATGCCGGGGACGTGTCGTAGACGCCTGGATCTGATGTTCTGGGCCGATGGTTGAATCCTCGTCTAAATCAGATGCCAAACGGAATCTCCTTCTCTGAGCGCTGGATCACGCGCAGCATATGGTTTCCGGGCGCGGAATGCAACGACGGCCTGCTCCGCGCGCCCATGAATCTGACGGAGTTGCACAGCGGCTGCCGATGGAACGTTAACCTCCCAGATATTCGATGTGAGCGTACGTGCCTAACCGCGGGTTGTATCCGAGGTACCAGCCAATATGGTCGGGGTCCTCGTAAATCACGATCTGATGGCCGGTCCAGTTCCAGTCCGCGACGATGTTGTAGTCGAACGGAGCGACGTCCCAGAAGAAATTGCCGAACCAGAAGCGCTCCCGGTTTCCGCCCCCCAGCGCGAATGCACTTCCAAAACCGCCGCCGAAGTGTCCGTGTGCCCACGGCTGAGCGAGGTGATAATGCGGATCGTTAGGGCCGCTATCGTGTCCGACCCATCTATCGTTCTTGGCGTCAACGTGCGGAACGCCCGGATGGCCTTTCCTGTCCACGGCAACGTGGTTCTCCGTCGCGGTACCCCGCTGCTGATCTCGTGCCGGATTGGCAGCCCTCGCAGGAGCAGGACCATGAGCGGGAATATGTCCCCCGCCAACCGCCGCGGGGCGCCCGCCGCCGCGTGACCCTCCTTCGCCGCCTCGGTTCTGCGCAAGAGCAACGAGGCAGATCAGGACCGTTAGCCCTATGATCTTCTTCATCTGTATACACTCCTGGCGAAGCACCGAGCACGCGTTTAGCCAACTCGCTGATTTGGCCGGAAACTGGGCGGTGTGAGCGAGCGCGCACCGCGAAGTGCAAATAATGCCTTCGATGGTGCAGTTTTCGCCGCTTGGGCACGGCGTCACCATGTGACCCTCACCAGTCCGTCCTCTCGATTCATAAATGGAGGCAAACGTGCCGATCATTCCGGTTGGACCGAGCTACAAGGCCAGCCATCTTAGGACTTAGGAGGAACAGCGTGACGACTTTAAGTACAGCAACGGAAACGGCGGCGGAACTTGGCCAGCAGGCCAGAGAATCAATCGAGGAGTTGAGCCAGTCCGCCGGCAAGAAACTGGACGCGGCGCGAGCAGGGACAGGGGGTGCACTCCATTCGGCTGCCTCCTCCGTTCGCAGAGCAGGACGCGACGGCTCCGCGGCAATCGACAACTGCACCACCCGCACAGCCGATCGACTGGATGCCACGGCATCATACATCGAAGATCATGACCTCGGGGATGCATTCACCGGCTTGCGCAGGTTTGCTCGCCGTCATCCGGCAAGCACTCTGGTAGCTGCGGCCGCGATCGGCTTTCTAGCCGGATCCGCTATAACCCGCGTGGCACACTCGTGCGGAAGAGCGCCTCAAGGGTCATAACCGCAGCTCTGGCGACGGGCAGCACATCAAGCCACTGGTCGCATCGAGCGCGGCGGGGCACCACTGGATCAGAACCGCAATGAGGCAGGCTGTTCACGAACCGGGAGTCGCCGTCTTCTCCGCCTCGCGCAGTCCGGCGATCCGGTTCTGCAGCGTCCGCAGGCTGATCCCCAACATCTCGGCGGCGAGTTTGCGGTTGCCGTGCACGTGATCGAGTGTGAGTTTGATGTACGCCCCCTCAAGTTTCGTGAGCGGCTGGCCTGGCTGGAGCACGATAGGACCCTCATCGCCGGATGCTGGCCGCGAATGCGAGCCTGGGTTTACGGCGAACGCAGGAGAAGGAAGGTTCGCCAACCGGATCAAACCTTCGCCTGCCATGATGGCGGCGCGCTCCAGCACGTTGCGGAGCTCTCGCACATTGCCCGGCCAATCATGCCGATGAAAAAGCTCCATCACTTCCGCATCCACGCCGGTCACACGCGTCGAGTGTTTCTTGTTCAGATTCCGCAGCATGACCTCGGCGATTAGCGGGATATCTTCTTTATGGTTGCGCAGCGGAGGAACTTCGATCTGGAACACGCTCAACCGATAGTACAGTTCTTCGCGCAGATGCGTGCCAAGTTTGTGACTGGTCGCGGCCAGTACCCGCGCGTCCACTGGGATCTCGTGCTTGCCGCCGAGCCGCCGCACGCGCAAATCCTCCAGAACGCGCAGCAGTTTCGGTTGCGTAGACGGCGGCATCTCGCCGATCTCATCTAAGAGCAAAGTGCCCCCGTGAGCCTGCTCAAAGCACCCGGCTGAACGCTCCATGGCTCCCGTAAACGCGCCCTTTTCGTGGCCGAATAACTCGCTCTCCACCAGAGTCTCGGGCAAGGCGGCTGCGTTGATCGCGACGAATGGCCCGTCGCAGCGGGGGCTGCACTTGTGGATCTCTCGCGCAACCAACTCTTTCCCGGTGCCGCTCTCTCCGAAAATCAATACGGGCGCCGATGTGGGCGCCACCTGCCGGATCAGCGAAAAGACCTGCTGCATCGCCGGGGAAGTTCCGGCCATGTCTCCAAGCACACCGTGAAAGCTGAGTTCGCGCTTCAGCTCGTCGGCCTTCTGCAGGCTCCTTTTGAAACGGACCGCGCGGTCCAGGAGGGTCTTGAAGGCGCGCGGTTCGACGGGCTTTTCCAGGAACCAGAACGCTTTGAGATCATGAACCGCGGACAGCGCCTTTTCCATGCTTCCGAAGCCGGTGAGCGCGATCGCCGGTGTGAGGTCGCCGCGTTCCTTCAACTGCCGGAGCAGTTCGAAACCGTCCATGCGCGGCATGATCAAATCGGCGACGATGACGTCCGCATTGAAGGCTGTGAGCCGTTCCAGCGCTTCCAGTCCGTCGGCAGCCACCTGCGTTACAAAGTCAGACTCGGAAAGCATGGCCGTCAAGGCGGCCCGCTGGCGTTCTTCGTCGTCGACGATGAGTATCCGGCCGGGAACCGCAGGCTGTCGGGGCATCAGGTTTGATTTTACCTCCGGCAGTCAAGCCGCTCCGGAGCGGGCGGAGCGGGCGTGGCGATCCAGATTACGGTCCTGTTCGCCCTGAACGAAGTCGAAAATGTCGAAGCGCTTCACCGCTCGATACAAAAAGAAGCTATTGACCGCATCGTGCTCATCATCGATGAACTCAAAGGCGATGGCCAACCTGCTCAGCAAGAAGAGCTCCAGATGCGACCGATTGACGCTTAGCAGTGCCAGCCTTTCACCGGCTTTGCGCAGCCTGGCGAGCGCGAATGCCAAGATCCCCAGTCCAGTGCTGTCAATGTCGCTGACGTGTTTGAGATTCAAGACAATACTGACTTTGCCGAATTAATGCAAGCAGACGAGTCCTTCGCGCAGCTCCCAATCTCCCTGGCCCCAAATGAGCTTCAGGTCGAGAATTTACGACGCCTTCACTTTCCCGCTGCTCGATGTGCAGGCTCAGGCTCATTGCCTGGCGATTTGAGGCGCAGCCATCCGTCGTCTTCGGTGCAGCATCTTCCGTTTAAGATCGGGTCCGAACTCGGATGCTAGGTTGCTGGCCAGATCGAACCCTAGTTGGAGAGAACCCTCAGAAAGTCCGAGACGCACGGTATGGACGCGGCCCGGATACCATTCGTCCGCCAGATAGGACGCTCCATAAGCGCTGCCGAGGCGCCAAAAGGAGACGGTCTCGGTTCCCCGGTCCGTGTGCGTGAGGATGGTGCCGCGGAACGCATGTCTCGTGCGGCGCCAGAATCCGCCACTGCCGGAACGGAAATAGCGGGGGTCTTCGTGCAGGGCTGAACCCAAACCAAAAGCCAAAGCGCTATGGATCCCGGAGCAGGCGACGGTCACTCCGAAGCGTTTCCCGTAGGCGGACCCGCCCTGTCCCCATTCCGCCGGGGTATCGGCTTCTTGGAGGATTCCAGCGTACGCCGCATCTCCGAGGAGCGCCCATGGTCCAATAGACTGGTGGACCTGGTAATCGAGTTTGTCGCTCACACTCAGCGCAATGAAGGGCTGGGTGAGTCCGGCTGCGGGAATCGCAAGAGCCAGGCCGACGACGAGTATCGAACGCATGGGTCGGGGTTCTCTCTTTGTGCCACTGGCGCCACGTAAACCATACTGGCTCAGTTCAACCTATAACTGGTTACTCGCCCCCACATCCCAACAGCCTGCAAGATCCAAACGGCGACCGCAACGATAACCACTACGTTCAGAATTGTCTTGATGCTGTGCGCCATCGGGATAAAGTTATTGATCAGCCACAACGCGAGGCCGACCACGATCAGCACAATCACGATGTTGATTAAAGGCATCTTCTTTTACACTCCTCAGTCGTTTTAGTAGCATTCCGATGCCCAGTCGACAGCTTGGTGCACGCCGGCTTGACGTGTCTCGAGGAACTAAACTATCCTGCGTCCCTGAAACAGGCGGATTACCAGTACCACCACAGCAACGGCCAGCAGGAGGTGAATCAGCCCGCCGCCCGTGTAGGAGGTTGCCATTCCCAACGCCCACAAAACCAGTAGAACTACACAGATTGTCCAAAGCATCTTTTTGCTCCTTCGCGAGGCATAGTTGCAACCGCAGGTCCAAAACGGAAAGTCGACCTATTGGCAACCGCGGTTTGTCCCGGACCGGGGAGTTCCATCGGAGCCAGGTGCAGAACGTGCACGAACGCGGCAACTGCTGCAGATCAGGCTCCGAGCAGTGCCCCGACGTCTGCCGACACCGCCAGGGCTAGCGCACCTCAGAACGTTGCGCGAATGCCCCACGGTCAAGCCCTGCCAGTGTCCGCCAACCAACTCAATTGTCCGTCAACTACAGTTCGACAGTGATCGCCAGTCCGACACCCGGATACGAGCGGTCGTAAAGGTAGTATCCGTTGTCATAGGCGATGTAAAGGTCATCGGTATCGAACCAGTTAGCTGCCCAGGATTCCGGGTAGGGATCCACGAGCAAGAACGAATAGCCGCCGTACTCGAAACGCGGATACCCCATGTAAATGCTGGGTAGAGCGTGCATGCGGAACGAGTGGTCACTCCCGAAATAGAGATTGAAGCTGGCCTGAGGTATATAGGAACCGCCGTATCCTCCACGTTGCGACCAATTGCGATGCTGGCTTCCCCACTGGTTCGCCCGATCGCCCTGCCATGTACTCTGCCCCTGCCAGGCCCCCGCCTGTTGCCATCCCCGCTTCTGCTGCCAGGCGACCGCCTGCTGCCGCGCACGTTGGGGCTGCTGCGGCTGGGCCCGCTGCTGTGGCTGTTGCTTCTGGGCCTGCTGGGCCCGCTGTGGTTGCTGCTGTGGCTGTTGCTTCTGGGCCTGCTGAGCCCGCTGCGGTTGCTGCTGTGGCTGCGGTTTCTGGGCCTGCTGGGCCCGCTGTGGTTGCTGCTGTGGCTGCGGTTTCTGAGCCTGTTGGGCCCGTTGTTGTTGCTGCTGTGGCTGCGGTTTCTGGGCCTGCTGGGCCTGCTGGGCCCGCTGCGGTTGCTGCTGTGGCTGCGGTTTCTGGGCCTGCTGGGCCCGCTGCGGTTGCTGCTGTGGCTGCGGTTTCTGAGCCTGTTGGGCCCGTTGTTGTTGCTGCTGTGGCTGCGGCTTCTGGGCCTGCGGTTGTGCCTGTCGCTGCTGCTGAGGCTGCTGCGCCCGTTGCTGCGGTTGTGCTTGCGGGTGCTGCTCCTTTTCGTTCTGCGCATACGCTGGGGCAATCGTCCCGAAAAGCAGAAGCAGGGCAGCGGTACTGGTGGTTCGTGTGAACTGCATAATCATACTCTCCTCAAAAGTCGTTTATCGAGTGTGCACGCCGACTGCCAAGCGAGCCTGAATCTGCCGCACGGCCTCGGTTGCATTCCGTCTCGGCGCAGGTGAGCCGGCTCATCCGGGCGGCTCGGCAGAGTGAAGTGGCACGGCTCTCGCGCCGCCGCCCTCGACATCCCGGCCGCGTGAATGCCGCGCCGTGAGGCGTCTTCCTATTTGTTGATCGCGTGAGTCACGGATTCTGTCGTCTCTCGGGTCGTGACCGCGGCGGTCGCTCTCTCCGTCGGCTTGTCAGTCGTGCCATAGTCGGCGGAAGTTTCCGGTGCGGCGGAAATATCCCGCGCGCCAGTATCCCGCAAAGCCGTCTTTGCCCGGCTACACCACTCCGGACCGTCGCAGTGAACGGATACAAGAATCCCGGCATGCCTGATTCTGCCGGCGTACCGCTTGGCGACGTACTCCGCCAGCCGCGAGCCGGCCAGCAGTCCCACGAACCATCCCAAGGCCCCGCCGGCGCCCGCGCCAGCCAAAGGAGCGAGCACCGGTCCAGCCGCGACGAGCGGCGCCAGACCCGTGATGGCCGCTGCTTGAAAGGAAGCGAACCAGGCCAATGCGGCGCCAACCGCCGCGCCCACTGCCGCGCCAACGGCCGCACCCTCCAAGGCCTTACCGCGCTTCACAAGCGCGAAATCCTTGGATCCCTGATTGTCGGACGACAGGACCGAGATGTCGGTCGTTCGATACCCCGCCTTATGCAGGAAGTTGATGGCTTCCGCAACGGTTGCGCGATCGGGATAGATTCCAATTACCGATGTGTTCTTCGACATTGACTGTTCCCCCTTTTTGGAAGTGTCGTCTATGTGTCTGTGCACGCGCCGGGCCACGTCTCGCGGGCCGCTTCGCCGCGAAGATGCTCGGCGATTCGCTGGTGGGCGCAGGTGCAGAATCTGCCTTTTGAGGGTGCACATTTCCGGCCGGTTGCCACTCGTGCGGGCCGAGCCCGACCTATAAGCATGGTGGATATGAACGGCGGTAAACGTGCCACAACTTCAGTCGATCCGGGAAACCGGATGCAGAAGGAGAAGGAGAGAACATGAATTGGGACCAGATCGAAGGCAAGTGGAAGCAGCTCACCGGCTCCGCCCGCGAACGTTGGGGGAAACTCACCGATAACGACTGGGAGACGATCGCTGGCAAGAAGGATCAGTTGGTCGGGCGCATACAGGAGCGGTATGGAGTGGCGAAGACGGAGGCCGAAAGGCAGGCCGACGAATGGTCGCTTGCGCTGAAGAAACCCGGGCGCGAACGCTCCGCCGCGACGCGCCTTTGAGTTAAGGAGTATGGATGCATGAAACCGACCCAAGCTAAGATCGCGAACCTCTGGTGCAGGTGGATGCACGGCGAGCCAATGTGGCCTGCGCACGGCCAGTACGAATGCCGCGCGTGTGGACGGCGCCACCGAGTGTGCTGGGATCACCCGGAGGTGCTCGCGCCGCGCGATCTGGCATTACATCACGAATTGCTGGCTCAACGCGCCTCGGTGAATGCGACTGAGCCAAAAATGGAATGTTCGTACCAGTAGCCCCCTCTGTTCGTGCGCTATTGCGTCTCATTCCGAAGTTGGGTCTGTGTCGCGGCATCAGCCGGACACGTTTACACGGACAGGCTTACGCAAGCCGGTCCTTCTCTGAAGCCCGCCCATCTCCATCTTCCGTAAGCCGGCCTTTCCCTTCCGTATGCCAGGCGCCTCCCATTTTGAAGCGATGCGGCGTCAATCTGGAAACCCGGCGACCAGCCGTCGGCAGATCCTGCGCTCCGTGAGGCAATAGCTGCATGCGCCGAGACCTCTGGCGGCAAGCCCGGAATGCTGCAGGTTCCTGGCTTCGTCGCTGCGCTCAGGAGCCCGTAAAACGTGGTAAGCGAACGCCCGGAACGAGAAGGCAATCGCGTGTTTTGCGCGGCATTATCCCGATGGAACCTGGAGTGCTTCTGCTTGCACCGTGCGCTGTCAGCAGGCCGGGGTTTCACAGCTATCGTTTCCGGCAGAGTCAAAGCCGGCGGCGCGCATTGGCAGATCAAAGGAGAAGAAGCAGATGAGTGTTTTCAGAGCAGTAACAGCATCCGTGTTCAGCCTGGCGCTGGCGAGCGTGGTATTCTCGCCCGGCGCAAAGGCGGACGAGTGGAACAACAGAACCGTGATAACTTTCAGCGGGCCCGTGGAGATTCCAGGAGTCCACCTCAAAGGGTGGGGGGTGTTGCCAGCCGGCACCTATGTATTCAAGCTCTTGAACTCGCAGTCCGACCGCCATATCGTCCAGATCTTCAATAAGGATGAAACAGTGGTTTACGCGACTATACTGGCCATCCCAAACTACCGCCTCCAAGCGACCGGAAAAACCGTAATGACTTTCCGGGAGCGGCCGGCCGGTCTGCCAGAGGCGCTCCGGGCATGGTTCTATCCAGGCAAGGTCTGGGGCGAGGAGTTTGTCTACCCGCGGGCGAAGGCCGTTGCGTTGGCCCAAGCGAACAATACGGTCGTTCTCGCCACACCGGCCGAGTTGCCAGTTGAGGTCGAAAAGCCGATCTTGGCGGTGAACGAACCGGTGGTGGTACAGTTGCAGCAGGCGCCCGTCGTCGCGATTAAACCCACGGGAGAAGAAGTGGAAGTCGCTCAGGTAGTTACACCGCCGCCACCGGAGCCGACAGTGGCTCAGGCCGAGCCGGCGACGCTGCCCGCGACGGCGAGTTCGTTACCCCTGATCGCACTGTTCGGATGCCTGGCTCTGGGTTTGGCCTGGACCCTCCGACTCGTGCAGAAGCGCGTTCTGTAAACGAGCTTAGTCCGGTGACGAAGTCGGGTAAAGCAGCAATGAGGAAGGGGCTGTCGAGGGCCGGGAGGTATGGCGTGGCGAAGGCGCTCGCTCTCCCGGCCCTTCTCCTGATTGTGCTGTTCGCCCATGCCGGACAGCAGGCTCCACCAGCGAGACAAGAGCCCGACTCGGAACCTTTCCGAGTCTCGGTGGACGTGCCCCTGGTGGTTTTGCACGCAACCGTGACCGGTCGACAAGGTGGTTTCGTTTCCGATCTAGACGAGCAGGATTTTGAAATCTATGAGAACAGTGTGCCACAGCGCATCCGGCTCTTCAAAAACGAAGATATTCCGGTCACTGTGGGACTGGTTGTCGACCACAGCACAACCATGCGACCGAAACTCGCGGAGGTGACCGCCGCAGCCCGGACCTTCGCGCGGTCCAGCAACGGGCAAGACGAGATGTTCGTCGTCAACTTCAACGAGAAGGTGTCACTGGGTCTGTCTCGCACAACCCGATTCACCAGCAGCACCGCCGAACTCGAAGACGCGATCACGGCCATGCCTACTGGCGGCCAGACGGCTCTTTACGACGCGATCGCCAAGGCGTTAGAGGAATTGCAGGCGGGCAGCCGGGATAAGAAAGTGCTGATTGTCGTCAGTGATGGCGGTGACAACGTGAGCGCGCATAGCTTGGCCGAGGTCATGAAACTGGCCGAGCGATCCAGCGCCATCATCTATACGGTAGGTGTATTCGACGAAAATGATCCGGACCGGAATCCGGGTGTGCTCAAGCGCCTTGCGCAAGCGACGGGAGGCGAAGCCTTCTTTCCCGGCCAACTCAGCGATGTGGTCGCCATCTGCGAGCGCATTGCCCGCGACATTCGCCATCAATACACGATCGGATATGTTCCAACTAACCCCGCTCGTGACGGTGCCTATCATTCAATTCGGGTACTTGCACGAGCGAACGGCCACGACAAACTGTCCGTGCGCACACGCACTGGCTACATAGCCGGTGGCGAGCCACAGCCCGGCGAGAATGGTGCCAAATGAGGCTTCTGGTACGGAAGGAAACCCTCCGGCGGGCTCTCGAGTGGGCTCGCCGCGCGCTCTATGTCTGCGCCGTCGTACTCCTGGGCTATTGTGGATTCGCGCTAGTGGACTCCTGGGTTTTCCAGAGGCGCGAGAGCAGGGATCTCGACCGCCAGTTGCGTGGTGAACGGGCGGCGAGCGGCGGGCCAGTCAGATCGGAGTCTTCCGCTATCCGGAAAGGTGCGCCCGGCGCCGCGGTGCACGGTCTGATCGGGCGCATTGAGATCCCACGTCTCTTCTTTTCCGAGATCGTCGTCGAAGGGATCGGCAGCACGACTCTCCGGCGCGCGGTCGGACATATTCCCGGCACGGCGTTGCCGGGGCAGCTGGGCAACGTGGGCCTCGCCGGGCACCGGGACAGGCTCTTTCGCCCGCTGAAGGATCTGAGGATCAACGACGAGATTCAGTTTTCAACACCGCGTGGCTATTTCAGGTATGAGGTCGAATCGCTAAAGGTGGTGGCCCCGGACGATGTCGAGGTTTTGGCTGCCTCGGGGAAGAACGTGCTGACCTTGGTCACCTGCTACCCTTTCTACTACGTCGGGCCGGCGCCTAAGCGGTGGATTGTAAGAGCGCGGCAGGTGTCCGCGCAGACAGTGGTACGGTCAGTTGTGGAATGATGGGGAGGGACAGGTCGTGCTTGATCGGCTGGGAGTAGGATCGGAAAACGCTTCCGAGGTTCGCGCCGCCCGAATCCTGGTCATTGAAGATAGTGCTCCAGACGTCTTCCTGCTCGAGCGGGCCCTGAACAAGCAGCATCTACGATTTGAACTGGTTCACTTGCCGAGCGGCGGCGAAGGCCTCGCTTTCATCCGCAGACAGGGCACCTATGCGGACGCCGCAATTCCGAACCTGATCCTGGTGGACTTGAACCTGTCCAAATACACCGGAGAGGACATCCTGCGCGAGATCCGAAGCGCCCCACATCTCGGCGGTGTTCCGGTTTGCGTGTGGAGTTCTTCCCGGTTCGGGCGAGATGAGGCTCTGCTCAGGGAACTCGGGGTTTTGAAATTCATCACCAAACCTGCCGGTTTGGATCAATTCATGGAGATTGGCAAAACCATCAAAGATCTGCTCGCCACTCCCAAAGCTGGATGACGGAGCTACAATCGGTCAGTTGGATTGCCGACAGCCGGGACAGGCGCGCGGATGGCCCGCCACGTGCAGGTGGATCGCGTTAGCGTTCCGGCAACAGGCCCGTTCGTCGCAGCAAGAAAGGTAACGGTGGTGTAGTGGCAG
>Ga0187888_1003691_pt1 | contig 11765 bp, 13 predicted proteins | sample June2016WEW_7_40_FD_132987 | JGI IMG/M metagenome (GOLD analysis project Ga0187888, IMG submission 132987) | Peatland microbial communities from SPRUCE experiment site at the Marcell Experimental Forest, Minnesota, USA - June2016WEW_7_40 | ecosystem: Environmental > Terrestrial > Soil > Wetlands... | reverse complement strand
GAGACCCGAGGTCGGCTCGTCCAGGATCAGCACATCCGGGTTGTGGATGATGGCCTGCGCCAGTCCTACGCGCTGCCGGTACCCCTTGGATAGCTTACCGATGAGCTTGTCGCGCACGTCGCCGATGGCGCAGCGGCCCAGCACCTCGTCCACCCGCTTCTTGATGTCGGCGGACGGGATGCCTTTCAGCTTGCCGGCGAATTCGAGGTATCCGGTAACGTCCATCTCCGGGTACAGGGGCGGCGATTCCGGCAGGTAGCCGATCCTCCTTTTCACCTCGATGGGGTGCTCGTGCACGTCATAGCCGGCGACCGTCGCGGTGCCGGCCGTAGGGGGCAGAAAACACGTCAGCACACGCATGGTGGTGGTCTTCCCGGCGCCATTGGGCCCCAGGAAACCGACGATTTGCCCCTTTTCCACCTCGAACGAGATGTTGTCCACCGCAACGGTGCGCGCGTATCGCTTGGTGAGACCTTCTACCTTAATCATACGGTTGTATCCCAGACTGAAGAAGACGCAGTAATTGCCATTTGGGCAGCAAACGGCGGCCCGAAAGGGCGGCCGAAACTAGATCGACTGTGATTTTCTATGATAGAAACCGCACACAAGCCTTGTCAAATGAGCGGGGCGAGTTCCAACGCGCAAAGGAAGCTCCCGCGACGCACATCGGGAACCCCGCTGGAACTATTTTCGTAACCATTTTCGATCTGGCCGGTATTCCCTTTTGAAAAGCAGGTAATGGTGGAGGACGAGCAAATCATGCGGCAAGTCCGGGATGGCGAGGTGAACCGCCTCGAAGTTTTGTTCGACCGCCATCAACGGGCCCTGTTGCACTACTTTCTGCACCTTACCGGGGACCGCGCTGCCAGCGAGGACCTGGTGCAGGAAGCGTTTTTTCGCGTGCTCAAGTACCGCCGGAGCTACCAGACGGAAAACACCTTCCGCGCCTGGCTGTTTCAGATTGGCCGCAACGCCTACCTGGATCACCTGCGGCGGGGGAAGAACGAAGTCGCCTGGCCTGCCGAGGCGCCGGAGGCGAGCAGTCCGGACGCGGCGCCCGACCGGCTGATGGAAGAGAAGCAGGAAACCGCGCTGCTGCGCCAGGCCCTGGCCGAGATGCCGCCGGAGAAAAGGGAAGTGCTCGTCATGAGCCGTTTCCTGGATTTGAAATACGAAGAAATCGCGGCTGCGCTGCAGTGCGAGGTCGGGACGGTGAAGGTGCGCGTCTACCGGGCGTTGCACGAACTGGGCGACCGCTTCTTCGCCTTGCGGGGAGAACCCATGTCATGAACTGCGATAACTTCCGACAACAACTTCCCGAGTGCCTCGCCGGCCGGCTGGGCGAAAGAGCTCGGGAGCGTCTCATCGAACACCTGGAAGGCTGCTCCGGGTGCCGTGGTGAACTGGCACACCTGGGGATCGTCTGGCGGGGCCTGGAAGCACTCAAGCTCGAAGCCGAACCCGGCGCAGCGATGAAGGAGCGCTTTCAGGAGACCCTGGCCTCCTTCGAGGCCGGACTGGAACAAGGCCGCCTCGCTGCCGTTCCGCTGCCGGCGCAGTCCCGCCAAGCTCTGCCGCGCTGGGCGTGGCAACTGGCAGCCGGCCTGGCCATTCTCGCCATCGGTCTCGTCGCCGGCCGCATGCTGGCGCCGCGTCCATCGGTAACGCCCGAGATCGCGCAATTGCAAGGCCAGGTGCAAAGCCTGCACCAGTTGGTGGCGCTCTCTTTGATGCAGCAGCAGTCTCCCGCATCCAGGATCGAAGGCGTCACTTACGCGTATTCGATGACGCAGCCGGATCCGCAGGTGGAAGAGGCGCTGCTCTACGCGGCCTCGCACGATTCCAACGTGAACGTGCGCCTTTCGGCGGTGGATGCGCTGGACAAGTATGCGGCCGATCCGAACGTGCGGCGCGCCCTGCCGGCCACCCTGGCCGCACAGGATTCGCCGCTGGCGCAAGTGGCCCTGATCGACCTGGTGGTGAAATCCAAGGACCGCGATTGCGCCTCCGCGCTGCGCCGCCTGGCCAGCCGTCCCGAGGCTGATGAAGCCGTGCGCCAGCGCGCGCAATGGGCTATCGAGAAGTTGGACATCCAAGGAGAATCCAGATGAAAACGCTTTTGCTGCTGGCCGTTTTGCTGGCGCCGCTGGCGGCGCATGATTCGGATCGCCACTGGCAGGTGGAAGACCAGGAGACTATCCATCGTTCCTACGCCGGTGGAACCGGCCACAAGCTGGTCGTCGACAACTTCGCCGGCGCGATTCACGTCGCCGGCGGCGGCAGCCAGATCGAGGTCACGCTAGTGCGCCACAACCGCGCCGAATCCGCGGAGAAGCTGGCGGAAGCCAAGCGCGAGGTGACGCTCGAAATCTCCGCGCAGGGCGGCGAAGTCAAACTCCATCAGGATTACCACCACGGCAATCATCGGGGCGACGAAGAGGGTTATCGCGTCGAGTTCGATTACGACATCCAGGTGCCCGCCGGCACTGCGCTTTGGCTCGGAAACTTCAACAGCGAAATCGCCGTCAAGGGAACCAGCGGCGATTTCAACCTCCACACCTTCAACGGCCACATCGAGGTGAATGACGTTACCGGCGCCGGGAGCGTCGACACGTTCAACGGACCGGTGAAGATCGCCTTCCGCCGCAACCCGGAGCAGGATCTCAAGGTCAAGACCTTCAACGGCGCCGTGGATGCCTACTTTCAGCCCGGCCTCAATGCCGAGCTGAGCTACAAGACATTTAACGGCGGCGTGTTTTCCGATTTCGAAGTGGCAGCCAAAGCCAGCACAGGCGAAGGCGGCACGAAATACGTTTACCACAGCGGACGCTCCGGGTCGGGGCAAATCGGCCAGGGCGGCCCCAAGCTCGAATTTGAAGGCTTCAACGGCCCCATCCGCCTGCATGAGGCGAAACCCTAGGCGGGCAAATCGGCCGGACGAAAAAGAGGAACACCAGTCATGAAAACCATATTCGCCCTTGCGGGCGCAGCTATTGCCGTGTGCAGTCTCGCCGCCGCGCAGGACGGCGCGGGGCGCGTAGTGGTTCCAGCCCGCCCGGGCGGCCACGCGCGCCAGTTGCGTGTGCATGTGATCAACAACTCGATTACGGTGAAAACGTACGGCGGCAGCGACGTGATCGTAGAGTCCGGCTCTCACGCCACGCCCAGCGCCGGAGGCATGCGCCGCATCGACGGGCCGCGCGGCCTCACCATCGATGAGGCCGATAACGTAATCGAGATCCATGCCGACCCAACTCTGCGGGGCCCGCTGACGATCACCGTTCCCGCCGACATGTCGGTGGATCTGCACACGCTCAATGGCAACCTGAGCGTGGATGGCCTGCGCGGCGAAGTGGATGCCGATACGCTCTCCGGGCGCACCGAACTAGCCGGCATCTCGGGAACCGTGGTGGCGCATTCGCTGAATGGCCCGATCCACGTAGTCATGGATCGCGTCGATCCCTCCAAGCCGCTGTCGTTCAGCAGCTTGAATGGCTCCATCGATGTGGCGCTGCCGGCCGACGTCAAGGCCAACGTGAAGTTCAAGACCATGAGCGCGGAGATCTATAGCGATTTCGAAATTGCGCTCGGTGGACTTGCGTCGGCGGGGAACGGCAATTCCGGCGGGCTCAGATTCCGCCTGCGTTTCGACAACAATTTCGAGGGTGTCATCAACGGCGGCGGCGTGGCGGTCAGCTTCCACACTCTCCACGGAACCATCTATCTGCGAAAAAAGAAGTAGGCGGGCGGGGCCGTGCCCAGCGGTTTTCTGCAAGTTCCTTTAAAGCATGCCCCGCGTCACCCATTTGCACTGGCTTCGGCAAAACGGTTAAGTTAGGGTCCATGGCGATTCATCCGCATGCTGGTCAACCTCCCAAAGAAAACGAGCTCGAAAACTTGCCGCGCTTGGTAACGGCCTACTACACGGCCAAACCCGATATGTCTGTGGCTGCGCAGAAGGTCAGCTTCGGCACGTCGGGACATCGCGGGTCGTCGCTCAAGGGTTCTTTCAACGAGGACCACATCCTGGCGATCACGCAGGCGATCTGCGATTTGCGCCGGGAAAACGGCGCCGAGGGGCCGCTCTTTCTGGCCAAGGACACGCACGCGCTCTCCGAGCCGGCATCGGCCACGGCGCTGGAAGTGCTGGCGGGCAACGGCGTGGCCGCGACGATCGACTCCGATCTTGGCTATACGCCCACGCCTGCGCTCTCGCACGCCATCCTGGTTTACAACGCCGGCCGCACTTCCGGTTTCGCCGACGGCATCGTCATCACGCCCTCGCACAATCCGCCCAGGGATGGTGGTTTCAAGTACAATCCGCCCAACGGAGGGCCCGCCGACACCGGCGTCACCGGCAAGATCCAGGACCGCGCCAACGCCATCCTGGCCGATGGTTTGCGGCCGGTGCGGCGCATCCCTTACGCCCGCGCTATCGCCGCGACACAGCGCTTCGATTATGTTTCGAGCTACGTCGACGACCTGGGCGCTGTGCTGGATCTCGACGCAGTCCGCTCCGAGGGCCTCTCACTGGGAGCCGACCCGCTGGGCGGCGCGGGCATCGCCTACTGGGGCCGCATCGCCGAACGCTACGGCCTGCATATGACCATTCGGCACGATTGGGCGGATGCCACATTCCGTTTCATGACGCTCGATTGGGACGGCGAGATCCGCATGGATTGTTCGTCGCCTTACGCCATGGCAAGCTTGATCGCGCTCAAGGACAAGTTCGATGTGGCGTGGGCCTGCGACACGGATCATGACCGCCACGGCATTGTGACGCGCAGCGCAGGTCTGCTGAATCCGAATCATTACCTGGCGGCGGCCATTTCTTACCTGTTCCTCAACCGGCCGGGCTGGAAGGAGAGCGCGGGGGTGGGCAAGACGATGGTCTCCTCCAGCATGATCGACCGGGTGGCAAATCACCTGGGCCATCCGCTGTTCGAAGTGCCGGTCGGCTTCAAGTGGTTCGTGGACGGGCTGCTCGACGGATCGCTCGGTTTTGGCGGCGAAGAAAGCGCCGGCGCATCGTTTTTGCGCCGCAACGGCACGCCGTGGAGCACCGATAAGGACGGCCTCATTCTCGGCTTGCTGGCGGCGGAAATGCTGGCGCGGACCGGCCGCGACCCCGGCGAGATCTACGACAAGCTCACCGAACAATTCGGCGCGCCGGTCTACGAACGGATCGACGCTCCCGCCACGCCGGAGCAAAAGGCGCGTCTCACCGCGCTCACGCCGGAGCAGGTGACCGCCCTCGAGTTCGCTGGCGACCCCATCGAGGCCAAGCTCAGCCGTGCGCCGTCGAATGGCGCGCCGCTCGGCGGCCTCAAGGTGGTGACCCGCCGCGGATGGTTTGCCGCGCGCCCCTCCGGTACCGAAAACGTCTACAAGATCTACGCCGAGAGCTTCGCTGGCGAGTCCCACCTGCGCCAGATTCAGACCGAAGCACAAGCACTGGTCGAGCAGACCGTGGGCCACTAGTACCGTGGGCGCGTGATGGTGTTCGTTTTTGGGGCAACCGATGGGTTCAGGGAAGGTGTCCTTACTCTCCCTGCCTCAGCTTTGGGGTCCAGTCCAAGCGAGCGCGTCTTAGGAGAGTGCGTCTGTCCCTTTCCGCCCCGATCTTTTCAATGCCGGGCGGCGCAGAAAAGAACGCACTATCGCCCATCCGAAAGAAGCCACGGCGCGGCGTCGATATGGCCTGCACAGCTTCCACAAAGTCCGCGCCAGAAAGCGCGCCTGGTGGTCGGCTTCCCACAGAAGCCTTTCGCCGCGCGAGAGCGTTCCGGCGAGGCCCTCGACCGGGTATCCCAATTCGCTCAGCAGGCCGCCGGCGACACTTTCGAACAGCACCCTCTGGCGTAGGCTCATGCCGGATCTCCAGCCGCCGGCGTTATTCCTTACTATGATGCCCGCTAAAGCCGGGCTCCCCGGCTCAATGGCATGCCGCCGGCGCCCGGGCGCGATCCTATTGGGAGAGAGAACCACCGCGTCGTAAGGCTCGATGAGGAACTCACACACGCTTCGCATGGTAGCTTCCGGCTCGGTCAGCAGCGTCTCATAACGCAGTTCGAAGTAAGCTCCGGGGCGCAGCAGCGCGCCATCGTGGCGGCCTTGCGTTACCATTTCCTTCCACATGCGCGCGGCCACATACAGGTTCCGCGGCTCGATACGCGTGCGCAGCCAGGATAGCGCCACGTCGCGGCCGTCGCGAACGATGTGAATCACCTGCGCTTCCGGGAAGAGCCGCAGCAGCAACGGAATGTCGCGCACGTAATGCGGCGTCTTGTCGCCCCAGCGCGGTTTGCCGTCTTTCCCGGCCCAAATCTCGAAGAGGCGCCGCGTTACGCCGCTGAACGACCGGCATCCGGCAAAATCCCGCTTCTCCGCAGTAATCCTCCAGAGTAGGGCCACACGGGGACTCTTCAGAATGCGACGAGCGAGCTGCCATGCCTGCTCGTCGGAAGAGGGGTCGCCGAAAGCTCGGTAGAACCGCGGAATGAAATGCGACTCGGGAGGAAAGGTGAGGTTCGGGTGCGAACGCAGCAGATCCCGCAGCAGCGTTGTGCCGCTGCGCGGACAGCCCACAAGGAAGATTGGTCTCATCGTGAGCGGACCCGGCGGCGGCGCGTCTTTCCAGGGGTAGGCCAGGGCACATTGTCACCGGCAAGTTTGCATTTTCCGCGACCTTTCGACAGGATAGCCAAATCTGAGCCGTTTTGTCCGATCGCCGCAGGGTGCGGCGCATTCCTCCCGTGTTACACTGCCTCACATGCCGGAGCTTCCCGATCTGCCGGACTCGCCGCCGCCGTTTCTGGGTAGCTGGCGGCGCGTCTATGCGGCCGTGCTGGTGTACCTCGCGGGCGTGATTCTGGCGGCGTACTTCTTCGCGCGTGCCTACCGATGAGAGCCCTGGATTGGGTGGTCCTGCTCGCCTCGCTGGTTTCCATCGTGGCCTACGGCTTGTACCGCAGCCGCGGCAGCAACACGGTGGACCGTTACCTGCTCGCCGGCAAGACCATGCCGTGGTACGCCATGGCGCTCTCCATCATGGCCACCCAGGCCAGCGCCATCACGTTCATCTCCACCACCGGCCAATCGTACGTGGACGGCATGCGCTTCGTGCAGGCTTACTTCGGCCTGCCCATCGCCATGATCGTGGTTTGCGCCGTGGTGGTGCCGGTGTTTTATCGCGCCCGCGTCTACACCGCATATGAGTACCTGGAAAACCGGTTCGACGCGAAGACCCGCGCGCTGGCCAGCGTGATCTTCCTGTGCCAGCGTGGCCTCTCGGCTGGGCTCACCATCTACGCACCAGCCATCGTGCTCTCGGTGATTCTGGGATGGCCGGAGCGCTCGACCACGCTGCTGATGGGCGCAACCGTGGTCACCTACACCGTGATCGGCGGCATCAAGGCCGTCACCTGGTCGGACGTGCAGCAGATGGGCGTCATTTTTCTGGGCCTGCTGATTGCGCTGGTGACCGTCATTGTGCTGCTGCCGCACTCGGTCTCGTTCGGCGACGCGGTGTTTCTCGCCGGCGCAGCCGGCCGCCTCAACGCCGTCACCACCAACTTCGACTGGAACGACCGCTTCAATATCTGGAGCGGCCTTATAGGCAGCACATTTCTGTTTCTGTCCTACTTCGGTTGCGACCAATCGCAGGTGCAGCGGTATCTCACCGGCCGTTCGATCATGGAAAGCCGGCTCAGCCTGCTGTTCAATGCGGTCGCGAAGATTCCGATGCAGTTCTTCATCCTTTTCATCGGCGCCATGGTGTTCGTCTTTTACGTGTTCGTCGAGCCGCCGGTGTTGTTCCAGCACACCGAGCTAGCGCGGATCTCGCAGGCGAGCGAGTACTCGAGCGTCGAAACACGCTATCACGAAGCGTTTGAGAGGCGCCGGGAAGCCGCGCTGGCGCTGGCGCAGGCGCACCGGGCCGGCGACGGTGCGGCCCACGCGCGTAGCCTCGTGGATTATCGCGGCGCGCAGCAGTCGCTCGATGCGGCCCGCTCGAGCGCCGCTCTCCTGGTGGAAGCGAGCGGCGGCGAGAAAAGCTTCAGCGACACCAATTACATCTTCCTCTCGTTTGTGACGCGTTACTTGCCGGCCGGCATCGTGGGACTGGTGATTGCGGTGGTGTTCGCCGCCACCATGTCCGCCAGTTCGGGCGAAATCAACTCGCTCGCCACCGTCACCGTGGTGGATCTGTACCGCCGGCACTTTCGCCGCGGCGCCAGCGATCATCATTATCTGAACGCCTCGCGCTGGGCCACCTTGTTCTGGGGCGCTTATGCGGTCGCATTCGCCGGCTGGGGCAAGAAGCTCGGATCGCTGATCGTGGCCGTCAACGTGGTGGGATCGCTGTTCTACGGCTCGCTGCTCGGCTGCTTCGTGGTGGCATTCGCCTTCCGGAGGGTCGGCGGCACGGCCGTGTTCCTGGGCATGCTGGCGGGCGAGGCCGCCATCTTCTGGGCGTTCCTGCGCGGCAACATTTCCTATCTCTGGTACAACGTGATCGGCTGCGTGGTGGTGGTGACAGTGGCGCTGGCGCTCACCTGGCTCGCGCCGGGCGTTTTCGCCAGATCCACTCGCCGGCCGGCGCGATAGTCGCATTGGACGACCGAAGAACTCGCGACGGCTGCGGACCGGGCTACTCCATTGCGGCAACCAAGGCGTCAAGATCGGCTTCAGCCGGCCCTTTTGGAAGCGGGAATTTTGCTGCCACCTCGAAGACCTTGTCCTGCAAGGTGCTTCCATTTCGCCACCGGTCCAACCGACCTAGTCGCAGTAAAGTCTGGATAAGCGTGGCACGGAACGACACTGCAAGGGCGTCGGCGTCCGGCCCGCACAGACCGGCCATGACGCTCAGGCTGACCGATCTCTGGGCCTGGATTCGACTTTGGTCGGACGCCATAAAGGACCACACACGCCTCAGGTCCTCAACGCGGACCGCTGGCACAGGCCTAGCAACGAATGCTTTGAAGACCGATTCCGACATGGGACTATTGTACCCCGGGACGCTCTTAGCTGCTTTGCCCGCCGCGTCATCCGCCTGACACCTCGCTACCGCCAGGACCGCCAGACAACCTGCGATAGCTAGATACCCGCCCATAATCAGCCAAAACGCCCTCAGTGACTGGTTGCGGTACAAACACCTGGGCCGCCGGCCGCCCACGATATGATGGGCTGGCACAGGCCGTTCACTACGGCACTAAGGGTCTCAAACCAGATGGCGCAGGTGGTAAGGCTTATGCCGTTCCTCACCGATACTATCGGACACATCGGCGTGCCTGTATTTGTGCACGCGTTCTCTTGTGCACACCAGCCATTATTATCTGAGTAGAAACCCGTGGATTGGGTATAGGTTATAGCGAAACTTAGCGAAAAGTTGATGGAGACGTTAAGAAACTTACCGACCAGTGAGCAAACGGCTACTGGGTTGTACACTCCGATGAAGTCGCCCTCTTCGCCGTCAATCGGAAGGCTTGCCTCACATTGTAGATTCACCGTATTAGCCGCTGACTGCACAGTGCCGAAGTTGCATGAGGCGTACCTGCCAGACGGAGACGTGATGCCCACGCTCCCCTGGTAGGTGTGAGTCGCGGAGGCGCACATGGCGCAGTTCGTGCCGGGGCTGTATTGGAGCACGCCGGTATCGTACACATACGTGCCGTCGGACGAAGGGCTATTGTAGAGGTCGACTGTGATCTGGGCCGGGGCGGCCACTGCCATTGTCAGGAGCGCTAGGGATCGGTAGATATGGTGGGTCATTGCTGGATCTCCTCTCGACCACGGACTCAATGTTGGGCCATGTCCGGCACCGGGACTCTCTGCATATATTTCTTCTGTGATCGGACGTAGGCCAGAAACGACGCAAACCCCTGTGTACTCATTTGGCCCTGTAAAGACGTAATAACATTCTGGGTGAGCCCGTCCAAGTCAACCGCGGTTCCCTTAGCTGCGGAAACGTTGGCCTGCCATGTCCCAGCAGCCTGGAGCAGCGCGCCGGTGTCAGCAGGGTTGAGCCCAATCGGCGAAAGCCTCGCGGCCTGCTTGGAATCGGCGGGCTGGACGGCTGTCGCGTTTGGAACGATCGGACCCGCGATCGCTGCAAGGAAGAGCCGCGTAGCCACGACATCCGGGATCTGGTCGGGAGTGGCCGCTCCATTGATCGACCCGGGCGGAAGCGAGGTTTGCCCGTAGATTCGCAGCGAAATCAGGGCCATAAACACTAAGTGGAGGTTTGCTCTCGATAACATACCAAACTCCTAGCCTTACTTTACGGCAGCATGGCTTGGACGTCAAGGATTATGAGATCCGGGTATGAGATCCGGGGACAGGCTACGAAACGCGAAACTGCGTGAGGCTCTTGTCGGTCTGAGGCAAACCGCCCACCTTACGCCGCCCGGATCTCCACTGTTTCTGCCACCGCGGTTGGCTCGGGTACGGGCTCACCTTTCAAACGCATTCCTTCGATATGGAACTCGACCGCCTCCGCGATCAGCCGGCGTGTCTCCTCGATGGTCCGGCCCGTGGTCACGCAGCCAGGGAGGTCCGGCACGTAGGCGGCCCAGTTGTTAGGCGCCTTCTCGAAAACAACCGCGTACTTCTTCATCTCTTCAGCCCTGCCTTCTTCAGTATCGAGCTTAGCGTCCCGGCTGGCAAGTCGTCGCCTGGGTGACCGGGAACCGTTACCGTCCCCGCTTCCGGCCTGGCGGGGTGGACGTATTGGCGGTGGTCGCCCCGAGTCCGGTCCAGCACCCAACCGTCCGTCTCCATCGCCTTGATTACGTCCCTTACCTTCATCGGCTCTCACCTGGCTCGCGCCCGCCGCTTTCGCCAGATCAGGTAGCCCGCCAGCGCAATGATCCCCACCAACGTCAGGTAGACCAGGTAGTGGTGGATATTGTGTTCGACCGCCTCCCAGCGGTCGCCCAGAAAGTAGCCGAGCGACAGAAACGCCGACACCCAGAGGACGGCGCCGGTGTAGGCGAACAGTGCGAATTGCGGCGCTTCGAGAGCGCTCATACCCGCCGCGAAAGCGGTCAGGTGCCGCACTCCGGGCATGAAATAGCCCAGGGTCAGACTCCAGTGGCCGGCCCTGCGGAACCAGGCGTGCGCCTTTTCCACGTGTTCCTCGCGGATGCGCACGTACCGGCCGTAGCGGTGAATCGCCTTGAGCCCGAACGTGCGGCCGATCAGGTAGCTGATGGTGATGCCGCAGCCGCTGCCGGTGAGCGCAGCCGCGAATGCCAGAGGCAAGCGGAGGTTGCCGCGGAACACCAGGTACCCGGTGAAGGTCAGCAGGGTCTCATCCGGCACCGGCAGGCCGACAATTCCCAGCATCAGAAGGCCAACGATGGCCGCGTAACCGTACTCGGTGATCCATGCCAGGATGTGTTGTTCCATCGGTCGCGTGAGACCGCGTCAAAGCACCAATGACGAAATCTCCACCGGGGTGCGTTCGCCCGCCACCACCACGATGCCGCTTTCGGTGACGTGATGGAACTGGCGGTCGTGTTCCAGGTCGTAGCCGATTTGGGTATCCTCCGGCACGCGGACGTTCTTGGCCAGAATAGCCCGCCGCAGTTTCGAGCGCCGGCCGATATCGCAGTTGTCCAGGATCACGCACTCATCGACTATCGCGCCGGAATGCACGCGCACGCCGCGCGACAGAATGGAGGCACGCACCATCCCGCCCGAGAGAAGACAGCCGCCGGAGACGATACTGTCGATGGCCTGCCCGCGGCGGTTGGCGTCGT
>Ga0187888_1003689_pt1 | contig 11772 bp, 9 predicted proteins | sample June2016WEW_7_40_FD_132987 | JGI IMG/M metagenome (GOLD analysis project Ga0187888, IMG submission 132987) | Peatland microbial communities from SPRUCE experiment site at the Marcell Experimental Forest, Minnesota, USA - June2016WEW_7_40 | ecosystem: Environmental > Terrestrial > Soil > Wetlands... | reverse complement strand
CGCCTACCCACTTTGGCGCGCTGATCGCCGATACCACGTGGGCGCACCAGGTAGCCAATGCCGTCATCCTCCAGTCTCCCCTGCTGGTCTATGTGGCGCACCCCCAGCATATGCTGGATAACCCTTCGGTAGACGTGCTCAAGAGCATCCCCAGCTATTGGGATGAGACCGTGGTTCTGCCGGTCTCCGAGATCCGGCAAGTCGCGGCCTTCGCCCGGCGGAGCGGGAACACCTGGTTCCTGGCGATTACCAACGGGGCCACCGCGCGCAACGTGCGCATCGATCTTTCCGCTTTCCTCAAGGCGCCACAGACGTACAACACACGTCCCACCCCCTATCTGGCCACGCTCCTTCGCGATACAGCGGAACCGGCGTCCCTCAAGGTGGAGCACGTCACGCTTACGGCGAGCGACTCGCTCTCGATCGATCTGCGCTCCGGCGGCGGGTTTGTCGCCATGCTCAAGAAATAGAGAGCGCGCGGCGCCTCGCATATACTCCAGGAAAGACTGCGCGGCCGTTCGCGTCGTGGGCGACAGCCTGAGTGTGACCTACATCGACTCCGGAATCACGACGCACCTATAGCGCCTACCGCCGCGGGACACAGGGCGGCCGAGAAGATGAACGGAGCGGCGGCGTGCTGCAGGAAGATGCACAGTTCCCTGCGAGGCAGCGCGCCCTTCGGCCTCGATCCATAACCCGGACCTGCTTTCCAGGGGTAGTTGGTGCGGATACACGCCGGCGTTGAACCGCGGCACCCGCAACCTAAACTGGTCTGATCACCGCCTTCTGGCAGCAGACTTCTTTGTGGCCTCAGTGACTGTATATTATGCGGGACTCAATAGCAGCGTCTGTCTCGCGATCTGATTGTACGACGAGGACCGAACAGCGCGAAAGGAGCACGCCAAGGCGGTGCCCAACGCTCAGTTCTTGCCCTTCGAAACGACTTCCACCGGCATGTTGCTCAGTTTCTCGTAGATCCGGCTCCGTTGACGCAAGGGCCACCAGTCGTATAGGTAAATCTGCATCGGGCGCCACATCGCGACCCAGCCTGCAATCATCAGGCTCTCCCGCACGATGCTGGCCCAGGTGCCTGCTTCACCAGGCAGCAACGTCTTGCTAATAATCAGACACGTGGCCAGGCACGATAGGCCGATCACCAAGCTCGTCCGGCCCTGCTTCATCAGTCTCCTGAACTCTAACTGAGTAAGCTCGGCTCGGTGGGCGAAGTGGTTGTGGACAGCCTGCCGGATCAGTTCCTTGGGGTCCTCTGCTGGCCACTGGTCCAGGTGCACTCGCAGCCTCACCGGCGCCTCACCCGGGAATTCTTGTGCCCAGCCCACGATGAACTCTTCCGCTTTGTCGTCGAGATCCTTCTCAATGAAAGGGGAAGGGTCCATCGAGTTGAAGAGTTGATCCACGTCACGCAGTTTCAGCTTGATGCTGTGCGAGCGGCCGGGGTCGGCCGCGACATCGCCTGGTGATGGAAAGGACATCAGCGGGAATTCTCAGTCTGGACTTCCAGGTCCCGTTCAGTTTAAACCGAATCGCCGTCCTTTGCTCCTCCGAGTTGCATTTTCCCTCCCGGAGCCGTCTTCGCCCCCGCAAGGCGCGCCAGCCGGCACCCAAACTCGCCGCGAAGAAGGAGGCGGACGAGGCGTGATATGTAGCTTGCAATGAAGCATTTGCGCGGTTTTGCCGGCCCGAGGGGGCCTCCGCCGGAATCGTGCGGAAGGGAAGGGCTATAAAACAGTTCCGGCGGAGGCGGTCGGGCGTATAATCGATTGCAACCCTGGAGGGGGCTACTTTGAAGTAGCCCACTACCCGGCGGCCAATTCAGTGGCGCCGTCGCATGGAGAAGGTGTTCGCGTCTCAGATAACGATAGAGGTATCTCGCCACCGGCGAGTTGCACAATCATGTCGCTTGAAATCATCCATAGAGAGCATGAAGGAATCGACATTCTGGATCTGAAAGGACGCCTCACACTCGGGCAGGAGGATCTGGACTTTCGAAGCGAACTGGACTGGCTCGTAAAGGCTGGAAGGATTCGTGTGGCATTGAACCTCATCGATCTGGCCGAACTGGATACTGCTGGCCTTGGCACCCTGCTCTTTGCACTGGCGAAGCTGCGCAAGGCGGGTGGAAACCTGGCAATCTACGATGTGAACCCGTCACATATCGAGCTGCTGGCGGAAGCAAAACTGGAAGCCGTCTTCGAGGTATTCCACGACGAACAGGACGCGATCAACAGCTTTTTCCCTGACCGGGAAGTGAAGCGCTATGACATATTGCAGTTCGTCGAATCCAAGAAGCTCAAGCGCCTCTGATGTCTCCGAAGTTGCCGGCGGCGCGGGTGTCACGCGAATCGAATGCACGGCCCGCGAACTCCCGGCCGACGGCGCCTTCCTCATCAGCAGAACCAAAGGAACGATTGCGAGGATGAGTAAGCCCATAATGCGGAACCCCTCGACAAACCGTAACCGCGCCAGCCAGTGGGCGAACCGCCCGGGCGGACTCTAATAGGTCTTCAAGGAGCCCACGTGTCACCGCCGGTCGTAAAATCCCCATAACGCCGGAGTAAAACTCCCCCCTGCGGAGGCTGCGGGACTCCTCGCTCCGGCAGATCGCGTATGCTGCAAGGATGAGACGCTGGGGGGTGTCGTGTCCATAACTGACAGGTCCGGATGGGATAGAGTCAAGCGGGCGGGGTCGCCGGTTGTAGTGCATTCCGCACGGACGGCGGTGGCGGCTGTAGCTTCGGTGCTGATAGCGCGTTTATTCCGGCTGCCGGAAGCGTACTGGGCGCCGATTACAACCCTAGTCATCACGCAGTCATCGTTGGGTGCGGCGCTCGCCGTTTCCCGGCAGCGCGTCATCGGAACGGCGCTTGGAGCGGTGGTCGGCGCGATGGTGGCGAGTCGCTTCGGGTCGCAGGTGCTTGTATTCGGTACGGGCGTGTTCGTCCTAGGACTGCTCTGCGCCGTGGCACGCTCGGACCGAAGCGCATATCGGTTCGGGGGAGTTACGCTGGCGATTGTGCTATTGGTGCCGCGGACTGGTCCGGCATGGCAGATCGCCTTTCATCGGTGCGCTGAGGTGTTCATCGGAATTGGGGTGGCACTGATGCTAGCTGTGACGTGGCCAGAGAGCCAGTCCACACCATCGGGGAAAGTGTGAATCCTCCTCCATTTCCTCAGAGTGCGCGGCGTCGGCTGAACGTAGGTCCCGTTTATCTATGAGCGGCCGACAACTGTGGACGTCAAGAAGGAAGAATAGAAGTCTGGCAACCAGCCATGGATCTGAGGCTGTGACGAGCGGAACGGCGTGATGGGCGATCAATCCCCCGGCAGACGCCGATTGTCGTGTAACACGGGCATCGCATGCCCCCGGCGGGAAAGGCCGGCGCGGGCGTGCTCGGGCGCCGCGTCCGGAAGCGCAATCCGGCCGAACTCGGCTAAGGTATCATGAATCAGACTGAAGAGTCTTTGAGCGGAGGTTCCCATGGGCTATCAACCAACGACCGCGCGCCGTCGCTTCCTGCAAACTGCGGGGGGCGCGTTATTACTCAGCCCGCAGACGGTATTTGGGTCGCAAGCCAATTCGGCGGTGGAAGTGGGGCTGGTGGGCTGCGGAGGGCGCGGCAACTGGATCACGCCCTTCTTCCCCGAACATGCCGGCGCCCGCGTGGTGGCGGTGGCGGACGTGATCAAGAGCAGGCTCAATTCCACTCGCGAGAAGTTGCAGGTGGATTCGGACCGCGCGTACTGGGGGCCGGACGCGTACCGCGAACTGGCGCAATCAAAGCTCGATGCGGTGGTGATCGAGACGCCGACGTATTTCCATCCGGCGCACGCCGCGGCGGCAGTGGATGCGGGCAAACACGTCTTCTGTGCCAAACCGGTGGCAGTGGACGTTCCGGACAGCAAGAGCTTTCTGGCCAGCGGGCAGAAGGCGCACAGCAAGAGCCTGAGCTTCTGGGTCGATTTTCAAAGCCGCGCCCGCCCCGTATTTCAGGAGGCGGTTACGCGCATGCAGCGCGGCGACATCGGAACGATCGCTATGGCCCAGGTCTTCTACTATGCCAACCGGCCATGGGTGGACCGTTCTACTCCCGACATGGACCCCGGGCAAGTCCGGATCGTCAACTGGCTGGGCGACCGCGTGATCAGTGGGGATATCATTGTGGAGCAGAACGTCCACGTTCTGGACATGGCGAACTGGTATCTCGGAGGCCACCCGCTGAAGGCGGCCGGAACGGGAGGACGGACCAATTGGGCGGGAACGAAGAGTGACGCGGGCGACGCCTGGGACCACTTCGCGATCACCTTCTGGTACCCGGGTGAGGTCCATGCCTCGTTCAGTTCTCACCAGCTCACAGGCAGGTTCTCCGACCTGTGTGTGCGCTGCTTTGGCCTGAAGGGTTGCGCGGACACGCATTACGGCGGGCTGGTCCGGATCGTGAGCGACGATCCGGACAGGACCTGGACCGGCGCGGAGAAGGACGACACCTTCACGGCCGGCTGCGTCACGAACATCCAGAACTTTGTTCAGAGCATCAAAACGGGGAAGCCGATTAACAATGCCGCCACGGCTGTGGAGAGCAACCTCACCGGCATCCTTGGCCGGACGGCGGCCTACCGCGGAACCGCGGTGACCTGGGACGAGATGATGACCTCCGCCGAGAAATGGGAAGCCAGCCTTAAGCTCAAGTGGTAAGGGAGAGGCTTATGGCAAAGATCAGTCGTCGTGCTCTGCTCCAATCCGCGGCGCTCGCCGGCCTCGGCGGGCGCTTCGCTGGCGGCGCCGTCCGCAGCTTCTCCATCGGCGTCACCGATTGGAACCTGAGACTCGGAGCCAACCCGGACGCGCTGCCGCTGGCGGCTCGAATCGGCTTTGAGGGCGTCCAGATTTCATTCGGCAGGCGCATCGTCAACGGCAAAATGCCTCTGGACGCCCCCGAGATCATCTCCCGCTACCTGAGCCTGTCCAGCGAGTACAAGATTCCGATCAACGGGACCTGCGTGGATAAGCTCCACGACAACGGGCTGAAGAACGACAAACTCGCCATCAAGTGGGTGCTCGATTCCATCCGGCTCACGAGCGCGTTAAAGACTAAGGTGCTGCTTCTCCCGTTTTTCGGAATGTGCGCCATTCAGAACCAAGCTGAAGGGAATGCGGCGGGCGATGCCCTGCGCGAGATCGCGCCCGAAGCCGAGAAGGCCGGGGTACTTTTGGGGATCGAGGATACGATCTCGGCCGAGAACAACGTTCGGATCATGGACCGCGCGAAGTCGAAAAACGTGTCCGTGTATTACGATATTGGGAACTCGACCCAGGCCGGCTTCGACGTCGTGAAAGAGATCCGTTGGCTGGGCAAAGACCGGATCTGTCAATTCCACTTGAAAGACAACCCTCACTATCTGGGGGAGGGGAGTATTTCGATCCCGCGGGTGATTGAAGCCATCCGCGATATCGAATTCACCGGTGCCGCGAACCTCGAGACCGACACACATGTGGGATCCACCGTGGAGGCGGATATGCGCAAGAACCTGGCCTACCTCCGCCAGGTCATGGGCTAACCGGCGTGGGAAGGGTCAGCCGCGCCGCACAGATGATCGCTGGTCCCGGACGACCGATTACCCGTTTCGACGATCCTGTGAACTTCACCTTCCACGCCGCCCGTAGATCGCCTTTGACGTGATCCCGCAGGCGCTGTAATGCTGGGAATTTGACGAGCGGGCTGACAAAGAGCACTGGGCTTTCGCTGTTGTCGGGCGAGGATGATCTCGTAGGGAGTGCCGACGCTGTAGACGTTCGTCGGGCAGCATCAAGTTGCATTCTTTTTCGCCCGGCGCCGGGCGTGGACGCGGCGGCGGTATTCACATGACGCGAATTCAACGGCCCCCCTGGAAGGTTGACAAAGCAGGCGGTTACGGTCGCGAGGCAGATATGCTTGGCTCATAAAAATAAAATATCTTGCATTCCATACTAGTTTGTGATACAAAGTAGCTTGGGGTGAGAAATGAATACCGAAAACGTCAATCCCGATTCGCTCCCATCGGAGCAGATTCGAAAAATCCCCGGCTGGACGCGCAGATACGCTCGAAACCGCACTCTCCCTAACGTCGTTCTGATGTTGGTGTGGGGGCTGGTCTTTGCGGGCATTTTCTGGTCCTCCATAGCCGGCGGAGCTGCGCGACGGAGCGGGCAGAGCATGGCGTACGGCATTTGGCTGGGGATGGCGATCCTCTTCTGTATCGTGAACATTTTTCTCAGTATCTACATGAGCATTCCTGGCCGGGCAAAGCCGGTGCTTGACTGGATTGGCGGCCGGGTCTACCGAAGCGAGGGCCGGGTTAGCTCCGCGGAGTGCCAGCCGGCGCGAAAACGGGGACCGATTTGGTTCTTGGTACCGTTCCTATTTGGAGCCTGCGTGCTGGCGCAAGTGGTGTTCGGGGCCGCGATCCCGCCCCGATATCAGCAGCCGGTCTCGGCGCTGTATGTCCTCCCATTCATGCTCTATATCTTACTTTCCGGCCAATCGGCCAGCGTGTTGGCCACGGTGGTCTGGCCGTCCCTCTATGCGGTGCACGCCGCGCTGTTGTTGGCTGGCGCGCCGATTCTGTTTGCGGCAAAGTGGGACGCTTTGAATATGGCTCTGCCCACCTTCGGGTACGGCGTATTGAGTTTCCTGGTGTCGCATCTCTACAGCCGTTTTGCGCTGCGACGGCTCCGCCGTGCGGAATGACCATGCCGGACCTGGATCGAACCGTTCACGAGCCCGCCCGCCTGCGCATCCTGATGCTGCTGGCCGGGGTGGAGTCGGCCGATTTTACGTTCCTGCTCTCCACGCTGCGATTGACGAGCGGGAACCTGTCGTCCCACCTGGACCGCCTGGAGAAGGCGGGTTTCATTGCGGTGCGCAAGAGTTTTGAGGGCAAAATGCCGAACACCGATTGCGCGCTGACCAAGGGAGGGCGTTTGGCTTTGGCCGAATACTGGCGGATGATAGATGACATCCGCATGCTGGGAAGGCGGGAAAAAACATCTAGCCGCGGATGAACTACGCGGGCAGGTAAGCCGCGAAGGCCAGCTCTCATCCTTCAGGCGTGCGCTGAGCTGGCCGAGGGGCTATTCATCGGTGCAACCATGCTCGTTTCAGGCGGAATCACTCAGTATCAGGTACCTTAGCCAGACCCAAGCGCCTGACCAGGCGGCGGAATGAACACGTTGATTAGGAATCTTTCGGACGCTCTGGCGGCAGGAATAAGCAAGGAGAGAAGCAAAGAGGACTTTCGGAGAAAAGAAAATGCTTCGGGTTCCGCGACATGCGGGGCGGTTTTTCTCCGCCGTTTTCTCCGCGCGGCTGAGCGGCGACGGCTCAAACACATCATTAGTTAACCAACAGGCTGTAGGTTCGAGTCCTGTTTGCCGAGCCAAACCCCTTCACGGCGAACTCTCTGTCCTTCCGGCTAACGGCTTGACGGCGCGGCACTCGCGCCAGATTCACCGCTCGGCGCCTCCTCTGCGGCGGATTCGCGCACCGAATGCAATGCGCCAGAATCGAACGCGCGGTTGCGCCGCGCGTGCGCCGCGGCGTCGCGATGGCGGGGATGAGGAGCGCAACTCATCCGGCGCGAGGTACTTCGCCTCGTCAAGGCGGACGGCACTGATGGACCGCGATCAAAACAAAACATGTCTCCTGCTTCTTGTCCTGGCGTAAGCTAAGGGCAGGAGAACGACAATGGCTGACGAGATTTCGCGAGTCGACTATTACGTAGCAGCAATACCTCACAAGGCCGGCGAAGGCGCTCGGGCCTTGACGGCTTTCAAAGACGCAGGAATGAACCTGTTGGGCTGCTTGGGTTACCGGAAAACGGCCCGGAACGCCGAAATCATCTTTGTTGTGGACGGGAAGACGCCGGGAATCAATGCCGCAGGCAAGAAGGCAGCCCTCACCCTGGGCAAGAAGCAGAAGGCGTTCCTGGTAAACGGCGAAGACCGTCCTGGCGTGGTGGCCGAGTTGATGTGCAGACTGGCGGAAGCGGGCATCAACGTGATCTCGGTTCATGCCCTGTGCGCCGGTGCGGGCCGCTTCGGCGCACTTATCGCAGTCGAGCCGGCCGACGTGCGCAAAGCGGCTAAAGCTCTGGGCGCGGTATAGATTGATTTGCAGGCCGTCCTGGCCGAGCGCGAGCGTTGCGCGACGATTCGAGGAGAGATGATGGGAGGCGCGAGGCGCGCGAATCCGCCCATGCCACGCGCTACGGCCAGCGGGAGGATGTTGTTCTGGCTCGAATCGGATTGCCGGTCGTTGGCGTTGAGTGCCATCAGTACGGTATCAATCACGTCCTGGTTGTCGAGCCGGACCGCACGCATCAGTATAGGGGAATTGGCGTGGCCGGTGATGCCGATGTGCTTGACACAGATACGGCGCTCCGGATTCAGGCCGGTGTAGCTCGTGCCGTCGCGGAAGTCCAGCAAACCGGCCAGTGCAGGATCCGAAGACCGCCAGCCATATGCTGGCGCGCCTCGGCGATCTGTTGCGGCTCGTGCTGCGCGGCGACTCTCAGCCTGAGACCACGCTGCGGGAGGAGATTGGATTGACGCGGGCGTACGTCGCCATGGAAAAGATGCGGTTTGGAGATCGCCTGTCGGCGCGATTCGAGATCCCTCTGAGCGGCGCGTATGAGTTGGAACTTCGCGATGGCGTCCGTCTGCGGACCGGGAGACAATACCGGGACGCGATTCAGAACCCGGTCCGGGGCTTAGCCCGACTTGGGCAGCGAAGCAAAGGTGTCGAGAACTGACATCCAGTAATCCCCTACGAGTCCGCGATACGGTGCCCTCTGGAGGTCGGGCCCCCCTTGGTAGTAAGTGCTGGTCGCACAGCGTAGACCTTTGAGCGGCCACCAGGACGAAAAACGCGCAGTCCGCGGAAGTGACAGTAGACGCCCAACTCCCCCGAAGTCGATGGGTGTCACACGCGCCGACCCAAGATCGCGGTCCGCTGAAGAACCGCATGGGTGACGCGATGCTCATGTCCGCGTGATGCGCGCCAGCCAGGCCAGAATTCCGTCGGGGCCCATCCTGCTATCGAGTTTGGCGGGCTCGATCGAGTCTACCTGCCATCCCCTGTCGAAGCTGGCCCTGATTTCGTTCCGGTTTATCCGGCGCGGGCCGCAAGACCCCAGTTGACGGTCGCTGAAACACAGCATGAAGTAGCGGCCGCCTGGCTGGATAACCGCGCGGAGGCTCTCGACGAACGACCGGCGGTCGTCGTCGTCGAGGGCGTGGAACAGGCCGCAATCCAGCACGGTGTCGAATTGCTGGTGGAGAGAAGCCAACTGAAGGGCGTCATGGACCAGGAATTGCGCGGTCAAGCCGCGGTCGCGGGCTTTGGCTTCGGCAAGAGCGATTGCGGCCGGAGCCGAATCGATGCCAGTCGCCTCCAGTCCCATGCCGGCGGCCATGAGAGCGTGCTCGCCGGTCCCGCAACCCACGTCCAGGACCCGGCCTCGAATGGCACCCGCTTCTGCCAGCGCCAGAAAGGCAGGCTGCGGCCGCCCGATATCCCAAGGCGGCGTGCCGGCATAGGAGGCTTCAAAATCCTCTGGCCGTATCGGGCCAGGCACTTCCTCGGCGGGAGTGGCCGGCGGCTCATTTTGTTCAGGGGTTCTCATGTCAGGGCGTCTAATATCAGTTTATGCCGCATTCCGATAGTTCCGCACCCGATCGCGGCATCCTCTCTCAAATGCTCTCTTGGCTCTCCGGCGGTCTCTCTGCGAACGGCTCAGTGGCGAAGACTGTAGGGGATAGCCGTTAACCAAAAGGTGACCGCCGCTAACCAAGAGGTCCTTGGTTCGAGTCCCGTCTGGGGAGCCAATCTGCAATTTCTCGACTTCAGGCCATCTGATTGATTTCATTACGGGCGCTTCAGACGTTTCTTCTGGATTGGCCCCACTTGAGAGTGCCCCCCCCCGGCGTTGACTCGAACTCTTTATCCGACCAGCATCCCCCCAAAACGAATCCGCGCTGGCCCACTATCCGTGCCAACTTCCGAGTGGCCGACGATCCACTCGGGGCGATCCGCACGTAGGCAAGGTCGCAAGTAAGGCGACTCGGCCACACCATGCACTGATTGCGTAGTGGCGAGCCGAAGTCAGCAATTTGGCCAAACAACCCAAGACAGAGCCGTCAGGCGGACGGGCGCGCGCTGCGGGACGCCGGGATGGCCTTCATCAGAGCTATCGCGATGCGATGGTGTTCGTAGCGGTGCCCAGTCCACGGTGAGCACTTCCACACCACGGCACAAATTCACACAAGGGCATTGCGCCGGGGTTAAAATCGGTTGAGCAGATTCCCTTATCCGTACGGAGGCTGCCTATGCCCAAGCGCCGCATTTGGATCGCGATCGCGGCCATCGCCGCATGCGGGATCGCCGCGTCGATCGACCTGAAGCCTGGCTCCGCGGTCCGCTCCTGGCTCATTCTGGCGCCTCTGCCCGTAACCGGGACCGCGCCAGACGAGACAGCCGAGTTGGGAGCCTTCGAGCGGGACGCGTTGGCTTCGCAAGGAGGTGAGACAGGCGCCAATCCTGCCGAAGGTCAGGTTATCGATCTGGCTGGACGGGAATACGCCTGGCAGCGCTTGGAGTCTTCCTCCGACAACGTCGACCTCGGAAAATCGTACGGTGAGAAGCCTGCCATCGCCTACGCCTTTGCGACAATCGAGCAAGCCACGCCCTCCGACGCGCTCTTCGGCCTCGGTAGCGACGACGCCGTCAAAGTCTGGCTGAATGGCCGTCTGGTTCACCGGAACTGGACGGAGCGCGCTGTTCGTTTGGATGACGACATCCTCCGTCTTCACCTGAACAAGGGCACCAATCGGGTGCTTCTGAAGATTCAGAATCGTGGCGGCGGCTGGGGCTTCTCTTTCCGAGCCATAGACTCCGCGCGTCTCCAGGAACGACTGGCGGAAATGGTGCTTGCCCGCGATCTGGATGGTCTGCGAACGGCCGCGCCACTGGCGGGCGGCCGGGATAACGGCGGCAAGTACGGCCTGACGGCTTGGCAGTGGGCCACCGTACGTGGACATCGGAACATGACGAAGATACTGGAAGCGTCCGGCATACATGGTAGGGCCCCGGCGGGCGACCCCGGCCTGGTAGTGGATGCAATGTTTCGAGACTACGTCCATCCGGGCGAACCCGGTGCTGTGGTTCTGGTCGCGCGCAGCGGAAAGATCTTGTTCGAGAAAGGGTATGGCTTGGCGGATGTGGAACACTCCCGGCCGATTACCCCGGCAACCTGCTTCCACCTCGCCTCCATCAACAAGCCATTCACCGCAGCAGCGATTCTCAAGCTTCAGGAAGAAGGCCGTCTGCGCATAGATGATCCGCTTTCAAAATACATTCCCGATTATCCGCGCGGTGATCTCATCACCCTTCGCCACTTGCTGACGCATACGTCTGGAATTCCCGACCGACTGGGCGGCCCCGGTCAACTCCCCGGCTTCTTCACGCCGCCGAACCGGGACTACGTGATTGCTGCCTTCAAGTACCTGCCCCTCGATTTCGAACCAGGCTCGCGCTATGCCTACAGCAACCCCAACTACTATCTGCTGGGCAGAATCGTCGAGATGGTTTCCGGCCAGTCATATCTAGACTTCCTGCGCGAGCGGTTTCTTGTGCCGCTGGGAATGGCGCATACGGGTGTGTTCCGGCCGGGCGAGGCGGGCAAAGCGGAACCCTACTGGTACGCCGACGGACGATT
>Ga0187888_1003673_pt1 | contig 11799 bp, 8 predicted proteins | sample June2016WEW_7_40_FD_132987 | JGI IMG/M metagenome (GOLD analysis project Ga0187888, IMG submission 132987) | Peatland microbial communities from SPRUCE experiment site at the Marcell Experimental Forest, Minnesota, USA - June2016WEW_7_40 | ecosystem: Environmental > Terrestrial > Soil > Wetlands... | reverse complement strand
GAGGATTTGGGCAGCCGCAGCAGACGCGCCAGCGGGGTGGTGATGCCCAATACGTCGGTGTTGGCGCCGCGCCAGCGGCCGGCCTTGCGCCAGACCGTGTTGACCGCGCCAATCCGCCTGGCCAGCGGATCGACGGCGTCCAGGTAGCGAATGACTTTCTGTTTGTGGGGAATGGTGACGCTGAAGCCGGCCAGGGGCAGACGTTCCGCCATGGAAAAGAAATCGCGCAGGTGCGCGGGAGTGACCAGGAACGGAAGGTACACGGCGTCGGTGCGCCGCGACTGAAACGCGCGGTTCAGCACCGAGGGCGAGATGGAATGGCGCACCGGATCGGCGATAACGCCATAGACTTTGGTCGCCTTGGCCAGCTTTTCGACGTGGTAAAGATGGCGCAAATGATACCCGCTCACCTGCCCCGCCGCGGTGCCTTCGGCCACCAGCGGCGCGGCATAGGTGAAGGCGCCGCCAAAAACCGGTGACAGGACGCGGGTGGGAAAGCCCAACTCGCCCATGGCCAGCACCACGAGTTTGTGTTTGGGAAGCGCGCGCGCCGCCGCCAGCACGCGCATGTTGTCGGAGGGCTTGCGCGCGGTGGTGACGATCTTGTATCCGTCGGCGGTCACCCGCATCATGCGCGCCACCACGAGATCGAGCGCCGGCGTGGCTTCGAAGTTGTGGTACGACACGATGACCTGCGCGCGGCCGCGGAACTGATGCAGGCGCTCCTGGGAGGCCTCGGCGCTTTCGATTTCGACATCCACCGCCTGCGCCCCGCAACGGACGGCCTCGTCGAGCACGCTCATCTCGTCCTCGATGCTGCCGTTGAATTTTCCGTGGTTCTGGTGGCGCCGGCAGGTGGCCAGGATCAGGGTGTCCGGGAACTTGTCGAGAAAGCCGCGGATGGCGGTGGCGCCTTGCATCGGCTGGTCGAGGAAATCGAGGCGAAACTCCAGGAACGTCTCGCCCGACTCAGCCTCGCGGCGAGCGTGGGTGAGCAAGCTCGGGACGTCCGGCAGGCCCAGCGCGATGCATATGCGTGGGAGAGATCTGTTCTGCGCCATCGTAAGAAATTTCCAGGTTACCACAGGGGGTCAGGCGCGCCGCATCGGCGGAGGGTTCAACCCGCCGCGGAGGCAAAAAAAACGAGCGTGCGGAGGAACTCCCCGCGCGTACGCGTGAACTCTTCTTCGAAGCGGCTCTTGGCGCGGTGGAGCAAAACCCGCAGGTACTCGGCGCTCACGCCCAGGCGCCTGGAAACTTCCTGGCGATCAGCTTCCTCGAGAAACACCAGGCGCAAGACCTCGCGGTCCTTGGCGGGGAGCGAATCCAGAATCCGCGCCACCACGCGCTTGCGCTGTTCGGTAATCAGCGAAGCGTCCAGGTCCACCCGCTCATCGGCCGGTTCGGGTGCATTTTCCGGAATCGCCGGATGCTTCGACTCTTTGGTGAGCGTCTCCAGCAGCACGTTATTGCACACCGCGCTGACGAACGCGCCGAACGCCTCCGGCTGGGTCACGCCTTGCCCCTGCCGCAGGGTCCGCAGCACGCGCAGAAACGTCTCCTGGCGCACGTCCTCGGCCATCTGGGGAGCAATTCTGCGCACTCTCAGCTTGGAGGTGAGCAAGCGCTCGAAGTAACTGCTGAAATGCAGCTCGGTGCCCGGATCGCCTTGCGTCAGCCGGTCCACGTAAGCGGCGTCAAAAATATGAAAATCCAACCTGGGCCCTTCTGTATCCTGACCAGTATAGTAGACAATTACACCGGACCCCCACCCGGCGCGACAGACGCGTGTCTCTTGAAACGATCTGCGGCCTGTTCTCACTATCCACCATGAACCCAAGCGACAAAAGCGATCGACCCGTCATCGGCGGCCAGAGTGTTCGTCCCCTGGTGTCCCCGAACATTTCCGTGGGCAGGTGGTATCCGATCAAGCTCGTGTTTCAATACCGCGCGTATTTGGGTGATCGTCTGGTGCAAACGGGCGCTGGAGAGACCATCGAAATCAGCAGTCGCGCCTTGCGCCTTCGTATGCCCAAAGAACTGCCTGCCCAGGTTGCCGAGTTGGATCTTGCGGTTGCCTGGCCGGTTGCGCTCGACGGCGTCACTCCGCTGCAGTGGACCATGAAAGCGAAACCCGCGTGGCGCGCGCCCGGCTGGATCTTCGTCTGCATCGTCAGCCACGAGTTCCGCACGGCCGGCGCCCGCGCCCGGCAGCTTATGGCTGCCTGCGGCTGAACGCTCCACCAGCGCGCGGACTTGCCCGGTCGTGCGTTTCGGCCGTGCCCTGGTTCGAGTCGTGGCCAGGATGAGTCTCGGCTTGGGCCGGGCATGCCCGGTCCCTACTGGATTGGCAACAGGACGGTGTTGCTCACTACTTTATTGATGGTCACCGTGAGCTGGAAGTCGCCGCCGGAGGGCGCACCGGTCGTCAGCGCGAATTCGACGACGTCGATGCCCACGGCCCCGGGCAAGGCATAGGCGCTCTGTGCCGGGAAACTGGCTGTGCCTACTTGAACGCTGGCTGGGTCGGTCACCGCGAACGCCGGCGATGCCGGCACTGGCAGGCCCTCGGGCCGCGCCGGCGTGGTTGGGCCGAAGCCGGTGCCGTACACCGTGAGCGTCTCGCCAGCTTGCGCCGGAGAAGCTTCGGTCACCAGTGTGCCGTCCTGGTGAAACGCAAGCGCGTACGCTTTGTTTTTCGAGGCGAGGGCGAACAACCCCGGCGCGTCCTGCGCGACGGTGAAATTGGCCGTGACCTTGGCCTGTTCCGGTGTGGTCACCACCAGGCTCGACGGGCCCAACGGCGTGTCCGCCGGCAGCTGGGCGTTGATTTGACTCGGCGACACATAGTACAGCGGCAGCAGTTGGCCGCCGATCGAGACTGTCACCCCAGCTAAGGTCTGCGGCATGGTGCTGGCTACGTTGTCTTGCACGCTTTCGGCCAGGTTTACGCCGAAAATCGAAATCGCCGAACCGGGAGCCACGGCACTAGAGGGAGTGGGTCCGGCGGCGTTGGTCACTGCGCCAGCCGACAGGTAGGGAACGGTTGCGAACAGGGCCGTCACCGAGCGCGGCTGGCTCATCACAACCGTGCCGAACGGCTCGATGCCGTTCAGGTCGCCGCTCCAGTCGCTGAATTGGTAGCCCGGCAATGGGCTGAGGCCGATGTTGACCACGGTGCCGGCATTGTAGAATCCGTCCGGCGAACCTGGCTGCAGGTTCCACGTAGCGGCGTTGGCGGGGCTGGTGGCGGTCATCAGTTGGTTCATCAACCGATAATTGGCGGTAACGGTGGTCAAGTTGGCCGGCGCCGCGAGGGTCAGGTTGCCGGGCCCAGCTCCGGTCGACCATCCCAGCAGTTGCTGCCGCGAACCTATGCCCACTGGCACGCTCGCCGGCGCGCTGATCGCCACTTGCGTGCCGAGCGGCGGCTGCACTGTGCAAGGCGTCGTGCAGGTGGTTCCATTCACGCTCACCGATAAGCTGGGAAGACTGCTGTTCACCGTCAATTGCCCCAACTGCTGGAACGTCGCCGTGTAGGTCGTACCCTGCGCTGTTGCCACGGTCACCGTCTGCGCCGCCGGTCCGCCGTTGGACCAACCGGTGAAAGCCCACAAGTGGCCTTGCGCATCGGTCTGGGTCGCCGGCGCCGAGAAGGTATGGGTCGAGCCCACCGCCCAGGCGAAGTTCCACACGTTCCAGTTGCTCCGCCCATCCACCGTCAGACTCAGCCCGGGGGGCGAGGTGAGGAAAGTATTCAGCGCGCCTGGGGTGAAAGTGGCTGTCAGGGTGACCGGGTTGGAGGAGTTGGGCACCGTGTAAGGATGATTGACGGCTCCGCCATCGCTCCACAAGGAGAACACCCAGTAATTACCCGTCAAATCCTGTTGCGCTGAGACCGCCGACACGTTGTGCACAGTTCCCCAGCCCAAAGACTCGGTAAGAGGAGCCGTGACCGGTTCGGTATCAACGACGAGTTTGAGTCCCTCCGGCTGCGTGGCGAAAGTAACCGTCTCGGCCAAGGTAAAACTGGCGGTCAGCGTCAGGGGCTGGGTCACGGTGATGGTATCGCTAACTCCTGCGGGCGCCTGGACAGAGCCGTTCGTCCATCCGATAAAAGCGTAGCCGATACTAGGCACGGCCGTGAAAACCTCGGTGGCGCCAGCGGGATACCACGTCGGTCCAGGGGACCCCATCACGGCCCCGTTCAAGTAAATCTGACCGGGCGTGCCGCCGCAAGAAACGGTTCCGCAATTATTGGTGACGTTCACGGTGAGTGCGAAGGAGGTAGTGAAGTTTGCCGTATATTGCGTTACGCCGGCGGCGGCTGTCACCCAAATCTCAGGCGAGATTTGGGTTGTATTCAAGTAGGTCCAGTTCTGGAACGTATACACCGTGGAAGCCGTGCTGAATGGCTGGATGGGGGAAGCCACGACCAGCGAATGCCCGCTTCCGATCGCCCAGGAGAAGGTCTGTGCTTGATAGAAGAGCTGGCCGTCAACCACGAATTGTTCTCCGGCGGGCACGGTCGAAACCGTGATCGTCACGCTCTGCGCGCGGAGCTGTGGCGTGAGCGCGAGGCAACTGAAAACCGCCGCCGCCAGGACGAATCTTGTCACCACGTTTCTGATCAAGCCGGATTGTGCGCTGGAGCGCTCGAACATTTCTGACACCAGGAGCCTCGATTCCGAGGTGAGTATACGCGTAAACCCGCAGAAATACACGACTAACTTTGGTAATGGCGGAATTGCTAGCCATTTCGATCATTGATTCACATCCGATTTGGTCCTGTAATTCGAATAGTCGCGTGAGGACTACATTGTATGCGTGGGACAAGACTACTCTTTTCGATTGCAATGACGCTTCTGACAGCCGGAGCCAGGCTGTCAGCCGGCGCCACGTTTGGAACCGTGGTACCAATCGGCGGCACGCCTTCCGATATCGCCCTCGATGAGCCACGGGGCGTTCTGTACATCGCGGATTTTGGCTGCGCTTGCATTGACATAATGTCGGTTGCCGACAACACCATCAGCACCCAGATCAATGTGGCGCCGTTTCCGGCGGCGATTGCCCTGTCGCCGAGCGGGCAATATCTGGTATCGATTCACCAGCCCAGCTCCAGCAACTCCAGCGGCTTGGTCACGGTGATCGACCTGAACAACAGTCAGGCTCAGACCACATACACGCTGGGAGCAACGCCGCTGGGTGTGAGCTTCGTCAACACACTCAACGGCGACCAGGGTGGTCTGGCGGTCATCGCCACCACTGCGAATATAATCACGCTCGATCCGGAAACCGGTGAGATCAATGTCGTGATTACGATGGCCCAGATCGCGATGACGCTTCCGCAGCCGGCACCGTTCTATCCGGAGCAGTTCACCGAAGCCATGGTCAATACGTCGGCCGATGGTTGGACCGCATGGGGTGTTTTTGGCGGTGGAACGGGCACCCAGCCGGTGTTCTGGTTTAACGCGCTGAACGGCACGTTCAACTCGGGTGGTTGGATCACTTCGCCGCCGCTGGAGCCGCGGGTCAGCGTTTCCGGGGACGGCTCGGACGCCATGATCGGCTGGTTTGAGCTCGATCAGAATTTCAGCACGGTCGCGCGCTATCCGAACGCCATCGCAGCCAAGAATATTACCGGCCACGCGTGGGATTCGATCAACAACATCATCTACGCGCAAATCCCCGATCCAGCCATGGCCACGGGAACCCCGCTGGCCGGTTCCAATCAGGCACCGACAATCGCTTCCCCGCTGCCGGCTCTCCAAATCATGGATTCGGACAACCTGACCTTCCGGGAGCGGCTGACGCTCCAGGAAAACCTGGTCGGGCGGGCAGTGCTGAACAAAGCGGTCACCGTGATGTATGCCGTCTCCGATAGCGGCGTGACCATACTCCCGGTGGGATCGCTCAACCAGTTCAACCGGGTCGAGCCGGGCCAGGAGGATGTGATGATCCAGACCAGCTTCTGCAACCAATCGACCGTGAGCCAGACCCTCACCTTGGCCGATCCCGGCGGGAACAGTACCGATTTCACACTCTATCCGAGTCCTGGCATTTTGGTTTCGCCTTCGTCGGGCGTCACGCCAGCCACCATCACCGTGACTGCGGATCCGGCCGCCTTCGCCGGTGCGGTGGGCACCAGCGTGGTTCCAGTGGTTATCCGCTCGGCGTCGGCCGTGAACCAGCCGATTCCGGTGCGCGTGCTGGTTAGCAACCCGGACGAGGACCAGCGGGGCACGGTGGTGGACGTTCCCGGCGTACTGAGCGACATTCTGCCGGACCCCAGCCGCAACCGCTTCTATATTACACGCCAGGACCGCAACAAGGTGCTGGTGTATAACGGCGCCACCAACCAGTTAATCACGAGCTTGCGAACCGCCACCACGCCCAGGGGAATGGCGATGACTCTCGACCAGAACTACCTGCTGGTTGCCAACAGCGATTCGCAACTGGTGAGCGTGTTCGACCTGAATGCGTTGCAGCCGGTGAGCCCGATCGTTCTGCCCGGAAGCGATTGGGGCCGGTCTGTCGCGGTGTCCAACGGCGCCATCCTGGCATTGGCACGCGATGAGTCCCAGTTAGTCGGCGACGTGGTCGCGCTCGACATGGTTCGTGGAGTAGGCGCTTCGCTGCCAACCCTGGGACCCTGGTCGAACGATACTTCATCGGTTTCCCAGCTGTCGGTGTTGAGCGCCTCGCCCAACGGGGCTTACATTTTGATGGCCGGGCCGGATGGCCACGTCTATCTCTACAGCGCCGCGTCTAACAGTTTTGTCGCTGCGCGTCAGGACTATACGGCTTTGTCCGGCTCTTACGGCGCGTCCAGTTATGAAAACTATGTGGTCGGCAGCGCCTTCCTCAACTCATCGCTGGTTCCGATCGGCGCCTTCAATACCGCTGGCGGCGATCCCTCGGGCTTCACCTTCATCGATCAGAACGGCGCCGCCAGCGGCTACCTCACAACGGCGCCTAACGCGACCAGTCCGGGCACGATTCAGTTGTTCTCGCCTCTCTCGTCAACTGGCGAAAGCCCCATCCCCATGGTGGAGGCGCCGCTACTGCCCAGCAATGGCAGCACTCCGACCGGCAGTAGTTCCAGTTCCAGTTCCAGTTCGAGTTCTACTACTTCCAGCTCTTCGACTACCGCTGCGGCCTACCCCAGCCCCGATGGCACCGTTTCCAACAATGGATCGGGAGCCAACGAACTGAGCCAGTTGAGCAGCTTCATCCGCACCGTGGCTCCGCTGCCCGGCGCCAACGAGATCATCGTGCTGAGCACTTCCGGCTTCACTGTCCTGAGCCAGAATTACGCAGCTTCCTTCGTGCCGCCAGTGATCACCAGCATCGTGAATGCGGCCAATGACACGGCGCCGGTTGCGCCGGGCGGCCTGATCACTGTTTGGGGCACCGGCATGAGCCCGGTCAGCGTGGTCGCTTCGCAAGTCCCCCTGCCGACGGCACTGGGGCAGTCCTGTCTGAGCGTCAACGGCACCCCGGTGCCGCTGCTGTTCGTTTCGGCTACGCAGGTCAATGCGCAGTTGCCGAACAACGTCCTCGGTCCCTCCACCATCAGCATTCACACGCCGGGCGGCGTCAGCAACAGCACGCACTTCACGGTTCAATCGGCCGCTCCCGCCGTGTTTATGTCCGGCAGCGCCGGGCCGGTCACAGGCTTGGCCACCGTCGTTCGCGCCGCGAACAACCAGATCGTGGACGCCACCAATCCGATTCGTCCGGGAGACACGCTGGTGATTTATCTGACCGGCATGGGTCTTACTTCTCCCGCGGTCACTCCTGGCGTACCCGCGCCCGTCACTCCTCTGGCCTTGGCGTCCGAGGTTCCCACGGTGACGCTGGGCGGTTCCCAACTGGATATCCAGTACGCTGGCTTGGCGCCCGGCGAGATCGGTGTCTACCAGATCAACGCGGTCGTTCCCGGCATGGTCACACAGGGCTTTAGTGAGCCGCTGGTGATCAGCCAGGGCACCGCCACCGGCTTCAACACCACGCTCACCGAGCGGGTGGTGGGCAACTAGCCGTCTCGCGGAGAACGATATGAGAACGATTGGAAAGACGTTTCTGCTTCTCGCGTCCGGTTTGGGCGCCTTCGCCCAGCAATGGGAAGTGGGTGGCATCGGCGGAGTAGGCTTCCTTGACACCGTCAATGTGAGCGGCGCCCCCGGTTCGGCCACGGCGGGGTTCGCGCCCGGCGTGGCCGCCGGCGCATTCTTCGGGCAGAACCTCAACGCGCACTGGAGCGGCGAGATCCGCTATGAGTTCTTCGACAGCAGCCTCAAACTGTCCGGCGCCGGGTCTTCGGCATCTTTCAGCGGCATCGCCCACGCCGTCCACTACGACCTGATTTATCATACCGACCGGAAGAATTCGCCCGTGCAGCTCTTTGCGGCGCTCGGCGGCGGCATGAAGATTTTCGAAGGCACTGGCGCGCAGGAGGCCGTCCAGCCTCTCAGCCAGTTCGGATACTTCACCCAAACCCACCAGCTCAAGCCGATGCTCAGCGTCGGCGGCGGCATCACCTACAAGTTGAATGAGCGCTTATATTTCCGCGCCGAGATACGCGATTTCATTTCTCCGTTCCCCACCAACGTGGTGACCCCGCCTCCGGGCGTCACCTATGGCAAGGTTCTGCAGAATATTGTTCCCATGGCGGGCATCGACTACGTGTTTTGACCTTGGCGGCGTGCGGTCACACACCGCGGGCCAAATGACAAAGTCTGATAGCAAAAAAGGTCGCGGCGAGCTGCGACCTTTTTTTTGCCGCTGGCGGAAACGGCGACGGCGCGGACCTTACAGGTGGTACAGCATAAAATACACCACCACGCCCGTCACGCTCACGTATAGCCAGATGGGCAGAGTCCAGCGCGCGATCCGCCGGTGGGCATCGTAGCGCCCGGCGAGGCTGCGGCGCAGTGTGATGATCGCCAGCACCGGAACTGCGGCTGCCAGCGCCGTGTGCGTGCCCAATATGCTCAGATAAATCGCGCGCAGCGGCCCGGTGTGTTGAAACCGCACATTCCCGACTTGCCAGTGATAGACCAGGTAGCAGACCAGGAACAGGCAGGAGACGACGAATGCCGCCGTCATCACCCAGCGATGGGTTTCTCTCCGCTTGCGCCGGATCAGCAGGTAACCCCACACCAGCAGAATGGCCGCGCTGGCATTCAAAAAGGCGTTGATCGAAGGCAGAATTCCGGTCATGGTATTTCGGGCCCCTGGCAGGCGAAAGCGCCTACCCCACAAATCTTCATGCGGTGCTATGCGTCGTCTTCTGCGCGGCCAGAATTCCCGAGGCCGCCAGCAGCACCAATCCGAACCCCAGCGTCACGACCAGGCTCGCCACGGCACCCGGCTGCGCATTCGGCAGCGCCAGCGTGTGATTCAGCAATGCGATCGAATACGTCAGCGGATTGGCCCACATCAGCATCCGCACCCACCCGTGCGCGGTGGCCATGGGGAACAGCGACCCCGAGACCATCCACATCGGCACCAGCAGCAGATTCATGATCGCATGGAATCCGGCCGTGGATTCCATCCTCCAGGCAATCACGAATCCCAGCCCGGTGAGCGTAAATGAAATCAGCAGAATCGCCAACGCCACCGGAACCAGTTCCAGCAGCCCGATCCGCACCCCCGCCAAAGGCGCGAAGCAAAGGAAAATCAGCCCCTGCACCCAGGCCAGCGTGGCCGATCCGAGGATCTTGCCCAGCACCATGCTGCTGCGCGGCGCCGGGGAAACCAGCATCGACAGCAGGAATCCTTCGCGCCGGTCTTCGATGATCGAAATGGTCGAAAAGATGGCGGAGAACATCACCGTCAGCACCAGTGCGCCCGAGTAATACCGCGCCAGGTCGTTCGAACCGGAGCCGATCAGCAGCCAGAACACCAGCGGCGATGCGACCACGCCCAGCACGCGGCTCTTTTGCCGCCAGAAGCGGACCAGCTCCCGCTGCCACAGCGTGGCGGCGGGCAGAATAAAGCTATTCAATTTGCGCCCCCGTTTCGCGCACGAACACATCTTCGAGCGTCGGCTTGTGCAGTCCCACCGATTGGATGGCGCCGGGAAACGCCTCCACCACTTCGGCGATGAAGCGGTGCCCGTTTTCGATTTCCACTCGCACTTGTCCGTCCACCTGGCTCGAGCGCAATCCGAAGCGTTGCTCGATCGCGCCTGCCAGGGACTTCGCGTCTTCCGCCTCCAGCACCACCACGTCGCCGCCAATGCGCGCCCGCAGCGCTTGCGGGCTGCCCTCCGTCACCACTTGCCCGCGATGCAGCAGCACCAGCCGGTTGCAGCGGTCGGCCTCTTCGAGAACGTGAGTCGTAAGCAGAATCGTCACGCCCTCTTGATCGCGCAGCCGCTCGATGTGGCGCGTCAGGTCGCGCCGCGCCGCGGGGTCGAGGCCGGTCGACGCCTCGTCCATCAGCAGCACCGGCGGCCGGTGCAGCAGCGCTTTGGCGATCTCGACGCGCCGCCGCAGCCCGCCCGAGAGCTTCTCCACCAAGTCCTTGTGGCGATCCTCCAGGCCCAATTGCGCCATGGCGTGTTCCATGCGCTCCCGCAACAGCGCGCCCGATAGCCCGTGCAGATGGCCCTGCGCGCGCAGGTTCTCCTCCACCGTCAGCGCCTTGTCGAGGCTCTGCGTCTGGAACACCACGCCCACCTGCCGCCGCACCGCCGCCCGGTCGCGCACCACGTCGCAGCCGCCGATCACGGCACGCCCCTCGCTCGGCGCCATCATCGTCGAGAGGATGCGGAAGAGCGTGGACTTGCCGCCGCCGTTCGGCCCCAGCAGGCCGAAGATTTCGCCTCGCGCCACTTCGAAGCTGACGTTGCGCAGGGCCGTGCGCTCGCTGTATCGGTGCGTCAGATTTTCGACTTGAATCACAGGCCAGGCCTGTCGAGGAGCATCAACCCGTAAAGAAACGGCAGGTACACCACCGAGGTGAGCAGAACGCCGCGCGCGCGCGCCAGGGTCCGCTCGCGGGCCACACGCACGCCCGCGTACAGGAACCACACGCCCGACAGCAGCGCTCCCGCCAGGTAGATACGCCCCGACATTCCCAGCATACCCGGAACCAGGCTGACCGGGATCAGCGCCAGGCCGAAGAGTACGATCTGCCGCGCCGTGGACCGGCCGTCCGGTTCCACCACCGGCAGCATCCGTATCCCAGCGCGCGCGTAATCTTCTTTATACATCCAGGCGATTGAATAGAAATGCGGAAACTGCCAGAGGAAGAGGATCGCGAACAGCACCCACGATTCCGCCGTCAGCCGTCCCGCCGCGGCCGCGTAGCCGATTACCGGCGGCATCGCGCCCGGAATGGCGCCGATGGTGGTGGACCACCAGGTGCGCTGCTTGAGCGGCGTATAGAAAAACAGGTAGCTGGCCAGCGTGAACGCGCCGATCCAGGCGGCCAGCGGATTTACGCCCGCCCACAAGTCGGCAAATCCGGCCACCGAAAGCGCCACACCGAAAGCCAGTGCCGGCCCCGAGGCCAGCCGTCCCGAAGGCAGCGGCCGGTCCGCCGTGCGCCGCATTCGTGCGTCGGCCTCCCGTTCCAGCCACTGGTTGAGCGCGGCCGTGCCCGATGCGATCAGCCCCGTTCCCAGCATGGTGTGGAACAACCGCAGCACGCCGACGTGCTGGAGAAACTCGCTCCAGCCGCCAGTCGCTGCCAATCCGAAAAAGTAGCCGATTCCGGTGCTCATCAGAATCAGCCAGGTGATCCGCGGCTTGGTCAGCTCAATGTAATCGCGCATGTGTGGGATCG
>Ga0187888_1003671_pt1 | contig 11801 bp, 11 predicted proteins | sample June2016WEW_7_40_FD_132987 | JGI IMG/M metagenome (GOLD analysis project Ga0187888, IMG submission 132987) | Peatland microbial communities from SPRUCE experiment site at the Marcell Experimental Forest, Minnesota, USA - June2016WEW_7_40 | ecosystem: Environmental > Terrestrial > Soil > Wetlands... | reverse complement strand
TGGCCCAGATCGGCAGCTTCGTCCCGGCGAAGCGCGCCCGGATCGGCGTGGTGGACCGCCTCTTCGCCCGCGTCGGAGCGACCGACGAGTTGAGCCGCGGTCAGAGCACCTTCATGGTCGAGATGACCGAGACGGCCAACATCCTGAACAACGCCACGCCGCGCAGCCTGGTCATCCTCGACGAGATCGGCCGTGGCACCAGCACGTTCGACGGCATCTCGCTGGCCTGGGCGATCACCGAGCACATCCACGACGCGATCGGTTGCCGGACCCTCTTCGCCACGCATTACCACGAGCTTGTCGAGCTGGAGAAGACCAAGCCGCGGCTGCGCAACGCCAATGTGGCCGTCAGCCAGAACCAGGGCGAGATCGTCTTCCTGCACCGCATCGTCCCCGGCGGCGCCGATCAGAGCTACGGCATCCACGTGGCCAAGCTCGCCGGCGTTCCCGCCCCGGTGCTCGACCGCGCACGCGAGATCCTGACCTTCCTCGAGAAGCAGCACGGCCCCGACCCGGGCCTGCCCGAAGGCCCGATCCGCCGCAAGGTCAAGACCGGCCGCGCCCTCTCCGGCAGCCTCTTCGCGGCCCTGCCAGATCCGCTGCTCGTCGAGCTCCGCCAGATCGATCTGACGCAGCTCAGTCCCGCGGAGGCACTCGATGTCATCAAGCGCCTCCGCGAGCTGGCGGGGTAAGCGGATGACGCGGGCTCGTTTACGTTCGGCGAGGCTGGGCCTAGAATACCATCATCGTGCGAGGCGATCTCTGCTCATCCGAGGCGGGATCGGTTCCGGAGGTATTGTCGATGAATGCCGATGCGAGCAAAGAGTTGACCGAACTGGAGACGCGCTGGAGTGTGCGCGAGCGGAAATGGGCCCGCAGACTGGGCCGCCTTCGGCTGGGTGTCGAACCGCTCGAGGAACAACTGACCCGCTACCGGCGGACAACCTGGGCGCTCGCGGTCGTCCCGGGCATCATCGCGCTCATGTTCCTGACACTCTTCACCGTCTTCGGCCGGCCCGACATCGGGTTGATCGTGATCTTGATCCTGTTCGTGCCGATGATTCTCTTCGCGTGGCTGGGCTACGCGAAGCTGAAGCGCCGGGCCGCCGCGTATCTCGCGGATCGGGCAAGGTTCGAGGACGAGAAAAAGCGGCTGCTCGATACCTCGGTCCAGACGACGACCTCATGACCGGCCGGGACGATCACGAGGTCGCGGGTTGCGACGATCCAGGTTGGCAGACCTCGCGTTCCGCTCTACCGATTCTCCGGCTTCAAAACCTCACCACGGCGAGGCCTCGAGGCCGGCCCCAACGCAGCCGGATTCTGCTTCGTCAAGATCGGTGTCGGCCTCCGGAACCAGTCCATCCGTCCACTCCGCGGCGTCGGCCACCGAGGCCTCCAGCTCGAGCCGCAACCGCTTGCGGGCGGTGTGCAGCCGGCGCTTGATGGTGCCCAGGGGAACGTCGAGCTCGCCGGCGATCTCCACCAGCGACAGACCCCGGATATAGAAGGCGACCAGGCTCTCTCGATCGAGCGTCTTGAGGCGTCTCAGCGCCACCCAGAGCCGCTCGGCCCGCTCGCTTGTGATCAGCTCGTCAACCGGCTGAAGGGCGCGCTCGTAGGCCCCTTCCAGGACGCCTGTGTCGACGGTCGAGGGAGCAACCCTCCGGGTGGCCCGGTTGATCGCCATCCGCACGGCCACCTGGCGCAGCCAGCCGGCGAACCGCTCGGGCTCACGGAGCTGGTGAATCCGCCGCAAGATGTGCAGAAACACGTCTTGCGTCAGCTCTACCGCCTCGCTGGCATTGCCCAGCCGGCGCTGCGCAATCGCGTACACCGTCGGCTGGAACTGCTCGACCAGCCGGCCGAATGCCTCCCTGTCCCCCTCTTGTGCCCGCTGGACCAGCTCCGCTACCTCGGACCAACTCGGACTTCGAGTCTGCTCCATCTCCAGGATCGCCACGGAACCCACCTTCCCCGCATCCGGGGATCAGCCCGACGCTTCTCCTTCGCATCCGCCGCTCCCGCGGCAGTGGAAACCGGGAGGTCATCGGGATGGCATCATGAGCGTCGAAACGCCGTGCCCTTTGGTCTGGTCTTGCCGGGACTCCGCGATCGCGGCGGCAGCCGTGGATCGCTTCATCCCGCATGTGCCGACCCTGGCGCGGCGACGGTGTCAATGCGCGTGAGCGGCTCTCGGTGCCGGAGAAGTTGGTCCGGCGCCCGAGACAACCACTCGGTTCCTTTCGCCTGCTCGATTCGTCACGCCCGCGTCGGTCGAACTGTCGCCATCCATGAGCCCAATAAGGACCATGGATCGCTCGAGTCGACCAAGGAGACTGCCGTGACGCTCTTGAGCCCGACGATCGGGACTCAGCTTGCGGCGGCTGCCACTCTCGCGGCCGCTGCCGGCCCTCGTACTTGCCGGCTGGCGTATCCCCAACCCGCACCCTCGATCCAAACCGCCGAGGCGGCGCAGGACTCGAGTGGGTGCTGTCCGGGCCTGGCCTGCTTCAATAGCCAGGCCTGACTCGGTTTGGGTTGGACGCTTCGCTGGCAAGCAGAGCGACTCGGCTCCCGGTCTGAGCAACGTATAGGGGGTTGCTGCGGGCCGGGAATGATCGAGTCTGGCATGGGCGGAATGTCGTATCTCTCTGAGGTAAAATAGGATACGACACACCACACCATCCTCTGGCGCATGACATCATGATGGATGTGACGGATGCGCAGGGTCGTTTTGCCATTGTTGCCGCTCGCGTTGAGGGCGAGCGTCCGCGTCCCGAGGTTCAGCCGGTTGGTAAGAGCTGACAGCATCAGGTTCATGCGGCTCAACATGGCAAAACCCTCACATCCGCCTGGAAAGGCGGGGTCACGAGGTGAGGCTTTGATCCGCTTGCGAGATCGATCCGGCGGACATTCCGGCGTATGAAGCCGGAAGGAGAGCGGATTCTCGGATCGCGGCCTCACGGGGGGAAAGACGTCTCCCGGACGTCCTTTGGTATCGCTTACCGAGTCATGGGTTCCAATCTGGCTCCCGAGATCTCGATGCGACCGGACACCGTGCCCGGTCTGTCTGCTGGGTCTGACTCCCGGCCAGGGAGCGATTCGATGCTCCCCACGTGCCAACACGATGGCTACCATGACCGAGAATCTGGACTATAGACATCGTATCGCGTTACTTTGTTCGCGCGAAACTGAAAAAAAAGAGAAATTTCCAGGGAGTGAGGCGCCAAGTCTGCCGTCGGCCGTGGAAGTGCGCGGCGAGGAAGCCGGAACGACCTGGTATCCCGGCGAATGCGGGTGGCCCCGTCCACTGCGTGACGAGATCGAGGCTATCCGCCACCGCCTCCCGAAAACCGGCCCCGACCCCGCGAAGCCCTTGTCGTAGAACGTGACCGACTGGCCAAAGACCGACGTGCTGGCGGATGAGCGCGGACTGGTTGTGGTGCGGGCCATGCTAACCGGCACCGTGGCCGGGGAGGATGTGCTGGAGTTGAAGTTGCCGTCGCCCAGATACTGACTCCAAGTTCCTGCTCAGTCCCAACCTACGGCAACACGCCCCTAGCCCGGAGAGACCCGATGGCAGCCCGGAGGGATGGGAAGTACTCTAGCGATACCGCTACGAACTCTGCTTGGAGGTCGTTATGGAGTTGGGAACTGGTCGATGCCGCAGCGTAATCATTCGTGTTCGAGCTTATGAACACTGCAGGGTGCGTGAATCCAGAATTTCTCAGTTGGGAACAGAGTTCCAAGCTCTGCTCCATGTTCATAGAATCCTTGATTTCCTTCTTGTGAGACGGACGTCGCTTGGCGATCAAACGCGCGACCGCCCGATTCAAAGAGGTCTGGTCGCGGTCCAAAACAATCGCTTGAGCGAGCAGCTCGTTTGCGAGCCGCCGAAACCCGGCATGCAGCCCAAGTGGGTGGACAGCCAAGGGAGTCGGGAGCGCGGTCCCGATCCAGGGCGCAGCCTCGGCAAGCCAATCTTGATTCTCATCATGGAACCCAAGCCATCCAGCAAATTCTCTTTCGATCCGGCTGGCATGGTCGGCGAACTCGCCCGGCACGAGTTCTGGCACAACCAGATGGACGGCATCCGGCCGTGCGGTCACCAGTTGCAGGAGTTCGGAGGCTATCCGGATCTCTTCTGCGGGCACTCTCGGCTGCTGGCGGGTGGTGTCGCGGCGGAACAGATCGAGGAAGTTGCAGGTGTCGAGGATGGTGACCGGGGCGGGCTGCGCGATGATTTGAGCGGCGACAGCCGTAATGGAGGTCATGCAGCCGATACCTCTTCCGCGTACCGCGAAAGCAGGAGGCAATGGTCGAAAAACCGCAAGTTCAACTCGACTGCCAATTCCCTCGGCCAACCGGCGGCGGCGAGCCAGTCGATGAACGGTTGGGCGTCGATGACCGCTTTTGCGCGGAAAGCAGCGATGACGAACTCGCGCCACAACTCAGCTTCCTCGCGGTTGAGCGGGAGTGACTTGCGGGCGCTATCCGAGAACGTTTGGAGACGATCCCGTATGTCTACGGGCAAGTTGGCAAGGAAGGCATCCTCAAGAGTGGGCACCCGAATGTTCGCACCAACTGCCCTCGCAGCGGGAATAACGCCTTCATCCAGAAATCGGCTCACTTGGTCCCACGCGGCCGGGACGCCGGGCTTGCCGGTCGGATATGGCGGTCCTGCGAACCACACCCAGCCGCCCCTCAGCTCAGATTCCCGGGGCCGTTCGATACTGAGCACGACTCCGACGTAGGAAGGAGTCGTGTCGAGGGCATACCAGCCGGATCCCGGCTTGACCATCGACGTGTAAGGGAGTAGGTCATCCCCTGTCAGTCGCCTCCAGCAGTTCGGTAGATTTGCGTCAAGAACGCCGAACACCTTGGAGATCGCGCTTTCGGGGCCACTTGCTGCCCATCGGTTCCAGCGCGAGGCGTTTTCCACCGCGTCCATGATACCCTCTTGGATCGGGTTCTCCCTGTGGCCGCTCTTCGGAGAAGCTAGCTGATCCAGCGACCGCCGCGAGACTCGATTCTACCCGAGCACCTCGCTCACCTGCGATGGGCAGGCTTCGGGCAGGGAATAGAATGGAATTAGCCAGGCACTAAATCTCCTAAATCTGGGGAATCCGCGCAAGTTCGCTCATCGCTATCCTTCCCCAGTTTGCCGTGTCCGCCCTGATTAAGTGCCTGGCCGATTCCTTAGCCGAGCTTGCTGACCCCCTCACGCCCTCGGCCATTAACGTGAACGGCTTGGATTTCGCGTGGCAGCCGCCAACGCTCCCAGCGTCGTGGGCCACCGGGCGCGGAGCCGGTTATACCGGAGTATGATCCACCTTCTTGGGGTCGGCCCGCGTGCATTAGGGACGGTATACTTGCGATAGAGACATCCCGGACTGTCGACAGCCCGGACCGATCGGGCACAAGAGAGTACGGCATGGCGGCTTCATTTCCAATCCCTGTCGCGGGCACGCCCTTCACCGTTGTCGAATGCGACTGGGAAGACGCCCTAGTCGGTCGGTTTCTTGAGACGGTCAGGAGCGTGTGGCAGCCGCTCCCGGCGGTTGTCAAGACCGTGTTCCACTGGTACCTCGGGAAGGAATCGTCGCCAGCCATCCGCCTCGTCTCGGACAGGACGCGGTGGGACGGCCGGTCCGGGTGGGCGGCGTTCGTCCCTAGGGACCGTACGTTGTGGGTACATTCTTCCCCCTTCCGTTATCTTTCGGACGCGATGCTCTTACAGGCCGGCATCGCGCACGAGCTCGCCCACGCCGTCTTCTTCATCCTCGGAGAGCACTGGCATCAGCGAGCCACCAGATATCCCGGTCCGGAATGGCTCGTCTCCGCCCTCCAGACGCGGTGGGGCTACGATCCCGAGCGGGCGGAAGCGTGGCGGCGATTCCTCGACGACGCGAACCCGCTACTCCCCGAGCGCACGCCGACGATGCCGACCACTGAGTTTGAACGGTTCGTGGACGAGTGGCGACGCCTTCTTGCGGAGAAGACAAGTCGGCGTGAAATGTTCCTGGCCGAGAAGGCTCCCTACATCGAGTTCGCGGGTGGGGAGGCTGACGCATCGCACTTGCGACTCGCCGACGAGCGCCCCGACCTCCTCGTGTCGGTCTTGGGTGGCAGGCTCACCGTTGAAGCGGCGTTGGCGATGCATCCGAAAGGGCAGAAGACCTCGTAATTAGGCCTAGACCCAACAGTTTTGTCACCAGCCGCCATTTCGGGGTAATCGCACGAGGCAACCGGGCAGGCCTCTCGTTACATTACGGCGGCCGGCGAGCAAATCTGCCCGTCTCGGAAGGCTTGGGTTCCTGGGTACCGCTTGGACAAACTCTTTACAGAAGCGTCATTGTGTAAAGAGATTTTCAAGCCAGAAAGACAAGGTCTTTCAGAGCGTTGCTTTCCAGATGGCGGCTGGTGACAAAACTGTTGCTTGCGGGCCGACGTTGTTGGGTTCACCCCTTATTGAGCGGCAGCCTATGGGTTTACTCTGCCTCTGGTGGACGACCCCGTTCTTGGAATTGAGCATCGCGTGTCTGGCCAGGGCCTTGTGCCGCAGATGTTATAACGGTCTTCCAGATGCAGTCGGAACGAACGGATGAATGATACGGCCTACGCGGACGTCCCTGATTCATCATAGAGGTTTCCGTCATGGCCATCGACGTCCTTACTGTAAGCGACATCGAACAAATCCAGCTCGCGGCCCAAAATGAGAGGCCCGTTCGCTCCTTCATCCAGGGGCTCAGAAAAGCCTCCCTGCCGGCCATCATCGAATACGGTTGCCTCCGCTGGTCGCATCCCTCTTTGAAACTGCCCGATCTGCCGGACGCCATCGGCAACTCGCCGTTAGGCTTAGCCTTGAAGGAGGTGAGATCGGAGCTTGGGCTGAGGACCAACGGGCCCGACGGGGCGACATGGGATCGGATCGACCCTCGGGACTATGGGTTTTTCGTGCTCAACGACGAAGCCCATTTGGAGTCGACCAGATGGAAGCTGTTCGAGACGGTCTACAATCGGTCCTCGGCCAAGGCCGGATTCTCCGAGAAGGTTGCCAGCCAACTCTCGGTCGCGCTGCACGAGATGGCGGCGAACGCATCGACCCACGCACTGTCGTCGATCCCGGCCTTGGTCGGCTTCTGGGTCTGCGATGGGCTATCGCTCTTCACGGTCGCCGATGTCGGGATTGGCGTCTATGAAAGTCTTCGAAAACATCCCGCTTACGCCCATATCGACACGCATGCTGAAGCTATTCGTTTCGCTCTCCGCGACGGAGTAAGCAGTGTCGATCCCGGCCAGCGGGGATTTGGATTCCGCGAGGTCTTCAAAGCAATCCTGACCTGCTACGGGCGGCTTCGGTTCAGGAGCGGCACAGGCTGCATCGATATGAGCGGGGCGGATCTTGACGCAGACCGCGGCACGAAAACGTTCCCGCCGCATCTTCCCGGGTTTCAGGTGAGCGTCTGCTGCCGCTGCCGCGCGCTCAAGACGGCGTGAAATCGCAACAATTTCTCGGCCGGGCTTGACTCGGTGATCAACCTACCTTATCCTATCCTTAGTAGCATTACATGAGATTCATGAGGATCGAATGGAAATCCAGTTGACCCGTTTTCTTTGTGAGACGCGCTTTCAGGGGCAACCCATGGGAACGCGGCATTTCGCCAAGGTGTGTGAGGCCCTGAGCAGCGCCGATCAAGGGGAAACGATCCATCTCGATTTCGGCGGGGCGGAAGTCTTAACCGGCTCCTGGATTAGCGCGATGCTGATTCAGCTCCTCCGCTGGGCCGCAAATCCCGAAATCGAACTCTTCTTCGTCCTCTGCAATATCCAGGATAATGATTTTATCGACGAACTCGGGTATGTCGCTAACCATGCCCGAGTCGTATTTCTCGTGGCCTCGGGCAACGCGTCATCAGCATCAGCCATCGTTGTTGGTCCCCTCGAGCCTGGGCAGCGAGAGACCCTCTCCGCCGTTGTCAAAGCGGGCCAGGTGACGGGGGCCGAACTCGAAAGGCTGTACTCCGCCAGCAGCGTAAAGGCGACGGCTTGGAATAATCGCCTCAAGGATTTGCACAACAAGCGATTGCTTAAGAGGAATAAGCTCGGACGAGAGCAGGTCTACCGCCCCGTGGTCCCGGAGATCTCGTGCGATGGGTGAGAACTTAATCGAACAACAGATCAAACATTTTGAAAAACGTTGCAGGATCGCGCAAATCGACGTGAAGCGACGCTCCTTCTTCGAGCGGGCGGAGATCATTAACACGGTTTACACGGTAAACCTCAACAATGGCTCCAGTCTCAAAGCCGGTGACACGTACCTCGCGATCGTCGCTCGTGACGGCCAGCGAATCCACGTGGCGGAAGGCCACCGCGTCGTCGGCCGAATCGAGGGCGACGGTGCGAAGAGCCTGGCGAAGGGCCTCGGCGAATGTGGTCAGACGGGTGTCGTAAGAATTCGCATGACCGAGGTTTCCTCGCTCTCGGGTTGCGGCAAGGCCATCATCATCAAGGATGAGCAGTCCTCATGAACGATTATGCCAAGTTGCGGAGTGAGCTAAGGGGGCACGGAATCGTCTCGGCGTCCTGCCCTGGCTGCGGTCTCTTCGACGTCTGTGGAGGCATTCAGCCGGAGCGAGCGCTCCTCAACTGCTTCGATCTGGCATGCTGCGGCACCGGAAAGTGCGATCGCGTCTGTCCGTACAAACAAGCTGACTTTATGAAACGCCTGGAGGAAGTTCGTGGCCTGCGGTTCGATGACCTAAAGCCGGTTTCGCAGACCCCCATCGAACTCCCGCAATACTTACCCGTCGTCTATCACCGTTACAGGCGACACGACCTTTTCGATTACCCAATGGTGGCGCTCGATACTTACCGCGTCATCCGCCTGAATCAGCAGAAGTATCAGACGGTTGCCTCCAATCCTCTTGATCTCCGATCGACCTTCGGCCTAGCCCCCGGCGTCCGAGTTATCCTCCGCGGCACCGCGCGAGATCCGTTCCTCGAACGTTACTGGCAATACAGCCAGCGTGACGAAGCGGCGCGGCAGTTGGCTGCTCTCGGAATCTCTCTCGCCATCCCGCCAAACTTCTCCCATTTTCTGCGGGTCCCCCGGACTGACAATCTCTTTAACAGAAAGCGTCAACTGATCTGCATCGAAGAAATGAACGGAGCCGGGCTTATGGTCGCGCCTCACTTGAGCGCCGTCACTCACGGTGATTGGGATTTCTGGTTCCAGTATCTGCGGGATAATCCCTCAATTCAGTACGTGTCTAAGGAGTTTCAAACCGGGAACAAGAACAGGACTCAAGGCCAACTGGCCATCAACGCCATCGCCTCGCTGCAAGATGCATTAGGCCGAAGCCTCCATCCCGTGATCATTGGCGGCACTCAGTTTGCCGAACTGTTCGCAACTCGCTTTCGAACATTCACTCTCATTGACGCCGAACCATTCGCGAAAACCCATCACCGGCGCCGTTTCGACCTCGGCGCTGGCAAGCGGCCCTGGCGCGAGACCTGGACTCTCATAGACCAAGGATTAGATCAGAACTTCAAAGCAAACGTTGCTGATTACGCATCATCGATCGAGAGACGATGCTCGATTCAAAAGAGCGTGTCCTTCAGACGACAAGGCGATCTCTTCCTCGGATCAACTCCGACCGATCCTGCCCTGGCCCATGCTGTCTAGGGTCACCGGCAAATACGACGGTTGTCTTTCGCGAGACTTGTGGGATTGGGTCAAGGTGCGGGTTGCTCTCGGTTAGTTCAATGACGTGTCGAATGGGTACGCGGATCACCGGCATGGACAGCGGCACACTGGGAAGTTTGCGGGGGGGTTGCGGGGAGGATGTTGAGCGTCTCAACCTCGTTGGTAGGAATTAGAACAAAATGTCAATCGTATTGAATGGTTTCCGAGTCAAGCTATCCGCGAACCAGTTCACGGTTCAGGTGCGGGATGTCCCGGACCCATCCCGAATGAAGGATCTCCGCGAAGAATTCCAGACGCACTGGTTTCTGGCCTGGAGAGGCGGAAAGGCATACGGAATCTCCCGGCCGGATGCGCCATCCAGGGTCTTCGGGAGGACCGAAACGATCGCCTGCGACGATCACGATCACATGCACCTGCTCACCGCGCGCCTCAGCGACGTGCTCCCTCTGAAGTTTCCAAAATACAACGCATTCAGGCGCCGGCCATTCGCGTTTCTCGGACAGAAGGAAGAGATCGTCGGGTCTATCACCAAAAAGTGGAACGATGTTCCCTCCCTCTTACAAGAATTCAAGATCCGGCCGAGGTTCGAGCTCGATCCCCGGATTATCGAGCTGATCCCGAACCGGACCGAAATCGCAATTTTCTTGAGAGTGGGCCTGAGTTGGAGCATTCTGGCGCCGATCGAGAAACTCCAGGAATCGGGTATCGACTTGGCGGGCCTCCACGTGGTACGCCGAAACCCCGGCCCCGACGAGCGCCGACTCGTGGGCACGATCGGATCAGTCAGGGGAGATGAAATTGTTTTGTCAGAGTCTTTCGACGACATTGCATCCATCCAAACCAAACATGTGCAGCTAGAGGGGAGCAAGGCATCGTTCGCCAGGTGTCTCCAAAAACTACTGGGGTCCCGTTACTATGACTTCGAGAGCGACCGATACTTCGCCGAGGGCGAGTTTCGTCTGGGCCCGTCGCTGCAGAAACTATTGGACAGAATGCGCGACGTGCTCCAGGGCGACACCCTGATTCAACTCGCCCCCGATCTCACGTGCGCCATCGACAGCACCATCGAGGTGACAAACACACCCGAGTACCAGACCATCACATCCTGCGACGCCGTCCAATATTGCTTCGATGCCGCCAGGGCGAAACGTCATGAGATCGCCTGGGCCGGGTTGACGAACTTTGGTCCATTTGATCGCGACACCTTCCCGAAGCGCACCCCGCGCATCCTCGTTGTCTGCCCAAACCAGAGCGCCGGCAAGGTGAGTCAGTTCATCCGTACCTTTCGCGATGGCATCCAATCGGAGTCCGCTTCGCGGTTCGCCAAGGGTTTCGCGGGGACGTTTGGTCTTGTCAACCCGCAATTTGTCACCTGCGACGTGCCCACGCTCGGGATTTCCGACAGTCGGGCGGCCGGCGCCTACGTAAAGTCAATCGAGGATCATCTAGCGACGGCGAGCAGGCAATATGACCTGGCGCTTGTCGTCATCCTCAACCCGCACTCCAACCTGCCCGATCCGATCAATCCCTACCTGCGCGGCAAAGCCGTTCTTCTCATGAACGGTATCCCGGTGCAGGACATTCGTCTCAGCACGATTACTAGCCGTCCCTTTTCGTTCCAGTACACGCTTCAGAACCTGGCCGTCGCGATGTACGCGAAGATGGGCGGAACTCCATGGACGGTTGCGCACGATCTCACCGTCGATGACGAAGTCGTCATCGGCATGGGAAATGTGGAACTATCCGGGAGCCGTTTCGAGCAAAAGCAGCGATTCATGGGGATCACCACGGTTTTCCGCGGGGACGGAAACTATCTGCTGTCCAACGTCTCCCGGGTCTGCGGGTACGATGAGTACCCCGAGGTTCTTGAGGAATCCATGGCGGAAGTGCTACGCGAAGTGAAGAAACGGAATGGCTGGCAGGACAATGACACCGTCCGCGTCGTTTTCCACGCTCATAAGCCGCTCAGGCGGATTGAGGTTGCGAAGATCGTCGCGCGATGCGTGCAAGAAGTTGGCGCACGGCAGAACATCCAGTTCGCGTTTCTGACGGTCACGCACGACCACCCGTTCAAAGTGTTGGACACAGC
>Ga0187888_1003662_pt1 | contig 11842 bp, 7 predicted proteins | sample June2016WEW_7_40_FD_132987 | JGI IMG/M metagenome (GOLD analysis project Ga0187888, IMG submission 132987) | Peatland microbial communities from SPRUCE experiment site at the Marcell Experimental Forest, Minnesota, USA - June2016WEW_7_40 | ecosystem: Environmental > Terrestrial > Soil > Wetlands... | reverse complement strand
GAGCGGCTCCTGTCACATCGAGTAGTCCGACCGACGGCGCGCCATTGTAGGTGCCGACCTGGGCCGCGAGGGTTCCCGCGGCGGTTTGAGTGAACGTGCCGGGCACATTCAGCACGCCGCCGGGGGCGAGTACGACCGTTCCCGTGTTTTCCAGGTTGCCGTCGACCGTCAAGGACGCCCCGTCGGCAACCGAAAGCGTTCCTGCATTGGTCGCGAGCGAGGCGAGCTGCGGTATCGATGCACCGGCACCGTCCAGCGTGATCGTCGCGTCGTTCTCGGTGATCGAACCGAGATTCAAGAACTGAAGGAGCACTCCGGCACCGACATTGTAGGTGCCGGTCGCGATAACGCCGGAGCTATCGGTCGACTCAATGCCGACAGTCGAATTGGCGCCCAGTGTGATCGTTCCTGTATTTGCCGTAGTCACAGAATCAACCACATACAAGCCCTGACCTATCTCGATTGTTCCTTCGTTATCGATGGTTGAGCTGGCGTTGCCGGTAATGGTCAACGAAGTCCCGCCCAGAGTCAGAGTCGCACCGGCGGTGTTGACGATCGAGCCGGGGCCATACGCGCTGCCCTGGAGGTTGATGGACGCCACGGACAGATCGTCGATCGATCCCTCGTTGGTCAAGGTCCCGTCGAGATAAATATTAGCGGTGCCGGACATTGTCATTGAGCCAAGGTTGGTGAAATCTCCCTCCAGTGTGTAGGTTGTCCACTCGAGCATTCCGGCGGGAAAGTTCAGTGTCGCCCCATTGAGGTTCAAGTCGCTCAGGTACCCAGGCTCGAATACGACGAGACCACCGCCGGACCCCGTATAGTCTCCGGTCCAACTGCTCTGACCCGGGATGTCGAGCTCCGATCCGGCGGCCACCGTGAAGACTCCGCCGGTGCTTGTACCGCCGGACTCGTCGACGAGCGACCCGGCAGAGACGTTGATCGGCGCGTCGAGATTGTTGAAATCTCCGACGTTGATCGCCGCGCTGCCGGCTCCGATCTTGTCGAGCGTCCCCTGATTGTTGAATGTGGAGCTGTTGCCGCCACTGATGACGGCATTGCCTTCCAGAGTGATCGTTCCACCGGCCTGGTTATTCAGGAACGCTCCCGCCGGGCCGGTGTAGATGTCGCCGAGATTGAGCTGGCCGTTGATCTCGATCGTGCCGGTATTGTTCAGCGTGTTGCCGACATCGAGCGAGTTGGAGGACTGGCTCGTGATCGTCAGGTCGCCGAAGTTGGTGAAGGTGCCGAAGATCGTGCCGTTTACCCAGTTGAGCATGCCGGCGGGAAAGTTGAAGGAGGCACCGTCGGCGTTTACCTGACCGATGTCGATCACGACCGACCCCCCGCCGGAGCCGGTGATCGTTCCGCTCCAGGTCGCGTCACCGTCGTCCAGATCGACCTGAGCCCCAGTCGCCACGTTGAAGGTTGCCCCGGTACTCGTCCCGTCGTAGTTGTCGATCACCAGGGTCCCCGCCGGTACATTGATCGGCGCCGCCTGATTGTTGAACGCCGTGCAGTTGATCGTCGCGGTGCCAGCTTCGGTCGTGTCGAGAGTTCCCTGGTTGGTGAAGTTCGTGCCGCTGATGGTGGACGCCCCGACGAGGGTGATCGTTCCACCGGCCTGGTTATTCAGATTGTCGATATTGAGCTGGCCGTTGATCTCGATCGTGCCGGTATTGTTCAGCGTGTTGCCGACATCGACCGAGTTGGACGACTGGCTCGTGATCGTCAGGTCGCCGAGGTTGGTGAAGGTGCCGTAGATCGTGCCGTTTTCCCAGTTGAGCATGCCCGTCGGAAAATTGAAGGAGGCACCGTTGGCGTTTATCGAATCGAACGTATCGATGTTGATCACGACCGACCCGCCGCCGGAGCCGGTGATGGTTCCGCCCCAGGTCTCGTTACCGTCGAGATCGACCTGAGCCCCAGGGGAAACGGTGAAGGTGGCGCCGGTGCTCGTGCCCCCGTACCCGTCGATCACCAGGGTCCCCGCCGTCACGTCGAACGTGCCTCCCTGGTTGCTGAAAGCGCCTTGGTTCGAGATCGTCGCGGTCCCGGCCGCGGAATTGGCAATCGTTCCCTGGTTGGTAAACGCGCCAGCGATTATCCCGCTTCCCTGAAAGTCGATCGTTGCGCCCGCGTTGTTGGTCAGTGCACCGGACAATGTGCCGCCCAGGTTGATCTGCCCCTCGTTGACCAGGGTCGGACCGGCCACCTGGTGAAGGGCGGCGCCGGGGATATTGATCGTGCCGGTGTTGACGACGTTGCCGGAGCCCCAGAAATCTCCCTGAGTCCAGGTGGTCGTTCCCGCCAGATTGATCGATCCGCCGGAAGCGGCCAGATCGATCACACCGCCGTTATCAAGCAAGAGCGAGCCATTGATCTGGGCGGAATCCGTGCTGAGCTCGCCGTAGGAGACCTCGAGCGTATCCTTGACGGTCACGCTCTGGTAGGGGCCCGATGCGCCCGAGGTGAAGGTGACAGTGGGGTTGGCGCCCGCCACGTCGATGACCACGGCGTCGCCGGCCTGCGGCACGCTTCCTGTGCTCCAGTTGCTGGCGTTGTTCCACGATCCGCTCAAAGCGGAGGTCCAGGAGTCGGTGGCGAGTAACCGGCGCTCTTCCAGGACTTCGAGACCCAAGCGTGCGGCGCGGCGACGGGGGCGGGTTTCGTGCGATCGTCGTCTGGACTGGCGGTTGTTGGCCATCTGAGAGCGCTCCCCTGGTGTGAACAAGAATGCGGGATCTCGGGTTCGTTCGAGGTCGTCGATCGACGTGGCGGTGCTGCGGTCATCGCCGTATCGGGATTACTTGCGGAAAGGGACCCTTGCCGGCATCGGTCTGGTCTGTGAGGTATATGCGCAGACTCGCCCGATCTATCACGAGCAGGGCGAAAAAGAACATGCAAGCATTGACAAAGCGACACCAACCGGATGCATCCTTGCAATGGTCGGGCGTTTTCGGGATAATACCATTGTTGCGTGCAAGATCATTGCTCCTGTGGGAATTATGATTATGAGTGAGCCGGAACCCGGCCCGACGCAGCCAAGCTTGCTGTTACGCATCCGGGACGCTTCTGACGCGGAGTCGTGGCGGACCTTCGTTTCGATCTATGCGCCCTTAATCTACCGATCGTGCCGTCGCCAAAGGCTTCAGGACGCCGACGCCGCGGATGTGGGCCAGGAAGTCCTGGCCCAGGTGGCGCGGTCGATTCGCGAATTCGAGTACCAGCCAGGAAGGGGCCGGTTCCGCGACTGGCTCGGTGCGGTCGTGCGGAACAAGGTCTGCCGGTTCCTGGAGAACGAGGGTCGGGGAGTGCGCGGGGTGGTCGTCGACGAGTCCATGGAGAACCTGCGCGCATTCGAAGCTGACGGCGAATGGGTTGCGGAGTTTCATGCCCACCTCCTGAGCGCAGCGCTTGGCCGCATCCGGGATCGTTTCGAGCCGCCAACCTGGAGCGCTTTTGAGGAAGTCTGGCTGCACGACCGGGCTGCCAACGAGGTGGCGCGCGAACTGGCGCTGCCGATCGAGGCGGTCTACCTGGCCAAGTCGCGCGTGCTCAAGCGGCTGCGCGACGAGCTGATGATCATGGCGGAAGACCTTCCCCAGTGCGTTCCCCTGACCTGAAGTCCGGCAACGCCGGCAGAGACCCACCGTGACACACTGCCCCACATCGCGCGAGCTGGAGGATTTTCTAGGTGGCGAACCGCTCGAGGATGCCTGCGGGGAGCTGAATGCTCACCTCCAGCGGTGCGACCGATGCCGGGAAGCGCTGGACCGGCTCTCCGATGAACCCGAGCTCCGGGAGTGAGTCAGGGAGGTCCCTCCGACCGTGGTCGACGAGACGGATGGCCCAGGACTCGTCCGACTGCTCGAGATCGGCGCGAAGATGAGCACGGAGTGGGACCTCGCCGAGGGACGCGCGGCCGAGCCGCCCACGCTTGAGTTTCTCGGGCCGCCCCTCCATGAAGGAGACCTCGGCACGCTGGGCCCCTATCGCGTGCTCGAGCTCCTGGGCCACGGGGGAATGGGGATCGTCCTGCGGGGGCGCGACGACGTGCTGGACCGGGTCGTGGCTTTGAAGGTCCTCCGTCCGGCCCTGGCCCACGGACGCGACCGGATCCGGTTCGTCCGCGAGGCGCGCGCCGCGGCCCATGTCCGGCACGATCACGTGGTGGAGGTTCACGCCGTGGTCAGTCCGCCCGACGGACTTCCCTACATCGTCATGGAATACCTGGCCGGTCCCACGCTGGCCGAGGCGATCCGGCGGGCTGGGCGGCTGGGCCACCGCGAGGCCGCGAGCGTGGCCCTCCAGGTGGCCGAGGGGCTGGCCGCGGCCCATGCCGCCGGCCTGGTCCATCGTGATATCAAACCGTCCAACGTGATGCTCGACCCGGCGAAGGGACGGACCAAGATCACGGACTTCGGTCTTGCTCGACCGGCCGGAGAATCGAGCGACGTGACCCAGGATGGTTCGGCCGTCGGCACGCCGGCTTACATGAGCCCCGAGCAAGCCCGGGGAGAAGCCGTCGATGCCCGTTCCGACGTCTACAGCCTGGGGGCCACCCTCTACGAAGCACTGACCGGCGAGCCGCCATTTCGCGGCACCGCGGGCTCGGTGCTCCGCCAGGTGATCGACACGGACCCACGCCCGCGCCGCCGGATCAACAGCGCGCTACCCCGCGACCTCGAGACGATCTGCCTGAAGGCGATGGCCAGGGACCCTGCAAGACGGTATCCGACCGCCCGCGACCTGGCCGACGACCTGGGACGCTTCCTGCGGGGAGAGACAATCGTGGCCCGGCTCGCCGGGGTTTTCGAACGGACCTGGCGCTTCACTCGCCGCCGCCCCTTGATTGCCGGGCTAACGGCATCCCTGGCCGTCGTGGCGCTCACCGGCCTCGCCGGGGTCGTCTGGCAATGGCGGCGAGCCGAGGCCCAGCGGGCGCAGGCGGAGAACAACTTTCGCGAGGCGCGCCGCCTGGTCGATGCGTTCTACACCCGGGTTTTCACCGAGGGCTTGTTCTTTCGGCCCGGCCTGGAATCGGTTCGCCGCGAGATGTTCCGCGATCTGCTGGGCTATTACCGCGACTTCCTTCGGCAGCGACGCGACGACCCCACGCTTCAGGCCGACCTCGCCGAGGCCTGCTTTCGCGTGGGCTGCCTGACGACCGAGGAGGGCGACAAGGCCGATGCCATCGAGGTGTTCCGTCAGGCCGAGTCGCTGTTCCAGGCCGCGCTGCGCCGCGACCCGGCCAACCGCGGCGCACGCATGAGGCAGGCGCAATGCCTGGACCACATCGTGCGGATGGAGACCCAGCTTGGCCGCCTGGAGGCGGCCCTGCGTGGTCACGAGCAAGCCAGCAATCTGTTCCGCAAGCTGGTCGAGGAAGCGCCCCAGGATCGCGATGCCCGGCGCATCCTCGCCGCCAGCCAGGGCAACGTCGCGAACCTCCGCTCGATGCTGCACGATTCAGCCGGAGCCCGGCTCGCCTACCAAGACGTGCTCCAGATCCTCGAGCAGCTCGTCACCGAAGAACCCTTGGTGCCGAGGTACCGCGACGACCTGGCTCTCACGTACAACAACATGGCATTCCGGGAAGAGGATCCCCAGGTCGCCGCCCGAGACTTGCGCAAGGCGATCGAGCTTCGCGAGCAGCTCCTGGCGCTGGACCTCACCAACCAGTACCGCCGCCGCAACGTGGCCCGTTCGTGTCAGAACCTGGGCGTCCATGAGTATGATCTGGGGCGCCATTCCGAGGCATTCGAGCTGCTGGAGCGGTGCTGCCGTTTGCTCGAAGAGGTCGTCCAGACCGAGCCCACTAACACGACGTATCAGTGCGATCTGGCCCAGGGCTACATCAATCTGGGCGATCTTCTGGGGCGCAGCGGCCGGCTCGATGAATCGGTCCGGAGCGGCCGCCGGGCCAGGGAGATTTATGAACGGCTGCTGGCCGCCCAACCCCGGCTGGACCCTGCCCGGACCGGGCTGATGGGGGCATTGAGCAACATCTCCGAAGCGCTGAGCCAGAAAGGCCAGTTCGCGGAGGCCGCTGAGCCCATCGAGATGGCCGTGGAGATCGCCAGAGAGCTGCCTGAGGACAACGAGCGCAAGGCCCAACTCGCCGAGACGCTTTCCCAGCTAGCCAGCGTGTGCCGCAAGCTTGGCCGGTCAACCGACGCAGAAGCCCATGAGCGCGAAGCCGCGGCAATGCGGCCGAAAACCGGAGCGAACCCCGCGAAAGCGGCTGGAGCCTCCGGGCGCTCTGGCTAGCGATCAGATTCTCGTCAATCCTCTCAGACCAGAACCCAGACCTGGTCCTGCCGGATCTCCACCGGAAAGCGGTGCACCCCCTGCCCCCGCGTCGTGGAACAACGACCGTCGCAATAATCCCCCCGGCCTCTCTAACGTATCGACCAGGCCTTCGAGCAGTGGCAGACCGCCGTGGACCTGGTCACAATAATCCCCCCGGCCTCTCTAACGTATCGACCGGCTACGGATGCATGGTCGGATCATCCACGTCTATCCCTTCGGCTATGGCGGCGGCATTGAGTTCTTGGTCGGCCGAGATGAACGTCAGCCGGCTCAAGCCGGTGGTTGACCGTGCCTGGTGCAGATCGGTTGTCGCTGCCAGTTGCACAGCGTCATAGGCCCGCAGGCCGTACGTTTCCGCCAGCCGTTCAGCTTCGGTCAGCAAGGCGGGCGTGATTTCCAGGATGGTGTACTGGTGAGCGGCGTCATGCCGGAATTGGGCAAGAAGGGCGGGAACGGCGGAAGCGGGCAAGAGCCCGCCGCGGCCTCTACGAGTAACGGCGGCAGTGATCTCGACCCGCGTAATCCGCGTGAGAAAAATCTCCTGAGCGGCAGCCGGATACGCCAATCCCCGGACCCAACCGCTGCCGATCTCGTTGAGGTAACGCTTGACGATTGCGCTGGCGTCGAAGATAAGAGCGGCCATGTCAGCGCCGCTCGCGAATGATGGTCTCCGAGAGGGGTTCCCCCTCGAGAGTAATCGGCTGGAAAACCGGTCGGGACGCAGGATCGGCAGGCGTGGGCAGGCTCGACACCCGACCGGATTTCAATAACTGCTGCTTGAACTCATCTTCGGTCATCTCCGCAATGCGGGGTGCCGGCGATTGAGTGCCAGAAGCGGCAACAACCCGCAGCTCGTGGAGCAGGTGTTCAACCAGCTCGAGTTTGTCCTGAGGGGATAGCCCAATTAACGAGCGTTCAATTGTTTGCCATTGATGAATTGTCATAATTACATGTCCTTCTGTGATGCGTTTCCGTATACAGCAGGATAACATACCCGCCAGACCTTGCCAAGTTTGTTGCATCATCCAACGGGCGGATAAGGTGTCAGGAACCCATTTCGGGCACATTGATGCAAGAAAGTCGTTTTTCGGTTCCTGACACCTGTTTCCCTTGCGTCCCCGTTTCCAGCTCCGATCTGGTTACAGGCGTCGCCGACGTCGGTGGTCGGCGACGTCATCCCAGCTTGTTCGTCCGGGCCATGGCCTCTCCAGCCCGACGAAGGGATTCCGAGCAGTCGAACCGATCAGTATGGATCTCGATGAAGACAAGCTCGTCGGCCCCGGCGGCCTGGGCGAGCGCGACTTCGAGTTGGCCCTCGGTGTAAACATCGAAGGCAAGACCTCCGCCGAAGACCTCGACCAGACGATGATATTTCCAGGGCTGGATGTCGTTGTAAGGCCGATCCACGATCACGCGCTCGATCGTGTAGCCGTCGTTGTTCAGGAGGAAGACGATCGGCTTCTGGCCGTATCGGATCAAGGTCGAAAGGTCCTGGCAGGTGACCTGGAACGAGCCGTCGCCCACGAACAGCACGACTCCCCGGTCCGGGGCGGCCAGGCACGCTCCCACGGTGGCGCCAACGGTATAGCCGATCGAGCCGTAGAAGGTCTGGCCGATGAACTTCGCCCCCTCGGGCATCAAGGTCTCGGCAGCGCTGAAGAGGGCAACGCCCGTCTCGGCGATGACGACCGCACGGGGCGGTAGGAAGTGGCCGACGCGATCGAAGAAGCGTCGGATGGTCAGCGCGCTGTCCGGCTGGGGCTCGAAGGCGATCGTTCGCCGGTGCGTGCAACCTTCGGTCGCCCGCTTGATGTCCAGGGTGGACGGGTCCCAGCTCCGGAGCTGCTCGGTCAGCCCAAGGATGAACTCGCGAAGCGTGACGTTCGGGTAGATGTGCCGCTTGATCCGGACCGATCGAAGGTTGGCACTGATCGTCTGATCGTCCCGAAAGTCCACAGTGAATCCGCCGGTATTGAAGTCCGTTGGCAAGGCGCCAAGCTCGAGCACGCAGTCCGCGTTCTCGACGCGCTGGCGCACGTAGTCGCGGCTGCGATCGCCCTGGTAAAGGCCGATGAACTGGGGATGGCTTTCATCGAGCACCGTCTTGCCCAGCATCATTGTGGCGTAGGGAAGGCCGGTTTTGGCAAGGAGGCCGGCAAACTCTTTCTGCAGGCCGTAGCGTATCAACTCCACATCGCCGATGACCACCGGCTGGATGGCGGCATTCAACATCGCCGATGCTTCATCGAGAGCCTCGCGAAGCGTCCCCTCATCGCTGGCCGGCTCGGGCGGAGGCAGGAACGGGCCCGGTGCCGGACACCGCATCCGCACGACGTCGGCTGGCAAGCACAGATAGACGGGCCGCTGCTGTGCCAGGCAAGCAGTGAGCACGCGATCGATGTCAGCCGGCGCCGATTCGCCACTTGCGAGCAGCGCCGAGGCGGCCGTGACCCGAGAGCACATCTCGAGCGGGATCTTGTAATCGCCCAGCGTGTGGTGCAGCAAGGCACGCGACTTGAAGTAAACAGTCGACGGTGCTCCGGTGATCGCCACCACCGGCACCCGCTCGGCGAATGCGCCGGCCAGACCGTTGAGCGCGCTCAGCTCGCCCACGGCATACGTCGTCACGTACGCCCCCGCGCCCCTGAGGCGGGCGTAACCGTCGGCGGCATAGGCTGCGTTCAGCTCGTTGCAGGTGCCTATGTAGCGGACTTCGCTCTCGAGAACTTCGTTGAGGAATCCCAGGACGAAATCGCCGGGCACTCCAAAGAGATGATCGATGCCGATCTGCTTGAGCCGGATCAAAAGATATTCCGCCACCGACACGTCCGAGTGCGCGCTCATGGTCGACCCCCATGGGAGACTCCGGCTGGTGACCCACACCGGGCCACTCGAAAGAGGTGCCAGGTCCGGGTGGGCACCCGCTCACCATCCTCTGAGAGATAGCTGGCGCGAAGGTCAAGATTACTCGAAGTCGGCCCATGATTGGAAGGTCACGATCCAGTCCGGGCACCCGGAGCGCCGCCATCTCGGGGAGCGAAAAGCCACAAAAGCCACAGGACAGAAAAAGGGACGGCGACTGACACCAATGATCTCGATTCAGACCAGAACCCAGACCTGGTCCTGCCGGATCTCCACCGGAAACCGGTGCACCCCCTGCCCCCGCATCGTTGAACAACGACCGTCATGCAGCTTGAACCGCCAGCGGTGCAAGGGGCAGACAACTTCTCCCTCCTCGATCCAGCCCTGCCCCAGCGAGCCACCGGCATGCGGGCAGCGGTCCGTCAGGGCGATAATCGCCGCTCCGGCCCGGAAGACCGCCAGGCGCAGGCCAAGGACTTCGCAGGTTCGACCCCGCCCCGCGGGGATCTCATCGGAGCGGCACACCAAGACCCAATCGGCCATGACACCTGGCACTCGCGCCGGCAACCGGGGTGGAAAACGTCGAGCCTAGGACTTGCGTCCGAGGCCTCGACAACTGTAGATTCTACGGTAAGCAACGCCTTTCTCCCAACGTCTGGGGGTTTTTGATCTTGGGGACGAACTGGGTGTCTTGGTTGCGACCTTCGAGTCATCGTGTTGTGGCCAGGTGCATCCCCGCGTGGGGACTGGTTGCGATCGCTCTCTTCCAAGCAGGCTGCGACCTCAAGGAGCGGTCGGTGCCCGACCTGGTCTGGGGAGTGCACGGCACCGGTCCGGGCTGGCTGCACAAGCCGCGCGTGGCCGCCTTCGATGACCAGGACCAGCTTTACATTGCTGACCTGACGGACAGGATCCAGGTTTTCGATCGCGATGGCCAGTACCTGCGCGGCTGGCGCACGCCCGGGTTCAACGTGGATGGGCCGAGCGGCCTGACGGTCGATCGCCATGGCCGGCTGCTCGTGGCCGATACGCATTTCTATCGCGTGCTGGTCTACTCGAAGGAAGGAGAGTTGCTGTTCCAGATCGGCGACGGGGTGCAAGGCACGACGCCCGGCCGGTTTGGCTATCCGACCGACGTCGTGATCGACAGCGCGGATAACTTCTACGTGGCCGAGTACGGCGAGAACGACCGGATCCAGGTCTTCTCGCCCGCAGGAAAGTGGCTGCGCGAGTGGGGCGGCCATGGCTACGAGCCGGGCGAGTTCTTGCGGCCCAGGGCCCTGGCCATCGATGAGAACGACCAGCTTTACGTCGCCGATAGCTGCAACCACCGGATCCAGGTTTTCGACACCCAGGGAAAGCTCTTGAGAATGTGGGGCAGCCGGGGGGCGGAGCCCGGCCAGATGAGCTATCCTTTTGACCTGGCGATCGGTCCGGACCATTGCCTGTACGTCTGCGAGCTCGGCAACGATCGGGTCCAGAAGTTCCGCCGCGACGGCAGCCCGCTGGGCACATGGGGCCGTTCAGGGCGTGGACCCGGCGAGCTGAACAACCCGTGGGCCCTGGCCGTGGACCGTTATGGCGACGTCTCGGTGATCGACACGCTCAATCACCGGGTGCAACGCTTTCGCCTGTAGGAACGGGACTTCTTGGAGGATCAGGCGACGATGGCCGGAAACCTGTCGATCACGTTCGGCCAGCCTTGGTGGCTGATCCTGATTCCGCTGATCCTGCCGCCGCTCGTGGGGATGAGCTTCCGCAGCCTGGCGGGGCTGGGGCCGGTACGCCGGGCGCTGGCGATCTTGTTGCGGGCGGGGGTCATCACGCTGATCGTGCTGGCACTGGCTGAGGCCCAGACGGTCCGGCGATCGGACCGGCTCTCGACATTGTTCGTCGTGGACGTCTCCAACAGCGTGCCGCGCGAGCAGCAGATGGCGGCGATCGACTACGTCAGGGGCGCCTCGAAGAAGCGGCGCAAGGACGACATGGCGGGCCTGATCGTCTTCGGCAAGGCGCCGCGGGTCGAGGTGCCGCCGGCCCCCAGCGAGCTCAACCTGCCGATGGGCATCGAAAGCACGATCGACCCCGAGAACACCGACCCGGGCGCCGCCCTCAAGCTGGCGCTGGCGGCGTTCCCCGAGGACACGGCGCGGCGGGTGGTGATGATCTCCGACGGCAATGAAAACCGGGGCAACCTGCTCGAGCAGGCCATGGCCGCCAAGTCGCTGGGCGTCCAGGTGGACGTTGTGCCGATCGAGTATCGCTATGACCGCGAAGTCCTGGTCGAGAAGGTGTCGATCCCGCCCGAAGTCAAGAAAGGCGAGACGGTCAACATCAACGTGGTCATCCGGGCCAGCGAGCCGACCGGCGGTACGTTGCAGATCTTCCAGAAGGCCGACAACTACCGCGCTCCGGCGGCCGGCAACGACAAGCCCGTGCCGGTGGAGCTGCAGCGCGGGGTCAACGTCTTCACGCTCCAGCAGCTCATCACCGAGCCCAATTTCTACACCTTCACGGCCGAGCTCATTCCCAACAAGGACAGCGGCGACAAGCGGGCGATCAACAACGTCGCCGAGGGCTTCACGCACGTCCGGGGCAAGGCCCAGGTCCTCTTGATCGAGGGAACTCACGGAGAGCACGCCGAGCTGATCAAGGCCCTCCGCGG